>Ga0247779_1001126_pt1 | contig 13519 bp, 14 predicted proteins | sample UWRJL221509R5_FD_179925 | JGI IMG/M metagenome (GOLD analysis project Ga0247779, IMG submission 179925) | Plant litter microbial communities from Arlington Agricultural Research Station in Wisconsin, United States - UWRJ-L221-509R-5 | ecosystem: Environmental > Terrestrial > Plant litter >...
TCTTCACCTCCCTTAAGTATGAGCCCACCATCGGCAGTTGCAAAAGTATATCTTGACGCGCATTACCCCGACCTCGGATCTACTGACTTCGGGAATCTTCTGCCACGCGAGAGATTCTCTTATTGGTGCTTCGATTTGTTATTTTTGATATGTTCCGATGTTACTCGTGGTAAGCTATGAAAATCATCATTGTATGCACTTTGTCTAATATCTTGTTCCCGCAGATCAAGAAGATTCTCGACGACGCCTCGCTGCTCTGTGCTTGCCATCCTTGCTAAACCGTTGTAGAACAACGCTGGTAAGCTACGTAGCTGATGAGTCACTAAGAGGCAATATGCCATTCCCAAGGTTTGTTCTTCTCGGCCGCCTGTCATTCTGAGAGTATTTAATTACTTGGTTTCTAGGGCGAAAGAAGAGGAACTCCTGTATGTTCTGAGAAAGATACTAGAACTTCGTCTCTGGTCTGGCTCTCTTTGGGCGGCATTATCAGATAAACCAACCGAATATTGTATCAATCAACCAGGTATTGACAATCAATGTATTCATCTTGCATCGCCTAATAACCCCACCCCAGCTATTGGTGCTGAGCTTCCCATACCCAAGAACCCAAAAGACCTCATAGCAGACTCCGTAAAACGTTCTACGGTTGCCCACCTCTTCCACTTCTATCCAGTCCTGTGCGAAATTGCGTCCATCCCGCGGGGAAGCCCTTCGGAAATTCGCGGTGCCATAGCCATCCAACAAAGCCATTCGGGAAGGAAAGAAAAGAATGGTGTTATTCCCGAGAGGGAAGTCTCAAAGTCTGAGTTGGGTGAAGAGCTCGACGCGAGAACAGTAGCTAGGCGGTGTCTAAAGGAAGTCGGGAGGGAAATTGGTGTTGCATGATAGCGCATGGAAGTTTTGAATTGCTTTAACCTGTATTTTTTGTATACCTAGGAAATTTAATACCTAATTTATCTATTTCTTCGTCCATTTCTTTGGGTCGGTCACCCGGGCGAGTATAGGATTTCAGGTCACATGAAAACCTGCTCGAAAAGTTGAAACCAAAAGTTTCAATCAATGCGTTATCTAGGTCACACGGAAACTTGTACTCAGCGGGGTGGGTGCTGGTGGGTGTGCACTGTGCAAAATCAAATTTCAAACTAAACAAATTCACTAATCACGGGATGAATACCACGTGACCCGTAAACGCGTCGCAAACGACGCGACTGACAACCAGACTGCATCGTTATGAAAGATTCATCACAAGCCTGAATGTCCTGCTAGATAGAATCTTTCCACTAAGAATTCTTTCTATTTTTGTGAATTAATAAAATGGGTTGAGGACTCAATGCACCGAGTGAGAAAATCCAAAAAGTATTATCATGATGGACATCGCTTTCTGGCCATGGTCGCTGAAGGGTTTGTTAGCCATATAATTATAGACCTAGTACAGATATATTCTGTAGAATTATCTCAGAGATAAAATGCCTAGTTGACGTCTACGCCCGATGTTTTTCTTCATGATTCCGAATCCGAAATGTCGCGAATGTGAATTTCATCCGCATTGCAAGATTAGTTATCGGCAAAGATACACACATTTTCAGTATAACGGTGAAGGTTGCCCTTGCAAGCTCGCTGTCGTCGTCTACCGTGTACGCGTTTCTCTAGCATCTGCGCACCGCTACAATTTCGAAACAACTGTAATTTTAGCATGAGCCGACCTCGCCGGGCGCCCCGTTGTATCGTAAAGAATATGTATAGATAAGGACCTTGATTTGATTAAGCGTGTACAGCAAATATCTCTGTAAAGGGTGGTCGTAGATGGATCCTATGTGCTCAATCGCTTTCTTCTTTTCAAAGGATCTTCTCTGTATCATGTCCTTTTTTTTGTTCAAACCTTTCATAAAACGCGGCTTTTTTGCACTTCCTAGCGTTCCATGGACATCGGGTATTTACTAGCTTTTAAATCTATTAGCATGACTGTGCCGAATGTATATACTTATCCGTTGCAGTTTATAATTGACCTTTGGCTGCACATCGGCAAAACTTATAAATATAACATGCAGTGTAAATATCTCCAGAAACGCAATGCACAAGCGGCCTACCGGTCAGTTACCACGAGCCCTGAGTATGTCCAGTCTTGATTTAAAATTCAATCTTTCCTCTTACCATCATCACCATCTTCCCTTTTCCTTTCTTTCGTGCTCTCGATTTTCCTCCGATTTTGTTTGAGGTTTTTAACCTTGACCACTCTCTAATTTCGACACTTTACTGTTTGAACGTCTACCCCAGTATTATCCACACTTACACATATAATGCTCTCCACTGTTACTCTGCTCGCTGGAGCTGCGACACTGTTGACCACAGTGGTCGCTGATACCACATTCCCAGTGGGCGTCCTCGGGACGGGAACCATGGGCGTTACCAACCCCCCGAAACCCACCCTCGGGACAGCCATCAACCAAACCAGTATGGCAAGGCTGTTGACGGTAAACTCTGTTGATGTGCGTAGACGTTTACCTTTTTACCCTGGATAAACTAATTCCTTCTCGCCTTCCAGGATTTCTGTCTCTTCGCCCCACCTACCCCACAGGCCATCTCAGACTCAGAGGTATGTTTTTTTTTTCTCTTACGGAGACGTTACCCCGTCGTGTCCCTTGTTTCCACCTCAATTTTTCCGTTCACGTTCTTTTTTTTGTGCAATTCAAATATGTATGATATCTAAAAAAAACATACTCTATCAATAGGCATTTGAAGTCGCCTGGTGCACAAAGCCGCGTAACAATGCCCGTCTCATTCCAGATGGGACTATTACCGGAGTTTCATTCCTCAAGACAGGTGGGTCGCTCTGTGTGATAATTAATTGACAAGCGCTGACAAAAAATTTCGTAGATTTCTACGTACAAGTTATGGGATATGGTGATTTAACTAAGATCAACATCCCCGCTGGTGACTTTGGAGGGTAAGTGGCGAACGAATGTGTGTGTGTGTGTGTGAATGAATGTCTAATCAACTCAACAGTGAACTTGATCCTCACGGTGCTTTGGGAGACGGTAACCCCGTCGGTGGCAATGTCACCTCGAACATCACAGGGACTGACCAAAACTTTGCTGAATGGATGGTGAGTTCTACGTACTAAGTTCTTTAATTTTAACAAAGCTAACTCAGGGTATACCAGCTTTACATCGTCAGTCGAAGACAACTTTCCAAGATAATGAGTCCAGAACTGACATTTGTTTTAGGGAAACGGTCAATTCTGCATGAGAGTTTGCACGAATGCGAATGCGACGTACAGTGCTGCTGCCATGTGCTGGCACGAACTTGATCTCATGGGCTGTGGCTTCGTCATGCCTGGAAACTATAACGTCAACGGAACTTTGTGAGCCGGTATTTCAGTAATAGTATCCTAAGTGAACTAATTATTTTTTTCAGCGAGAGTTGCGAGGCAGATGTTGCATGTAAGAGTTACCTTCGTACTTAACCAAGTCATAATTTAACTTATAAACATTTCCAGACCCTCCAGGATGGTACCCAACCGCTACCGTCAACGGCACTCCAGTATTCTCCACCTTCGCGCAGCGATTCACCGGTACCCTCGCAGGTGGAAGCGTCTACACCGTCGGTGACCTGCAAACGCCCTCATCTGCATTCTTCACCCCATCGTCCTCGAACTGCGTCACCACATCTTCCATCGCCAATGGAATCGATCTTGCTCACCCACCTACTGGCGTGCCTACCGTAGGTACCACCCAGAACACCAGCGGTGGTGCAAGCGGCGCGACACCTACTTCTAACAACGGCGGTGCTGCTTCCAAGCCTACGGGTGCGGGCACTTCTGCAGGCTCCAGCAACAGCGGTACTCCCTCGGGCAAGCCTAGCTCTGCGAAGGGTGCCAGTGTAAGCGGACAAATGTACCCGTTAGTTGCTCTGTGGTCCGTCCTTGCTGGCGTAGGCGCCGTCGTCCTCTTCCATTAAGCGCCCACCATGATCAACGTTGATCTTAATACCGAGTTCACTCGTTCGCCCTTACGGGTGTGATGCCGCTGTGCGAGCGCTTGCTTACCTTCGCCGCTCTTTTACTTATCGTATCGATTCCACGAGATTTCGTACTAAACAGCTTAGTACGCATGTCGTTATTTAGTTTTTGGAAAGCATTGTTGCAACTTACCTACGGACTATATATCTTCAGTTTTCCTACAACCAAGCCATTTTCGCCACTCCTAGTTGAAGTCTTGTTGAACCTTTCCAGGCAATGAAATGCAAACTCAAGTAGTTTTATAAGCTCCGGGTCCGGACTCGGCGCCTCTGAAACCAGCTGCCGTCGGATCAACCGATTAACCCGCACCATAATTATGGAGATCATGGTATAGCCTCTCTCTTCTCGTCTTCCACCTACTGCATTATCCTCATTATCTGGAGACTACTGTGCTTCTTGTACTTGACACCGCAGTAGCATAAAGTGACTTAAGGGAGTTAAGGCTGTGCTTATTTATATTACTATATAAGTGGCACTTTTGGACGATATTTGGATAACTGCTTTCCTCTCTTTTTACTACTACGACCGGTGGAACTTTTACTGCTTCGTCTTCATCTTTGGGACTTCCTTGTGCCAAATCTCGGGAAGAAATATCGGTTAGCTCACGCCCGAAAAAGCTTCAAAACTTGGTGAGTTGTAGTGGCTCTTCAACTCGAACAAGCAATGAGCTGATTTTATGGAAAGAATTCAAGGGGCAGCCACTTGTTTAGTTTATCTTTAACATCCGCCTACTACTACGATGAACAATGAGAAAGGAGGATATTACCCTTCGCCCGTAGAGAAGCCGGGGCAAGCTCATTACAACTCTTGTGCGTATGCATGTTGTCTTGTGGAACTATGCCACCACTAACGATTCATAATAAATGTTGACGAACAACAGACCAATCACACCCACCGCCACAGATGCCCCAAGCTCAACCGTACGGCTACCCTCAAGGACTACAACAACACCAGCAGCAGTACCAAGGTCAACCACAACCCCAAGTAATCTATGTTCAACAGCCGCCGCCCAACAGACCGCAACAGGATGCTGATTCGTGCTGTCTACCGTGTGCTTGGTGAGTAATTCTTCCCTTCAATGACGGCGTGTAACTGTCATGGCATTCCGATGATCACGATTGACTGACTGCACATTCTTATTCTTATCTGATAGTTGCGCCGGCTGTCTTGCTGCCATGTTCTGCTGTCCTTGTTTTATTTGCTGTTAATGCACTGCGTTTGTTTATTTTTGCTTGTAACTGACCACGACGACGGGTATTATCGTCGGCTTGGTTTCTTGCCTTGTACCTTGGGATCATGATCATAGACCTTTTTTCTTTTCTGGATCATTTGCTTGCCTTTCGTAGTTAGTTGTACGCCAAGTTCATATTCTCTGAGCATCATGTAACAATAATTTCTTGTGTATTTATTTATGTCTGTACAAATCTTCATACCTAACTATGATCGTTACCAGTAATGCCACTAATGATTCATCTATGATCTCTTTAATTTCTCTACGATGTAGTTTACGCGTTGACACTCCCGAAATCCATTGCTATTGAACCGCTTGGATACTTGTAACACTGCCTGCAGGTACTAAAAATCAATCATTTGCGCGACGACCTCTCCATTTCTTCAGGCCTTCCTCGAACATCTGTCTTGACAACCCTCGAGGGACATGATGGAAAGTCACACCTAATTTCTCGACTTCTGCATTACGATGTTCGTCGTCGAAAAACAGCTAAAAATTCGTCAGATTTCGAGGAAAAACAAGGGTAATGATTGTGGACAGGCACTTACCATCTCTGTGTATGGAATTCCTGTACGTTCATGAAGAGCTTTAAAGTGCTTCAGTTTTGATCCTAAGTGTTATTGTTTTATTAGCAAATTTAAAGAACATGGAATGGACTGGGATGATAGTTCGTACCGGGGTATATTTCCAGCTCGTCGAAAAAATCGATGGCAGGAGTAGGTTTAGATTCTTTGCCGCTCTTGGTACTAGGAGGGACGAGTAACAGCCTTAGGCACTGGTTTGCTCTTGGAGAGAAATCATTGGACATCGATAGGAAGGAACCTTACGAGATGATAGACACGTACAATTCCGGAGCGTGAGTTCTCGAGCACGCAGCGATAGTTACGCTCCTATCTTCGCCGTCTTCCCTCCCTTCCGTTGATACTCGCGAACGCGATCGCAAGTCATGAAGGATTTGGGGAACATCGCTATAGAACGCAATGGTATCTCCGTACCTTAAAAAGTTGATCACGGAATCAGTCAATTGTTCAACTTGTGTTCAACGTATGACAACACAGGCATCATAATCATCTTTTCATCTCACTTACTTATCCAACACCTGGTTCAGAGTGTTTCCGTTCCGTCGTAGAGGACCTGTATTGTGACGGGCACAATCGAAAATTACGAACTCATGATTATTCCTAGTCCTTATTTTTCGCGATTTACTTGTGCGACGCGCCTGTAACGTGGGTGTCAATCCATAGGTCCCAGAGGGTATAGCTAGTTTATATACAGGTTCAATCTAGGTCTGTAGTGTCGAATAAGCTTGTAACTCACTCGAGATCGAATGCCACGAGCTGGGGATAAGGTTGTACTTTGTCTACATTCAAGGACATTCTAAATTGTTGGATAGAAATCTGCGGTATCAAGTCGTCGTATCAGAAAGAATAGTACAGGTGGGTAGGGAGATTCGAGAACAGAACTTCACGGCTCTTCGCGGTAACTTGAAGGCTTACAACAAATCGAAATTGCACCGATCTATCAAGCTTAACGGCTTCACGTGAAGGTAGAAACGCCAAAGAGCATACAATAGGCCATACAAAACATAAAGTAACGGGAGCATAGTGGAACGGTTACTGGTGTAGCGTGCCCTAACCCATGCAATCAAAAGCGTGGGTTAATGAATTCGCAGACCTCGCTGGTTCGAACCTCGATGCTCCCCAAATACCACCCAACCAAACCCTTCGGGCGTAATTGGATACGAACATTGTAAATGCACTGGCCTTCGAGTAGTTGGTCAATGACAAGCATAGTCAGTGAATGTACCAGTTGCGACCGTAGGGTTCTCTTCTTTTTCTTTTTCTTTAAACTCGAAATTATTTTTCTAGTTGTTCATAGGCCTAGGTATGTTATCCGCACTGTCAGCTTTGTGTTACTTTGCAATTATACTTAGTGAGTTGAAACTTGAGAGCGAGGGCAACCCAGGCAAAAACCTAGTGTGTCTAAATCTAAAAAAGATGTCTCGATGGCTGGAGACTATCATAAGTACTTCAGGATTTCGAACTGGCTCGTGGACACCAATACTACCGTGTCTGAACCGAAATTGCAGCAGTGAATGCGAAGAGACTGACCCGAATAATGTTTTTTTACTCGAGTTTCGTGAATCGTGATGGGGTTTCCAAGCACGAAGATATAATCAATGATACAATAATTTACATCTTTACCCAATTACAAGTTGTTATACATAAAATACAAGAGCCCTAATAGATAGATAGATCATGAACTAAATGGTAGTTCGTCAATCCTGGAGTGACCATCAACAACAGCAACTAACGCATCGCCTATCCATTCTTCGTTATCCCTCCATTCGTTATCCCAGCCCCATTGACGTATGGTACTGATGGCATCTGTTACACGGCGTTCGACTTCCATGTCCTTCCAACATTCAGGAGAGACATAACCGTCTTCAAGCCCTAGAAGGTGATAACCTATCAATTCTGATAGGTCTGATTCGAGGCTTGTGCGGGTGCGTGAGTAGCGCGGGTACTTGGACATCATACGGAAGAGTGAAGCGTAGACGGCCGCTGGGCGGGGTATAAGAACATCGTGGCACTTTGTTGGTTGGATATGGAAGGGTTGTCCCACTGTTAATTCATCCATGGATAACGTCGCGAACGATAATGGGTAAATCACGATGTTCTGTATTCCTGATGGAAGTTGAGTCCGGGTTATACGATGATACGCCCCTTTCTCGCAGAAGTCACCGTAGCATCGCCGGAGGAATTTGGACGGAGGTGAAAGTGGTAAGCCTATAGTTTCAAGAATATCCGAAGCTTGATCAAGGTCTTCGTCTGGAACTAGGTATGAGTAATTCTAGACATATTTTACGATGAGTGCTTCTCAATGACTTGACTGTTGATATTGCTACTTACAGACACAAGGATAGGTACTCTCATACGTCTATATAGTAGGGCTCGCCATTCGATCATTTGAATGCCCGCCCGCTGTAGGGCATTGAGTGCGATTTCAACCACTTCTGCTGGATGATTGTCGAGGATATTCGATATCTTTGCATTTTTGTAAAGATTATGAGGAAGGTTTGGCAGAGGTTTAGGCATGGCCGACTGAAGCATCGGGGGCTGTGGAGTGTGGGAGATTGCTGGTGTCATTGGCGTTCCATTAGACTTGCCTTTATATACTCCCTTTGTTGCCACCCAATCGGAGCAACAACGTTACACCGCCACAAAGGCGTGTGTGATTGTTCACCCTGACATCAGCCACAATGGACGAGAATAGAATTGAACGTCATAAATCTTAGTCATTGCACAAGTCATATTTAGGTCCCTGCTTTCAATTTATTTAATCAGTCTGCAAGAGTCGGGGAACAAAAAGCAACGAACTTGAATTTGACTCGAAAACACAGCTTGTATGAAAACTGGAAATTCTGTTTTCATGTCGGAGTCGGTTCAATTTCAAGTCCGTATGTCAATGTTGAATATTAATGTCCACTCAACAACACAGCAAGCCATTGAAAGCGAGGAGCACATTGCTGGCTCCCAGTGGAGTCATTCTAGCAACATGTCGATTATTGATGTTGGCAACTATGGAGAGGGAATCATTCTTTAATTCTTTCGCGATGTTGCTGGGGGTCGCAACAGCAGGTAAATTGACAGGTGAGGCGCATATTGCTAACAAAATAAGAAATCTAGATTTACTCAATTACATGTATGAATTTCTTACGACAAAGGGTTCTCTGTTCTTGATGATAGCTCGAAATACGACGCAAGCCGTGCTTGAAGGTAATTCCACCCGGCACTTTGATTCCGGTGCTTTTGCTACAGGTAAATGAATAAGGGGCGGGTCTGTTGTGTCTTCAGTGCCAGCATAAATTTGGATTCGAGTTTTCAGTATTTTTTGCAGGACCGAAAGGACTGCGCGAAGCCCCATGTAGCCCACTGAACAAGTCGCACCGCACCGTGTGTTGTGCGATGTACCAACATATATAGCTCATGACAATACCTAGTATCTTTCAGAGGCACAAACATATATGCCCTGAGTTCTCTGAAGATGAAATAGAAAAACGGAACTCTGTCCATTAAGTAGTAGTTTACGGACGTCTAAAAATCCAACACAATTGATCAGCAATACAAGTACTTCAAGTCACTGCACGCACCCCGATGAATATGGCGTCGTTTTTGTCTACGTTATAAAATGTCAAATCATGCAAGTCGTTGCCCAGAGCATGTCCGACTGTCATGACCGTCTGCCTTCAGTGGGCAACCCTTGCTATCTCTTCGCAGGTCGCTTTTTGACCCTTCTTGTCGAGTTTCTGCGTTATCTTCCTTGGCTTTCTTTCAGTTTCATCTGGCCTCAGTGCAGCAGTGAAGAAGTTCGACTTGATTCCATTTGGATGAGACGTACGATGGGTTTGGGGAAACGCATGAGGACTGGTTTGTCCCTGACGTGTTAATTCAAGTCCGACGATTCATCAAATGCAAGTCCGAGACGTTTCTTTGCGTTTTTCTATAGGCAGCTGGAAGTTCATCTCAACACAAGTTAAGAGAGCTTTGACATTGATCGAGGGAGTGAAAATCACAATAGATTATACCATGTGTGCTGTACACAATCTGGGTTTAATGGAAGCTTGGGAGAGTACTTACTACTCACTGCTTTGTCACGGCCTACGACGCCTGGGCCGCTTGCGGCCTTGCATGTGACATATGTGTTTCTTTGCCATCCCTGTAACATCCTTGATGCCATTGCGACTGAACATGAACGTTGAACTGCACCTGATAATCTCTGATACTTTCCATATTCTGGCCTTTGATGCTCCATAGACCTCATTTTGAAATCTGGTTTAATACCACCTGTCTGACGAGTGTTCTCAGCCGCAATTTATCAATCAAGATTCAACATACCCTTCAAAAAGCCTGCGGAAAATTGTGACTTTTTGTTTGCCGGCCTGATTTCTCCTCTCCCACAAGAACTTGCGCTTGCAACGACAATATATTGACCTTTTCGATGGTTAATGCCACGCTATACTCGACTTCTACTTCTTACCACTCCTTAGCCTAGCTCAGTTTCTGATTCGACATTCTGCGCACCTACGCGACGCTTGCTTTTTTTGTCTGTCGCGTAGTTTCAAGGAATGGGGATATCTACCCCGGATACGACGGAGGCAGATTAGGCAAATCGCTGTACAAGATCCGGGGCTGTCTAATGGCCACCTTTACATAAGGAAGGAGTGCGGCGTATCGCGACTTTCAATCGCAGACTTGCCTTTTTCTCTGGTCAACTTCCTGTATGGTATGGGGTAACAAAGCTGCCATTGCACTTCTATTTAGCATGCTTCATCCTTCTAGTTCTACTAGCTCGAATCTGGAGCGCTGAAGAAGAGGAGCTTGTTTTCTTCTGGACTCTCCAAATACCCTAAACCTCCCACCGACCAGAAGCAAATCATTGCACGCGCCGAAATTAGCCTAACGTGGTTTGGCGTGCATCGACCAGGCATCGACCATACCCAATACGGCAATGCTATTGCGGACTTAATCATGATAAACAAAGACAATGCATCATCAGCTCTATGCATCCCATCAGATCCTTGGTACAGAATTCGATAAAGGTACGTATGCAGATAAAATGCGAATGCCGCCGAAAGGAAAGCACAGAAAAGCACGCTTTTAATTGATTCGGCTAGCGCCAAGGGAGGGGCTTCGTGACCTATACTATCTAAAGAAGCTTTAATATCATGATACGAGCACAATTCAGGCGGAGACGCCGGGATGGTGGGTTTTGTTTTCTCAGTATCAATGGCGAACTTACACTACAACTTTATCCCACTCTTCCAACACAAAGTTATCCATTCCCCTCTTATTTCTCTCGAATGCCCTGTTGCTCGAGCCAAAACTCAACCTGGAATGGTCCATGTCCAAGTCAGAGCTGTACATCGTGTTTTCCTTCTTGCCAACTATTTCCAAGGAGGGAGGATGGGAAGGTCGTGTTACCAAATCCTGTAAGCACAGGAAAGGGTGCGCTATCTGCAGACTATAGTAGTTGACCGTTTTACTGATTTTCACGTTCAGATAACCTTGCCATTCGGAAACAGCTACATTCATCTTTCGACAAAACACGTTCCACTATGGGTCCTCCAACTGATTTGATGACACAATCGCGACGTCTTCATTCTCGCCCTGCGTATCCCACAGAACATGGCGGTCCTTTATTGATACCTCAAAAACAGGAAACACGATATTATGGTAGCTCTCCTGATTGTGCGTACTCTGTTTTTCATGCGTTACTCTTATGTTTATCACACCTTTTATCAAAGTACTTCCAAGTTCGCCGGTTTACTCGTATAGTACCCCAGAACTGTTGGCACAAAAATATGCGCAAAGCCCGCAGCCTGGTCCTCAAACAGCCGCCAAAAAAACAAAACCACTTCCCGAACATCAAAACAATACTGAGATCAACAAAACAGAGACGAAACCAGCGGATTGGATGAGGGATGTTAAGCCGTTCCGGACAAGGACAAGAAAGCAGTCATATGTGAGGTCAGGATCCCATGGTTTTTGTGTTAGACTGTATACTGGGCAAGGAGACGATGCCGAATCATGACAATGCATGATTGTAGACGGTGAACGTCCACTTAAATGTAACAAGGTTATGAACCCCTTCCATCTTCGGTTAGACCTCAGCGAAATATGCTCGCAGTAGAGACCTTAGACAGCCTTAGACCGACTTGCATCAATGAATTATATATATGTCACGAAGTATTATTTTCAAGACTCCTAGAATCATCGAGTAGAAAAGGTTGTTGATTTTACGTTCGTGGCACCACTGGTAGAGAGTCTGAAGCAACTGAAACTAAATCTCAATAACGCTAGATGCCAATCCAAGATCGATAGAGATTTCCTGTGAGCACTTGAATAATGTTTGTGTATCGTGTATACAAGTGCATACTTAAGCGCTCAGTGCTTCAATTTAACGGACTTGCCAAGGAAGACTTATGACAATGAAAAAAGACAAAAGCCGAGATCGGCATGATGTATTTGGTGGTGTTATTTATGAAGACCATATGAGTTTCCTGGCACCCGACTCGGAGTCTTAGTACTACTTTGACTTGCTTTCGCCGTATCTTATTATCTAAAGCTCCAAAATGTCTTATTTCTTACCACATCTCCCCTCAGGATGGCATGTCGACGAAGCTATCAAATCTGAAGAAGATCGCGTCGTTGTAATCCGTTTTGGCCATGATTGGGATAGTCAATGTATGACGATGGACGAGACTTTATATTCTGTGGCAGAGAAAGTGCAGAACTTCGCTGTCATTTACTTGGTGGACATTACAGAGGTGCCAGACTTCAATAAAGTAAGTTATGTTTTTAATTTTGCCTATTGATCGCTCACGATTCGTAGATGTACGAATTGTATGATCCGTGCACTGTTATGTTCTTCTACCGGTATGTCTGTATGTTCTTCCATATCGACTTTCCCTGACGTCTTGTATACAAAGGAACAAGCACATTATGATTGATTTGGGTACTGGTAACAACAATAAGATGTAAGTGGCATCTCGTATCTCACCTTACGAAGACTAATCCTATTCCTCCTCGTCTGTAGTAACTGGGCTATGGATAACAAACAAGAAGTATGTAATTTATTTTCTGCCTTCCAGTCTTTCAGAGCTTACAGATATCTCCTTCATAGTTCATTGATATCGTTGAGACAGTTTACAGAGGAGCGTCGAAGGGTCGTGGTCTTGTTGTCTCGCCGAAAGGTAGGTCTATTCTACATCGTGTTCGGGCACGTATTCATACTTCACCCTAGATTATTCCACTCGTTACAGATACTGAGATCTGTTGTACTTAGTGGTACTCGAGGTATCGTTCTCTGGAGGACACTCTTTTTGCTCATTTCTTGTCTTTATGTCGTTTGAATTGTAATCTTATATTCCTCATTGCTTACGAACGACCCTGTATAAAAAATCGCTCCCCAGGGTGTACTTGACACCTTTCTTCACCTCTTCGCCACTGTGCAGAATTCCTTGATGTTGGAAGATCAAAACACGGCCTTTCTTCGGTTTGACATCTACGTATTTTCCGTTAGTTCCCCAAATACGCGTCGCGCCTCCTTCCACCCCGTCTTCTCCGAGATAGATTTGCAACGTAGCCAAACCCTGTCGTCCGTCGGGAAGCTGTGGTAAGTAATCGCAATGAGATCGGAAGTAGTTGCCTTCTTCGTATCTGAGGAAACTAAGACGTTCATTGACCCTACTCTCAAGAGATCAGACA
>Ga0247779_1001127_pt1:0-5000 | contig 13519 bp, 4 predicted proteins | sample UWRJL221509R5_FD_179925 | JGI IMG/M metagenome (GOLD analysis project Ga0247779, IMG submission 179925) | Plant litter microbial communities from Arlington Agricultural Research Station in Wisconsin, United States - UWRJ-L221-509R-5 | ecosystem: Environmental > Terrestrial > Plant litter >...
TCTAAATCCCATCGAGACCGACGAAGGACCAATGGTCCTGTCGGCGATCGTCAACATCACCGAGCGGCAGCGCGCCACTGAAGAACTGCAGCGTCGGGCCGTCGCTCTCGACGTCGAAGTTACCCAACGCCGCAATGTAGAAGCAGCCTTAAGAAAAAGCTCCGAGGATTTTCGATATCTCTTCCACAACAATCCTCTGCCGATGTGGGTATATGACTGTGCGAGCCTGGCGTTCCTTGAAGTCAACGAATCCGCAATCTTGAATTACGGATTCTCGCGGGACGAGTTCATGTCCATGTCGATCATGGACATTCGCCCCCCGGAAGACATAGATCTCGTCAAAAAGAATTTGGCTACCGAAACCTCCGTCTATCAGGTGAGCTCGAACTGGCGGCATCGCCGTAAGAACGGTGACATCATTCGGGCCGATATTTTCAGCCATGCGCTCTCCTTTGAAGGTAAGGAAGCCCGACTGATTGTGGCACTTGACGTCACCCAGCGGAACGCAGCCGAGGAACAGCTTCGCCAGGCACAAAAGATGGAAGCGATAGGTCAGTTGACGGGTGGCGTGGCACACGACTTCAACAACCTGCTAGCTATTATCCAAGGTAATCTCGAACTGATGGCATCGCGGCTGGCAGATCCGGACATGTCGGAGATGGCGGGAGATGCCTTAAGGGCGACAGAGCGTGGCGCAAAGCTTACCCAGCAGTTGCTCGCTTACTCGCGTCAACAGCCGCTTGTTCCACATGTCGTGACCTTAAATGATGTCCTCACTGATTTGCTGGCGCTCTTGAGTCGGACGCTTGAGGAAACGATTCAAATGGACAGCACCATCGCGCCCGATCTGTGGAAGGTGCGCATAGATCGAAACCAGTTAGAGAATGCGCTGCTCAATCTTGCCATCAATGCCCGGGACTCGATGCCCCGAGGTGGCCGCCTGACCCTTGAAGCCAGCAACACCGTATTGGATACGCACTATGCGGAACAGAACCCTGATGTCAGGTCCGGCGCATATGTGATGATCGCGGTTACCGATACCGGAAGCGGCATGTCACCGGAAACGATTGGCCGTGCGTTCGAACCATTCTTCACGACGAAATCGATGGGCCGGGGCACAGGGTTAGGCCTAAGCATGGTCTACGGCTTCGTCAAACAATCCGGCGGGCACATAAAGATCTATAGCGAGCTTGGCCATGGCACGAGCGTGAAACTGTATCTACCTCGGCTGCAGATAGCCGAGACGGAAACATCAATCACCGAGAGCGAATCAACTGTCCAAGGCAGCATCGGCGACGAGGTGATCCTCGTCGTTGAAGATGATGCGGCGGTGAGGAAGCTGGCCGTTCGGCTATTGAGAGGCCTGGGCTATGTGACAATCGAAGCCGAAGATGGCCCTGCTGCATTGATCGCCTTGAACGACGCGCCACAGGTAGACCTCCTCTTCACCGATGTGGTGATGCCAAGGGGGATGAACGGAAGGGATCTCGCACGCGAGGCGCAGGCACGTCGGCCGCAGCTCAAGGTGCTCTATATGTCCGGGTATACAAAGAATGCCATCCTGCATAATGGCGAGTTGGACGAGGGCGTGCACCTGCTCAGCAAGCCGTTCCATCTCGCCGAGTTGGCGCTGAAGGTGAGGATGGCGTTGGAAGACAAAGCGGCGGAATGACAATGCAACGTATCCTCGTAATTGACGATGAGCCCGACTTCGCTTCCCTTTTGCGGCGTGTCGGCGAGGGCCTTGGACACAGCGTGAAGATCGCTGTGGATGCCAGCGACTTCAAAGATCTGTGCAAGACATTTGACCCGACGATCATCGTGCTCGATATCGTCATGCCGGAGATCGATGGCATCGAATTGATACAGTGGCTCGCCCAGAATCGTTCTGCCGCAAAGATCATTGCAATCTCGGGCGCCAATCCACTGTACAGCCAGCATGCCAAGGTGATCGGCGAGACGCATCGCCTGCCAGTCATAACGCTTGGCAAGCCGATTTCCTTGGCGGATCTCGAAGCTGCTTTCTCCTGAGAAGATGAGACAGCAGCAGCCGGGATTGGGTCATCTCATTTTTGAGTGAGATGGGCCGTCACCTCGAGGAGATGGGCCTTGGTTATGCCGACGGCCAGTTGAAGCTTGGAAAGCTCTTTCCTGGTCGGGATGCCGAACTCATCAAATTTGTCGGCATGGGCTGTGACAAAACTATTCACGGCGTCCAACAATTGCACCAAATCGCCCGCCGCCTTGCGCGTTGCACTCTTCGTCATTCCAGTATCTCCGTTTTAGAGCACGGGATTGGAAGGATAATCCTTTGAGTGTTGTGCAGGCCAACGAATTGGCCTGCCAATAAGCCTCAAGACTTCAACCGAGCTACGGGGGAGTTGAGCTGGGCTCTGTGTCTTGGTTCATTTGCGTTTGAGTTGTGCGTCTTACGTCGGCTTTGCCGACACGTTGGCGCAGGGCCCTAAACACAAAGCCCTCGAAGACAAGCTTCGGAGGCTTTATAATTTGGTTTCGGTTGTCAGATTTGCCGCTGCGGCTGTGCGCCTGCACGTTGACGCTCGGATCGCTATCGCGCTCCTCGGTCCGAACAGTCAGTTCCTCTCTCGGTCCGCCACATCCAATAAGAAACCCCCGGCTTTTGGCCGGGGGCTTTTGTATTGGTTGCGGGGGCCAGATTTGAACTGACGACCTTCAGGTTATGAGCCTGACGAGCTACCGGGCTGCTCCACCCCGCGTTATTTGTTTGGCCCGGGAGTAATGCCCGGTAGCAGTTTTGTTTTAGCTCACGGACCTGTCTGGCCCTTCGCTGGGCGGGCTGCTCTAGAGCGAGCACGCCATGTTCTAGCTATCTCAAAGCATTAAAGGCGCCGGTATGACGGCGCCTTTAGTTTGGTGTCTGTGATTGTTGATCGGATGTGTTTGCTGGCTTGGAAGACCTGGCAGCGACCTACTCTCCCGCGTCTTAAGACGGAGTACCATCGGCGCTGAGGGTTTTCACGGCCGAGTTCGGAATGGGATCGGGTGTATTGCCCCTCGCCACAACCACCAGGTCATCGAAGCCAGCAAAGGATGTGAAGAAGAAGTGCTCATGTCCCCGTTTTGCGTACCGGGCAACATGTTTCGTTAGGTCGCTATCATCTGCTTATCGCTGCATGCGATGAGAGGATCAAGCCAATGGAGCAATTAGTACCGGTTAGCTGCACGCATTACTGCGCTTCCACATCCGGCCTATCAACGTGATGGTCTATCACGGCTCTCATAGGGAGTACTAGTTTTGAGGTGGGTTTCCCGCTTAGATGCTTTCAGCGGTTATCCCGTCCGCACATAGCTACCCGGCGATGCCGCTGGCGCGACAACCGGTACACCAGAGGTGCGTTCACCCCGGTCCTCTCGTACTAGGGGCAAATCCTCTCAATACTCCAACACCCACGGCAGATAGGGACCGAACTGTCTCACGACGTTCTGAACCCAGCTCACGTACCACTTTAAATGGCGAACAGCCATACCCTTGGGACCTGCTCCAGCCCCAGGATGTGATGAGCCGACATCGAGGTGCCAAACCTCCCCGTCGATATGGACTCTTGGGGGAGATCAGCCTGTTATCCCCAGCGTACCTTTTATCCGTTGAGCGATGGCCCGTCCACGTGGAACCACCGGATCACTATGACCGACTTTCGTCTCTGCTCGACTTGTCAGTCTCGCAGTCAGGCAGGCTTATGCCATTGCACTCAACAGCTGATTTCCGACCAGCTTGAGCCTACCATCGCGCGCCTCCGTTACTCTTTGGGAGGCGACCGCCCCAGTCAAACTACCCACCATGCAGGGTCCCGGCCCCAGCTTCATGGGGCGCGGTTAGATATCAGAGAACAAAAGGGTGGTATTTCAAGGTTGCCTCCACACTGACTAGCGCCAGCGCTTCATAGGCTCCCACCTATCCTACACATTCATTCCCTAATACCACTGCAAAGCTATAGTAAAGGTGCATGGGGTCTTTCCGTCTGACCGCGGGTACCCCGCATCTTCACGGGGAATTCAATTTCGCTGAGTTGATGTTGGAGACAGCGGGGAAGTCGTTACGCCATTCGTGCAGGTCGGAACTTACCCGACAAGGAATTTCGCTACCTTAGGACCGTTATAGTTACGGCCGCCGTTTACCGGGGCTTCAATTCAGAGCTTGCACCCCTCCTCTTAACCTTCCGGCACCGGGCAGGCGTCAGACCCTATACGTCGTCTTACAGACTTCGCAGAGCCCTGTGTTTTTGTTAAACAGTCGCCACCCCCTGGTCTGTGCCCCCCGCCAATGGTTGCCCACCGACGGGGCCCTCTTCTTCCGAAGTTACGAGGGCAATTTGCCGAGTTCCTTCAACATCATTCTCTCAAGCGCCTTGGTATACTCTACCAGCCCACCTGTGTCGGTTTGGGGTACGGTCTATAAGCTGGCGTTATTTCCTGGAAGTCCTTCACGGCCCCTGCAATCCAATAAGCAGGAACCATACACGGCCTTCGTCACGTCCAGCAGGCTCAGGAATATTAACCTGATTCCCATCGACTACGGCTGTCGCCCTCGTCTTAGGGGCCGGCTCACCCTGCGCGGATTAACCTTGCGCAGGAACCCTTGGGCTTTCGGCGACAGAGTTTCTCACTCTGTTTGTCGCTACTCATGTCAGCATTCTCGCTTCCGATACCTCCAGCATGCCTTACGGCACACCTTCACAGGCTTACGGAACGCTCCGCTACTGCGCGTATTGCTACGCACCCGCATCTTCGGTGTATGGCTTTAGCCCCGTTACATTTTCGGCGCGGGACGGCTTGTCTAGACCAGTGAGCTATTACGCTTTCTTTAAAGGATGGCTGCTTCTAAGCCAACCTCCTGGCTGTCTTGGCCTTCCTACATCCTTTCCCACTTAGCCATAACTTGGGGACCTTAGATGGCGGTCTGGGCTCTTCCCCTCTCGACCATGGACCTTAGCACCCACAGTCTGTCTGCCAGACTCTAA
>Ga0247779_1001127_pt1:10000-13519 | contig 13519 bp, 4 predicted proteins | sample UWRJL221509R5_FD_179925 | JGI IMG/M metagenome (GOLD analysis project Ga0247779, IMG submission 179925) | Plant litter microbial communities from Arlington Agricultural Research Station in Wisconsin, United States - UWRJ-L221-509R-5 | ecosystem: Environmental > Terrestrial > Plant...
GCCCAGGAAGCTGGCCTGCCGGTCGCGGTGGTGAGCGACGTCATCAAGACCTTCTCCTATGACGTCGACTTCCAGCGCGACATCCATGACGGCGATGCCTTCGATGTCTATTACGAGCGTTATGAAGGCCAGGACGGCGGCTTCGCCAAGGCCGGCCACATGCTCTATGCCTCGCTGACGCTCGGCGGCAAGAAGATCCCGATGTATTATTTCGAGCGTGACGGCGACGGCGAATACTACAGCCCGTCAGGCGAATCCGTTCGCAAGTCACTGCTGCGCACACCGATCGACGGCGCCAAGATCACGTCAGGCTTTGGCATGCGCATGCATCCATTGCTCGGCTATACCCGCATGCATAAAGGCGTCGATTTCGGTGCCCCGACCGGTACGCCGATCTATGCGGCCGGCAACGGCACCATCGTCGATATCGGTTTGCGGAACGGCTACGGCAACTACATCCGCGTCAAGCATAACGACACCTACAGCACCGCCTATGCCCATATCAGCCGCTTCGCCAGTGGCATGCATAAGGGCGATCACGTGAAGCAGGGCGAGGTCATCGCCTATGTCGGTGCTACCGGCGAGGCCACCGGCCCACATCTGCATTACGAAGTGCTGATCAACAACCAGCAGGTCAATCCGGCGACCGTCAAGGTCGCGGGCGGTGACAAGCTGACCGGCAAGGATCTGACGGCCTTCAAGGCACAGATGAACAAGATCGATGCCGATATGGCCAAGCAACAGCGCAATGCCTTCATCGCGGAGACACCGGCGGCGGATGATAGCTGCCATGGCCCGAACGGCTGCGAAAACTAAGCTGATTGCCGCAGCGCAAACGATAAAGGGCCGGATCTTCGATCCGGCCCTTCCGTTTTGTCCGCAACGCTGACTGGCGCGCTTTATCTCATTGAGAAGAGACGGGTTCACGTTCTAGAGAAAATCGCCAAGCGATTCCCTCTAAAACGATCCGGCTCCACATGGCGCCGACCGGTTCAGGCCGCATCCGACAGCTTGTGGCCATCGATCATCAGGCCGCCATCACCCGCCGTCACGCGAATGGTGTCGCCCGCCTTGAAGCGACCTTCCAACAACAAGACCGCCAGCGGATTTTGCAGCTCGCGCTGAATCACCCGTTTCAAGGGCCGGGCACCATAGACCGGATCATAACCGGCATCGCCCAGCCAGAGCTTGGCTTTGTCATCGAGGTCGATTTCCAGCTTGCGATCGGCCAGCAACGCCCGCAGCCGCTCCAGCTGAATGTCGACGATCGAGGCCATGTCATCGCGCGACAGGCGATGGAACAGCACGATTTCATCCAGCCGGTTCAGGAATTCCGGCCGGAACGCCTGACGCACCATGCCCATGACTTGGTCACGCGCATCTTCGACCGTCTCACCGATCTTGAGATTGGTGAGGTATTCGCTGCCGAGATTGGAGGTCAACAGGATCAAGGTGTTCTTGAAATCGACCGTGCGTCCCTGGCCATCCGTCAACCGGCCGTCATCCAGGACCTGCAGCAGGATGTTGAAGACATCCGGATGTGCCTTCTCGACTTCATCGAACAGCACCACCTGATAAGGCCGCCGACGCACCGCCTCGGTCAGGAGGCCGCCCTCTTCATAGCCCACATAACCCGGCGGGGCACCGATCAGCCGCGCCACGGCATGCTTCTCCATGAATTCCGACATGTCGATGCGGACCATGGCGTGCTCATCGTCGAACAGGAAACCCGCCAGCGCCTTGCTAAGCTCGGTCTTGCCGACACCTGTCGGCCCCAGCATGAGGAAGGAACCGATCGGCCGGTTGGGGTCCTGCAAGCCGGCACGCGCCCGGCGCACCGCGTTGGAGACGGCAACCAGCGCTTCGTGCTGGCCGATGACGCGCTTGCCCAGCGCCTCTTCCATCTTCAAGAGCTTGTCACGCTCGCCGGTCATCATCTTGTCGACCGGAATACCGGTCCAGCGCGAGACGACGGCAGCGATATCCTCTTCGGCCACCACTTCGTTCAGCATGCGATGTTCCTCGGCCTGCTCAGCCTGTTCGAGCTGGCGGGTGAGGGAGGGGATGATCGAATAGGTGAGCTCGCCGGCACGAACGAAATTGCCATTGCGCTGTGCCGCCTCGGCTTCGCCACGCGCCTGCTCCAGCTGCTCCTTGATCTTCTGGGCACCGGCAAGTTTCTGCTTTTCCGATTTCCATTGCTCGGTCAGGCGACGTGACTGCGCTTCAAGATCCTCGATCTCCTCCACGAGGTGACCCAGGCGATCTTTCGACGCCGCATCGCTTTCACGCTTCAAAGCCTCGCGCTCGATCTTCAACTGGATCAGGCGACGATCGACTTCGTCAATCGCCTCCGGCTTGGAATCCACTTCCATGCGCAGGCGGCTCGCCGCTTCATCAACCAGATCGATCGCCTTATCGGGCAGGAAGCGATCAGTGATGTAGCGGTTGGACAAGGTCGCCGCAGCGACGATCGCGCTATCGGTGATCCGCACCGCGTGGTGCAGTTCGTATTTTTCCTTGAGGCCACGCAGAATCGAGATGGTTTCCTGCACGCTCGGTTCGCTGACGAAGACCGGCTGGAAGCGCCGCGCCAGGGCCGCATCCTTCTCGATATATTTGCGATATTCGTTCAGCGTGGTGGCACCGACGCAATGCAGTTCACCCCGCGCCAAGGCCGGCTTCAGCATATTGGAAGCGTCCATCGACCCTTCCGACGCGCCGGCACCGACCAAGGTATGCAGCTCGTCGATGAACAGAATGATTTCGCCAGCCGCTGCGGAAACCTCCTGCAACACCGCTTTCAGGCGCTCCTCGAACTCACCACGGAACTTGGCGCCAGCGACCAAAGCGCCGAGGTCCAGCGACATCAGCTTCTTTTTCTTCAATCCTTCCGGCACATCACCATTGATGATGCGCAAGGCCAAGCCTTCGACGATCGCCGTCTTGCCAACACCAGGCTCGCCGATCAGCACCGGATTGTTCTTGGTCCGACGTGACAGAACCTGGATGGTGCGACGAATCTCTTCGTCACGGCCGATCACCGGATCGAGCTTGCCGGCCTTGGCCTGCGCCGTCAGGTCGCGGGCATATTTCTTGAGCGCGTCATAGCTATCCTCGGCCGAGGCGCTTTCCGCCGTCCGGCCCTTGCGTAGCTCGTTGATGGCGCCATTGAGGCCCTGCGCCGTAGCGCCGGCCTCTTTCAAAGCCTTGCCGGCAGGTGTTTCGATAGCCAGCGTCAATGCCAGGAGCAACCGTTCGACAGTGACGAAGCCGTCACCAGCCTTGCTGGCCAATTCCTGGGCCTGATCCAGCAGCCGTGCCAGCTCCGGCGCCATATAGACCTGGCCGGCACCACTGCCTTCGACCTTCGGTAGCTTGCCCAGATCGCGATCGACCGCCGCCAAGGCGCGATGCGGGTCGGCGCCGCTGGCGGTCAACAAGTTGGCCGCCATGCCCTCTTTATCGTCGAGCAGGATTTTCAGCAGATGTTCCGGCGTCAGGCGCTGGTGGCCTTCA
>Ga0247779_1001129_pt1 | contig 13503 bp, 13 predicted proteins | sample UWRJL221509R5_FD_179925 | JGI IMG/M metagenome (GOLD analysis project Ga0247779, IMG submission 179925) | Plant litter microbial communities from Arlington Agricultural Research Station in Wisconsin, United States - UWRJ-L221-509R-5 | ecosystem: Environmental > Terrestrial > Plant litter >...
CGCTTCCGCCGCTTGCGCTCGCGCTTCCTCCGCTGTTGCTCGCGCCTCCAACGAGGCTGCCCGAGCCGCCGCCAATTCCGCCAATTCCGCTAATTCCGCCACCGCCAGCCGTGCTGCTCGCTCCACTGCTGCCGCCTGCAGGGGTTCCCGCGCCTGCGCCGTGCCCGCCGCTTCCGGCAATCCCGCCACTCGCGGACGCGCCCCCCGTTGCGGGCGCTCCGGACTTCGCGGACGCAGTGCTCACCGCGCTACCCGAGCTGCCGCCCGCGGACGGAGAGTCGTTCTGCCCCTCAGGGCCACTGCTGCAACCGAGCAGTGGCAGGAAGATGAAAACCCAGAACGCGAGGAAGCTCTTGCGCAAGCGAAGCGCATCGTAGCAGAGCGCGCGTGCAATCAGCGACGTTGAAACGGCCGCACCGTTCACCCGCAAATCTTGCAACGATACTAGTCCACGCGATCAGGGCGTCAGAGTCGAACGTCCTTGTTCGAGCGTTGATCAGCAGCTGCAGCGAACGGTTCAAAAATTGTAGAGCAGCCGCGATCATTTCTCGGGCGCGCTCAGCGCGCGGCGGGAACATGAGTTAGCCATGACACCCACCCCAGCTCGTCGATTGCGATCCAGTCTTGAGGCAGTCCTGAATCAGGCTCGGGCCTCCTCCTGCAGCTTGGAGGAAGCCGTTCTCATCGCGGCAATATTGAACGGCCCCCTCGATGCAGCCACAAGTCGGCGAGTCGATGAGTCGATAGGAGCACAGACCCAACGTCCCCGTGTAATTGGGAACGTACCTGGCACAGACTGTGGATATCGGGTCGCCGCAGACTGGGATGCGAGTGCCGGACCTACAGAACCCAATTCCAGTGCACGCAACTTCCCCGGGTGGCGGAGCGTTGTCGTGGCCCACACCATCCTCGCAGGCGAATGCTGAAAGTGACGCGATCACGACGAGTAGCTTCGACAGGTTCATGTGATTGCCCTTAATGCTTCAAATCATATACACAGCGGAAGCCGTTGAACTCCGCTGCATCGGTTGGCCCTTGGTACCATCTCCATGACGAGAAAAGGAAGTCCGGGAAGTCGACGTAGCTAGCGCCTCGCAAGCTGCGAGTCGGTTGCGGTGAGATGTTCCAGCAGTCCACACAATTGGTCGTCGGATAAGGATCAGAGTAGTAGTCCAAGTTCCACTCCAACACATTGCCCGCTAGGTCCGCGTGGCCCCATCGCCCGTCACCACAGGGCGCCGGAGTCGAGCTGCAGGATTTCGAGCCCACCGGGTTCGGCAAGTCCTGAGGATTCAGGGCGTCATAGTAGACTGCGTGTTCGTGCGTGAGCAGGCTGTTGCTGGCTGGAACAGACCAGGGCAACGCTCTTTGTTCCGCGCCGCCCGAGGCCGCATAGTTCCACTCAGCCTCGGTTGGCAGCCTTCCCCCATCCCAAATACAGAAGGCGTACGCGACGTAGAAATTGACGCAGTTGATTGGCCGCTGTTCGATAATAGTAGTCGTGGGAGGGTCTGCCCAAGTGCCGCTCACGCATTTCAATTTGGCAGTCAGCTCTGTAGCATTGGCCGGCATCGGCCAAGCGGCGCCCCATCCGGTGTCACCTGGCATCAAAGCCGTCTTTCCGTCGCCCGCGTGGGGCATGTTCAACGGATAGGCGGCGACAAAGTTCCGAAAGCGTCCGACCGTGACCTCGAACTTGTCCATCGCGAACGAGCTCACTGAAGCCTCGAAGGAGTCGTCATTGAAATCGTGGCCGTCGAAGCTGCGTTTGAAAGTGCCGCCCGGTACCTCCATCGCCTGGCAGCAGCTCTGCGAGCTCGGCCCGCACTTGCCTACCGGTTCGGAGCAGCTCGGTGAATTGACACATACGCCAGCGTTGCAATAGTCGCGGCAGGCCTCTTTGTTCTGCCAGGCGCCGTTGTGGCAAAGCTGGGGGATCGCGGGCAGCTTCGGATCGCCGACATGACAGCGCGTAGCTGCCTCCTCGCACTCGCTGCCACCGGCCGTTCCGCCGCCACCGGCTACTCCACCGCCACCGGCTGCTCCATCGCCACCGGCTGCTCCATCGCCACCGGCTATTGCACCGCCACCGGCTATTCCACCGCCACCGGCTACCCCGCCGTCCCCGCCAATTTCCACCTCCCCCGCACTGCCGCCGCTTCCGGACATCGTCCCTGCGGTTCCCTCCCTCGTGACAACTGGCCCTTCGCCGCTGGCCCCACCGCTGACTCCTCCTGCGCTGTCGACGGCCCCCGCGCTGCCGCCCTCTCCGCCCGCAGAGGCCCCCGCGCACTCGGCGTTCGCACACTCGGGCACGCATTCGTTGCTGACGCACGACTCGCCATCGGCGCAGTCCGCGTCGTGCACGCACTCAGCTACCGGCTGTGGCTCGATGCCCAGCACCTTGCGACAGCTCGTCGCCACGAAGCACGTGCTGGCGAGCGACAGCACGAGGACAGCTCTGGACGTGATCTCGTCACTGCGGCGTTTCACAGTGCCCCCTCGATGCCTAGCCCCAGCGCCTGCGCTTGCACGAACGGCACGACGCGCATTGCTCGTGTATTGGGCGCAGGCGCAGCCAGCCAAATCGCAACTCCAGCGGCCGTTGCCAACGCGCCAAGACTGACCGTAATCGTGGAGGCCGCGGCGTAGTCGAGCGCGCGCTGCTGCAGTTCGTGGCCGTGCGCATTGCAATGCGTGGCGTCACACTCGGCGGCAGAATCGTCGTACGCTGACTTGGCGGTCAGCCCTAGAGCCAACCCGGTGACCAGTCCCGCGACGCCGACGCTGCCGACGACGATCGCCGTGGTGCGCCAATGAGGACCCGTGTTCGGCGCTTTTGCTTGGGCGAGCTCGGGTACGTCGACGATCAGCAGCACGCCCGGCTCTCCAGCGCTCACCGTTCGGCGCCATGACTCGTGCCCGGGGGCGAAGGCTTCGATCACGTTCTCTCCCGGATCGAGGGGTATGGTCGTTCCGTCTTCAGCCGGGATGGGCTCGCCGTTGAGAGTCAACGAGAGGGGGCCGTCTTTGTTCGTGTTGATCAGCTTGAGCTTCGTCAGCATCGGGACGAGCGCAGCGAGCGCCTCCTCTGCCTGGGCCTTCAAGGCAGCATCGTGTTCGGCGTCTGCCAAACTCGCTGCTTTGCGGTAAGTGCGCCACGCCGACCCGGTGCGGCCGGCCTTGCTGTAGCAAGTCCCTACGTTCATCAGGCTCGCCGCCGCGGGGTCCAAACGATAGCTGCTCAGAAATTTCGGGACCGCGGCGGCGCAATCGTCTTTCTTCATCAGGGCGACGCCTTCTCGAAATAAGTAGTCAGCGTACGCTTCGCGATCGTTGCTATCAGCGCGCGCGACTGAGGTCGTGAGCAACAAACAGACGCCCAACAAAGTAGGCGGCAAAGGATTGAGCTTTTTCATGGGCAAAATCTAGTGCGAGCGTTTTCGTTGTTCGACGATGGGGACGGGCCATTTCAAGGTGTCTGCTGGCGCGGTTGGAGCGGGCGACTCTGCTGAAGCCCCCGCGTCGATGGTGGGCGAGCTCGGACCCGCGACGCTGGCTATGGTCGCGGGCAGGGGTTCGGCGCTCGGACTCGCAGTCACGCTGGCCCCCGCCGTGGGCGCGGAGCTTGCGGCTGGCTGTGTCGGGTGTTCATCGGGCGCGCTTCGTCGGGTCGTCGAACCCGTGTTGGGACTTGGCGCAGCGCTCTCATTGCTCGGGGTCGACGACGAAGGCTTCGCAAGCAGAATCGAGGTTGACGCGACGGTCTCGAGGGGCGGCGCCGACACGTTCTGAACTGAGGCGATCGAGTCCGCCGACGGCGCCAGGCGCATAGCAAGCGAGGGCGTCTGGGGCGCGGGTCGAGCATTGGTCCAAATCCAACCCACGCTCACTGCCGCAATCAGGAGAGCAGCCGTCAACAGTGCAGTGCGCGGGCGGCTCACCGCGACCGCACGCACGGTTGGACTAAAGCTGCTCCGACTACTTGGCCTGGAGCTCAGCGATAGGGCGCCCGTATCGCTGCCGGGTGCCTCGATCGTGCGCACGATGCGTGCGACGGAGTGGAGAGCGCGCGGCGAGGCGAACGGGATGAGTGCCTTGGCAAGCTCGGCGAGGTTCGCGTAGCGCTGTTTCGGATCTTTCGCGATACACTTCAGAATCACTGGCCACAGATCCGCTGGTGAATCACGGCGCAGCTCGCGGAGCGGTCTCGGAGTGTCCTCCGCCACGCGCTTGCGAATTCGATAGATGCTGGTCTCTTGGAACGGCAAGGCGCCGGTGACGAATTCGTACAGGATCACGCCGATAGCCCAGATATCCGAACGCAGATCGACGTCCGTCGACGATTCGAACTGCTCCGGAGACATGTACGCAGGAGAGCCGAACACGCGACGCGGCGGGGGACCCCCGATGGCTCCTTCGGGCAGGTCGCCCTGAATGGTCGTGGTGCCGAGCTTGGCGATTCCGAAATCCAGTACCTTGATCATGGGTAAGCCGTCGGCTCCGTAGACGCAAAATAGGTTCGAAGGCTTGAGGTCTCGGTGAACGATGCCCACGCAATGGCACTCCGCGAGCGCCTCACCAGTTTGGAGAATGAGCTCGATGGCATCGGTTATCGGCAGCTGCCGGTGCGGGCTCTGATGCAGCATTCGTTCCAAGTCGACGCCGTCGAGGTGCTCCATCACCAGGTACGGGATACCCGACGACAACGTAGAGGCATCGATGACGCGCACCACGTGCTGGTTGCGGATGCGACTGGCCGCCCGCGCCTCGCGCAGAAAGCGCGCAACCGCCTCCGGATTCTCCTGTCCGGAGAGAAGGAACTTAATCGCGACCCGTTGCTCGAGGACGCGATGACGCGCTCCGATTACTACACCGGCGGCGCCAAACCCAAGCTCACCTTCGACCTGGTATTTGTCCGTGAAGCTCTTGTCTTCGCCGATTTCGGCCAGTAGCCATGAAGCAACTGACTCGCCTTCGATCGTCATACGAAGTTCGCTTTCGCACTACCTATAACCCGGAACCGAATCGGAACGCGACGCCCCATTGATAATCGGGTTTGTCGCACGCGATGGCGTTTGGACCCCGGGTCGAAATAATGACTACGGTTCGATACCCAGGCTCTTCAGCTTGTTGTACAGCGTCTGGCGGCTAACCCCCAATACGCGCGCGGCTGCGGAACGGTTTCCGCGCGTGCATTGCAGCGTACGGACGAGGGCGTCTGTTTCAGCGGCACGGACCGCTTGTTCGAGCCCCGTGTCCGAGGGTGAACTGGCCTGAACGGCTACGGCCGTGCTGGTCGTGGTGGACTGGGTGACGAAGCTAGGCCGCTGCACGAGCAGCCGCTCGATCTGTGCCGTGTCGATGGTATTGCCTTCGGCGAGGACGACCAGGCGCTCCATGAAGTTTTCCAGCTGTCGAACGTTGCCGGGCCAGCGCTGTTTGCGCAGCAGCTTCACGGCATCCGGCTCGATGGCCAGGTTGGTGCGGCCATTCGCTGCCGCGAACTCGTTCAGGAAGTGCGAAGCGAGCAACTCGATGTCGTCCCGCCGCGAGCGTAACGGCGGCAACCACAGCTGAACCACATTCATGCGGTGGAAAAGGTCCGCTCGGAATTCGCCATTTTCGACCATCGTGTCGAGATCGCGGTGCGTCGCCAACAGAAACCGAACGTCGACGCGCGTGGGGCGTTTGCTGCCGATGCGATCGAATCGGCGTTCCTGCAACAGGCGGAGCAGCTTCGCCTGCATTGCCGGGGAGATGTCGCCAATCTCATCGAGAAACAACGTCCCCTGGTCGGCCAGCTCGACGCGCCCTGGCTTGGCGGCGACGGCGCCAGTAAATGCGCCCTTTTCATAGCCGAAAAGCTCGCTCTCGAGCAGGTTTTCGGGCAGGGACGTGCAGTCGATCTTCACGAACGGTTTGAGTCGGCGTGCGCTTTGCTCGTGCACGGCTCGCGCAACCAGCTCCTTCCCCGTGCCACTTTCGCCCCGAATCAGTACGGTGGCGCTGGCGGCTGCAGCGCGTCGAAGCGTTTCGCGCAACTCGCGCATCGGCGACGCATTGCCCATCAAGCCAGACTCCGTGCGAACGGACATGCGCGGCGGTTCCGAGGAGCGGGTCGCGGCGGCAACGAGTCCCTTGTTGATGACGTAGGATACCTCATCGGGGTCGAATCGTTGGACCAGGAAGTCAGCCGCGCCGGCCCTGATCATCTCGACCGTTTCCGCGACCGTGTTGCCTCCGCCCGCAACGACGATCGGCAGCCCCGACCAGCGTTTGCTGATCTCCCGCAACAATTCGAGGCCTGAAGCGGCGAAGGGCTGCAGATCAACGACCACGATATCGTGGACATCGGTGTCGAGTACCTGCAGCGAATGTGCGTTGGTCCCGATTCGTGTGGGCGAGTGCCCGAGCGAAGCGAGCACTTCGCATAAGGGCTCGGAAGCCGCCTTGTCCGGCCCGACGATGAGGACCTTCGCCATTCAGCCGGATGATAGCCCAGGTCACGATGGGAGAGCCGAGTCTCGGCGGCAGCTGCGGCTTCCAGTGGTGTCCAAAGCGTTGGACGACGTGAATGCACGGCGTACGAGGTGTCCAGTGCACTAGGCAGGTGCCATCGCCGGAGCTCGTCTGTTGCAGTGGTGCTTGCCGAGATGGAGCGCTGGCCCTGGGGCGAAGCCGAAAAAGGAGCTGCAAACTGCCGGCTGGTCGCTTGGGCACGGAGGTTGCTGAGGGGCATGGCATGCACGTGACACCGAGCGCTCATTTCGAAACTCCGTCAGCACGGCACTCAGCCCCGCAGGTCGAGCTCGAAGGCGCGCGCTTGCAACGGGAGGACCTGCCGCGGCCTTGGCTGCGACATGCAGCGAGGTCTCTTCGCTCGAATGGCTTGCAGGCGTCGCTCGTTTCCGAAAGCCCGTGGCAGCACATCGTCTCTGGCCGTTGGTCGCCGGTCGACAGTTTCGAGGATGGCGGAGCCCTCTTCGTTGTTGCTCAAAGGACTGCTACTGAGCTCCAAGTCACGAAAGCGCTGACCAGGCGGGAGCAAGAAGTGTTGGCCCGAGCCGCGCGCGGCTATGCGAGCAAGTGCATCGCGTACGAGCTGGAGATCTCGCAGTCGCAGGTCTCGCTGATCATGGCCCAGGCCCGTCAAAAGCTGAAGGTCCGATCAGCAGCCGAGCTGCTGCGCTTGCTCTGGGTTCTGCGTGCCTCGGACAGCGGAGAGAGCGACACGAGCACCGACTATTGGGCGAGCGATCGCCAAGAATACGTGACCTTCAGCCGCTCTCAGCCGGTCACTGCAATTGTTGCCACGCTGACCCGCAGCGAGCGAATGGTGTTTCAAGCCATCATTGCCGGTCTGTCGACGACAGAGATCAGTGCGAGCCGAGGCAGCTCGCCGCGCACCCTCGCCAATCAGCTGGCCTCCATCTTTGGGAAGCTGCACGTCGGCTCTCGGGCTGAGCTGCGCGTTCGCTTCGCCCACTGCTATCGGGAGGCAACAAATAGGGGAATAAACGGGCTGGACGCGCAACCTACGCGCTCACTAGCCCTCGGCGATTAGCGCGCGAGTGGCACGTATTTGCTGAGCACTGGCGAAAAGAGAATGCGCATCTGTCGCGGATCGTTGGTAAACCGCGGAGGGCTCGTGACGACCTGGTTGAGCATCATGAATCCCTGCTCCGAGGCTCCATGGCTTACCGGGTCCTCGCTGCCCGGCGGTGAGTAAACCCAGGAGCCCTCGTAGTCGACGCCCGTACGCCGCACGACCTGCTGCGTGCTGTCGGAAGTCAGCGGATAGAACTTGCCGTCGGCCGTGAACTCTACGCCGATGTCTTCACCCGGGAGCTGCGGATCGATGCAGCGACGCCATTGCCCAATCAGCAAGTCGTTCAGCTCAACGGGGCTGGTATAGCTCTGATAGGACGCGGGACTAACGGAGCAGTCGGGGGGAGCGGTGGTGTCGCTCGCCGCGCTTCCGCCCGAACCCGCCCCCGGCATCTCCGGCGTAGCGGATGCTCCCGAAGCGCCGAGCTCGGAACTACCACCGCCTCCGTCCCTCAGCACGACGTCGGCGCCGCAGGCGCACAACCAAAGCGAGCTCGCTGCGCCGATCATTGCCCACTTCATGCTCAATCTCCGGTGTTCGGCGCTGCTCAGGTGCGTCCGTTCGTTCTCAGTCACCCAATAGCCTGACACGTCAGCGTTCCCGCGTACACCGACCGTCTTCGATGGACAAGAGCGTGGGCGCACGAGAGCGCGAGAAATGGCTACCGCGCGCGCGCTGGTTCGGCACTGACGCGGACGGCGCCCTGTCGACTCAGCGTCACCACCAACACGCCGAGCGCCGTCAGTAAGCAAGCGCCGAGCTTTCGAGCGCTCAGCTGCTCACCGCCGAGCACGGTGCCAATCGCGAGTGCGACCAGCGGATTCACGTACGCGTAGCTGGTGGCGACCAGCGGTCGCGTGGTGCGGAGCACGAAACCGTAGGCGCTGAAGGCGATCAGTGAACCGAACACGATCAAATAGCCGAGCGCGGCGACAGTCGAGACGTTTGGGGGTCCGAGCAGCTGCTCGCCGCGGACCAGGCTGACCAAGAACATCAACACACCGGCTAGGAACATCTGACAAGCAGCGCTCATCAGACCTTCGGGCATGGGCAAGCGCCGGCTCCAGAACGAGCCCACGGCCCAAGCGATCGGCGCCAGCAGGATGGCCAGGCCGTCGAAACCGTGCAGCGAGATGCCTCCGCCGCCGTTCAAGACGACGATGCCGGCAAAGCCGAACGCGAGCCCGACCAGCTCCGGCACTTTGGGTCGCTCGCCCCAAACCCAACCGATCGCCGCCATCCACAGCGGCACCGTAGCCACGACGGTAGCTGCGGTACCGGAGTCGATCGAGCGCTCGCCGAGCGCGACGAAGCCGTTGCCCATGACCAGAAGCAACGTGCCCACCAGACCAGCCGCCAGCCATTCGCGCCCCGCGGGCCAGGCAGCGCCGCGCAGCCGCAGCACGACGAGCAGCAGCGAGCCGGCGATCGAGAAGCGCGCTGCCGCCATCAGGAACGGCGGCAACGTCTCGAGTGCGACGCGCATGGCGTAGTAGGTGGAACCCCAGATCACGTACAGCGAGAGCAGCGCGCTGATCACCAGCGCACGCCCACCCGACGAAGATCCATTGGAAGCTGCCACCTGCGAACGCGCTTCATGGTGCGCGCGGGGGATCGCGTCAAGTCTAGGTACTGGGCGCGGCGGCCCTGAGTCGCTGCGTCAGGCGCTCTTCCAGCGCGACCGCCTCGATCCCCAGTGAGGCGGCTGCCGCCAAGAGTAGCGCATGCTCCCGTGGATCGAGGTTGCCGTCGACCGCCGCGGCATCGACCAACAGCGCCAGCACCCGGGCCTGGGCGCTCGCGTCGAGCGCGCGCAACACTTCCATCGCGCTGCCGAGATTGCGAAGAGTGAGCGGTGCCTCCGGCTCGGGCAGCTTCCAGCGACTCGCCGCGCGCCGCACGAACTCACGCTCTTCGGGGCGGATCACGCCGTCAGCCACGACCACGGCCTCGAGCAGCGCGGAGACTTTCGCCCGCATCTCGTCCTCCATGGTTCGAGGATAGGGCTAGACCCGCGACGAGGGAAGGACTTCCGAGCGCGACTTGGTCACCGCGCAGGCGGCCGCAAGCAATGCGCCGAGTAGCGCGGAGGTCGATATCACTGTTGCAGAGAGGGCACGTCGATCGCGCCGTTGCGCGAGGCGCACGCCGCCGCACCCTCGGACTTGCCCTCGACCTCCACGCGAACCACGGCCACAGGCTCGCACGCATTCTCGACCCTGCCAACGTGCTAATTGGATATACAGGAAGTATAATTAAATCGTAAGCTATTCGGGCATGGAGTCACGGGCTTACGACATGCGCCGCAGAGGCAAAGCAGTGGACGCTGCTCGTGAGCGGGCGCTCTCTGCGGCTTACGCCCTGCTCTTGGACCCGAGCTGTCAGGAGCTGAGCTTCGATGCGGTGGCGCGCGCGGCAGGCGTGACCCGCGCAACGCTGTACAATCAATTCGGCGCACGGCCGGCGCTGCTCGTGGCGATCTTTCGAGACCTCGGGCGGCGCATGAAGGCCGAGCGCATCTACGCGGCCATGCGCTTGGCCCAGCCCGAGCAGGCTCTATTGGCCACGCTGCGCGAGTCGACGCGCTCATACGCCCGCCAAGCGCCCGTGATCCGCAAGTTGTTCGCGTTCGCCGCGCTCGACGGCGAAGTGAGCGCCGAAGTCGAGCGATCCGAGCGGCAGCGGCGACAGAGTCTGGCTCACCTGGCTGCACGCTTGGTGGAGAGTGGCAACACTCGCCTGGAAGTCAGCGCCGCGACTGCGTTGCTCGCGGCGTTGACTAGCTTTCAAGCCTTCGAAGCCTTGGCTTTCGATACCGGCCCGCGGCTCACTGAGCGTCGCTTGCTCGAGTTGGCGCGAGCCGGTTTGGCTGCAAACAAGAAGGGTAGGGTCAGATGAAGATCTTGGTTGCCGGTGCCACGGGCGTGGTGGGTCAAGAGGTGACGCGGCTATTGAAGCAACACGGTCACTTCGTGCGCAGCGTGTCCAAAGATCCGCAGCGCGCGGAGCGGCTCCGCCCCCTGACAGACGAGCTGCGGCTGCTGGATGCCACCGTCGCTTCCGAAGTCGAAGGGCTGTGCCAGGGGCTGGAGGTCGTGGTGTCGGCGTTGGGCGCGCCCGTCTCACCGAGCGGCAAGGGCCGCCGGGCTTTCGCGGACGTTGACCTCAAGGCAAATCTCAACCTGCTGGCGGAAGCGCAACGCGCTGGCGTGCGGCGCTTCGTGTACGTCGGCGTCTACACGGAGGCGGTGTACGCGGGCACGGCGTATGTGACGGCTCACACGCGCGTCGAAGCGGCGGTGCGCGCAGCCGGGCTCGAATACGGCTTCGTGCGAAGCACGGGCGTTTTCGGGGCTTTGGCAGAGTTGTTGCCCATGGCGAGCAAGGGGCCGGTCCCTGTGATTGGCGACGGGAGTGCCGTCACCAATCCGATCGATGAGCGCGACGTGGCCGACGCCGTGCTGCGTGCGGTCGAAGCGACGGACTCTACGGAGGTGGACGTCGGGGGACCAGAAATACTCTCGCGGCGGCAGATCGCCGAAGCCGCATTCAGCGCGCTCGGCCTGCGCTCACGGCTGGTCGCACTGCCAGCGTGGGCTCTGCGAATCGTCGGCTTCATCTATGGCCTGTTCAATCCACGCATGGCCGAGCTCTTGCGCTTCGTGCAGCTGGTCGCGACGCACCCGTGCGTGGCGCCGGCTCGGGGTAACAGGCATTTGCGCGATTACTTCGCCGAGCGCGCGAAAGCGCTACGCGCAGTAAGCCCCGACGCTCCGCGCTGAAAACCGGATGTCGGTCGTGTAAGTCAGCCGCCGAGCTCGGGATGCGCGCGCCAGTGATCGCTGCCGGGCAGGGCCAGCCGTAGCTCGGCGCTCATCGGGGCGACTCCGCGGAAACCGGCATCGCCCTCGAGCTCGTACTCGCGAACCTTGTTCCATGAACAGCCCGCGTTCAGCAGCAGCTCGGCCAGGCGCACGGTGCCGGCAGTGCTCGACTCCACGAACACCGTGTCACGTTGACGCCATTCATCCTCGCTCAGCACGGACTCGGTTTCGTTGGACAGCGCCAATAGCGGCAAGCTCGATAAGTCCTTCTCGTGCAGCCAGGGATGCTTCTTGGTCAGGCTGGGAAAATAGCGAAACGTCGCGGGGCGCTGAACTAGCCCGAGCGGCGGGTCGTCCTCCGGCCATTGCGCGCGGTACACCACGCTGCGGACCTCGCTCCAGGCGCTGCTCAGCTCGAGCACGCTGTGCTCCGGATCGTGGAAGGCGCAGGCGAGCAGAAATAGCCCCAGATCGCGGCAGGCCTGCTCGTCCACGTAGAGTGCCAGATGATCCACTCGATGCCAGCCGTTGTAGTCGCGGGCGATCTTACGAAAGTGCAGGCGATCAGTCGTGAGCCGTGCCGGCGGCACCGGCAAATTGTCGTGCTTGAACAGGAAGTCCACCTCGTCCGGGGGACCGTCGGGCACACTCGCTCGAAGCTCAGCGAAGAGTTGATGCAAATCGGCCATCAGCGAAACTCTACCGCGGCGTGAGCTGAAACGCGACCCGAGTGATACGCGGAACGGCTCAGGTCTCGGAGCCGTCGATCCAGCGCGTCACGGGCTCGGCGCGGTAGCTGATCATGCGCTCGAGCAAGGCGCTGGGGTCGGCCTCCATCAGCAACGCTTGGCGTTGCTTCGGCTGCAGAAAACCTTGCGTGACAACATGGTCCATGAATGCCGAGAGGCCGCCGTAGAAGCCAGCGACGTCGAGCAGCGCACACGGCTTTTCATGTAACCCGAGCTGCGACCAGGTCCAGACTTCGAACAGCTCCTCGAGCGTGCCAATGCCGCCCGGCAGCGCGACGAAGCCGTCGGAGAGCGAGGCCATGAGCGCCTTGCGCTCGTGCATCGACGCAACGACGCGTAGCTCCGTCAGTCCGGAATGAGCGAGCTCGCGCTCTACGAGTGCCTCGGGGATGACGCCGATCACCTGCCCACCGCCGGCCAGCACCGCGTCGGCCAACGCGCCCATCAAGCCCGCGTGCGCACCGCCGTACACGAGCCCGATGCCCCGCCCCGCGAGCAGCGCGCCGAACGCCTGCGCCGCGTGACGGTAAACCTCGCGCGCGCCGAAGCTCGAACCGCAGAACACGCACAGGCGCATGCGCCGAGGATGGCGGCTCGCGGCTCGACGAGCAAGCACCTGGCAAGAAGCCAGGCATTGCGGGGGCTTTGCGGCCCGCCTCGGCTCAGCTCGACAGAGCCTTGATGTCCGCCGGCTCGAGGACCTTCTTCGGCGCGCCCTCACGCACGCAACGGATCATGGCCCGACCCACTTGGCTCAGGGTGAGCCCGGGGAAGAAAAGGTTCAGCAGCGGGTAGGCCACGAGCATGACGCGGTAGCTCGTTTTTACGTTCTTTTGGCCAGGTACCGGTTTCATCAGACTCGGTCGCATGTTGTACACCGCGTGCAGTGGCAAGCGCATGAGGGCGTTCTCCGCCTTGCCCTTGACTCGAGCCCACATGACCTTGCCTTGCTCGCTGCCGTCGGTGTGGCTACCGGACACGTGCACGAGCGTCAGGTTCGGGTTGAGTCGCGCCAAAGTCTGGGCAAACGAAAGCGGCGTCTCGTAGGTAATGCGCGTGTAGTCGGCCTCGTTCATTCCGACCGAGCTGACCCCCGCACAATAGAAACAGCCATCGTAACCGCTCAGCTGCCCCTCCACCGCGCCGAGCTCCCGAAAGTCCGCCACGAGCAACTCTTGCAGCTTGGGATGCACGTGTCCCGAAGGGCGACGCGAGACTGACAGCACGCGCTCGACCGCGGGGTGGTCGAGACACTCGAGCAGCACGCCTTCGCCCACCATCCCGGTCACGCCGGTGACGATCACCTTCATGCTCCGAA
>Ga0247779_1001130_pt1 | contig 13500 bp, 12 predicted proteins | sample UWRJL221509R5_FD_179925 | JGI IMG/M metagenome (GOLD analysis project Ga0247779, IMG submission 179925) | Plant litter microbial communities from Arlington Agricultural Research Station in Wisconsin, United States - UWRJ-L221-509R-5 | ecosystem: Environmental > Terrestrial > Plant litter >...
ATTTGTTGTCGACCGATTGAACTCTCAGATATTGTTCCAGCAAGACGCATACGGTGTAGGGACATCTTGTACACGTTTAAATGCCCCGCCCAAAAGCTCAGATGGTCGCAGTTGGGAACAAAGTGGCATTGATGGCTTGTCCTTGTTTGGCTCTGTCCGCGCCAGCCATAACAGGAAACTTCTCCCTAATTAAGACCCCGTGCCGAAGCAAGACAGATAAGGAGTATTTTACGTTCCTTTTTTAAAAAAAGTAAAGGCTTCGTTAAATTAGAGCAGTCCATCGTAAAAAATTGGGATATCTACACATTATTCTCATTCTTCGCGAGTCGTTAGAGCCATTTGAATTTAAGTAACTCTTGAGTCTTGACTCGTCTCTAAGTACTAGTACCATTGGCGATATACTTAAATATCAATATATGGCAGTCATTAATTATTAATCCACTCATGCGTACAGAAAATTTGGAAGTGACAAGTGGCAAACAGTTAAGACATTAAATGGAATGCATTATGCTACAAAGTCCAATGCTGAATATAAGTACATTTGATTCTTGGGATATTAATGCAATGGGAGAAGAACAAAATTCGAAGGTGCTTAGTTGTAAGCTCCGGGAAGACCCCCGGCTCCAGCCCCTGTGTTTCCTCCTATGTTATGGGTATGTCCAGCGCCAAGTTGAGCATTAGCCGGATGGGCACCTGCTAGTCATTTAAGATCACAGACATACTACACAAAGAAACTAAGAAACGTACCATGACCAACTGCACGTTCTCGTCGCATAAGAGCTTCGCGCTCCAAGCGTTCGGCTTCGGCTAGTTCACGACCTTGTAACTTGACGGAATTGGCTTCCCTGAATTGAAATATATGAGGTCAAGATCGGAAAGTGGTGATGAAAAGAGCTTACTGTTCTTTCTGGAGGCCCTTAGCCTTCAAAGCGTTGCTGCCAACTAAACTGCCCACGGCGGACTCTACCTTGCCGGTGAGACGCTGACCAGCACCACCTGAGTTGTTTCCATGATTGACAACGCCAGTGGGTGGGATTCCAGTACCTGCGCCCGCTCCTGACGCTTGGGTGTGTCCCATGCCAGAACCAACACCAGCATAGTTGCCATCTAGGTTCTGTCCGGTATGACCCATCTTAAAGGGACAGAAAACTATTAGCAAAAAGTAAAAATATTACGAAGACCATTACACTGACAGTATTTGTGCCTGTCATCCCTTGTCCAGCGTTCATACCAGGATCGCCTGAATATCCAAGGTCGTTCGTGTGCCTTCCTAGACCTGTCGTTGGCCCAGTGGTTGAGCCACCAAATGTTCCCGCACCGGAAGGCGCAATCTGATGGTGTCTACCACCTCCAGTGGTGTTTTCGAGAGTGGTAGCCTGAAAAGAACGACAATCATTAGGATCTCTTTCTTTCATAGAGTAATTATCTATACCATGTTTAACTTACATCGTTGTTATGTTTGTTGTGCTTTGAACCAAAAAGAGGCATTGTATGAAAAGTATGAAAGATTTAAAAAGAGGTTTCTGTGTGATGTTTGAGTAACGAAAAAGTGTATGTGCTCAGCTTGAGATTGAAACGGATTCTTTTTATACGAGAGAAAGGACTTTCTGGAGCTGTATGACGCTGCGGTATCCATTGTCATTTGAGCGGAGTACTGGATGATGCATTTGAGGGCCTTGGAGCACTCCATTTTCTTTCTGATTTAATATTGTCATGCAAAAGGCTACGATGGGGCATTTCGTGGGCGCTCCGTCCCGATTTGTCTGTGACGTCATGCTCGGCTATGTATAAGGAGTAGCAATGATATGCGATATTTAGAGCCGTCACTAAATAACTAAATACGGTCTGATATAAATGGAAAAAGGGGGTACTTATTATAGAAAGCGTAAAAATCGTCTAGCTGCAGAATTAGAGATGAGAGATTTGAATGTTTATATAGCTAGGACAAGGGCCAATACAGGAAAGATATGAAATAGAGAAAACAATATCGCGAACGAAAATAAGCCCATTCGGTATTTTGGCACGTTTTCAAACTGTTACTCATGCTGCACATCTTTCATACGAGCTAGGTAGTTATCGATCGCATGACGAGCTTCTTTGGTGCGTTTCGGATATTCGCAACATCTTTGAGAAAACACCTTCGTCTTGCATAAGTGGAGGAGGGGTTCAGACTCTCCGGCCATAGGTAAGAAGAAAATGAGATATCCTAGGGCGAGCAGATATTTTTCGGACTGGACTCGGTCCAATACAACGAGGTCTTCTGAGAAATGATCAGGGGCCGGGAAGTAAGCATGGAAGTAAATTGGCTTGCTTCTCCTTTTGCGCATGATACAACGTATAGAGAGCCGCGTGAAGGAATTTTCCTGGTTGATATACTCGAGCGGCCTGATGAGTCGATACTGTTTTCTGGCCCTACACGAACCTCCCTTCCCAAAATTGCGACGCCATTTCCAAGGCGAGTTTCGTCGGAGAGACGAAAAATAAAGGTTGAACCGTTGGTATATTGAGACCAAAGAGTCAGAATCGGCCATACCGCATAGGAATTCAAGACTGCTTCTTGCTGCAGCAGCATATACTTCCTTGGCAAATGTTCGATGTGGATCTTCCGGAACCAGTAGGCTGCTTTCCGTGCGCAACTCTTCTGGATCACCAAGCGGGGAGATCCGTGAAAGAAATTGGATGTAACCACTAAAAACGTACACAAATTCGTAAATCCATGGTGGTTGCAACTCGGGAGGGTGATTAAATTGAGGAGAGGGCCGATCATACAGTCTGAACTCGGCCATCAGCGAAGCCGGGGGGATAGATGGTGTTTTTTTGATATTATAACGAACATCTTCCAATGACTTCGGATAATGACAAAGGAGGGCAAAGTCCAATGCGAAGCGGGACTTGGAAGAGGATTTGGAATGAAAGACATCCAAGCCAATTAGGTAGGAAATAAAAGCCGCTTTGAACAGCCTTACATAATTTTTATAGAGATATTTTGCATCTTCTCGGTCCTGTCAAAAATCAGCAAAATAATTGGAGTATTTAGAGATTAAAAAAGCCTCACAGATTTATCCAGCATTTCGAGGAGCTCCGGGAGGAATATGTTGTGGAATTTCAAGTAAAACATGACAGCAGGCTGGGACTGATCGTAGTAACAGCGTGAAATTGGAAAGGATTGCAATTTATCTAGGAGTGAAGAAGTGATCTTCAAATGTTTACAGTTTTGAGCAAAGAAAAGCAGAGCGTCTTCAACCCCGCGTCTGAGGTAGCCTAAAAAACCAGTGTTATTTTTACAGCTGGCGGATGGCATTAAGATAGATTTTGCTCACCAACAGACATCATTCGAAGGCATCCGATTGCATTTTCCTCCAGATAATCATAATTCATGTAGAAAGCCTGAGATCTAACCGGGTCCAAGAGGAAGTCTCGCAGTGAGGCGTGCAGGATTTTGACTTTGCGTGTACGGTCGGAAGGGTCAGTTACAATTGAAACGAGCGCCCCGAGATCATGAAATGCCACATCGACGGCACCATCATCCAACTGTAGAATTGCTGGGATACTGTCAACAGATACGTGCGTATCTCTTGAGTGAAAGACAAATGACAGAACGTGAAGCACAATTGAGATGCTGTCCTCGGCTACGCCCGAAAGTATGTGCATATACAGTGCATCGAGTTCAGCAAAAGGCTGTTCTTCAGGTCGACTGGCACGCCGTAGATTCAGTACGACTTCAAGACGATGGTGAGGGTAGTGTCGAGAAGATCCAACAAATTTGACCACTGTGGCGGCATAGATAAACTGTCCGGATGATTTGCACACTAAGATCGTTATATCACGATCAGATGGCCACGATGACGGAATAGAGCGACGAAAAGGATGGTTATCCTTGATTTCTTGGAATTCATGACGAAGATATAGTTCGATATCCCGTTCAGGAAAGAATCGTTCGTCCAGATCGAGTCGCATGGACCAGGTGCGAAGTTGCGAGGAAGAAAAGGTAGTTACGATGTCATGTTCTGGACGACTGCTGATAAGGAATAACACAGGGAGTTGATGTCGTTGAGTAATTCTGGAGATTGTCAGCAAGACATCTTTTTGTTCCCTTCGGTCTATACATTCGTCGAGACCATCTACAACAATGACTCGAGGTGCACCGGGCTGATCGAAGAATCTAGATTCAAGTAGCAGGGAGGCTTGTAGTGGTTGGATAATAAGGGCCATGAACTGTGTAAATAGGGACTTCGTGAAAATCAATGGGTCCTCCTCAATTGCATTGAGCATATACGGTCGGACTTTGGGTATCTTCTTGTGTATCTGATAGGCGATAGTAGCGATAACCTTTCGAGAGTGATTCCGATCCGGATCTGATTTTCCAAAGAAGAAGCTGGCAAGGAGGCATCCTTCCGAGTCTTGCTGTTCCGCGAAACTTTGCAATGTGGCTGATTTACCAGCTCCAGCAGCACCAGTGAGCCACATAATGAATTTCCCTTGATTATCTTTGTCGAGGCCGAGAATCCAGTCCGTGATTGTCCTCATCACCTCTATACGAGTATTTCGGTGACATTTGGGTGGGTCGTATCTCTCTCCAGAATCGTGGAACGCTGCTGGAGATGTTGCGGCCTGAAGTAACTCAAGTCCGCCTCCTATCATCAGGTAAGTCGGGCAAGCTCTGGTCAAGGGAGATGCGACGTACGTTTCATATAAACGTTATATTGGGTGAGTTGCCCTCCATTTATAAGGATGTTGGCGTTGGATATCATAGGGTTAGTGTACAAAGTGCTGGCATGCGTCATGGCTCTTTCACACACAGTGACACCATAGGCTCGGAGTGAAAAGTCACCAGGACCCCCTGGCGTATGTAAAATGCTCAAAGGACACGTATCTAGTGACTGTTATTTGGACTGTGTTGGCGATACCTTCAGCTTCTCTATTGTGATTGATTAATTTCAGTACGGCCCATCTCGTGACTTCGTCTGACCTCGACAAGTGTTTGTTAATTTCTCTGAATCCATCCCTACGTCCAAGCAAGGTAGGTTATAATGGGTCAACAGAGCTAAAGTTCCAAGTCGTTAACTTTTTGGCAGTAACCTGGGATGCGATGAATGTGGTGAAATCAAAAGAGCTGCATTGGACGCCAAGTTGCGAACGACAGGATGACTAAATTGGCGGTGCTTCACTCAATCCTGTTGAACACCTTTTTAACAACAAGAAAGAACATCATCGATGTGGTGAATACATGCATACCTGCTCCAGGGCCCATGCAAAATATATATTTCTTCATCCCGGATACAACAGAGATGGAATACAGAATAAGCGCCCCAATGATTCGCGTAAACGAGTAATCAATAGCGGTTCGAGCAGTTCGCTAAAGCTTCCATCCTGGCGTCGAGGGAAAAGAGTGTCGGGTTTTAGCGGCCTGAAGTGGTGAAATTCGAGCACGACAAATTACAATATTATCAGTAAATTTGAGCGTTGAAAAATCCATTTTTCAAGGGAAGGTAGATGTGGACCGCGCTGCGCAGAATCCAGACTCCAGGCGACAGAGATGCAACGAACATCCAGAGTGACCAATGGACTATGAACGTTTAACCTTCCAGAAATGAAAAAGAAAGGCAACAACGATCCAGCGTTTAGCGATCCCTGTCAGAATGCAGGTAAGAGACGTCATAAACGGAAGGCACGAAGTGGTTTTCAATCATTTCAAGCACTGCATATATTTGGATTTGGTGCAATACATAACCAAACAGACTGAACTAACATTGTTACACATGAAATTCTCCTTCAGAGTAGTACGCAAAAACCTACACTCGCTCAAATTCGTAATTTATTCCTGATCAAGACAAATCATGAAGTATCTCAGAATATTACAAATGACGAAGGCGGACTGATATGATTACGACGATGAACCTTACTTATCTCTATATGAAAGAAGGCCGTCAAATGTGAGAAAAGTTGCTTGCCTTCACTGGGATTTCCTCATCACATCATGTTTATACTATGTCTCCTCTTACTATACTCCCACATTTCACCGGATGTGGCTGCAGTCCCTGTTATTCATCCCATTGATGCTTCTTCCATTTTGTCAAGAGATGCTATCGCAACGGATGCTTGTCCTCGTAAACGGCTCGAGATTATCTGGTCATGTATGGCAACAATTCTTGCCTCGTCGTGGGTGGCAGTTCACCCCAACTTACCGCATCCCGACGACTCCAGAATCAAGAAGACATTACGTCGCGTGGAACTCATGTTTTGGGCTATAATGACCCCCGAGCTAATAATCTATTGGGCGGCGAGGCAATGGTATGGGGCTAGGTGGATGGAGAAGGAGTTCCAACAAGTCGCAGGCATGTTGCTCAAACTATATGCTCTGACCAGCTCTTGAGTTATTGGAGATTAGAAAGGAAGATAAGACGCTACGTGATTCAAGAAAAGGATGCCGTTGTCGACCCCGCACACAAAGTAGCTGATGGCTTGCGCGATCCTCCACTTCGATCTGAAAAGGCTGCAGGAAACAATTTCAAATGGACCAAGACACATGGTTTCTTTGTTCAGATGGGCGGCTTCATGGCGCACAAAACCGGGAGCCCAAAACGTGTCCTCACAGCAGACAAACTTCTTGGTTACTACGCGGAGGGACGAATCGATCTGTCCGGCGTCACTGAAGCGAGAATAAATGACCACAGCAAGGCAGACGGCTTTGCGAAGGGATTAGCTCTCCTTCAAACGTGTTGGTTTATCGTCCAATGCGTCGCGCGCTTTTCAGATAGGCGCCTCGTCTTGACCGAGCTCGAGTTGGTGACAGCAGCCCTCGCTATTCTGAGTCTCGTCATGTATGCTCTGTGGTGGAATAAGCCCTTCAATGCAGAGATTCCGATTGTCCTCGTCATCTCTGATACTCCATATGTTTTTGAAACCAATGACTTCGAGAACCACAGTGCAATAGGTGAGCCATCGGTTCTTGATCAGTTCGTCTCAAATTTTAATCTGTACTTAACTATATCTTCAGAAGAAAGTATATTTGTTGAATTGAGAGACGCAATATGTCAATCTAAATACATACTACGGCGTATCCGGGAGTTTCTTACGGACAACGGAGCTGCCCAGACGAGTATGCAGGGGCTTGACAGTCTAAAACCTGGCGCAATAAGTGTTCCAACCTTCTTTTCTATCGCGACCAAGGCGTCTCACGACGATTTGAAATTGCGCCTGCCCTGCTTCGCCATCGCCGCCGTTTTTGGCATTATTCACTGTGTCGGATGGTCCACCAAAATCCATTTCTCATCGCGTGTCGCTGCACTGCTTTGGCGAATTTCATCTGGCATCCTAACCGGAAGTCCGTTGATGTGGAGTTTGTATTTTATTTTTGTATATATCTTTTGGACATCCAAGACAGATAGCACTTCGGAAATAATTTACTTGGCCTTGCAAAACGTATTCAAGTACATATCTATATTCACGATCCCCTTTTACATCATTTCCCGAATTGTTCTCATTGTTCTAGCCTTTGTCGAATTCCGGGACCCCCCTCCAGGCGCACTGGCTAATCTCCAGTGGGCTGATATTCTTCCTTTTATTCACTAGCTTGATTTCACTTCGTCCCATCGTCATGTCTCTCATATTTCAAACAATTCAGCCACACATCGATTCTCCCTTGAATTTTGACGTGAATGGTATTATGTGTAAATAGTGTACATCATATCTCTAGCACAGTTAGGTAGACTAGATTGAAGGCAGACCTACCATTTGCATCATATCTATTGAAGGAACGTCGGTTGTTTGTTTGAGTCGAAGTTGAAAAGTGGAAGAATTTAAAAATGCGACCTGAATAAAGTCCAAAATATAAGGTGCAGCGCCCAACGTCGATACCAGTGTATGCGATCCTATCGATGACACAGTAGTTTCAAAAAATGGGACTTGAAACTGGTCATTGCTCGGCTGTGCTAGGCTTCGGAGAAAAACTGACTGTCCATTGTCTATGTCACATGTAGCCCTGCCTGGTGTTGTGGCCGATTGTATTGTTCCAAAAACTGCTACAGAGGCTGGTCCTACATGAACGTTAGTTGGAATATTAACGCTTATGCAAGAATGAGACCACGCACACACACCATCAAATGTGAATGTTGCGGTTCCTCCTTCAATGTTGCAAAAGTGACTAGTACCATCAAACTCCTGAGCAATGCCTTGGAGCGCCCAGTGGTTTACATTAAAAATTATCGCAGGGTCACGGTCGTCAATAATTTGCACGCTCATTGTAGAGGGGTAATAGCCAGCATGGATGCAAAGACAGTGACTTGTAGGGAAACAGAAAGGAAAGACGACTAAACTCCACTGACCTGACTTATCAATAGGCGCAGGTGTCTGATAGAAACTGAGTGGGTTTTACATCAACAGGACGACAGGATAGATACGGAGATGATATCTTTGTACTGGTGATTGAAACGCCCACAATGGTCTTAACGGAAGGCGAGAAATTGGAATATGATGGCATTACCGAGGGAAACGATGGTGATGAAAACAGAATAGGCTTTCATGCGCGCATGTTCCACGTTTACCTGCGTGCATCCAACATCTGGTATATTCTGTGGACGGACATGATCGACCCAAAGTACAGACTTCAATATAACCAGTGACGTTGGATCATACAGGTAACCTGTATGTTTTCTGTATATCCAAATTAAAGATCATTTGTATTTCTGACGTACAGGTAAATACAGCGTTACCTGTATATTTTGACTATATGTTAAACATACGGTGATTAAAGCGCGAACTGATTATCGTCCGATGTTGTCACGTCGGTCGGGCGACGCGTCCATTTGCGTTGTACTTATTTGGTTCCCTGAGCTGCCGAATATCGGCACTCAACTGCTTGATTGTTGAATGTTCTTACCTTGCAACGATGACCATGCTCCAAATGAATCCAGAATTGAAACCCAAATAACCGGCAGATGTATAATTAAGCTTAAGAGCTGTCTAACTCATCAGACTGGTATTATACCTATCGCCATTTCCTGAGACATGATTTTCAATCTCAATCTCAAGGAAAATCGGTCTTTGCTCAAGGGTGTTGTTGTAGGTTGGAGGTACGCGAAATTTTTGCTAGCTAACCTCGATTTCTAGTTTTTCCTCTCGTCCTCACCCCGGTCTCGGTCAATCCCCGTCTTTGTAGTCAACGCAAGGATATTCTTTATCATCCAACCCGTTATCGCTGTTCTCATGCCCGTCCTTGAAGCTTCCTAGACGATCTCCTTCAAAAATACGGTGTTAGGTTTTGACTGTAGTACCAACTTGTTTATTGCTGCGACCATCTGCGACAGGCTTCTCCCTCACCTTCTTCAACATCAGTGGTGTTTCCGGCATCGAAATATTATCGTCCCTCTGTTCTGGTACCTCTTTTCATCTGGGCTAATCTGCGTGAGCAGTTCTGGAGGAGAGGTACCCCAGTATCATGAGCTCATTTCCCCGCCGGTATCCTCTTTACCGGAGTCATTTCCCCACAAGAACCCATATCAAAATTGCCATGAAGAACAATTTTGACGGCAAAGAAAACTTGTTGTACAATATTCATTGATTTGAGAAGGCCATATGGTACGCACCATTTCAATTTCGTAATAAATACTCAACTCACTGCGACGAAAGGCTTAATATTTATATCGATATCTCGGGAACCACGAAGGTGTGACATTCGAAGGTTTTGGAAGGCCATAAATAACACTGGCGTGGAGAATACACGCCATTATAGCAGCTATCCTGCAGATATAGAAAATGTGGGAAAGATTTGATATTAGACTGAAGCATATAAAAGGGTACGTTAGGTAGCATGGGAATCTCCAAACCATGAACCAGTATCTTTCAGTTGCCCTCCTCCCCGTTGTGGCATGGATAATTTACAAGGCGATTACAGCTCGCTCGAAGAATAACAACCTTGCAAGCCCGTATCCACCTGGCCCCAAGCCCAAGCCCATCATCGGGAATCTACTTGACTTTCCACAAGTAGACATTCTCATGAGCTACAGGGATATGAGCAAAACGTATGGGAGTGAGTTATCAGGTCGTCTCTACTGTTTTGAAAAGAATGTTAGCTCACCTATATTGCAGGTAGCATTATTCACCTCGAGGCTATGGGAAACCACATCGTGATTCTCAACAAATTTAAGGATGCGGAGGAACTTCTGGAAAAACGTGCTAAAATCTACTCTGATCGGTCTCCAACTCCTATTGTTGAACTGTGAGTGTACTATACGTGCGATTGACCGGCTCACTACTTTTTAAAACTGACCTGCTATTCGTCCATAAGCCTGAACTGGCAGTACAACATTGCACTCATGCCCCATGACGATGGATGGAGACAACACCGCAAAATCTGTCAGCAAAACTTTCGCGCTGAAGAAGCAGTCAAGTACCTTCCTATCCAGATGGAGAAGATTTCTGAGATGCTGCGAGGCCTTGCTGAGACCCCAGAACAGTTTGACTTGCATAACAAGAAGTACGCAGGGAGATTGATTTTTTTTTTCGTGTTCATGACTTAAATGGCTGATGACATCCTTCGTCCCGCATTCTAGACTGTCAATTTCTATCCCGCTCTCAACTATGTATGGATATGATATCACCTCCCTCGACGATCCGGTGATTGTCGTGGCAGACAAAAGTATCAAGCTCGGAACGGAACTGCTTGTTCCAGGAAGCACGTTCATTAATATATTCCCCATTTTGGGGCGCGTGCCTACCTGGTTTCCGGGAGCTAAAGCTGTGAGAATTGCAGCGGAAGTGAAGAAACTGACGGCGGAGATGAAGCGTATACCAATGGAGTTCGCAAAGACAATGATGGTAAGTGAATATTTTTTCAAGTCCCATTCAATGTATAATAATCATGCATTTATAAATACGGTAGGCAAACGGAACGGCACGACCTTCTCTCGTTGCAGATTTTCTTGAAAAGAAATGGCGTGTAGGGGCCTCTGAAAAGGAGGAAGAGGTTATTGAAAATATAGCAAATACTGTTTATGGAGGTACGCTATTTAACACTGATATACTTAGATACATGCTGAATCTTTTACCTCGCATAGCTGCATCTGATACGGTGGGTTCTTATTCTCGTTGAAGATAAACAATGTTCACGAAGATATGCCATTGCTTCAGACAATTTCAGCAACTAGTACGTTTTTCTACCTCCTTGCCACCAACCCAGACGCGCAAAAGAAAGCCCAAGAAGAACTTGATCGCGTTGTCGGTCATAAGCGTTTGCCGCAAATCATGGATCGTCCCAACCTTCCATATATCGAGGCGATTTATCGTGAAGTTATGAGGATCGGTCCTCCATTGCCTCTTGCGTTACCGCATGGATTATCAGAAGACGATTATTACGAGGGATATTTTCTACCTAAAGGTGTGCCGCTGCTCATATCTTTGAAAGGAGTTGACATTCCCTGATACACTGTATATTGGTTTCAGGAACTTCGGTTCTCCCAAATGTTTGGTGAGAATTTAAGATTAAGACATTTTTAGTCCCAAATGTGAAGCTTATTCATCCGAATACGATAGGGCCATGAATCACGATGAGGAGAAATACGATGAACCTTACAAATTCAAGCCTGAACGATTCTTTGATGAATCTGGCAATATCAACGATGACGATAGAATCTTGGCGTATGGTTTCGGAAGAAGGTGCGTAGCGTTTTCTGACCTCTATACCGTCGTCTACGCCGCGTGTTAATCACCTGGGTTATAGGGTCTGCGTCGGAAAGCACATCGCCAATTCCACGGCGAGATAATTCATTTATTGCCTAGTGCATTGGTATTTACTTTCCCCACTCTTCGTTCTAGCTGTGGCTTCTTATCGCATCAATCCTTGCGTGTTTCAATATCAACAAATCCAAGGACGAACACGGTAACGATATTGAGATCGACGATGAATTCGAGGAGTTCGGAGTGGTTCGGTGAGTCAGGATTCGTGACTCTCGGGGCATACTTTAATAACAAAATCCTCAGACACAAGGCAAAATTTCAGTGTTCCTTCGAGGTGCGCTCTGATGAGATATATCAGCTTATCTCCAACAAGGCATGAATGAACTTCTCGGCGGAAGCTGCTTGCATTTGGATACCTTATCTTCTTGCCCGTGGCTGGAAAGTCGGAGGCCCTTCTCCGTTGATGCAGGAGCAAGGCATTTTCGCAAAGATGTTCCGACTTTCCAAAAACGCCCCAAGCAAGCTCGTCGTGCTATCATCGACTACATCGCGAGGACGGAAGCTGAACAGGACTAGCAACCTTTCTCGTACGGTCTCCGAATTTTGCAGTTGGTATATATTTAGTCTATTGGATCCACCACTCTCTTTCATCTTTTTGTAAAACTTTAGTCGAATCTTTATGTTAAATTCTTACAATGCAACATGTATCTCCATCTTTCTATCTGCTCTATCTCGATCGTTTACTTTTTTTTTTTTTGAGTACGATACCTCAAAAATCTGGCAACAGTAATGCATGACATGGATACGTCATTGTCAAGGTTGTCCTCAAACTATCATGATCCTCCCTTCGAATCATGGCCTTCACACTGCCGTAAATTTATTCAACATTGTCCAAGATTTTCTTTGAAAGAAGGTGTACGGATTATTCTATCAGGCGTATCCTTATAATGTGAAGTCATTAGTCGGCCCGTCTTTCTGGGAGCACATTAGTCTTAAGCTTAAGTCTTGGAAACGCCGCTTTGATCAGTTTGCTCTGGTTTTATCCTTGGCTACGTTTCTGATTATTTACAGTCTTGAAATGGACTCCTCGATGCTCAAACTTACTGAACATCTTATTTTACTTCAAACCTCAACACCATACACAGCAGCAACACAGCACTCCTTCCTCACAGACGCCCGGAAGGGAACTTTACCCATCGAACGGCTATCTCTCTGGCTCTCGCAAGATCGAATCTACGCTGTTCATGCTTATCCTCGGTTCATCGGAGCTCTCATATCGCGCATTCCTTTCAGTGAATCCGATGCTGTATCTGGGCCTGAAGAATTAAAGAACCAGCACATCTTACAAGTGCTGGTTGGCTGCTTGGATAACATCGTGAAAGAAGTTGGGTTCTTCCAGGACACGGCAACTGAATTTGGGCTTGATATTGGAGGGAGGGGCTTGAGGAAAGGTACCAGAGATTATACAGCGGAGATGGCGAGGATATCTCTGTCTGGCTCCTTGAACGATGGCCTCATATTTTTGTGGGCCATGGAGCAGGTATCTTCGATTTAATTACTATTGAGACTATCTTTATGATTGATTTAAACATCGTCGATGGTAGGTCTATTTCGATGCCTGGAATTACGTCAAGCAAGGGAAGACGACAGGTCCTGCGGTCAGCAAGTTTGCTTCGAACTGGAGTTCTCCCGAGTTTGCTGCGTTTGTCGCATCCCTGGCGGACCTCGTCGATAAGTTGGAAATTTCGCCAGGGAGTAAAGAATGGTTGAGGGCCGAAGAAATTTGGGCACGAGTAGTTGAACTCGAAGTAGGATTCTGGCCTGAGA
>Ga0247779_1001131_pt1 | contig 13485 bp, 10 predicted proteins | sample UWRJL221509R5_FD_179925 | JGI IMG/M metagenome (GOLD analysis project Ga0247779, IMG submission 179925) | Plant litter microbial communities from Arlington Agricultural Research Station in Wisconsin, United States - UWRJ-L221-509R-5 | ecosystem: Environmental > Terrestrial > Plant litter >...
TCGTAAAGGCAAGGAAAAGGCGGGAGAATAAATTCATGATGGCGCTCCAAGACCGCTCGCAGTGCGAAGGCACCTGCAAGCGTTGGCAAAGTTAAGTTTTGTACGACAACCGGAAGCGCCGTTCCGTGACCCCAGCAGGCTTACGGCTTGCCGGGGGCATCGTGGCGCGAACATATCAGGCACAGCACCTGCGTAAAGGCTTTTCGGCCGTTACGCTGTCGCAGGCGGGTCACGTGCCGAGGGGGGAACGCCAAAAACCTCGGTGGAATTAGCCGCAGCGTCGAGCGGTACGGTGGTCCACTCCGGTCGTGAACCACCGATGCGACTCTAGTCGACAGCGATCATCACGTCGGACGCTTTGACGACCACGATCACCGCGCCACCTGTTTTCACGCCAAGTTCGTCAACTGCCTCATTGGTGATTGCCGAGGTGATGATCTGGCCGTTGCCGATATCGACGCGCACATGCGCAGTCGTGGCGCCTTTCTTGACCTCGATAACCTTACCCTTGATCTGGTTGCGTGCGCTAATTCTCATGATGGTCCTTTCTTTCGGCAGCAAAGCGTTCGCCAGTGCGATGTACCATTGAGCGATGGTGAACGATGAGGTGGGACATTGGTCCGTAATTCCGGCGCGTTCACGGCGCGAAGGACATCAACCTATCAATACGGATTGCGAGTTCAAGGTACGAAACGCCTTGTTATGGCGCTAGCAAAACCTGACGGCATTCAGACGGAAGATCGGCCAAGGTCATCGGGGGCTTCGGTTTCGGCGGCGTCTCCGGCGGTTTGGGATGAAGCACGGCATCGCTGAACCAGTAGGCGAGGTCACCTGCGCTGCAGCCTTCACTACCGTTTGGAGGCTCCTGCGGCGTGCAGGTTCCGCTTCCGGCCGGACATTTCATACGGATATGGAAGTGATAATCATGCCCGTACATCGGCCGCACTTTGGACAGCCAGCTGCGATCACCCGTCGCTTCGCGGCAGAGCGCTTTCTTGATCGCGGCGTTGACGAAGATGCGTTCCACCTGCGACTCCTGCGCGGCTGCGCGGATCACCGACAAATGCTTTGGTGTCCATGTCTTCGGATCAATATCGAGCCGATCGGGACGGACCATCATCACGGCCGACATTTCCTCGCGCTCTTCGCGCGAAAGCATGCGGTTCGGCATTGGTGTCAGCCAAATGTCGGCATCGAGTCCGATCTGATGGCTTGCGTGGCCCGTCAGCATCGGTCCACCGCGCGGCTGTGACATATCGCCGACCAGAAGACCCGGCCAGCCAGCGACCTTTTGGGCTTTCTCGGAAAGTCGTTCAAGCAATGCGATCAGGTCTGGATGGCCCCAATTGCGATTACGTGACAGCCGCATGACCTGCCACGCCTTTCCATTGATCGGCAAAGCTTCTGCGCCAGCGATGCATCCCTTGGCATAGAAGCCGATGGAGTGGAGCGGGAGTGAGGCTGGCTTCGGTTTACGGCCGAACAACTCCTTCGCGGCCACATGAGGGTCATCAGGATTGGCCAGAGGAGGGAGCGGTTTCGGATTAACCGAGCCTTTGTCTTGCGCCTGAACAGTGGTCACCGCCAGCATGGCGGGAAACAGGAGGGCTGCGAGAATCAGACGAGGCCGCATCATGGTGCGCTTATAGCGCAAGAGCGGCCCACGTACGAGGTAACATGACGGGGAATTGAATAGTCTGCATGGTGGCGTATCGGATCGCTCGGTCGGCGACCCCGCCAATGCAGGACAGCGTCCAACAGCGATCCCTTTAAGATTTTGTTAGTCATCTTCACGAGAATGAAGACCCGACCTTGGAATAGACCCTTGGTATCGTCATAGAGCGGCGATTGCGTGCGGAACTCAACACAGACACGTCGTACTTCTGAAAATAGCGGGGTTTTATGCCTGTCGGGAGCGATGCTCCGCCCGTCAGGCGAACATTTGCCAGGCGGTGCTCCATTGCGCCTGAGTGGTAAGTCTCGGAGAAAGATACCTTTTTTTCAGACACTCGGGTGACAATGCCCGTTGCAGAATGCAAGAGGCGGGCGCGAGGCGATGCCGAATAATCGGCCAAAACCAAAAACCAGAGCTGGAAAAGTCATATCGCCTAAGCGGAGCTCAACAGCTCGGCTTGTGAAGGCTGCGCCCAAGCTCGCGCAGAAAAGCCGGAAAGTCGCTGCTGCTGCGATTGGTGAGGTCGTTCGCAAACGCGCTGAAGTCGAAGCCGCGATCGCGGAGGCCCAGAAATCAAACGCACGCCTGCGCCAAGCGATCGATATTTTGCCGCAAGGCATCGTGTTTCTTGATGCCGAAGGTCGCTATATTCTCTGGAATAAGAAGTACTCCGAAATCTACAGCAAGAGCGCAGATCTGTTCCAATCGGGAGCAAATCTCAAAGATACGTTGCGCATTGGTGTTGAGCGCGGCGACTATCCCGAAGCTACGGGGCGCGAGGAGGAGTGGATCTCTGAGCGTCTTGAAAAGCTCTATCATCCCGGTCAGCGTCACGAGCAAATTCTCTCGGATGGCCGCTGCATTCTGATCGAAGAACGGCTGACCGGTGATGGCGGCATCATCGGTCTGCGCGTTGATATTACAGAGCTCAAACAACGTGAAGCGTCATTCCGGCTGCTGTTCGACGGCAATCCCGTTCCGATGCTTGTCTGCGCCCAGAGTGATGGACACATTATCGGCGTCAACGATTCGGCGATCGAGCATTATGGCTATCTGCGCGCGGATTTCGAAAAGCTGAAGATTTCAGACGTCCAGGCATTCGATCAGACGATGCCCTGGGCAGGTGAACAAACCACCGAGGAGCGTGCGGCACGCACGTGGAAGCATATCAAGGCCAATGGATCGCTGATCGACGTGGCGATCTATTCGCGCCATCTGATGTTCGAGAATCAGCCTGCGGTGCTGCTCGCCCTGATGGACATCACCGAGCGAAAACGCGCTGAAGCGCGGCTCGCTTTCATGGCGCAGCATGACGGCTTGACGGGTTTGCCCAATCGCATTCTGCTGCGCCAGCGTCTGGACGAGATGCTGGCCCATACACGTCGAAGCGGGGATAACGTCGCGGTCCTCTTCCTCGATCTCGATAATTTCAAGGGCATCAACGACACGCTGGGACATGCGGTCGGCGACAAGCTTCTGAAGGGCGTGACCAAGCGGCTGCGTTCCTCGTTGCGCGAAGAAGACGCAGTAGCACGCCTCGGATCGGACGAGTTCGCTATTGTGCAGTCCGGCGTGGATCGCCCTGAAGACGTCGCGTTTCTTGCCAAGCGTCTGATCGATGCGATCAGCGAGCCTTACTTGTTCGATGGCAATACTATTGTGAGCGGGGCCAGCATCGGTATCGCCATCGCGCCAGGCGATGGCGACGATGCCGAGAAGCTACTCAAGAATGCGGACATGGCGTTGTCCCGCGCGAAGAGCGAAGGCCATGGCACGTTCAGCTTCTTCGAGGCCGAAATGGATGCGCGCGCGCAGTCGCGCCGCCGCGTCGAGATCGACCTGCGCGCGGCGATCGAAAACAATGTGTTGCAGCCTCATTATCAGCCGCTGGTGGATCTGAAGAGCGGCCGCGTGACGGGGTTTGAGGCGCTGGTGCGCTGGCCGCATCGCGAGCGCGGCATGATTTCACCCGCTGAGTTTATTCCAGTGGCTGAAGAGACGGGGCTGATTAGTGCGATTGGCGGGCTGATGCTGCGCCGCGCGTGCTTGGACGCCGCGCAATGGCCGGACGAGGTGCGTGTTGCGGTCAACCTTTCGCCCCTGCAATTCAAGGTTGGCAATCTGCTCACAGTCGTGATGGACGCCCTGAAGGCAGCGGAGTTGTCACCAAAGCGGCTCGAGCTTGAAATCACCGAAACAGTCCTGCTCGACAAGAGCGATCAGGTGCTTGCGACGCTGCATGCGTTGCGTGCGCTCGGTGTGCGGATTTCGATGGATGATTTTGGCACCGGCTATTCGTCGCTGAGCTATCTGCGCAGCTTCCCGTTCGACAAGATCAAGATCGATCAGTCGTTCGTTCGTGATCTCGGCTCCAATCAGGACGCACAGGCCATCGTGCGTTCGATCATCAGCCTGGGCAAAGGTCTCGGCGTCACCATCACGGCGGAGGGTGTGGAGACCGAAGCTGAATTGAGCTGTCTGCGCGCGGAGGGATGCCACGAGGGCCAAGGCTTCCTGTTCAGCCGTGCCCGGCCGAACGAGGAAATCATGCGCCTCCTGCAGGCGCAGCGTAATTCGGGCGAAGCCGCAGCTTAACGAGTTGATTTGCGTTTCGCCGTTTTGCGCCGGGTCGTCGGTGTTCCAGAAAGCCAAAAAACAAAACCCCGACGCAAGCGCCGGGGCGAATTTGTTTCGGTGAACAGTCGCCGGAGCGACACCTCACTTCTTCGATTTTTTCGTCTTCTTCTTTGCTTTCTTGGCCTTGGGTGCGTCCTTGGATGCCTTCTTTTCCTTCGAGACGTCTTCGATCTCGGCGGAGCCGACATGCTTCACGATCGATTTGATAGTGCTCTTGGCGGACGCCTTGTTGGAATATCCTTCCGAGGCGAACATCTTCTCGCCGTTCGGCGCACGAAAGCGAAAACGGAACTCGCCGGACTTGTCTTTGTAAATCTCAAACTTGTAGGCCATCACGTTCTCCAAAGCTGATTCGCAGCAACCGCAACGTTGGGGTTGATGGAACCAGAGTCAAGATATGGCGTATGCCGGGTGGTGAACGAAGCTGCTATTCGCCGACCATCCTTCAAAAAACAGTCACGCGAATCCGTTGCCTCGGTCCGCGGACCATAACGGATCGATGGTGAGAGTTGAGGCGGATGTGCTTGCCTGGATCGACGCGCGCTTCGCAAGAAGAAAACAAAGAGCAACTGCAAGGCGTTGCCGAAGGCGGCGCTGTAAAGAGCGATGCGAGGTATTACACTAGAATGCGAAGTTGCCCTGCCGTCGGGCAGAAGAAAGATTAGGTGCTACATCCTATTCTGAGGCACCGGTTGCCGCAAAAGCGTGATGGGTTTCTGCCGCCAGCGCCGGCGTGCAGGCAAAATTCGACACATTTTACGTACGGCATCCCGGCTTTACACATCGAGCGGTCGGGCATCTATTGGGCGTTCGGTGTCGCTGTGCTCATCGCAAGCACCGCAAACAGATATGTTCCAAAGAGCATCACCGATCTCATCATGGCGCAACGCCCATCGTAACGTTGTTACGGATCAGTCCGCGCGAGCATTACCAACGAGTGGATTTTTCGCTTAGCGAGAGGGCAAGGTATCAAGCGCGCGTGAGATCGAAAATACCGCGTCCGCATTACACTTGGGCGCGCTATTCAAGCGCGACAAGCTTCTGATTATTTGCGATCGCAGTATGAGCGGCTATGTCGGCAAGCTCGCGGCGGGGGATCTAGGAGATCACGATGCGGCTATCAGATTTGGATGTCGATGATGCTGAAAGGCGAACGATGCGAGTTACACTCAGCTATCGACCTTGAGCGCGGCAATGAAGGCTTCCTGCGGAATGTCGACCTTGCCGAACTGCCGCATCTTCTTCTTGCCTTCCTTCTGCTTCTCCAGAAGCTTGCGCTTACGCGTGATGTCGCCGCCGTAGCACTTCGCGGTGACGTCCTTGCGCAGCGCCCGCACCGTCTCACGCGCGATCACCTTGCCGCCGATCGCCGCCTGGATCGGGATCTGGAACATGTGCGGCGGGATCAGCTCCTTCATCTTCTCGACCATGGCGCGGCCGCGGCCCTCGGCGCGGGTGCGATGCACGAGCATCGAGAGCGCGTCTACCGGCTCGTTGTTGACGAGGATCTGCATCTTCACAAGGTCTGCAGCCTTGTAGTCCGTCAGGTGATAGTCGAACGACGCGTAGCCCTTGGACACCGACTTGAGGCGGTCATAGAAATCGAACACCACTTCGTTGAGCGGCAGTTCGTATTTCGCCATGGCGCGCGTGCCGACATAGGTCAGCTCTTTCTGGGTGCCGCGCCGCTCCTGGCACAGTTTCAGCACGCTGCCGAGATATTCGTCCGGCGTGAGGATCGTGGCCTCAATCCAGGGCTCGTGTATTTCGGCAATTTTGACGACATCCGGCATGTCGATCGGATTGTGAATCTCTATCTCCTGTCCGTCGGTCAGATGCATCTTGTAAATAACGGACGGCGCGGTCGCGATCAGATTGAGATTGAACTCGCGCGACAATCGCTCCTGGATGATCTCAAGATGCAGAAGACCGAGGAAGCCACAACGGAAGCCGAAGCCGAGTGCGGCTGATGTTTCCATCTCGAAGGAGAAACTCGCGTCGTTCAGACGCAGCTTGCCCATCGCCGCGCGCAGGGTTTCGAAGTCGTCCGCATCGACCGGGAAGAGACCGCAGAATACGACCGGGATGGCGGGCTTGAAGCCCGGCAGCATCTCGGTGACCGGTTTGCGGTCATCGGTGATGGTATCGCCGACGCGGGTGTCTGCCACTTCCTTGATCGCAGCGGTGATGAAACCGATTTCGCCGGGACCAAGTTCGTCGACATTGACCATTTTCGGCGTAAAGAAGCCGACGCGTTCGACATCATAGGCCGCGTTGGTGCCCATCATGCGGATGCGCTGGCCCTTCTTCATCACGCCATCGACCACGCGGATCAGAACGACCACGCCAAGATAGACGTCATACCAGCTGTCCACCAGCAGCGCCTTCAGCGTGGCGTCGCGATCGCCCTTCGGCGGCGGCAGGCGCGTCACGATGGCTTCCAGCACGTCAGGAATGCCGAGGCCCGTCTTCGCGGAGATCATGACAGCGTCGGAAGCATCGATGCCGATCACGTCTTCGATCTGCTGCTTCACCTGTTCGGGCTCGGCGGCGGGCAGGTCGACCTTGTTGAGGACCGGCACGATCTCAAGGTTATTGTCGAGCGCCTGGTAGACATTGGCGAGGGTCTGGGCTTCCACGCCCTGGCTAGCGTCTACAACGAGCAGCGCGCCCTCACAGGCCGCCAGCGACCGTGACACCTCGTAGGCGAAGTCGACGTGGCCGGGCGTGTCCATCAGGTTGAAAATATAGTCCTTGCCGTCCTTGGCCTTGTAGTTCAGGCGAACGGTCTGTGCCTTGATGGTAATGCCGCGTTCCCGCTCGATATCCATCGAATCGAGCACCTGCTCCTTCATCTCGCGGTCCTGCAACCCGCCGGTGGTCTGGATCAGCCGGTCGGCGAGCGTGGACTTGCCATGGTCGATGTGGGCGACAATGGAAAAGTTGCGGATGTTGGAAATAGGGGTCGTTGTCATGGGCGCGGGATAGCATTCGCGCCGCAAAGCAGCAACAAAATAGGGGTGTTCCGGCACGAACTTCCGCAGAAATCGCAATGATTTGCTGTTGCCGGTCATGGCTTTGCGCTAGTGCGGTGGATCTGACCTTCGTATCGGTATCAACCGGGAGTCCGTCGTACGAACGCCAGATCCAAAACCGCACCAGATTCATATTTTTGCCAGTGTCCCTGAGGTTCTGACATTCGTAAACGGGCTAGCCTCAATCTCATACGAATGTCAGAACCGGGACATTCGTAGCAACGGCTGACCCCAGCGCCAGATCGAAGACAGGTTTCCGCAATGTCCGATATGTCATCCACTGCGACGGGACGCCGCTCCGGAAAAAATCCCGGACCACGAACAGGACTGAAATCCCGCGAGAGGGCGCGTCAGCGCCATGTGCCCGTCACGCGTCGCGTGGCCGCGTGGGTTGCGGCGGTTGCCCATGATCCCAGCACCAGCCTCAATTTTGTGATCGGCTTTGCGATCGTCCATTCCTTGCTCTGGACCGTGATCCTGACCGCTCTGAAAGGCGCGCAGGACGTCCATATGGATGTCGCCGAGGCCTTCGCCTGGGGGCGGAAGTTCGAGCTTGGATATGGCAAGCATCCGCCGCTGTCGGGCTGGATCGCAGGCCTCTGGTTCAAGGTATTTCCCGTGACCGACTGGGCAACCTATGCCCTGGCGATGACGGTCCTCGGCTGTGGGCTCGTTCTATGCTGGCTGATTGCGGTGCGCGTCGTTGATCATCGCCGCGCCATGTTCACGGTGGCGATGCTTGCCATCTATCCGATCTTCAATTTCAAGGGCTTCAAGTACAATCCAGATTTGCTGCAACTCGTCACCCTGCCGCTGGTGGTGCTGGCTTATCTCGACGCGTTCGAGAAGCGGACGTGGAAATCGGGCCTCTGGCTTGGGCTCGCCGGCGCCGCCGCGCTGATGACCAAATACTGGGTGCTGACGATGATCGGCGCCGTCGGGCTTGCGGCGTTGATCCATCCAGAACGGATGAAGTTTCTGCGCTCTCCCGCGCCATGGGTGGCCATCGTGACGTGTGTCGTGGCGATGTTGCCGCATCTGTGGTGGTTGAAGCAGTCGGACTTTCTGCCCTTGGTCTATGCCGATGATGTCTATGGCGGGCAGACCTTTGCCCAGACTTCGCGGCTTGCGTCGATCTATGTGGCCCACAACATCGCCTTGTTGCTTCTCCCGATCGCGTTTGCCGCTATCGCGCTGGCGTGGAAGCTGCAGTGGTGGAAGTCGATCCGCACGAAAGGGGTTTTTCGCGAATTCATCGAATCCGCGAAGCGGCCATGGGTCCGCGGCCCCAACCCCGGCGTCTATCTGTCACAGGCCCGCAATATTTGGGTGACGCAAATCATCGTCGGTTTTGTGCCGCCGATCGCGGCGGTCGTCTTCGGTATCTACATGAAGACCGACTGGGGCATTTCGCTGTTTTTCCTTGTCCCTCTCGCGCTGGTTGCGATCCCATCGCTGCGGGTGACGCAAATGGCGTTGATCCGGCTCATGTTGATGTGGCTGGTCCTCACGCTCGCGATGTTGCTGATCTCGCCGATCTTTGCGGCGCAGACCGTGCGACGTGACGGGGAAGCGGGCACCCGTTTCGCACCGCGTTCGGAATTCGCTTTGCAACTAACCGAGGCTTGGCGCGCGCGGTTCAATTCCCGCTGGCCAGTGGTGGCCGGTACGACTGAAGTCGGCGAACCGATGACGTTTTACAGTCCGGACCACCCTGCGCCGCTGACGCCGGGCGAAGTCTGGGCGTCAGGACTGACAAGCCTCGAAGAGGCGCTAAAGCTCGGGTTCATTGGCGTGTGCGACACCACGGATTCCCGTCTGCCAACGTGTGAGAAGTGGATGAACGACACTGTGCCGAACGCCGAGAAGCTGACGATGACGTCGCGGCGCTATTTCCATGGCAAGGCAGGGCCCGCAGTGCGCTGGAAAATATGGATCGTTGGTCCGGAGCGGAAGGAAGAAGGGTAAGCGCTACCCTGCGTCTTCTTCGCCGAACTTGTTGGCGACAAGCTCGGTGATGGCATCGAGCGCCGCCTGGGCCTCCCGGCCGGAGGCGGAAACCGTGATCGACGTGCCGATCCCGGCGGACAACATCATGAGCCCCATGATCGATGTCCCGCCGACAGTTTCGCCATTGCGTGTCACTGTCAGCTCTGCATCAAACTTCTCGGCCGTCTGGACGAATTTCGCCGACGCCCGGGCATGCAGGCCGCGTTTGTTAAGGATAGGAAGTTCTCGGACGAGTGCGCCGGCCGTCGATGTCTGTTCGCCCGGCATCTCGGTCATTTCCCAGCGAGCACTCGGCTCGCGATGGTGACGTACTTGCGGCCGGCTTCCTGCGCGGCGGCAATGGCGTCCGGCAGCGGCTTGTCGTCCCGCACCTTTGCGAGCTTCACCAGCATCGGCAGATTGATGCCGGCTAGAACCTCCACCTTGGGGCGACTCATGCAGGAGATCGCGAGGTTCGACGGGGTGCCGCCGAACATGTCGGTGAGAATAGCGACGCCATCGCCACTGTCGACGCGCTTGACCGCCTCGATAATGTCGCTGCGACACAAATCGGCATCGTCCTCGGCGCCAATTGTAATGGCTTCGATTTGTTTTTGTGGACCCATGACGTGCTCAAGCGCCGCCTTGAACTCGTCGGCAAGACGCCCGTGGGTCACCAGTACTAGACCAATCATCCAAGACTCCTCGCGGGCGCTTGGTGCACCGCACGAAAGGGCCACATGTTGACCATCCAGAGCCCCGACGCAAGAGGGGTTGTTGCCGCGTCCCCCCTGAAAAATGAAGGGTCGGGCTGGCCGGTTTGGTGGCGAGTGTAGGGCTTATATGGCTACCAATCCGTTTCGGGCAATCATCCGAAGGTCGTGGGAGGCACCGCAAAACTTTAAGTTGTCGTAAGAAATGCCAGGACCAAGGGTAGTGGATTTTGGCCCGCGGCGACAGGAATTCGGGGCAATTCGACACCGGAAATGACCGTTTTCAGAGCTTCCGGAGGCGGCAGGCGTTCGGCGTCGGAGGCGGAAAGATCAACCACCACGCTGATTGCGGCCTCCGAAACCGCCTCGGTTTTTCGGATGCCGAGCCCGCGAATCTCGATCAGCCCTGCGAGTTCGGGGACGTTGTGCACAAATAAAGTGCCGTCCCGCGGGATGAGACGAACGCGATCGTCGCCGATCAACGTGGCTTTGGCCGATTGCCCTGCGCGTCCGGCGAGAATCAAATCAAAGGTGAGGCGGGATTTCCCCGAGCCTGACGGGCCGCGAATCAGAACAGCCTGGTCCCCGACCAGCACCGCAGAAGCGTGGATGCTTGCTGTCGCCTCTCGGGTCATATTGCCGGCAGTCGCACGATGAACCGTGCACCAGCAATCCGTGCGTCGCCGTCCGCATCAAGCGGGCCAGCCCGGTTTTCGGCCCAGATGTGTCCGCCGTGGGCGTCGATAATCTGCTTCGAGATCGACAGGCCAAGCCCGGAATTCTGGCCGAACCCTTGATGCGGCCGGTCGGTGTAAAAACGCTCGAAGATTTTTTCGAGCGCACCAGGGCGGATGCCCGGTCCGTCATCGTCGATGACGATTTCGATCATGCCTTTCGCGCCTTTTTCGCCCTTGCGGCGCCGGCAAACGATACGGACCTTACCGCCAGACTTCGAGAACGACTGCGCATTGGTCAAGAGATTGGAGATCACCTGTCCCAGCCGCGAATCATGCCCGGGCACCGAGAACGTGTCGGACGGCGCTCCTTCAAAGCGGGTCTCCACCTTCACGTCGCTACCTTGGCGGGTTTCATTCGCAACCGTGGTCAACGTGTTCAGCAGCCGCCGAACATCCACGGGCTCGGCGTCCTGCCGCTGCAACTCCGCATCAAGGCGGCTGGCATCCGAGATGTCCGAGATCAGGCGATCGAGTCGGCGCACATCATGCTCGATCACAGCGAGCAACCGAGACCGGCTTTCATCGGACCGGGCAAGCGGCAGGGTTTCGACCGCCGAGCGCATCGACGTCAAAGGATTCTTCAATTCGTGGGCTACGTCGGCCGCGAAGCGTTCGATGCCTTCGATGCGATTGTAAAGGGAGTCAGTCATCTCGCGCAACGCGCGCGACAGATGTCCGATCTCATCACCGCGCCCGGAGAAATCGGGGATTTCCACGCGGGTCCTGATCCTGCGGCGCACCCGATCCGCGCTGTCGGCCAACCGCCGGACCGGGCCGGCGATCGTGCTGGCGAGCAGCAACGACAGAACGATCATCACACCTACCGCGATGGCAAACACTTTCAGAATGGCGAGTCTTTCGGCGGTCACCATTTGATCGATGTCATCGCCCTGTGTTGAAAGCATCAACGCGCCGTGCACGGCGCGGAAGCGCTGCACCGGCACCGATACCGATACAATGACTTCGCCGCGGTCATTGATCCGCACCATGCTGGCTTTCTTGCCATCCAGCGCCTGCTGAACTTCCTGATAGCCGTTGCCGTTTTCGGGGCCGAGTTCGCGATAAAGCGGAAGATCGCCACGGTTGAGCCAGGTGCGGATCGCGATCATCGTCCGTTCGGCGATGCCCGGCTTCTCAGCTGTTGGCGGCGCGAGCTCGAAACGCAAAACGTCGCCGCGGCCGTAAAGATTGCGGCTGTCAAGCAACGGGACACCGTCGCGATCGTAGATGCGGGCGCGGGTTTTGGTGGGGGAAATCAGTCGCCGCAGCACCGGCGCAACGCGCTCGGGATTGATCGAAAAGTCCATCCCAGAAAGGACTTCTTCGCTGGGGCCGATGGTGTCGCCGGGCTTTAGATCCAGCAAGCGGTCAGGATCGAGCGTAATCGCATTGGTTTCGACGGTGGCTGATGCTGCGATCGCGCCTGAGATGATTTCCGCCTGCACCAGCAAGCTTTGTGCGCGGGCATCGATCAGTCCGGCGCGGAATTGCGACAGGTAGAGAATACCCGCAAGCATCGCGATCAGGCCGATCAGGTTGAGCGAGACGATGCGGCGGGTCAGGCTCGAGAATGTCAGGGCAACGAAATAGCGACCCGCACTCTTGAGCAATTCGCTCGGACCGCGCCAACCGCGGCTCGGCGCTTGTTCGGGAGTCTCGATGTAAGAATCAGATTCCTGCGCCAGAGACGATGACTCGTCTCTGGCGTCTTCATTTGGGTCAAGCTGCGTTCGATCGAGCAAATGCTGAACCGCTTGGTTGTTTGGTTGAGGTCGCGACCCTATCGCAAATATCCGCGTTCGTCAGGAGACAAACCGGCTGCGAATGCGGATCGGTTAGGTTTCCTTGAAACGATATCCGACGCCATAAAGCGTTTCGATCATCTCGAAATCGTCATCGGCGGCCTTGAACTTCTTCCGCAGTCGCTTGATGTGGCTGTCGATGGTGCGATCATCGACATAGACCTGATCGTCATAGGCGGCATCCATCAATGCATTGCGGCTTTTCACAACACCTGGGCGAGTGGCCAGTGCTTGAAGGATCAGGAACTCAGTGACGGTCAGCGTTACCGGTTCATTCTTCCAGGTGCAGGTGTGACGCTCAGGATCCATGCGCAGCAAACCGCGCTCGAGCGCCTTGGCGTCCATTTCTTTCTGTACGACTGTCGGATCCTTGGGCACCGCGCGACGCAGCACCGCCTTCACGCGCTCGACCAGCAGGCGCTGCGAGAACGGTTTCCGGATGAAGTCGTCAGCGCCCATCTTGAGGCCGAACAACTCGTCGATCTCTTCGTCCTTCGAGGTGAGGAAGATGACCGGCAGATCGGATTTCTGGCGGAGCCTTCGCAGGGTCTCCATGCCGTCCATCCTCGGCATCTTGATGTCGAGGATAGCGAGATCGGGCGGGCTCGTCTTGAAGCCATCGAGGGCGGACGCGCCATCCGTATAGGTCATGATGCGGTAGCCTTCGGCTTCCAGTGCAATCGAGACCGACGTGAGAATGTTGCGGTCGTCATCGACCAAGGCGATTGTGGGCATGAATCTGCTTTCCAAATCGATAGTTGTGGCGTGGCGACTTTTCTGACGGCCGGTCTGAACCGGATGCCGGGAAATAAGGCGTTTCGCTTGCGATGCAACGAGCAATGCAAGCTGGGCTGAAATGTGACCGAATTCCCACACTGTGGGAATATCTATCTGTAC
>Ga0247779_1001132_pt1 | contig 13479 bp, 14 predicted proteins | sample UWRJL221509R5_FD_179925 | JGI IMG/M metagenome (GOLD analysis project Ga0247779, IMG submission 179925) | Plant litter microbial communities from Arlington Agricultural Research Station in Wisconsin, United States - UWRJ-L221-509R-5 | ecosystem: Environmental > Terrestrial > Plant litter >...
CAAGATTGTTGGAGGATCGAGTGCTTTGAATGATGTTGGATAGATTGGGAGGAAATATACAGACAATCATTATACAAGACATATTAAGAATACAAATAGCTTCATATCGTTCTTCCAACAGTCCATCCAGAGATAATCACGTATTCATAGCCGCTCTAGCACGAGCGAGAATAGCAGCCACAAGACCATGCACATCGTTGACCTGTACGTGCGCGTCGACCATGTCGCCTGGTTCCAATCCGAGTTCTTCAAAGCCAGTGATTTGCGCCCCTGCTAGTCTCCGGGTGTCAGGAGCGAAGATCAAGCTAATTGTAATATGGTGAGATGACGAATCGGTGCCAGAGGGAGGATCGAGTTTGTATGTCAGGCGTAGTTCATTCTCAGATTCGGAATGGGAATCTTCAAGATTGGATATAGAGCGCTGTAGCGCTAACGATGCGGTGAACCAGTTGTATAGCGGTACAAGCCTGTTGTCGTCCTCTTCCATCTGTGTCGATTTGACAGCCTTCTCTGCCTCGGCTGCCTCTATGCGCAGATTTTCGACTTCTGAAGCTACTGTTCTTAGCCGTGCTTTGTCGCCTTTGGCCTTTTGCTTTGCAGCTTGCACCTGGTCACTTAGCGACTGCATCTCGTCAACTTGGTCGGCGAGCTTCTGATCAGCAAGAGGAATGGTCAAGCGAGGATGGGGGTGAGTTTGGCGAAGGAGCATAAGCTTTGTCCGGGCATCGATTATTTTTTGTGAAAGAAAAGCAGCTCGATCAGTGGCTTGCTTGACTTGTTGGTAATCTAGGCATAACAGTCAATAAACTCTATCTCGAGGTGTCATACTCATACAAAGCACACCTTGTTCAACCATAGGTGCTAATAGCCGAATATTGTTCTGCACTTCCGCGAGCCTTTCCTTCGCGAGCTTTAACCTTTCTTTCTTCTCCTCGTTGACCAGAGCCAGCTCCTTGTTCTGTTCCGCTGTGACAATGGGGGCATCATCGATATCGCTCACGATGGATTTGACATACTTGTCCTTCGCGTTCTGTTCGAGGTACTGGTACTTCAGTTTACGCAGGTATATCTGACTGGATGGTTTAGACGATTTCACGACAGAAGTCTGCAAAAAGACGTACCATTTGATTATTAACATCTTCAGTAATAATTGCGGGATCCGTGTGTTGTTTTGTCTGTTCTACATCCGATTCTTCGTCTGATTCCATACGATGAGCACTAACTTCTGCTGGTTTCTTCACAAGCTGTATATCTGACGTTTCTAGACGCTTTTGAAGCATTTGTGCCATTTTAACATTCTCGCTGAGCTCAACAGCAGGCATCTCTAAGGATGACCTCGATCCAGACATGTTCAAATAACCTAAAGGATTGGTGTGGTTAGTGATAGACCCTGTGTAACCTGATCATTGATGCATCATTTCAAGTCAAGATTCAAAACCGTTTAGTTTACGTGACGCGTCTTACCACGTGAAGTTGAACAAGTCACGAGGCTGTGACAGACACGCATCTTGAAATCATTTTGGTGCTCGTACTTGGCGTTGACTTGGCGCGCGCTTTACTGATAATACTACTGTACATCGAGTCAATTCTCAGTTTTTTTCGCCAGTTTTTTTTGAATGGCAACGACCTTTCACTCGTTTCACATAAATAAATAAAATTGGGTCTATAAATTGCAAGAATTGGGGAAAATATCTACAGTAGCTATGTATCTCCGTCTAACTAGCTATTCTGTGGGATTTGGGCGCAAAATTGACTCCGAATACGTTTATATCTAGAGTTTCGCTCTAATAACAGGTTGTATGCCATTAGGTGCAGGAAGAGCGAGAGATTTCGGATTTTTTATACTTCAGGTCAGAATTTATTTGGAACAACAAAGAGATATTCTTGCTCACTTGGAAGCGTTCGCCGAAGCCTGCGATTTCCTGCCAAGCTCAATCCTGACTTTCACACTTCTATATATGTCTTCTACCCCGCCCTGATAATCTACTCCTAGATGAAGAATATCGCCATCCTTGATTTGAAAAGGCTGTGATTCAGTGTTCGCTGCGCTCAAGCGAACACTTCGCAAGAAAGTGCCCGAGGAACTCTTCGTGTCCCTGATAAAGAATTTCCCACCATCTTCCACCCAGATCTCTGCATGACGCCGCGAGACGACCTTGGATTTGAAATCTAGCATATCGGTGCCCAAAGCATTAACTGATGCAGGTCCTGAACCTGAGAGGTCTTGGACATGCCGACCAATGCGAAGTGCGGGGTCACCCTCCTTTAGTTCACGCTCGATGGCCTCGAAACTAAACGACGGTTGGGAATCAAGGTGTGGTACTAGTCGAATGCGATGACTTGAGTGCGAGCTTAAAGCTACCACTGAAGCGAATACTGTGGAAGAGATTGTATCATTGGTGGCGGCTGATAACATTGGACTCGTGCTCAACGGTTGGCGTTATTGGCTGTTGCTACGGCCCGATGCAACAAAAGTGATTGCCGTGGATTAGGTAAGCGACGGCTAGGGAGTTGCGGCACAGAAAAAAGAGAAACTCAGGTAGCAAGAGTAAGACGGTTTTGACTAGACAGGAGAGCTTTATATACTGTAGAGTAGCTAAATAAAAAGAGCAAAACAGCGATCAAAATCGGGTTCTACATAAGCAAGAACTGCTAAGAATAAAGGTTAAAGAATGGAAGGAATCATGTACCATAAATAAAGGAATGATGAAGAGTAAAAGAAGGTGTTCCAAAGTAACATAAAGAATGAAGGGATACAGAGAATAAACAAGCGACGAAGTATGAATCTCTTCTTAAAATCTGCGCCTGCACTATCTGGACCTGAAAAAGCCAGATTTCTTCCGTGCTTACATGCTGTGCTTTCAGATGAAAAGATATTGGAACAGGGCGCTAAAGTAAAGACTCCTTTCAGTTATATGCACAGACCAATAAAAACTCTCTCACCGCTGACGATGACTTCTTCACGGACCTTTAACTTATAGAGCAACACAACTTAGTCTTATAATTATATAGTGCATACCCCTTAGGGGTCCAAGAAATCAAAATGGCTTGCCGTATATGTAGCTAGAATATTATTTATCAAATTTTCTATCAGATTTATTGGCTTGTTAGCACAATTGAGCGAGAGGAATATATTACCCTCGTAGCACAAGTTTCTATATATGGCAGGACAGGATCCTGGCCTGAGTGCTGGTGACGGGAATGGTCAGGTGATGTCTAATCTACCGTTAAAAAAAACCGAAGTATATTTTTTTACCCAACCCTATTATTTCTACGCGTAATTCGGGTGTAACCAATTTGAAAGCCTCTTTGAGAAAATAGGTTTCGAAAATACAAACCACGATATTTCAACCATAGGATAATCTTGGGATACACTCTCTAACTTTAGTAACGTAGTGGACATAAAATCTGAGGCGAACAATCAGCGAACAACTTCCGACATGATGATTCATGATTGTCAGGTATACTCCCCGTAAAGATAAAACTATTCTAACTATGGTCAATGGCTCAGATTAATGCACTAACGGTTTAAGTAGTTTGTTTTAGCTTCTGCGTCCCGACGGTAGCTCAACGCATTTGCATCAATCTGGGTCACATTTTACTTTCCAATTACTTATCATTGTTTGGGATCGCGACTCGCGTTTCCTAGATAGAACTCTTATTTGATTTTGAACTTGCTACGGACTCATGTGCCTCTCCTTTTTTCTTCCAATTATTCGCCTAAACAGTTTCTCTGTGTCTCACTTAATTAGAGCGAGAAAGTCAAGCGAGTGTTTCGGTTAAGATTAGTAAAAGTGGTTGCTGTCAATCGGGTAAGTTACAAAAAATGGAAGTTTAATTCGAATGGAATGAGTGGTATAAGTATAAGCATATTGAAAGGCCCGTTTGCCTCATTGCGCCCCACATATATCAAGCGTTACACTACCACACACTCTTTATTATTCTCGAATGAAGTTCTTCTTATCTCTCACTACAGCACTTGCCATAGCCTCAGTAGAAGCTTCTGCTGTGGCTTTGGAACGTCGCTCGACGAAAGCACAAGGCATCGATGTCTCTTCGTTTCAGCCCAGTATCAATTGGGCACTTGTGAAAGGAAATGGTGTTTCTTTTGCATACATACAGGCTACCGAAGGGGGAAGTAAGTCATCTACAAAATTACTCCTTGTAATTCTTCATTAACCTGGCCAGAACAGCGTACAAAAATCCCCAATTCTCCAATCAATACACGGGAGCAGCGAATGCTGGACTTATACGAGGCGCATATCATTTTGCGCATCCAGATAGCTTCTCTGGGGCCACTGAGGCCAAATTCTTTCTCGCCAACGGAGGTGAGTATTATTGATCTTGCGCTTCTGTCAGAGTACCGAATAATATTCTGATTTCCGCTTCTTGCGCACTGTAGGGGGCTGGAAGGCTGATGGTGAGTTGATTTCATCCGCTTCAAAATGTCAGAGTATTGGTTTAAAAATACTAGGTATAACTCTTCCGGGAGCCATTAGCCTGCAAGGTACGTGCTGCCGAACGTCGTCGCTAAATTAAGCGCCCATGGAACTTGTGATACTGAAAAGCTATCACAGCCGCTCCAGGCCCCTGGCAATGCTATGGACTCGGCCAGGAGACTATTGTCTCTTGGATTAAGGAGTTCTCTGACACCTACTATGCAGCAACTCGACGGTAAGCTCGTATTATATCAATTCATGGTGATCTTCTATACACTCAAACACAATTTTAGCTATCCAGGTCCGTATTATTCTCAGACGAGTATCAATCAGCTGATATATTCAATGATTTCTGTTCATCTCAGTTATACATACCACTACGAGCTGGTGGATTAACTGCACAGGTAACAGCCCTATTTTCGGATCAACAAACCCACTTTGGATTGCACGTTGGGGATCCAATACAGGACCTCTACCTGCTGGCTGGGGGTACGTTATCTCATTATCTGAGATTGCTAAAAGCTAAAATTGTATCACCGACTTTTGTGGAAAAGATATCATACATTTTGGCAGAATGCTAACTCGGGTCCTAACCCGGGAAATCAGGATGTTTACAACGGTGATGGTCCGGGATTGAGCAGGTGCGCTGCGCTCCCTACGCACGTGCCCCACGAGAACATCAGCTAATCTTTAAGTTTGTCTAGCTTTGCTAGGGGGTGAACTCGTGCTTCGATAGGCAGTATAGTACCAGGCTTCATACGTTGATATGATGGTATCACAGTGTTTTTTGTTAAAAAATCATGTGAATTCTCTTATTTGTCAATTTACGGCTTATTCGGCTTCCCACAAAACCCATACCTCCACGTACGGCGTTCAAATCAGCTACCGAAAATTTCTGACCATCTCCGTGACTTTCATTTTTCTGATTTTGTGCCTGTGCCAAAAATATGCCCTATACAGTACAGCGCGTTCTCGTACTTATATAATGGCGCTGTTCAACGTCTCCAAGTTTGATTACGACTTTTGATGTAAGCTTCTGGCAGATGTATACATGTCTTTTTACAAGGATTTGATATATCATATCATAATACGACTTTTGAAATGATTTCCGTTGACATATACGCATCAACCTTGGGCTAAATGTTGCTAATTATAGTGTTTGAACAAGGGTATATATCCTCGTTGTATTTCGCATTAAAACACATCTATATTCTCAACTTTCATTCAGCGACGAGAGTCCTACCAACGTTCATTACATTCAAACAGTATACTATACTTTCTCATGAGGTGTCCCCTAGCTCTTTTCGCAGTACTAGCCGTAGCCACGGTTGGAACCTCTGCAGCAACTTTGGAAGGTCGCTCAATGCCTAAAGGAATCGATGTTTCTTCATACCAGCCAAATGTGAACTGGGGAACTGTAAAGAAAAACGGCGTATCGTTTGCGTATATAAAGGCAACCGAAGGGCACGGTATGTTACCTTTTAAATTCGTCACTTAAAATCATTCATTAATCAACCCAACAGCGTATAAGAATCCTGAATTCTCCAAACAGTACACAGGAGCCACAAACGCCGGAATTATACGCGGTGGATACCATTTTGCGCGTCCAGGTACCTCCTCCGGGTCGACTCAAGCCAAGTTCTTTCTTGCTAACGGTGGTGAGTGAGAATAAAAATTACCGCTTGAAGCACTTACTGAACCGCCTTGCGTACATTAGGTGGCTGGAGCGCTGATGGTAGGTCACATCTATCCGTGTCAAATGCCAGGGTACTGATGTGATTTAGGACGAACTCTTCCGGGCGCTCTTGACTTGGAAGGTATGTGCTTACCGGCTAAGGCCGCGTTAATTAAAGCGCTCTCATAATTGACAATGTTATAATAGCCGGTTGCTATGGACTAAGTCATGCCACTATGGTCTCGTGGATTAAGGATTTCTCCAACACGTACCACGCAGCAACAAAGCGGTGAGCTTGCGATATCACTGTATCCTGATCTTCATGCTTAAAAACATATTTAGTTACCCAGGTCTGCATCCTTTGTTTGACAATAAAAGAGACAGATCGATTGATGTTCTTGTTAGTGATATATACCACAACAAGCTGGTGGAAAGAATGCACGGGTAACAGCGCTGCATTTGGGTCAAATAACCCACTTTGGATCGCGCATTGGTCCTCCAGCATTGGTAGCCTTCCTGCTGGCTGGCAGTACGTCATAATTTTACTGCAATATGCTAGATCTGCATGGCTGACTTCGTGTGGAGCAGCTTTGCTACATTCTGGCAATATGCTCAGTCTGGTCCTAACCCCGGGGATCAGGACCATTTCAACGGCAATGAATCAGGTTTGAGAAGGTGCGTACACCCACTCCGCTTGTGCAGTATTTAATCTTATCCTCCACACATCGCATTAGGATGGCAACTGGGTAAGCTCGTATAGATTCATGTCTGTAGGTGATACGGGCTGTATTATGGTGTCATCCACAACGCAGCTCCGTAACTACGCATGTACATATCCATATTCGCGTCAATGACGATCTTCGTTTGTTGCCACTTATTTCAATTAGACAGAGAAGCGCGCAATGAAGTAAGGCGTATGATAGTAATTTGACAAGCGTAGCATGCGCTAGATCCACCGCGTGTGCGTACTAGCTGTATGGGTACAAATATTTTTCTCAGAAGACGCTAATTAATCCGCCAATAATTTACAGACTACCACGTGAATCATGAGATATGAATATCAATTTCTCCGTTGCTGAGCTATTTTTAGATTATTCAGAAAGCTATATCTTGCGCCGTTCAAAAGGTAGGATATCTAGTGCCATAGCTGCTCAGCATCAGCATGAAGTCGCTCTATTTCTTAAGCGCTATTACTATGACATCTGTCACCGCGGCGTCGTCCATGGTATTGGAGAAACGTGCGATGCCCTTGGGCATTGACGTCTCTCATTACCAGCCAAGCGTTAATTGGGCAACTGTCAAAAAGAATGGCGTCGAGTTTGCCTATATAAAGGCGACCGAGGGACACAGTGCGTATAAGTACATTATTCTAGGAAGTCTCATTAACGACACAAACATTCTAGCATATATAAGTCCCACATTCTCTGATCAATACACTGGAGCGACTAAAGCTGGGTTGATTCGCGGTGGATACCACTTTGCGCAACCTGCAAGCTCTTCTGGAGCAACACAAGCGAAATATTTCCTCGCTCATGGAGGTAAGCACTCGTCTATTATCGTTCAATCTTTCTTGCATAAAGGCTGATCCAACGCCGTCAAGGTGGCTGGAGCGGAGATGGTCAAACACTTCCTGGAGCTCTGGACATTGAGTGTGAGTACTAACACTCTCAACTCGATATATTTCAGCTAATAAATTGTAATAAAGATAATCCTAGCGGTGCTGAATGCTACGGGTTGACTCATGCACAAATGGTTGCCTGGATTAAGGACTTTTCTGACACATACCATGCATCCACAAAACGCTACCCAGGTATTTACTTCTAGATATCTAACTATCGCAGCAGACTCTTATAGCTCTTACAGTCATATATACCACTACCGACTGGTGGAAGACATGTACCGGAAATAGTGCTGCATTTGGGTCGAATAATCCTCTCTGGATTGCCCACTATGCATCCAGCATAGGTACTCTTCCCGCTGGCTGGTCGTGAGTAGCCCCTGTGGACTTAAGAGTGATGGTTTAATCAATCGTTGTTTTCAGCGTTGCCACTTTCTGGCAGAACGCCGATTCAGGTGCTAATCCAGGAGACCAAGATAAATTTAATGGGAGTAGCGCGGGGCTTAAGAAGTAAGTGAAATAGTTAATCTATACTTGTGGGGTATTCATCGTGTTTATAATCTAGGATCGCAGCTGGATAAAGAAGTTATAGATTACAGTAGGCAGGGTTTCCGGAGAGTTCATTGTATTCTCACGAAACCATTATAGTGCTATCATGTAATTACATAATGTACTGACGAATGATTAATTATAAGTCGGATTGTTTTTGCCTAAGTAACCCAAGTATGACAGGCCTGAGAGGTGTTCCTTCTGTACCTTGGCAAGAGCGCTAAACTATTTATAGATTGTATTTCTATTTATAATATGAGGCGCTTTTCTCAGGGGAGTTCATTGATTCCTTGTACTTAGGCTCTTCAGTGCCTTTTTCTCCTCACACCTTCGTTGCTCCTCCTTCAGTGCTTTCAACTGCTTCTGTATTTTCTTCATTTTTCTCTCTTCCTTTAGAATCATCTTTTGTATTTTGACGGCCTCTTCTAATTCTCTTAAGTTGTCTTCCAAGATTTTAATCTTTTGTTGCCTCGATTGATCTTCCTGATTTAAGATCTCTTTTTCAGCTAGTTCTTTCATGGTGAGAGGACAGCTAGTAGTAGAAATGTGCATCATTTCTTCGTAATTGAAGCGAGGTGCAAGGGGAGTGCATCTACTGTTCCTGCTACTGGTATTCATGGGACTATTTATCACTCTTGTCGGCGAGTTCATAGCCCACGTTAGGGCATCCTCCGACTCACGACGAAATGCAGCGGAACTAGTTACTGGAATCCTTGGAGTTCTTGGAGTCTTTGGAGTGATATTGGTAATGTTGTTGTTGGGGGTATTAGTATAAGAAGTTTGAGTACGGTCGCAGGGCATGTTTGGGTAATATAAAGTATCTCGTAACGAGTATTAAGCGTTTTATGAAAGTAATAGTACTCTTGCTGTCGTGACACTCGTAAAGCAAGTGGCTAGAAGCTCAGGTGGGAGGCGTTCGTTGAATGATCAGTGACGAAAATGTACGGATCGCTTTTATACTGAACCGAAGGACATGACTGTATTATATTTAAATGCCACTTACAGGACGATGCCACTGATTTGTCGACTGGGCATCCAACTACCAACACCGACGATACATTGGTACAATGCTCCATTTTATGAAGCAAATGATCACTATTGTTCTAGATTAGAAACATGTGGCATTGTGATCATGAATGTCGGTTGCCAAGCCCTTGAAACTCCGTGATCCTCATAATTTAAGCGCTCATTCGTCAATTGAATTTGATTATAACAAGCCATTGTTGTGCTTGCGTGGCAAACTTGGGAGCCATATACACTCATATACACACCCTAGAAATAAGGCTGTTCCAAATTGAGGGTTATCCATACCATTTCATTGCCCTCAAGCGTGCTAGACTGTTTCCATCGGATTGTATACCATGAGGCCGCAGGGACTCTTCAGCTTGATACTTCACCTCAAGCCTCTTACCGCCTCATACTCTAGGTTATTCTTATTGTTCGGCCATCATGCATCGATTAACGCCTCTTTATCTTCTTCGTTTATGGGTACAGCATTCAACGAAAAGATATTCACAAACATTCTCATAAACATCGACAATCGGAGAACACTATTCAAATGTTGTCTCGCGTGCAAACTGTGATGTAGCCACCCCATCGGCCTTCAGACTGTTGACGATCATGAAACCCAGGGGGTCGCTCAATAGTTCCATCATCCATGAGATACGATCTCGCCCATCACGTCTACGAAATCGACTTTGATGTCAGTGATTATCGTATAAACTAAAAGGGCTCCAGTCAGTATCCATGTTATAATGATTCATCTGAAAACCAAATCATTGAACAATTTGTGGCCGAGTTCTCGTAATTTCCAGCTTTCCAGAACCTCATAGTATTACGAATCCACTTTCCAACAGAACAGAAGGAGACTGCCTTTCTTAAACGGATCAACGGGGGACAACCTGAGGACGATATCCCTGTCAGCCTTGGCCGCCTTCTACAGACTCCAGAATAAATATTCGAAGAATACGCTCGGCTTCACGTCATGACCGGTTTTCGGGTGCAGAGCCTCGAGCTGTATGATTTATTCGCATTTCCGAATAACGGATTGTACGCTCATGGCTTTAGCTCGTTTACCATCAATAACCTTTGAATAAAATACAATTCCTAACGTTAACATCATCAAGTACACTAGCTGCCACTCGGTCTGCCCTTGTTATCCCCTTTTACGCGACGCGCAATGATCACATGAATGTGGGTAACGGAGCCAATAAGCAATCATTAGCCGGTCTGATAGTTCGCATGGATCTCGTACCTCAACATACGCTCTTATCGTTGTGTTTGTTCGCAGGCTGCCGTGGTCGTATTACTCGCGTCCCCTCTCATCCACGTCGCTCTCCTTACCAGCTACGACCTACTACAGTAAAGACTTGAAGAAACGAAGAAATGTCTGTCAATAGCCCACTGTAAGCTACCCATTCAAGCGTTGAAATAACAGCTTCTGATTCGGATATGGATATGCCAGTTCGGCCATTTTCTTGGTTCACATTGCGATGGAGATTCCAGTCGCTATCCAGGGAATTTTATCCCCTGCGAACCTGCCATTTTTGCAGCTTAATAACACTGCAATAGTGTTGCTCAAGGTAAGTTCGCGCTTTTCCTGAATTCTCACATCTTCCAAGGCTCAAACAACTTTCTCAGTTATACGCGTCGCTGGTTTTGGCATCGTGCGTTACCTCGTTGCTGTGCTATAGTCTTCCTGGTATGTTTATGTTTGTGCCACGTCAAAATAAAGAAAGAGTTAACCATATGTTCCCCAACCGTAGAATTCTTGCCTGGAAAACGAGCGCTAGCTATTGGTCTCTGCATTTACCATACCGTCTGCTCCACTGTTCTCTATCAAGCTCCCCGATTTATTCCTCACAGCTTTGGGGCATACTTCGAACAGTAAGTCTTACCTTTCGTTCTCCGTCTCGAGGCAAATTGTCAAGCTATGCACCTTTTCAGATTAAGAATTACCCCTGAGGTCGCCTGGGGCACAGCACATGGCATTGTGGGACTGGGCATGATAGTATGGTGGCAGGGAACGGTTCATTTGGCCCAGATGGCGAGGGCAGCAGGACAAACAGGACATTAAGCTGTAAAACAGGGATTAGGTTTTTTTGTATGTCTGTAAACTTGCGACGCAGTCTCATGCGATTTTCCCACTGGATATATAATGCTTTTTTTGTTTTGTTTTTTTTGGGGCAACTACAGACATGATAATGTGATCAAAGACCAACAGAATATCTAATTAATTATAAACAAGAATGCAAGGACAACAAGAAAGCAATGTGAGAGCAAATCATTAGGGCATTGAGAGTCGTAAGCGTAAGAATTATGCAGAGGTCGTGCCGAAAACCGTTAGGTGTACGTCGAAGGAAAGCCGTTAAAGACATGAAAACGTCGCATGAGGATCACATGAAAGGAGGTCATCGCAAAATATGAAAAAAAGGCTCCGCTGGTACACATGAAAAGCGGGAAACGTGGAGCAACATAAACCACGTAAGAAAAACAAGAAGAAAAAACATGCAGAAAAGATGGTTTAGGCGTAAACACATTCCGTTCCATCGCGGTCTGTGAGCACATAGAGAACCTCGCCAGGGTTGTAATGTCCTCGAGGTCTTGACGATGTTCTATGGTTGGGCTTGGAAGTTATTTCCACAGTGACGATGCGTTCCCTTTCCATTGACAGTGCCAGAGCGTTCATAATTACCGAAGGATTGCCCATCACGTCGGCGCCGAAGGAGCTTTGCATCACCCGAGGGGATACCTGAACGTGAGCTATGAGCTGAGATTGGGTTTCTGGAAGGAGGAGGAGACCGTAAGTCAATGAGCGAGCGCGTCGTGACGTAGTAAAACTTACTCAGATCATGTCTTCCGATCCTTTGTCTCGAGATCTCTTTGAGGCCAGCGTGTGCTGTAGTAGGGAGGTAGACCTTCCAGGCCATCATACCGTTTTCTTCTTGCTGAGGTGAGACGTATCTGAACAGAATACGTTGCTTTCCAATGCCGGGATATTCAGGTAAGCAGACAGACTCTTCAAACTCATAGGAATCATACGATAGAGCGGCATAGTCGTTTTCTTGTCGATAGGTCGAGTGGAATGGGAAACCGAAAGGCGAATTTGACAAGTTTCCATGTCTTAGTCGGTTGCTCAGATGGAATTTCACTGAGTTGGCTACAGGATCACTCAAAGAAGAGGCAAATTTCTCGCTGCTGCTGCGCGTTCTGGTTGATTGTCCGTAAGAAGATCTTTCTAATCTTGACGATGATGATGATGATGATGATGACAACGACGGCGTGCATAATGAGGGCGACGACCGTGACGAGGAGGACGAGGAGGATGAAGACGATGAATATGAATATCTCGGCGTTTCTGGAAGTGGGCTGTAGGCACTTGGAGGAGGAGATGGATAAGGGCACGTTGTTCCATATATAGGTTTTGACTCTGTCTGATATTGCGGTTGATACGGAGAATAATGGTGGTGCGCCGTGGAATGCGAGTGATACGACGTCGATTGGGAGTAAGTTTCTGGATGTGATCTGGTTCGGGTTGTGGTGCCATAAGAGTCTGAATATGGGTGCTGTACATGTTCGTGGGAGTAAGAAGTATATGGTGATGACGAGTATGATATCGTGGGGATGGAATATGGCGCTACGTATGACATTTTTTGTCGCGTGGGATTCGATGAGTGATCTAGAGAAGGATACTGGGAGTTTTGCTGGAAGTTGTGCTATCTTGAAGAGTAAGGAAAATGAAAGAGAATGGTACCAGACCTTTATATTAGAAAGAAGAATAAGTCAGATTGGAATGCATAGAGCCCATCGAGTGGCGCGAGCCTTTTAAGTTGAACAAGTGCGTCTATTGCTTCACGACGAAGGGGTGAAAGGGGAAATGACAAAAGGTAAGCGCTTAGCTACATGCCTTGTTATCCTTGGATAGCAGAAAGGATAACAAGAGAAAAGACATTGGTCGTGATCGTCGTCATCTCCAAGGCTGCACAAAACTTGCTCGCCAGGGAACGTGGATAGCGACAGAACGCACACATAGCGACAGTGCTAATGCTCTATTCAAACCTAGGCTCCAAAAAAGAAGGAAAGCTTCCCCCGACACAAGGACAATACAATTGCCTGAGAAAGTGGACTAGGCTGAATGATGATGGGTCGAAAAAACAACAAAAGAACAAGGCATTCTGCTAAGGCCGACGCTATTTGGT
>Ga0247779_1001133_pt1 | contig 13473 bp, 17 predicted proteins | sample UWRJL221509R5_FD_179925 | JGI IMG/M metagenome (GOLD analysis project Ga0247779, IMG submission 179925) | Plant litter microbial communities from Arlington Agricultural Research Station in Wisconsin, United States - UWRJ-L221-509R-5 | ecosystem: Environmental > Terrestrial > Plant litter >...
GAAAAAACAAAATATACTGCATAAAAGTGTTGCATAGCAATGATCGCACAAAAGGTGTCGGCTGCAAGGCATTAGACCGACCTCAATCAAACTCCATCAGGTCCCTGCTCCCGCTGCACCACTATTTGCCTGACCTTGGCCATTAGGAACCTCTCCAGACTTCTGACCATCGACAGCTCCGTGTTGTGTAGTAGGTACCGAAGATGGTGGCGGGTGCTGCATGGGCTGCAGTGGAGGCGGATAGCCCGAATAGATAGGCCACTGCCCTGGATAGGGCGCATACCCATGTGGTGGATGTGGATGTGGATAGAAGGGATAATACGGTTGTGGTGGTGGGGGATGCTGGGTATGAGGTGGTTGTGGGGCGACATGCCCTACTTGCGATGAATCACTGCCATGCACCTGGGGTGCAGATGGTTGCTGTTGGGTTTGTTGGACAGGAGCTGGCGCCTGCGGATGTGGATGGTGCAAAAATCCAGGATAGGGAGGATACGGTAACCCTGGTTGAGGGGGCAATGGTGGAACAGAAGCGGCATTCGGCGGACCCCCAGGAGTAGGTGGTGGTGGTGGTGGGTACGGAACACCAACCTGATGGGGTGGTGGGGGGGCAGCGTAGAGCCCTGGTGGTGGCGGAGGGTGAGCGGTGTACCCTTGTACTGAATAGAAAGGCGGCAAACCATATGCTGGATACGGGCCGGGAGGGGGTGGCGGTAGTGGCTGTCCTGCAATTGGAGAAGGTAAATTCGGGTCTGGATATAATGGAGGCGCAGATACGGTTTGTGCTGGAGTAGGAGGTACGGGCTGTGAAGAGGTAGAAGTACCGCCAGCTTGAGGAGACATAGGTTCTGCGGTTGATGTGCTACCTTCATCAGATTGCGAAGACTTGGTGTCCCTTCTAGGTCGTTTGGCCACTTGCGGGTTTGCATAAGGATCAAACCGATGCATGCGTTTCCCACCGATTTCAGCAGTTCGTCGATCTGTGAGAAGAGGTAATCCAGATGACAATGGGCCAGTCAGGAGCCCAGCAGAGGTATCAATGTCATCTGCTTCCCCTCGATAACGTGGAATCCCATCAACGCCTACTTCAACCTTCGGGGGATTCCTGAAGTGTGTTTTGTCCAGATATTCAGGGCTAATGTCAAGGGACGCGAGTTCGGGCAGCGAAGAAGGTGAACGTAGTCGACCATTCTCAACATCCTCGACTTTGTAGTAAGAAATCAAATGCTGGGCAACACCACCAATAGTGACGGAAAAAGTCTAACAAAAATACGTCAACAGATATAGAAAGAAATTCAACAAAACTAACCTTTTTCATTAAGCCATCTGGTTTGAACTTATAGCTATTCGTCAAGCTTCCAACAAGTGTCCTTTCGCGTTGTTTATCCACGTTGACCCCCATGCCATCAGCCCTGGATCGACTGAGTTGCTGGCCCTCCATCCTAGTTCCATCGGCGTATGTGATCCCGTCATTCAGCTCAGATTCTCCACGAGCGCTTCTATGGGTTGAACCACGCTTGTCCGTCTCTCTGTAAAGGAGGAAGTTGCCCAGGATGCGACTGGGGCTCCAGAAAAACCCATCTGTCCATCTCTTGATGCCACTCTCATCCTCATCGAACACAAAGACAGAGCCAGAGGTGATCATCTTCCGCTCCGAATCGACTAGGCGCCGGGTTACTCGGGGTATTAGACCTCTTCTAGCAGCCTCAAGGATGAGGAGAGCATCGCCAGTCGTTTCTATCCAACCCGACCATGGGGGTTCTGTCCACGTTGAAGATGACTGCTGGAGTGCCTGTTGGCCCAGAGACATTGCAAGAGAGAGCTACCCATCGTCGAGAACGACAATGAGAAGATTGGGAAGGAGACGTTCAATTTAGAGTTCATGATGAGCACTTTAAAGTTGGCTTACCGTTCGAGTGGAATATTTGCGGAGGAGAAATTTGTGAGAGCGCGTCTTGGTTGAATTTGAATCCCGACCATTTGTTAACACTCTTTTGTTTGGTCTGCCGACCCATTCCGATCCATTTTCTTCATTTTATTACCTTTTTATTACAAAAGATTATTAATTAAAGTTCTGGAAGGTGCTGACTAATATCCTCTCCAATTCCATGCCGACCTCTGCACGTAAACAAGTTAAAAGCCAGTTTCTCTTGCTTTCCTTTGCGGCAACAAAGTCATTCCAAAGAACTACGATGGACATCAATCCATCAACTATAGTGCAGCGTAGTGCCCTTCCAAATGTGACTGCGAAACCTGTGTGAAGTTTGAACCTACTTGTTCGGTTCCAAACCTTTCTTATTCGGCATCGTCATTTCGGTCCCTGCTGCGGAGAAGAACAAGGACAGCAATCATTTGTTCTTGATTAGGACCTCGCAAGCTCACCAAATTCTGTTCCTCAGGGATACGGCGTATATCACATAAAGACAAACGGCGCTCACCTAAAAACCCCGTTAAAAACTTGGTTTCACTTCAATTTCACTATTTATTACTATCTTCATTATATCTTTTGTATTACTAATGTATGCTCTCTAGTTTTAGATATCCTTTTTCTTTTGGTGGCTCTATTTTCTAGTTTTAGATGTCTTCAAATCGTTATCTCACAGGTTCAAGCTCAACGCGACGCGAGAATACGAAGAATCACGAGTGTCATGTTAATCACGTGATAAATGTCACAGGTAGTCACTTTGCGGATGTCGTACCGCGACCACTGGTTTGGAGCAGTACCAGAATAACATCCCTCTTTGGAGACATTTTTCGACCGAATACGAGTCTCCCAAGCCCTATGCGTCGACGTGAGCTCTCTTAGTAGTATTTTTTTAAATGACTATTGGTGAGCTTTTCAGAGTCCTCATGAACATCTCGTTTTCAACAGGATTAGGCACCCCAGGACCATTCCTTGAAACATAAGAGAATACATCCACTTAGAACTACCTTGCCACAGCCCCATCAACCACATAAAACGATCATCGCTTGATGGCCGAGAATAATTATGGGCCCTGTGAACAATTTTTGTTTGACAGTCCTGGCCTTTCCATCGCCGACAGATTTTGGACAGCACCCCCTCTCAAGAAATGTTATCCCGACTTTTCGTTACAGAATGAAGTTGACAGCTTTCTTTCTTGTTATTGATGGTCGTCACATGGAACGACAGACATTTACGATGAACGGCGTCCTATGCATCGACTATCTGAGTCCTTGCAGCGTTATATCCTTATCATCAACTTGCCGATGTCAGTAAATCTCGGTACTCGGTGGGTTCAGGTTCGCTCGTGGCGCAAACATCTCGTTAAAAGCACTCATTTCGAATTCTCAGAAGAACTGGCCACCTCCGAAACTCAACTCCGCTCCGCTTATTCTATCGAAAGAGTCACACGCGAGGGTACATTTTTAATCTTCCTCGATGCTGGCGCTTTCCCGGATGTTCAGCGCGGCTCTCCGAATAAAGGCAAATATATAGATGTCCTTATGAGTTTTTGACCCATTTGCAAAACATCACCGAAGTGATCTATCAGGCATCTGTGAGTCAGTCAACCACTGGACAGAATTATAATTATATCATTGATTCATGTTCATAAGCTATGTACTTACGCGTCCAGGTGTATTCTGGAACTGTGTCTCCAACCCATCCTCAGGGGGAGTGGTAGAGTTGATACAGCTGTCCAGAGAGGTTCAGTTGCTCGGAAGATACTCTGAGAATAATCAACAGCACGTTGACAGCGCATATCCTCTTTGCATGAAAGACAACAGTGCACGCGATCTTACAATGATGAACATAGCACTCTTCTCTCGCTTCCACCGGAAGAACGGAGACAGCTGTAGACAGCTCAAGGACAAGTATGTTTTTATCATGGTGCATCAAAAACCTCCATTTGTACCCTATATGCTGTCTAAGCTTATGTACCGTGTCTTCCGCAGATGAAGTTGTCCGTCCGCTGGCTCGAACTGAAATTGAAAAGGACGTAATCGGCGAGAAGGGGGTTATGCAATGCGTGGATGCTGAGTTGTAAGTACTTGGCAAAAATAGGCGTGCAACTTTCTTTTACGAGGTAAGTATGTATGTACATCACCATCTCTCCCTCCCGTCAAAAGCAAAAGAAGTTCTTAGCCAGGCACTAAAATCCTGGCCCAGATCTATCATCCATCCCGGCCTCGGAATCATCATTAGGCATGCGCCCTTCATATAAAAACTGTCCGACTACTGGACAGCATTGTCTCCCCAACAACAGCTTAGAATGGGTATCCTCAATACCCTCTCCATTTCTCTAGCCCTTGCGGCAGTTCCTGTAAGCTCATCGCCAGGTGCTCGTCTTGCTGTGAACGTATATTCATATATCTCATTATAGAATCTCGTATATGCTTCGGACGAAGAATTCCACACCCTCGAACGACGCGTCGCGATTCCAGCTACGCTTCCCGCAGGATGGCAATCCCTGGGATGTGTCCTGTGCGTAGACCCCCGCCGCATTTGACGCGTCCGACTAATGAACGCTTTATGCAGTGACAACGTCAATGGTGCAGGCCGTACACTTCAGAGCGCTACCACAACCAGCCCAACGATGACTATCGAAACATGCATTAACTTTTGCAATGGGCAAAACTTCTTCTTTTCGGGCGTCGAGTTTGCTGTGCGTGCTACCTTCTTGATCTCATTATCACCGCTAAACTCATATCCATCCCCTCATCTTCTTCCGACTGATGCTCTCTTTCCTTTTATGACGTTCTTATCGTTGTTCATATCCAGGATGAGTGCTGTAGGTTTCTTCTCTTCTTACTCTTCTTCGATTCCATCTTCTCGACCAGAGCCACGTTGAAAATCTATGTTTGCTGTTTTCCGATCAGTTCTGACCTTTTTCTGTATTTGTCTCCCTTTTTGTCAATAGATTGCGGAAACACTATCGCTCCAGGAGGCACCAATACATCTATAACAGACTGTAATATGGCGTGTGCAGGAAACGCGAACGAACCGTGCGGGGCTGGGAATCGGCTTAACCTATTCTGGAACGGCAAGACTCCCCCACCAGCACCCCATATTGTGCCGAACGTTGGGAAATGGGTCTCCCTCGGATGCTATACGTACGTGTGATTTCTCCTTGTCGGGACTGAATCCTCGATGAGTTAATTAAAAATAAACGTGTATTCTGACTCTACGGTTTTTTTTTGCATGTTCCCTTTTCTCGGTTTTGTGTCTTGTTGGACAACGTTTGATATTGATCTGGCACCACATCAGTGACAATGTCAACGGAGCAGGACGCACTCTTCCCAACCCAACTACTCCCAGCGGCCAGGTTACTATTGAGTCATGCACAACTGCATGCTTCAACGCTGGTCTTGGTTTATCAGGGACTGAATTTGCAGAGTACGTCGCGTTTGATCCTTCTTTTTGACCCGCAATTAACTCATCCATCCTATTTTGTTCAGTGAATGTTGTAAGTAATATGTCCCGCATAATGTTTCATTATGGAGCTCTCTTAATGATTTTTCATATATCATCAGATTGCGCATCGGCAATAAGTAATGGAGGCGCTCCTGCAGCGGCCACCGACTGCAACATGGTCTGCCAGGGCAATAGCTCGGAATTCTGTGGTGGTCCTAACAGGTTGAACTTGTACAATTACACTGGCACAGATCTCCCCGTTGTTCCCGGAGCTGGAGCTGGAGCTGGCGGCGGCGGCAACGGTGGAACTGCTGTGGGTGTCTTCCCTGTTTTAACTGGCTTACCAACTGGATGGGCATACAACGCATGCTGGGTGTAAGCGACTTTGCCGCCTTGTACTCTTCTTATGTCACTAATTAGTGAGCTTATAGTGATAACGCCAATGGGCGTGTCTTCATTGACCAGCAACCTGGTGACGAACAATTAACGATCCAGTCTTGCATCGCACAATGTGCGGCTTTGAACTTTACCGTTGCTGGTACTGAATTTGCCGGTATGCATACCGTTGTCATTTAACAGCATTGACATTGTAAACTAACATATATCTCTAGATCAATGCTGTATGTCGTCTTTCGGTTTCTCTCCATGAGCTAAGAAGAAAATGTGTCTGACCGATACATAGTCTGCGGCAATAGTATTGTCAACGGAGCCGTCATAGCGTCTGATCCGACTACATGTAATATGGGATGTGCTGGTAACACAACGTATGTTTCTGTTGCTTTATATTTCTCAAACTTCCCGGGGCCAACTTCTTCTCTGTTAGGCAAGCATGTGGAGGACCCAACCGCCTTTCTGTGTATTCGTCTAAACCTATTACTGCGCTTCCTGTTCCATCCGCCATGAAGACGAACTTACCAGGAAACTGGACGTATGCTGGTTGTTTGAGGTGAAAAAAAAAAGCCATCCTTACGTTTCTATCTTGGCTCATGATCATCTTTTTTATGTAGGGAAACCGCCACTGGAAAGATGTTCGGTAACCAGATAATCTGGATCGGAAACAATACCGCTCTTGCCTGCATGAACCAATGTGCTGCTTTCGGATTCTCTGCCGCCGGTGTCGAGGTAGCTAAAACTCTTAAATTTATGTGCTCTCATGTCCCTGATTATTATATGTAGTTTGGTCAAGAATGCTGTCAGTTGATACCAGAGCCTAGGTGTGCAGAAACTGACTAAGATTATAGATTGCGGTGACACCATTGACGTCAAGAATAACAACGGAGTTTTCGGTGCAGAATCTGAATGTACAACACCCTGCCCTGGAGATCCTGTTCACCTCTGTGGCGACGGCAATCGCCTCAACACGTACTTCTGGAACGGGCCAAATGGAACGGCCAACAACTGGCACACTCCAGCAAACATTGGTCGATACGAGGTGAGTTTTCTAATTTATCTGTTTCGTGCCTTGTTGATCATCCGCCTTTAGTTCTTCGGTGAGTGCCTTTCGTCATAGAAGGCGATAATTCTTCTGACAGAATCTTTCCAAACGTTCGACAACTCTAGTTCCTGGGTACGTCATTGCCATCTTCTCGGTATTGCCACTTCCGCTCATTTTCGTGGCAGCCTAGTTGTTCCGCTGATTGCGACATTGGGAATTAACAATAAAGTGACTTTCCTAGAAAAGGGTGGAACTGGGTAACAAGATTTCTTGGCAAAAGACACGTTTCAATGACTGACGATATCGCTATCTTTTCTAATAGTATCCCAAATGCAACTGGTGCATATGAATTGGACTTGACGTTATCGAACAACTTCTCTGCTATGTGGCGTGAAATGCACATTAAGACGGATGTTTTCTGCTCTGGTAGTGTGATTATGCCCGATAAAGCTGGCAGGCAGATCAACGTTGCTGGTTGGGCTGAGGAATCGAACTTCGGTGTTCGATTATACACTCCTAGTGGCTCTGATGGCATCAATGGAACGACCGACTGGGAAGAGAATGTCGATGAGCTAGCCCTGCAGGTAGGAGGACATGGATCTATCCAAATATGTTCTCGGCTAACAGAATGTCCTACAGAAAGCACGCTGGTACCCAACTGCCGCGGTTTTGGCCAACGGTTCCATCTTGGTCATGGGTGGTGAAATTGGAAGCAATTCTGCTCCTCAACCTAACCTAGAAATTCTCCCTAAACCTGCCGGAGGCTCTACTGTAGTACCTTTGGACTGGCTTGAGAGGACAGACCCAAATAACTTGTACCCCTTCGTCTTTGTCCTTCCCAGTAAAAATATCTTCGTTGGTATGTCAACTCCTACTAAATTGTGGTTCTGAGGTTTTCTAACGTCGTTATTCATGTAGCGTACTACAACGAAGCACGCATCCTCAATCCCGTTACCTTTGATACGATTTTGACTCTTCCAAACATGCCAGGAAATGTGAACAACTGTAAAAATTGTTTTTTATTTCGAAATGAATCCCGGCGCTGACATATTTTGTTTAGTCTTGGCTGGTCGTACTTACCCACTGGAAGGTATGTTCCAGAATTTATTCATTACTATGCAGTGTTAACGTAACTTCAATCATCCTTAGGTTCTGCGGTTCCGTTCCCTCAATTTGCTCCATACACCGACCCACTCCGAGTACTTATATGTGGTGGATCTACCAACGGCGGAGGTGACGCAACTGATAATTGTGTATCCATCTCACCTGAAGTTCCCAATGCAACTTGGACGCTGGAACGTATGGTAAGGACTCTTGTACTGATTCAACATCGAGGCGACCCTTACCTAACGACCTCATAGCCCTCAAAGCGAGTCATGCCCTGCATGGTCTCCTTGCCCGACGGTACTTTCATGATTATGAATGGTGCAACTCAAGGTGTTGCAGGGTTTGGTCTGGCCAACAACCCCAACTTGAATGCCGTCCTGTACGATCCTACTCAACCAATCGGATCTCGCTTCTCTATCCTCAATAACACCATCGTCGCTCGCATGTACCACTCCGAAGCTATTTTGCTTCCTGATGGACGAATTCTGGTCTCTGGTTCAGATCCTCAGACTGATAACCCTGACGGCACCGTCAAATACCCCGAAGAGTTCCGTGTCGAGGTTAGTGATCTGTAATGGTCGTTCTCATTCTATAATGCTGACTTGGTTGAAGGTCTACATTCCGCCATACCTTAATCAAGGCTTTAAGCAACCGACATTCACTCTTCCCAAAAACGATTGGGCATATGGATCTGTAAACACCATCACCAATGTTAAATTGTTCCAAGGCACGACTGCTAAAATGAGGGTCTCTCTAGTCGCTGGTAAGTTTTCCTCTCCCGACGTGCTTTCCGCACCAGGCTGACGGTTACAACAGCTACTTCAAGCACTCACGGAAACGCAATGGGTGCAAGAACAATTTTCCCGGCATTCAGTTGCTCTGGAACGACATGTTCAATTACTGCACCGCCTAATGCCGGTGTTTCGCCCCCAGGATGGCATCAGCTTTTCATTTTGGACGGACCAACTCCTTCCCACTCTCAATGGGTGCGTATTGGAGGAGATCCTGCTCAACTGGGTAACTGGCCCAACCTCCCTGGGTTCACCGTTCCAGGAGTTTAATAATGGAACTCTCACGTACACAGAAAAGGACTTTTCGAAAGAACGGACGCTGTCTCTCTTTCTCTTTCTCTTTATTAATTGTCTATGTATATAACAATACTATCAGGCTGGGTTTTTGTTGTAGGCTTGGGATAATATTCTTCTTTTTGTGGCATTAGGCAATTATATAACTCGACAAGTATCTTCAACGCTGCGTCTGGCATGAATAAACTCGACAAAACAATTTGGCTAGACAGCGACGAGAAAGCTTTCCTCGAACGGTGGCCATCTGATGCTTATAGTCGCCGTGCGGTCTCGCATGCTAACTTCTTCGCAGTCTAAAGGCTTACTATGTATACGACGGTCGGTTCTTCGAGCAAAAAGAAAGAGGTCTTGGGTCTTGGCCAACGAACCGCTCTAGGCTCAAGATATTTTCCTTCTGGCCCTTGCAAGTGCTGCTATTACTCCGAAATTTTCATTATATAGTTATTTAGACAGTTCATCAAACTTAACGCCTATATTTAATCCTCTCCGAGTCGACGGAATTTCCGACACATGTCTCGAGGGCCCCGATAATAGGCATCTATCCCCAAGCTGATATGCTTATGTCAGTTAAAAATAAATACACGGACTTGATTTGACAGGCAGGGCCTATATGTGCCTATCGATGATATGTCCTTGACATATCTCATCAATCTACGTATATAATTAACACCCGGATAAACTTACTGTCAAATTAGTATGCTGTATTTGAAACTGTACCTTTTAAATCATGACAAGAACAAAGGGGTCAATCCCGAGACCTTTTGTACCGAATTCCGTTATGCATGGTGCACTACCGTAAAGCGAAGACAGATATTTCTGGGGGTGAGGGGTCCACGAGGGAGAGCAGTTCTTATATGTGCAGTCAATAGAACGAAGCGAGAATACTATATTATCACTGTGAACAAGTGAGGATAGACCATAAATACAAAAGTACAGGAGTAGTGTGTATACTTTATAAACCCAAAATTATAATATACAGAGATCTATATAAACGCGAGAGGCACCACCAGCATGGAGGGGAGGAGAACAAGGAGAGAAAATTGTTTGAAAGTAACAGCGAGAAGAGTAGATGGTTGGCCTCGGCATATTGGGAGAAAATGTCCGACGATCTTATCAGATCAACATGAGCTGCGGTAAGGTAATGAAAGGAGTCAAGTGTTTAGTAACGACAGCGTCCGAGTTCATTTCGAAGAGAGTGTGGTCAAGTATATGAATGCAAGGAAAAGAAAGAAAAAAGAAAGGCCGAGTGGCATAGGGACCCGTCGACGTTGCATGCGGTATAAAAACGTGTGGTGTCCGTCGGTAGCATGAAGTTGCGTGCACAAGGTTTGGAATTGAGTCGTGAATCCAAGGGGATCAAAATGAGAATATCATTAACCACGGGTTGAGAACAATCTATGCACGGCAAGGAAATAATTGAATCAGAAAGTTGATCACATCTTCTCCCGAAGGAACACTTACTGGGAACAACAGGTGTCCGCCGGCGACAATACTGATGCATAGGAGAATACGATTGTCAGCTTTATGCCAATTGAATGATGAGAGTAGTAACGTACGCGAGAGGTGTGATGATAGCCCACGCTGTCCCCGGAATCCGCCAGTCAGTTGGTACCAATGTGGTCGACATGATGATTATCACAGCGATTAAAAGCAGAGACACGATGAAGACACGTGCGTAGCGCTTCAGAATCCTAGGCACTTCTATCCAAAAGTTGGATCGTTCTACCTCCTACAACGTTGAAAAGTAAGTTTTGATGAAGGTTTTGGAATCTATTGGGAAGCTTGCCTTGATCGTAGCACCCCACGTGATGTTGTACGAGAAGAAATGAGCGAGGAGGGCGGTTGAGAGATGCATACTGAGACCGCCAAAGAAAAACCAGCTGTAAGATACTGATTAAAATGCCGAACTTTGTGAGAAAAATGAATGAGTCTTACAAGAAAGGAACATAACCAAAATTTTCCACGAATGAAGAGAATAGATCACGATGACCGAGTCGGTACTCAAGGATGGTGAATGCAACGTTTCCTGCACCAGGAAAAACGACCGTACATGCGAGGAAAATCTCAAAACTGTGCATGTAGAAACCGTCGACATCCATAGCTAATCCAAGCATGAAATAATTCATGGCCGCGAGGACGGCCGAGGCCGCAATTCCATAGTACGAGAACATGTACGAGAGCATGCTGATCTTGTAATGGATTGGAGCGCCCGACCACAGAAATACGCGTAGCTGCTTGTTAATAGGACCCTTACGCCACCACTCAATGAGCGGGTTGAAGATCAGTTCGTTGCAGCCTAGTGATGGTTTTGAGTGAGAAGCATAAAAATCGAAAATGATCAACCGTACCATATGCGTATTTTTGCCAGCGATTGAGCTCATCGTCCACAGTGAGCGAGACGCCTTCTTTAAATCCTCCCTCCGAGTAATTTGCCCATCGAATAATGTACCCTTTTAACTGATGAAAACAATGTTATTTATGGAAGTTACTACACCGAAAGAGTGAAAAGACATACTTGTAAACGAAGCGCCATGTCGAAGTCTTCCGAGACGTTGCTCTCCGACCAAGCCTTCTTGATTCCATCGGCGGGGTCAATAAAAGAAGCCTCCTGAATAGCAGACCACCGAAGAAAAGCATTGTGACCGACGAAAGGCGCCACTTCACCGTTAGCGCAGGCAAGCGAAATGCAACGATTGATGCGGCGCGTAAAGTGGGCAATACCATTCTCAAAGAAGTGGTGAGCCACTTGCATCACATCTGCGTGAAGAAGAAGAAAAAACGGAAATTGGGGTCAATTCGATTGTACAAGCATCTTTGGACAACGTGCAACATACCGGACTCGTGTTGTATGATGGCTACTTCAGGGGACTCGGCCAACTCCCGTGCGGCGTCTCTGAAGCAATCCTATATGCAGTAACAACAATAGGTATTTGGATGAACAAGGAGATGGAAAGGATGGGGATAAGTAAGGATACAATCCAATGGAGAACAAAGAATGGTAAATGAAGAAGGAAGCGAATCAGTCAGTCAGTAATGTACTTATAATTCCGAATGCGGCACCTAACTCACCTCGGGAACGACAGTATCAGAGTCGACGATCAAGATTATCTCCCCAATACGAAGCGACCTCGCATTTTTAGCCCATGGCTTCCATTTTCCTCCAGTAGCTTGGTAGGTCTCCTCTATTGCTAGTTCGAGTGCCTTGTCTTCTAGCGATATGTGGCCATTGAATGGAGCTCCAGATGCCTCGAGTTCCAAAATATGTTTTTCCATACAAAGAGAGAGCTTCGAAGACCGGTTAGCTTTCATTTCCCAGAGCAGAAATAGTAGTACACGCACTTGCAATCCGTAGTTCATGTTCGATGCTTTTTTGAACCTTCCAGCACGCTTGTACCCATCAGGAGTATTCGAATGAGGTGGACGAGCGATCCAGCCAATATTGTGATCCGAATAGAAGTTCATACGTTTCTCCTGGTCCTCCTTGCTCAAAGACTGAAGACCATCATCATGTATCATAATAGCTGAAGTACCGCCTTGTCGAGCATAAGTCTGCATGGCCTTTTTGAGGGAAGCCACGGAAGGTGCGCTGTTGAGAAAGGCATCACGATAAGCAAAAAGGTCAGAGGACAGAAAAGGGGGAAAGAAGAATGCAAGGTTGATGAGGCCATTGTGATGAATGAGCAAGAATGAAAAGGGAGAGAAGTAAATGAGGTTCAAAACTATGAAGCGTAAATGAAGCCCCCAGAATCAGATTCGAGTTCAATGAGAACCACGTGATTGCAAAGCGGGGAAAATAGATAGCCACACAAAATTTAAGTAAATGGTTTAGATGACATACATAGTTTCCTCCAGGCTTTCTTTGTAAACTGGCATCTCGATGGTGATATGAGGCAGGCGCTGGTCAACTTCATGATTGGGAGCAGGGCGAACGGCAGAGTAATAGCGGGAGTTTTCGTGGTACTGAGCTATTGGCCCAATCCTTTCAAAGACGTAAGATGTCAATTTGAATAAAAGTCAAGGCGAAAAGAAGTAAATGAACGTACATCATTGCAAGCGTCGTAATGATCTGGAGCGAGAAGAACTATATTTATGAGAAAGAGGCCCGAATATTGTTACTAATGATCTACGCAAGCAATGCAATACGAAAAGAGCTCACCAGAGACACACAGACGAGGAAAGGGGCCGTCACGAGCAGTATAAAACGCGTGCGGTCCCCGTCCAATCTCCATTCTTGAAGAAGAGTGTTCAAACCGCTGCCAACGAAGACTAAAATAAAGGTTTTGGTTCGAAATAATTATAATTAGGTGTCTAATGCAAACCAACGCAGGGACGAAAGATTATAGACTTACAGACAGCTAGCCCAAAACCAAGACCACCGTACACGGGTGCATACAGACGAATGGGCCGCGGTGCTCGGTCAAGGATACCCTTCTCTGGATCTGATGAGCTCGCAGCTGAGGGTTTCTTCGCAGACA
>Ga0247779_1001134_pt1 | contig 13467 bp, 10 predicted proteins | sample UWRJL221509R5_FD_179925 | JGI IMG/M metagenome (GOLD analysis project Ga0247779, IMG submission 179925) | Plant litter microbial communities from Arlington Agricultural Research Station in Wisconsin, United States - UWRJ-L221-509R-5 | ecosystem: Environmental > Terrestrial > Plant litter >...
ATTTTCAGTGAATTATTGTTATTCCTGTTAAAATTATATGCTCTCTGACTTGGTTGATAGACCAGGAGATATCGAATTTTCCCCTCTGGAAGGATCTGCATGTTTACTGGAGGAATAGTCGCCAATATAATCAGCACTGTCTTAGGACCGAGACCGAAACGGAAACTGGCAGAAATCCCCCGATCAACCACACTCGGAAGGAATTAACAGCCACGCGACGAGCTGCCAGGAAAGGGCGTAACGTACGCGCTATGGCAATGGAGGTGCGTTGCCTACTACCACTACATGCGCTAAGTACTGACGTAGCAGAAACTGCAGAGAGAGTACACTGACGTCGACGCCATGAAAATCGAGGAATCAATGAACGCCCTTCCGTAAGTCCTAAAACACCTCACGCCAGCGCATCGAGCAATTAAGCAGTGATAATCATTGTAGAAATGCACCAAATAATAACGTAGCAGAAGGATCTATGCCAGGTGGAAGCCGTAACACGGCCAACGTTATTTGGAACGTCGAGCAACTACACCAACTGGAAATGGCTCGGCTCGAAATTGAGAAGCTGGACAGAGAAAACCGTCGCATTGAACTGGAAACTATTAATCAGCGCGCTAAAGAGAACCATGAAAATAAAATACTGAGGAGAAAAATGTTGATGAAGCTGGCCAGCGAAGATGATTAGTAAATTGGCTTGATATTGAATCTGGCCACAGGACGATGATCATAGAGTTCCCAGTAGTATTCATCATTGAGCTTGAAACATATATGAGTCGGGGCACACAAGAACAGCTAGTATACTGTACATAATAGTCCGCTCATAATATATGCCAGGCCTCATTGAAATTTGTTGTACCAAACCGCAAATTTTCAATATTTTAATTCGTGAAGCATCCCGATTCCCGAGTTGAGCACGTCCCGTGTACTTTGATGCCGATAGTCTCACGATTGCCGAATTGATGACTTGTAATTTACTTCTTTTTTCACTCTTAAACCACTGTGAATACGCATTTCAAACACAACCATAGCTAAACATACATTACGATAGACTGTGGACTCCAGATAAGAAACAAAGTAAGTAAAAATGATTATTCTACGAGTTGATTCTTGTTGAGCTGCATGCTACAGTGTCGCAAGTTGCAGAGTCTGACTCGGAGTTCGAGCCTGACACAGGGAATGAGCAAACCACTCAGGTTCAAAAAGGGAACCGCTCTCGGGCTACCATTATTCCTTGGGCTGATAGCCCAAAGTATGATACTCTATTGCTTGACTGGTTGAAGGCACACGAAGATGCCCGTCGGGCCTTGTTTTCAAAGGCTAACACTATGTCCCGCAGCAAAAGAGAACGAGGTGGATTAGGCCTAAAAAGTGACTACTATTACAAAGCCGCAGTACACATACTGGAAAGTGACGAGAACCCTGTCATGCATCAAAAAATCAATGAGTATGACAAGAAGCAATTAGTGAAAGCAATAGGGCATCGTTTCATGAAGTTAGTATTCCTTTATTGACACTAATACTAAGAGAGATACTGATCATGGGACTAAAGATGGAGAGATGAATATCAGGAAATAAACAAAAGAATCGGAAAAATGGCTTCCAATATGAAATATGAAGATATGCCTGATAAATTTGAGGAAAAGGAATTTCGGTTGATAGGTATGCTGCTATACCCCATTAAGAGTCACGGATTCTCCACTTTACTGCACTCTAAAATGGTTTTTATTCAAGAAAAATCCGTTGAAATATTCCCATTGTGGAAAGAACTCCACATATATTGGAGGACCATTCCTTGGCTAAACCAACACCGACAGGGTAGTTCTGAATCAAACTCACACAAAGCCAAGCAATCTGGTGCCTCGGTATCAAACTCTTGTGGCTCGAAGGTGACAAGCAATGCTAGTCCAAAAATTATTGAAGTACGTATGCTCTGGCTATACTACATTTTGGATAATACACTAACACTTTCTTCTGCTTTGATAGAGAGAAATCATTGATATCAATGAGTCATCCTCAGACGAGCAGAAAAAATGGAGGTTGGAGGATGATCATGTCAAGTCATATAATTTCCGGAGTGGCAAAGCTCAGAATATTTCTACAAAGAATGGGTACGTGGTAACTTCATCCAATTGATGAATGAAAACAATCTGATGAAACTTGAATTTTTTGCAAATACTAGCTATGCCCATAGATCTACAGGACTGAAACGAAAAACGAAAGATTTCGGAGATGAGTCTAATCACAAGCGTTCACGTGGGACTACAGCCACATTAATTGGAGATCCAGTCGCAGTGGGAAGTCCACTAACAGCAGGGCAAATTCACGAGCAGACTATGGCCAAATTGGAGATAGAAAAACTGGATAGAGAGAATCGTCGACTTGAGCTCGAAGTGAGCAGCCAACGAGCCAGACAGCAGTACGAAGAGAGCATGATGCGTACCAAGATTATGCTTAAACTGGCTACTGGGAAAGATGAGAACGGGGATACTTGAACTATGAGGTCGAAATTAGCATTCAGTACTCAGCGCTAGTATCAGCCGTAACAACGATTGGCCAGAGAAGCTACCAGGGTCAATATTTTAACTGCTGTATTTTGTTATGTAATATATTATACTTAAAACACTGGAAATTGTAGTAGCCCTCGGCGCCCAGCTATAGGCTCCGCCACAGCCCACTATTAATATTACATGATTAACTAAAGTGCCGAGGCATAATAGCTTTGTTAACAACACAGTACTTGGTGCGCATATTCACTGTATCATAGAGGTCTTGAACGACCGAAAGCTCTCAGCTCAAGTCACGCTCTCAATCACCAAGCTTCACGAACTGAGTCGCTGGGGTTAATCTATCATTGCCATGACCAGTGACCGACCCTGTACCTTATGATATATCTCAGCTCAGCTCGTGTCACTGGCACAGGTACTTAGTATAAAGGCTCAGGCTGCATCAAGCACCGACACTGGTCCTTTTCCTCTTCCTTAAAATTTCAAATGGTCAGACTTAACACTCTTTTCCTTGTATTTACCGCTGCTTCACTTAGGGATGCTACTGCACACTGTTCTGGCTTCAATTATGCCATTGGAAACAAGAAAAACTTGGGAGGTGGCATCGCACAATGTAGGTCCTCTAATTGAAAACATTAGCAATTATTTTCTTATGACATTGCTATAGGGACAGTGTATAATAATGGGTGTCAGCCTGTCGACGGACTAATTACTAGTGGGAACCCATGCGAACAATATATCTTCGGCTGCTCTCCGGAACCTATACACTTTCAAAGGTACACAAACACATTTGATAAGCTCACGTACGTGTATATCTCTTCTTTCCCGAGTGTCCTTGATCGGTATGTTACCTCTATTGACGATAATTTCTAATAGCTATAGCTGTACCTTAGACCCAAAGTTAGAAAACTGCGATGGTGATGTTATTTCCGTCTGCGTAAGTTCAACTCACTTGCGTCGAATATCCGTTGACATTAGATCATGAATCATACAGTGTCGTAGTGATGACAATTGAGGATATAAGTAGTCGACCATCTTTGCAACGCAGATCAATCATACAGCGGCTTAGTCTATAGATACTCGGTACAACACATATTTATTTACATTGCAGATTTACTTTTAATCGTGGAGATTAAGCCTCAAACCTTCTACAAAGAGTCATTTATGGCATGGGACGTCAGTTCACGGATAATATCTTGCGACAAGTCACCACGACAATCAAGTTCGGACAAGTCGACGCCGGATTGCTTCCGAGCTAAATGCCAATTTTTCGGATCACATCATCAATGTTCAACAGAATAAAGACATAGGCCGTATAATTTACACATGAGTATCATGGATATATGTTCTCATCAGTTGAAAAAGTCTTGATATATTTAACTTTAACAGTAACGAAAAAGGCAGTGGGGAAGGAAAGTGCGACGAGCACATCCATTGATCATCGCGTCTGATGCGTGCTCGCCGAGCCGCCCGGTGGCTATGCCTCTAAGCGGACTTGGTCAAAATTTCAGTGTGAGCTCAGCTGTGTGCGGTCATCCAAGATCGTCGGATCAAGGAGGGAATAGAAAAAAAACTATCATTTTGCATGAATGTACCTACTTTAGGTACTGAAAACCTCTGAGCTCTCATTCTTTGTACATCACCGAGTTCATCTTACCTCAGCCCAACAATGTTTTCTGGCAATCAACTTTCCTCAACGTTGCTGTTGATGAATGCCCTGGAAAAAAATTTCCCATTGGATAGCAACAGGACTTGGGAAGGGAACTAGTCGATTCAAGCAACTAAACCCGGTCAACTGTCTTGGAGACAAACCTACAGTAAGATATCATATCACAATGATATGGAGCGTCTATAGCACCAACTGCCGATCCATCGACGAACTTACCGCTAGTCTGAACCCACTGTGCACTCGAAAATATTTAGCTATTTCTCTCGCTCTTTGCAGTAACCGCAGGCTTATGTATGTGGATAGTATTATCGTACTGACCCGAACGCTGGAAGCTGTGGAAATGATGCCATCTCCGTCTAGAAGAGTATAAGATGATGGAAATGACTCTGAGAACCGACACTGTAACTTATATATTTAATCTCATTGTAAATCGCTCGTAAGTACTGGTGCATATAGAATAGAACCCACTCAGGCTATAAGAAAGCTCAATTACAAACACCTCTCGAGACGTCCTCCGAGTCGATCCCTGAGCTCTGCAGGTCATTAAGACATGGTTAGTTTTCAAAACGGTCGGAATCGACGTATTTCAGCCATGGAATATAGCTTGAGTGAAGCTCTGCTTTTGAGAACAAAGCAAGTTCACCTACTGATGGCTCTTTAATCATGCTTCCATTACTCAATCTTCGGCCGCTATTAATGCTGCGCAGTCGAATGTAGTCCGATTTTTCATTATAAGCGGAGTAAAACCATTATCTCGAGTGACATGTAACTCCGCCGGACGCCGTCGTAGATCATATATCACCTGATATTCGCCCATGAAGCGCGAGACTACTTGATCCCTTTTTTCCTGGGTCTCTGTAGTTATATTAGTGATGTCCTGCAATGCCTTGCCCCATTTCCTCAACCCAGTGATTAGCGCTTATTTTCTGACGTTGAAATAATATACACCCCAAGCCAATGGCATTACTCTGCAAGGGCAAATGAATCATCATGATATTGACTTCACCAGCGTTGAAAAACTCATCCGGCGTATTTCGGTATCTTAATTCTAAAACTTTCCGCTTGTTAAGGATTATAGTTGTATAACTTAGACCCCGACACGTCTCGCCGATATGACTTCTTCGTCTGTGAGCTGCTTCTCCATACACCGAGTAGACTGCCATGAGTGCTGCGGGAGTGGATACCATGCAGTCATTACACTGTCTAGATTATCATACCTTTCAATTTATCCTTTCGTGTTATATTACTAATGCAGAGACGATTAATAACTCAAACGAAGGAATTTGGATGATAAAACTATTCTAAAGCGGTTTATAATATCCTCACAGTTTAATCCTTCAGGCTCATAGGTACAGATGTAAAAACCTATAAAGCCACTCCAAAATTTTCGAATATTTCCTCACTGAACTCTTCAGCCTTCTCATCTTCACTACATCTACCAGCAATACTTATCATTTCCACTCACAATGGTTAGCATCAAGATCAGCCTGTTTGCTGTCGTCCCAGCTCTCGTCAATGTTGCCGTTGCGATTTGCCCAGGATTCAACTTTGGTATTGGAAACCAACAATTCTTGGGAGGCATTGATAATGTTAGTCGATGTAAGTGGTCAAGCTTCGACGATTATTACATCCAACGACTCTGATGCTTCGACCCATTACCTTAGGGACCATATACGATGATTCCTGCAACCCAGTGGACAGCTTGACCACCAACCAAAACCCGTGCGATTCAACAACCTTCGGTTGCTCTCCTCCACCGGTCATCTTCAACAGATACACAAACACTTTCAGCCATCTCGTGTAAGCTCTTTGCTCGACTGTGCAGCTTGCCTGCTAACGAGGATCTCAACGATACTAGCTACGCATGCCGCACCGACCCCAACTCCGGAAAGTGTGGAAACGATGTCATTTCTGTCTGCGTATGTCATCTCATATTGCCTCAGCGTAGGCTCGAAGGCTAACCCATCGCAGTGTCGCAACGATGGAAACTAAGCAGCTCGTTGAAGCCGGCCTCCAGGCTACATCATTAGGTGGACTAGCAATGCAAATGCTTTCCTCTAAGTGGAGATGAATCACTTATTAGTACTGTGATAACGATGATAAAATAAAATACAAACTTGTACCGAGTCTATATGTCTCTACTGCTCTTGTCAGGCCATTAGACTCACGCAAAAGCACCATTCTCATTTGAATTCAAAGTTGGCCACTGAGACACGCGTCGCGAAAATCAAGACGCGTCAAATATACACATCACGTGGCTCACAATGCGAGCAATTGACTGAAGGAGACCAGGAGACCTGTCGTCTCCGTCAAGCTCATGAAGGCACTTGAAGATTGAACTAGACGCAAGAATCAAAAAGAAAAAGAAGGAAATTCCATAAAACACAAAGAATCGTAAATCATCGCAAGAGTCATTACTGACATGGATCAAAATCATAATGCTGGAATTCCAGAGAGGGGCAAAAGAAAAAAGAAAACTCGTCAAGGTGGTTGTCTCCTCACGAACGGCAAGAAAAATTCTTAAACTTCCTCCGTTTTCACGGCATCCCCTTCTTTAGCAATTTTCTCCTCATATGCTTTCTCGTTGATACCATGTTCGACCTTGAAAACCGTGACGTTGAATGCACCAAATGTCAAGCCGTTGCGTGTCCTAACTCGAGGCTCCCATCCTTCAGGGAGACGTTCCTCAGTCAAAAATGGTTCCAAGTCAGCGACGCGACCGCCAAAAATCGTGAGCATCGTCGAGGAGCTGTTTGTAAGGTGGGTGATAAAAAATGATGTTGGATTAGACACAACTTTGCCAGTGAAATCAAGGAGAAAGAACAAACTTTGAACTACCAAAGGTCTTATGCGAGCGGTCGAGAGTAAAGTCCTTGTTGGTTTTACGAGCGTCGACACGTCGCTTGGCCGAGTATTCTGAAAGGTCTTTGATCGTGAGGATAGCGTTGCCATCTTTGTCCTTTCCAGAAGCTGTGGCAAGCAATTCCCTTACGAATGGTAGATGTGGCTTTCCTTGGTCCGGCACGAGTGCACTATCTTCCCCTGAGAGCGTGGAAGCAACGATTAAAGTTAGTAAACGTAAATATCAGATATTATCAACGTAAGGGCTGGTTCTAGGCTAGACCGGACTGATGGATGGCGTGAAAAGAAAAGACGAAGGAGAACACGCACTCGTCAAAGAAGCGTCGTGCTCGATACCATTATGAAGGTCCAGGTCAGCAAGGTCGAACGAATCCTTCCAGTAACTCCTCTTCAGCATGTTTGCCGCAGTATTGGGGACGAAGAAACAGAACGTCGAGCCAAAGTTGTATGATTTCCTGATAACGGGTCCCAGGTCTTTAAATTTAATGTTTTTACCATCGTGAGGAAGGATGCCTTTGTTGCAAACAACCAATCGAGTGAAGGGGGAGAATTCGTCGACAGAAACATGACGGTTGGCATTCAGAACAATCAAATGATGAGTTGGACAGCACGGACTCCCAGGGAGAAAAATAAACGCACCATGGTTCGCTAAAGCGTTAAGAGCAGGGCACGAGCACCGGCTGTCCCCTTCCTTTGGAGCAACGTACTCTGGCCATTTACCATCAGCCCCAGGGTGTCCCGCAGGGACGACATGTCCGATCTTGCGTTTGGGAAGGATGATGTTAGCAATGGTCAGGATGAAATCCAAGCTAAACACCAAGATGTTTTGGAAAAAGTTGATAATGGGGGTGATGAGGAACATGGTGTGGGACGGGAAGAAAGGCTTTCATGGTGTGTCGGTACTCAGATATATATACGCATCCCCAAGGGAAGCAGGAGGGAAGCGAATAGGGTTTAACTTCCGATTTACGACCCTTTCCAATTTTCATTTTCCCGAGCCTCGCTGCAGGTATGTTTGAGTCACGTGTATTCATATTTGACATGATAAATGTTCTCGGAGTGATCTAGAAGACATGCTGAATATAGATAGAGTAAAAATATCGTTTCGCAATCTAAATGGGAGCGCGCCTTGTAGGTTGTAATTGCGTTTGCTGACTAGAAGTGTCCGGTGGTAGATAGAAACGAATGTTGGTTGTTTAGGTTTACCACTTTTCGTAGTCAAAGTTCCCGTGCAGCCGATTAATTATCTTCAGAAAATTTGGCTCGTTATCAGGTGTCAGATAGCCGAGACGTAAGAGCAGGTCGACAATCACTGAGAAACAATCAAACCTTGGCGCCGAACGGGGAGAGAGAAAGACGCACCAAGACCGCAGTTGGGCTTGAATAACCCTGACCTAAGTTGCTGTAAGAGTCGCTCGTGCGAAACAAATTCAAAAGACTCGACCTCCCCGTCCAACGGACGGGGTGTAAATTTCGAAGCATCCTCTCCAGGAGGAATGACAATATCATAAATGTACCTGCACCAAGTTGTCAATAAATTTGACACATCCAAATATACAACTCACTCTACTTCCGGTTGCAACCACCCAGTCGACGCTCTATTCGATGTTAGGTGAATTTTATCTGGTGAGAAATCCTTGTACTTGCCTGTAAAAGTAACTGATTGAGCCGACAGATTTGGCATGTCTCCTTACTACATCATCTTCGATGCTCGCTTCTTCCATGCATTCTTTCACGATGGATTCAAAGGCAGACATGCCGCTGGGAATACCACCAGCCACGGTATTGTCGAGAAGACCGGGAAAACTTTAAAATAGGCCGTTAGTTAAGCTTTTGGAGGAAATAAATAGCTCGAATTACGTTGGCTTGGTGAGCGCACGGGTAGGTACCCAGATGCGCAACCCCCTTTCACTATCTTCCTGTTGGACTTCCTCGTAGATGCTGAGGTGCACGCCATAGGTTACGACACCAAAAAGCGCGCAAGCTGAGCGCTCCATTTCAAACGCGAAGTTCAGGCCATTTTCATGCCCAGCAGTCGATGGATGATCGTGTACGCCAAACGGGTCTGAGTAGATCGGGTACATCTCCTCCCTCCATTTTTTAGGCCCGCACACGTCGGAGAACAGACCAGTATCTCTCCAGCGTTCACAAAGCTCCTTCATGGCTGCCGTCCTCTTCGATGGTGTGTCGACCCAAGCGCGTAAACTGACACTGGGTCCTGTGGTCCCATTTCGTAGCTTGATGTACGATGCTGGGTCCAGTCTGAGTTCCCAAAGCTCCGGTAAGTTGTTTTCTCTTGACCTTTCGTTTTCTTTCTTGAGCTGTTCGAGAAGAAGGGGTCGTAAGAGTCCAATTACTGCACTATCCGGCGATTCTGAAAGATACAGTGGCACTAGGACCTCCGAGTTGAAAGTAATATCATAAAGATTGGATTCGTTGCGTCGTAGATGTACATTATCGCACAAGTCGACAATATCAAGAAAATTCATGATTAAGCAGATGGAAAAACGGGTAAAAAGTTGCACTAGGTTTTAAATACATACTTCAAACTCCGATCGGCTGCCATCGGCAATTCTGTTCTTCACGCACTACGTGTTTTGTCGGTGAGCATTGCCCATTCGCCCAAAGATATGCACAAAGATGGACAGATGACACGTATAACACGTATTTTTGTGTAGAGATATGATTCCCCTTTTGCTTACATGTAGGTACGGTCTTCTGTTCCAAACATATTTGATTACCGTGTTGGAGAAGAATAAGTAGTGGACGACGGAGAACGTCATCACCTCCCAGCGAGAGCAGCTGCCTCACATATGCCATAGAGTGGAGAGGAAGATGAGAATATAGTTCGGATACAAACATTGATATTCCCGAGCTATTTGGTTTAACCTCAATTATAGCCCAGGTAAATCAAGGAGCAAGTTGCGCAGAAGTGCGAATTTGTACCAAATTTAATACGAAGCTTTATTTTATACATTTCATCTACACCACTGAACATAAAATACTTTACGAAAGACCATGAAAAGGCAAAGTAGAATAAGGCCTATTCCACGTGATGCGTTTCTTGACGCGTCTTGAGCCTTTGCGACGCGTTTCTTTCGCAACTAGATACTTGAGGCACGTATGAAAGTATTTTTTTGTATTTAATTTAATTTTTTTTCTTAGTTATAATAGTAACAGTACACCGAGTTTTCGCGCGATTGCGTAGTGCTCCATAACGTGGTATGATGACCCGTTATTTTCCGTCATTGCGGCACTGAGGAAAACTGTTAGCACTGAGCAAGCTACGTGGGGTAGAGACAACTTACACAGACGGAGATAAGATCACTTCCGCAGCTTCCAGAGTTTGGGTCAGTACGGCAGTAGTATCTGCAGACACCGAAATTAAGCCCGTGTTCTTTGTAAATTGAACGAAAGAAATACGCACTGAAGTCCAGAGAAAGTGTTCGTGTATTGGTTAAAGATAATGAGGGGAGGCGAACAACCAAAAATTCCTTGTGTGCATGGGTTCAAAGTAGTGGTAAGTCCGTCTACGGCTTGGCAGTTGGTGTTGTAGACGGTTCCTAATGTGGTGATACAGATCTTAGTATCAGTCTTCAACACAGTCTGAGTTTAGCTGCTTACAGCGACTAGTTCCCCTTCCCAGGTCTTGTTGGTGTCCAATGGCATAGTTGTATCCAGGGCACACGGCAACAGCAACGTTGACGAAGGATGGGACAATGACGGCGAGCAAAGCTAGTTTGACGTTCGCAAACATATTTACAGGTTGTAGCAAGATGTAACTCTATAGTCGTCGAGGAGGAAAGGCTGGAATTTTGAGTGAGGAAAGCGAGCAAATCCCTCTAGATTTTATAGTTTTTTTTCACAGTTCTTCGTTCCTTGTTCCGAAGATCTTGGATAACCGTGAACAGCCGTGGTCGATCCATTTTTTGACGAAGTTCGACTAGTAGTATATCCACCAAGTGGCTCGGGTATCATGAAACAGGCATCAGAGGCGATTAATGATCGATTGATCTTCAGTGATGCGATGAACGCACATCCTTCCTTCCTGTGTTTTCACGCTTCACCAATAATTCTTACACAGGTATAACTGTACCAAGCTTCAAGTTTCTATATGTAGTCTTTTCTTTCCCTACACACATATTATCGCGAGTCAAGTAGGCTGCACAGACAGGCACGTAGTCTCGGTCCGCCGCGGGAGTTTTTGTATAAGAAGATTAACTAGATTGTCATAAAAATTTAAGAATGTATACGGCTCGTCGTAGTCGTGTTACAAGTATGAACAGGTTCCGTGTAAGAAAAAGGAAGCAAAGAAGGCAATCAAAAATAAGTAAGCGAGAGAGTCTGAGAACACGGACAAAACCAGAGGGAATTGTAAATTCGAAAAAATTTGGTGTTTGATTTCCCGAGAAACACCGTTCTCAACGTGATATCCATGTGAGCCTCGTGCACTGGATACCTAAGGATATGGAGCAGAGATACAAAAGGGACTTTTTGCAATAAGCACAGACCAGAATCCTCTTTACGCATCGATCATTGACGCTCGGCGACGGTAAACGTTGATACTCCGACACCGGGAAAGCCCTACTACACTTCACCGGCACCGACTGCTCCATCCTAGAGAAAAAGGTAATGAAATAAATGTCAAGTTTACTCTTTATCTTATCTCTGAACACATTTCCAACCCTTACTATCCCACTGGCAGGAAAAAGACATTAGGATTGCACATACTAACATTTGTCTAATCATCATTTTCCTTGGGATAGGAGTTGATTCCACGTGTGCGACCCCGTCGAGGTTGGTGCATAAAATTCAAGAATAGTCCAAGTCCGTCTCAATGCTATCAATTGGTGATGTAAATATACTAGCTAGTATCACGTTGCGATGATTATAAATTGGGCTCTTGTTATGAGTTTATCTTAGTCCTTATTCTTTTGAGATAACAAAGCTTTAGTACATTTGAATCCTTTCTCGCCAGTACTCCATCGTGTCTGCCTGCACTCAGTGTTACTATTTAGTAAAATACACATGATGCATTAGTTTCCGTCATTGCGACACTAACAATCATTGTCAGCGCTCCTCGCATACCAAAGAAATGAAGAGAGTCAACGTACGCAAACCGAAATGAGATCACTGCCGCAAGTTCCTGAGTTAGGGTCAGTACGACAGTTATAGCTGTATACAACCAATATTCAGTCAACACAAATACTACTGAAAGAGAGCAATAAGAATGCGAACATAAGGCCAGAGAACGTGTTCGTATATTTGTTGAAGATAATGGGTGCAGGAGAACAACCGAAAATCCCTTGCGTACAAGGGTTCTTGTCGGTGGTGAGTCCATCTACCGCCTGACAGTTGGTGTTGTAAACGGTCCCTAATGATTATTAGTGCAATTAGCATCGATCGTAGGACGTTTTAACCCTCGTTCAACAGCAGATTAATAATTAATTAACACTTACATCGGCTGATTCCACTTCCTAGATTCTGTTGATGACCAATTGCATAGTTGAAGCCAGGGCAAACCGCAACAGCAACGTTGACGAAGGCAGGGAGTACAGCGAACAAACCCAGCTTGAGAGAGACCATTTCTGACTGTAGTGTAAGAATGCTATGTGGGGAGGAGTTCTGAAATTTTCAGTGAAGAAATTGGGTCGAATACAAGTAGACTTTATAGTTTTTCATACGAAGGTCTCCATGAGCATAGTTTACCTAGCGGCCTATCCGTCGGGCGGCTCGGCGGGTACGCATCAGAAGCCATCGGCACGCTCGCGGGTCGCAATATTGAGCGTCGCTGCGCATCGCAACATCTGATGGCCCCACTGACTTCTCCGTCATATAATTTGTCTTCTTTGATTTCTTTTTGCCTTAGCCCTTCCAATGACCATACGATATCATTAATTGGCGCTCGGGAGATCCCAGAATATCAATCAGCGGTCGCCAGGACTCTTACTCTTAACCTGACTATTTACGGGTTGCGAGTCATTGAGGGCGCCTAGGCCCTACTCAATTGCAGTTTGAAACCCCCTAACACTTCGTCGCGTTACAATTCTGTGTGATGCATTTTCTTGACGCGTCTTCGACGTTCAACTTACGCAACGCATTTCTGACCCTTCATCATAATATAAAAAAAGGAACCAATGCTCTTGCGTGTACCATACATAGTGTATACCGTGCTTGAGCGGTCGCTGCCTATTTCGCATAAGCCATAGCCCCGTTGACTCTTTCTCGGATAAATGTTGCGTACCAAGCTCTTTGCATCCAGTCTGTGCCTTTTCTTCTCCTTGGCCTTTTTCAAATATGACATATACCAGCCCTTGTTCTCTTGAAATTCCAATGCGAGGTCACACTTGAAACTCCAATGCGAGGTTGGCACATGCACATCCAATGCGAAGTATGCACCTCGCATTACTCGAGTTTCAGCAAATTCCTTAGCCGAAG
>Ga0247779_1001135_pt1 | contig 13448 bp, 11 predicted proteins | sample UWRJL221509R5_FD_179925 | JGI IMG/M metagenome (GOLD analysis project Ga0247779, IMG submission 179925) | Plant litter microbial communities from Arlington Agricultural Research Station in Wisconsin, United States - UWRJ-L221-509R-5 | ecosystem: Environmental > Terrestrial > Plant litter >...
GATGAAATTCTCCACAGAAGTGAGGTGGCATGTGAGGAAAATGGGATTTTTGAGGACCATCCGGCACAGTGGATGGCCCCAAAGAGGGCGGCTATGGAGAAACTTGCCCATACCATTTGGTAGGCATCAAGACCTTCACCAGTGTAAATAGAGTAGAAGGTTGGGACCTTCATGATTGGGGTTTGCTGATTGTCAAGTGGGTCGCTGGTATTTGCATGGCCGTAATCAGAAAGTAGCATATCCTCGATACGGTACAATATATGTTTAAAGATACACAAAATATTTTCCAGGAGTGTGAAATTGGATGTTTCTATCAGGGTAGGTCAGCTGAGGTATACATTATGGATGGAGATGGAATGCTACATCCCTTCAATGGACTTGGAATTCTGATAATCAGAATCATCGGTCGAGGAGCCTGTTTGAGCATTGGAGAGGGTAATCATGATTGGTATTTCAGCATTGAATAGTTTATTCCACCATAGAAAATACATCGCAAGGCTGAGAACAGCAAGGGCTGCTGTAATCAGCTCAAGCTCAGTAAGGACGAGGTGATGGTCTGCAAACCGAGCGATGCATTGAACAATAAACCAACAGGTTTGTAGAAGCGCTAAGCCCTTTGCGAACCCATCGGCCTTGCTGTGATCATTGATGCAGGCTTCTGTTATTTCGGAAAGGTCAATTCGTCCGGCCTTGTAGTATTCCATGAGGGGCTTCCAGCCTATTATGCCTCTTTTCTTCCCGTCGACCAAAACAAAGCCGCCCATCTGTAAAAAAAATCCGTGGGTCCTTGTCCATTTGAAGTCATCGAGTTCGGTCTTAGCGGTTGGAGGACTGCCATTACGGATGTTAGTATCAGCCTCAGCTGCCTCAGGAGCAATGTCCGATGCTGCGTTCCCGCCAGGTCCCGCCGTCTGCTGATCCGTAGGAGCCATAGCTAGTTTGCGCTCAACGGTTGTATCCTCCTGTTTCTTTTTATATTCTAAGTGCATTGAAATAGTCAGAATATAACCAAATGGTGAATATACTTCAGCCCCATACCTAAAAATTCCCTTTCCATCCTCCGAGCCCCATGCCACTGTCGCATTGCCCAGAAAATGATAAGTTCGGGTGTGATGATAGCCCACAGCATCAGCTCAATTCGACGAAGTGTTTTCTTAACTTTCGAGCCTTTCCGATGAGGTAGGTTGGGGTGGACAGAGACCCAGGATGCCGCCAGGATGGTCGCAATGCAGGACCATATGATTTCAACTCGCTTGCGGGGACAGAGGTCCGAGGAGCCTGCATCCCTGGAAAGCAACAGGGAGGCGTTGTCAGAGTCGATAGATGAGTCAATGGGCGCCGCAATCCCAGGGTTATACGCCCAGGCGTAATAAAGAAAGAGAGTTAGGAATAACATCGAACAGACAATTGGGGAGAGGATATCGATCATCTCTGACAACTTCATTTTATTATATTGTTGCACGTGTGCAATGTGGTCCAGAAGACATGCAACACTTCCTTTTGCAAGGCGGCTGTTCGATGAACATTATGATCGATCTGTTTTTAGCCAACTTCGCATAGCTATGTTCTGTGTCCTTCTGCTCATTGCCTCCTCCTTCCACTCACCGCTTCGTGCACTGCATGCATGGTTTTTATTGCCCAAGTTCCTACTCCCTCATCGAAGCCATATTCTTTCGTTCAAATTGTACCAAGAAAGAAGTTCGATCATTATTTTTGGCGTTCCCGCTTTCATCGTGGTCCTTATTTTTTATTAGCTGTGCTCTATCATCTAGCTCAATTCAAATTCCATCTACCAATATCCCTTTCTTCCTCACTTCAGAGCTTGCACTCATGCATCTCGGAAGCAAGATTACATTTAACCGAACTCGTACCAATCCTGTTCACGCATATTCTACCAATAATAAAATCCCACCACCGCGTGTTTTGGTTGCGGCAGCACCCCCTCACCGCCACCGCCACCACCACCGCCACCGCCCAAGTTTCCCAATCATCATCGGAGCAAGCAAACTACCGTCATGGTACCACACCCGCTGGATGATATCCCACCTATCCATATATCTCACCATCCTCGACATCAACTTGGCAGATCTTTGTTAGCACCATCAAGGAAATTTGTCAGCAATGCAATAGCGAAGCATTGCTAACACCCTTGCCTATTCCCGTACCATATCCTGCTTTATACTGTCCATCACCAACACTGGCAGCGTCTCTGCAATGATTAGCCTTTGTACGCAATCTGACATTAAAATCCTGACTCTTGGAAATACAAAATGGACAGGTGTCAAATCGAGAACTTCAGAAACATTGTTTGGGAAGAGAGTACGTGGCTGGCCAGAAATCAACCCAGGATAGCACGGAAGAAGTGGAAACATGAATGACGGGTATCGTCAGTAACACTTTTTCCGTTCTCGATACCCCGCGCACGGCTCATTCTCGACCATCTGCTCCTTTTCCTACTCCTCCGTTATCATGATGCGTAGTCCTTTCCTCCAGGAACGTTAGGTGTACCTACCTAGGATAACACAGGATTTTCGTCTCAGCTGATCGGTATGTACCTTCACGGTCCTCCTTGTTTCGTATATGAATTCCTTTCTGTAATCATAGGTGGAATCCGACTAAACGAATCTCACATCCTAGTTGGGACATCAATACGGTGGCACTCAGGCTGCAGCAGACATAGCGCATTCAACGGTTATTCGCGTACTTTGAAGGCTTGATTAGGGACGCGGTGGCAAGGCAGACATCGGTGTGTCCTTTACCCAGCACAAACTGTTTGAATGATATGAACTTTAATCCTCCAGAATTTCAGGTTCAACGTCGGCCTTCTGAACAACACTGCACGAGACCCAGACAACCAACGTTGTTTCAACGACATTCGAACCAGGCCTGTCAAGTTCCGAAGCCACAAGTATCAATTCTTGCCGACCACTGGCATGCCTTCTGCTACCAAACTTCTCACATCCTGTTTTATTCCATCCCAGCCATCGCCAACTTCACTCCGAATACCACCTCGCTTGTACGCGAACCCTAGCTCGAATTTCTCCTTGATTCAGAAAAGACATATCAGCTTACCTGCGGAAAGCGACACTCTCATCACCACAACCTACAGGTGCCAGTCGGAGCGGTTCGCCACACGTCCTCAAACCATAACCTGGACTATCAGGTTCTCCTGTATCTCCTTCTTGACCATAGCTCCTTTACCGCCGGTCTCGACACGATGTCAACTTCATGACGAACCAGCTTCAAATGGGATGTATCGAGGCGGTGCTGATCGATGCGGCGGTGGCAGAGGGAATGGAAATGGGAGGCTAAGGAGACGAGACGACGCGCAAATACGTCTTTTGATAATCAGGCATTGCTGTGTACGCATATGCCGTCGAGGTTCTTTCATGTTTGTTGCTAACTTTATTTGTTTTTACAGATAAATCCCTGTGGACGAACTCTCAACGAACTTGATTCACCGATACCTCCAACAGCTGAAGAGGTAGCAAAACAAGGAAATTTGAGACGATTCTTTCTGGTGGCGGCATAGCATGCATGGGTTGATGGGCCCGTTACGCTGTTCTTGGCTCAAGACGAGCAAATATTTTTACGGCGTTGGACTTTTAGATCCAACAGTTTAACGACATAGACACGTATATCCATTGAGGATGAGAGAATATTTGTAGGCAGGCGACATCGTCACTACGTCCCGGTCCACACCTATTCACCAGTATTAATGGCACAAATGTGCCTTATCTTTACCATATCTCAAACTGAAACCACTCAAGTGCAGAAGGCTCCAACTCATCAGTGCTGTACTACTGGTGTATCGGTGGTCATATCAAGTTACCAGGTCTCTCGTGGAGAGTGTAGCAGACGTGGTTGTTAGAGGGGTTATAAAGGAGATATAGAAACCAAGGATACGACGTTGCAGAACAAGTGTGTGTGACTGGCGCCCATTGTCGACATATCGAAATAATCAATCTATGTCGAAGGCCAGCGATCACGGCCAATATCATTAATTGACATTCCTCCTCCTCATATATGCCATCATACGAGACATCCTGAATTCTGTTGTTCTTAACGCTCTTCGTTCACCCTCATTCCTTTCTTGCTCGTCTCGACATTATGCTAGCTTCCAAGCAAAACAATTTCCAACGGGATGTATCGAGGAGCTGGGCGGTACGGTGGTGGCAGCTGGTATGGAATTGGGAACTCCAGAAGATGACAGGGCCCGGGAGGTGGAAGTCTGAAGGGCGAATATCGTGAATCTAGACCAGGCCTTACAAGCGCATGTATCCACTAGGAAAATAGCAATATCAGCCATAGCATCGACGTGCTGGGCCTGCCCGGTCCACACCACCCCGCTATCATCGACGGCGTAGCCATCAGCCTCACTTTATATCATCTCGTCGCAAGGGAGGAACCCGAAGGTCGGTTGTGTGAATTACAAAGACATCGCAGCAAGTGCTCGCTACCGGAGGTGTAGGCTTATGTATTATATCTGAGGTCTGTAGCACGAATGTTCGTCTACCAATGTCAACGCTCACCTCGACTTCATTACTATCTGGGGCCAGTGTTCGCTAACCATGGGCGGGTGTACCGTGCAGAAATAAGGGAAGGAGTAGACCGAATTCAGCCCAATCAGCCTCCTCAATTGTGCTACTATCCTATATCGCGCTATACCCAAGTTAAATAGCGCCTGTCCCTAATATTATCCGGTCAACATTCAATCTTTTCATCCTTTTATTAGTATATGAGCTAGTTCGGAGGAAAAATCAGATAACCAGAAGAGTTACCTAAGATCCCATGTCTGCGAATGCGATGAAAATATCAATCTGACATTGGCAAGGCCAGCAGCATTAGTAAATGAATTTGCAGAAACAAACACAGCGAGATGATGGGAGCATCAGACAGAGATTGTTGGTAGTAATTACAGGCATTAGAGGGTCCATTTATATACGCGAACCTTTGCTAGCGGCGGAAAGAGAAAGAGCTGGCGCTGAAGAGTTGAATTCAGAGAATCAGGATTTAGATTGGAAGATGTTTAAATTTGACTCTTGAGACAAAAAAGCGATTTAAAAAAAAATGGCCAGGGAGCGACCAGTGCAAGGAGAGATGGCAGCCAGATATCAAGGAATTTAGACACAGAGCCGGAGAACAGTCTCGGGACATGACAGAAGAGGGAGGACTCAGGAGAAGCGAAAGCGCAGAAAAACACATGATAAATTGTATTTGTTTTTATTTATTATAAATAGTGTCGGGCATCGGGCATACCAAGTCTGGGATGCGATCCATTATTTTTGGGCCATTCTGGTCTTTCACTTTCATCATGTCCCTTTGCGTTTGCTGGCTGTACCAATCGAACACGTTCTTATGCCTTCCATGCTAGTCATATCATTGATTCTGTCTCGAACCTTCTGGACCACCTCTGGCCGCGTCCGAACCGCGTCACTTCCCTTACCCCCGACTCAGTTCACCCATGGATTCAACTCAAGGACAAGGCTGTAGTAAACTCACGGTCCAGCTGATCTCACCTGGGAGGCATGAGCTACGTTGAAGCACCTGGTTATGGATGTTCGCCTGCTGTGGCTTGTTGTGGTACGTTGCCATTTTTTCTTGAGATGTTTAACGGCCGTCTACTAACGCTGGCGCTCCATTTCTTTTCGTCAGATGAACCTGTCCATCTCGTCTTTCACCAACACACCCTATCTTGCCGCATTTCTTGCCGCAATGTTGAACGTCGAAGCTTCGAAGGCAGCAATAACATACCTTATAAATCATGGCAACAAATGATTTTTGTCAGCCCAAGTCAAAATTGCCGAAGTAGTCCACCACCTAGGTCCTGAACGTACATCTCTATCAAAGCCAGGAATATGCGACGATGGTAGCGCTATTCCTCGTCAACACATGTCCCCCCGTACCCTCGACTCTCTTGCAAAAGGCATCGTTGGCACCATCTCATGAGCGAACACATCCATCAGAAACGATGGAATGAACGATGCCGCAACCTCCTCTTGTTTCCTTCTTCCTCGTATCAGCCACGACCGGCCTCTCTCGGACCATCAGGATTTGAAGCTTTGAAGTCCAACATTCAACGCTAATTACCGTCAAAAACACGACATGAATAAGTCTCCGCCTCATCCGACATCCGCTGGTGGATACGCTGGAGTGTGAGATGCTTCGAGGGGGCTGGGGTGGCATCGGCTACTGGTGGGCAGGAATGATATCATGTTGGACCATCGGCGATGGGAGCCTGGGTGCTGTATATCGTGGATGGTCTGGCCTACGCAGGTACTGAACGTCATGAAGACCATCGAGCGCCGCTGTGGCTACCGCCACCACTTTACCTCCCTCCTCTCTCTCTCACCCTTCTCTTTCCGACCACCTATTCCTTTACATTTCACAGTGTATACTAAGATATGTGGATGTTCGGAACATACTCTGTTATTCACATTGCCTGCCCCAGACAGCTAGACACCATAGGTATCTGGTCCATGGACGATATTCGCGCCCGGAAGGACCTTTTCCCTCAGATGATGGGTACGTACCTGCGTCGCTGTTCTTTTTTTATCACTGACTTCATTGCCATTTCTAGTGGCTGGACGTTGATGCATAGATTTTTTCATATCCCAAGCTGCGTCCCCGAACCAAGTCGAGGCATCACTCCCTTTGCCTTGGACTCTCCTCACTACGCCCGGTACTGAATCTCCTTCACCTTACTTATGCGGGCAAGTCGTTTACTTGGAAAAAATGCGCCGTCGATGCGCCGTTTTGACCGTCGTTCCTTTCGTACTCATCTCGACACGGTGCTGGCTTCCTTCCAGGGGCACCAACCTTCCAAAGGGACGTATCGAGCAGAGCCTCAGCGATGTGGTGGTGATGGTGGCGGCAGCAGATGGTGTGGGAGCGGGAGATCGAGGAGACGTCACGATGAGGCACAGGGGGTGGGATTCTGAAAGCAGTCTACCATCCATATGGAAGTAAGCAACATAGTCGGGTGGCCAGTCATCACCATCTTCGTTTATCGTCGCTCTTCCTCCTCAAACAACTTATTCTGGAGCTCGGCGTCCTTTTATGCCGTCCTCGTACCCTTCTCACTTGACACCCTCACGTTAGTTGGCTCCCAGGAGTACCAGAACATCGAAGAATAGGTGTGCGCAAACTATCTTAGACCTTCTTTCTGCTTCTTCGTTAATTCCTCGTGGTTCCTTGCTAGATGGACAACAACAGATGGGTTTTAAATCAGTTCGAGTCACTAATACCTCGTACAGGTGTCGAAGAGCCGTAGCGGCACCTTTTTAACGGAAGATCTCTACGTTTCGATTGTCCTTTGCATGGTGGGATGACGCGCATGGGTTAATGGGCTCGATATGCTTTTTAGGTACACCAACCGCAATTAAACACTCCGTGCATGAGCGATAGAGGACGTGCGACGTCAGCAACAGCGCCAAATGGCTGGTCTCGATCCACAGCTACTACCTATCATCACATCAACTTCATCTTTTCCAGCCTCATGATGAATCTTCCCTCCCGTCCTAGCCTCGATAACTCAGCTGAAGCTAATGCTTACGCGCTGACAGTCGGTGCTGGAAATTGCAGTAACATCATCGCAAAACGAACGAACTACCACGAGAACAAACACCCTTGTTCTCCTATCAACTTCACCGACAGTCACCTAGTTGTCCTCGTTTTCCAACCTTTGCTATCCCCCAGCGATGGCGTCCAGCAAGAGTAGGAGTAGGACCTTGTCCTACCAATAACTATGTTACATACTCTCAGGAATAACCACAAACACTCAATGTTCCGGACACGGTCGTGGCCTTGCTCCATGGCGAGAGAGGTCCATGATGTTTAATGACCTGACAATCGCATCTATCCAAGATTATGTTCGAATCACTGCTCCCTTATTGTTACGAAGCAATCGTAGCCCACTCTTTCGATACATTTGGCGGAACGGCGTACGTCATAGTATGTCAAGGTGGAGATTGACGAATTGGGGAACAACCGATCCTTTTTGGGATAGCCAATGTCTGGAGAACGAAAAACAGGCGATCAAAACCTCGTCTCTCTGTTGGACAGACGTCTCTCTTTGCATTTGCATCCTTTCCTCGCTCTGTCTGTTTTCTCTTCTCTATTCTGTTTCTGTTTCTCTCGCTCTCTCTTCTTCAAAGCTCTCTCAGCCGCCCTCTGCATTTCTTCCTTCTCGTTTCAACCTCGTGTCTACGTCTCGTGTCTCTGTTCGTCCGCTTTCTTTGCCATCCTCTGTTTCTCGGCTCGTCTGCTTTCTATGTTCTTCATTTCTGTCCGGCCCTCCTACTTTCTTGTTTTTCTATTGTTCTGTGTCCTTTTTATCCGAATTTCCACCGCTATTATATCATTTGCTAGGTTGATGTATGTTCACAAATCACTTTTGCTTGATATTCTTCTGTTGTCATTCGTTCATTCTCTTCCTCTATACATCTTGTCTCTGTATGTATACATATTTCCTTATTCGTATATTTATTCTATCTCTATCACCCTGGGTCTCCTTCGATCATCCAAACCCTAACTTTGTACCTAATTGTATGCACCTCAACTTCCATTCTCCAGACTACAACGCGTAAAAGCCTCCACCTCTCCCGATGGCCATTTCTGGACCGACAAAAGAAGACCCCCGAATGGCATGCCACATTGAGGAGGTCATGAGCGAACCGGTAGTACTAGTGGAAGAGGGTACAGGAATGGGGAATTGTAACCACATACGTGGTCGGAGGCGATGATACAGATTTTGGTTATTCTGGATATTCGGATTTCCAGCGTAGTCAAGGCTATTGATGGGTGTATCACCTGCCTCCTTGTACTGTGGTTCCTCCCTTCAAACGCTCTTCGCGTTCCCGCCTCTAGTCCCACCTACAGACGTCCTTCGTCCTTCTCTCATATATTCAGAAATGAATTTCTCGTTTTACTAACTTTTCCCGCTACCTAGTCAACGCCCACGAACACCTTCTATTGCCCCTCATTGCTTTCTTTGACCAAGATAAGCCATGGCCTACCACGACCAGAACTTTCCCACAAAGAGGCCCAGCTGCTTCTTGTTAGGGTATTAGGGTGCTACTTTGGCATGATCATTGATGCACGTAGGCCAATCACGAATACATAAACCTACATAGGCCTGAGCGGTTGTGTTGTGGGTAACCGGGTACTCCAGCAACTGAAAGATTATTGGGCAGCCAAATAAACAATTGGGACCATGTCGGCGGCAGCAGCAACACAACATGAATGAAGGAATCACAGTATAGAAGAGCTATAAATGCGAATATAAGTTATCGTTGATATGAAAGTGATTGTGATTGTAATCAGGCATCTGGAAGGGGGGGCAAAGTTGTCGGTGAAGAAGCTTGCTCCCGGCCACACCGTCTTATTCGCATCACACGTGGCATTAGTTTGGCTCTCTTTCCCGGTTCATGATGTTCATCTCCTACTTATTTTATTTATTTCGTTGGAATATGTCTCTACGGCTGTACCGCTTGACTGTTTCTGTGGGCCCGAAAGATGAGTCAATACCGTTCTCTGTTTTTCCTTGCCTTCCATCGTGCTTCCACCAATTCGAACTTCGAGCCACAGTGCTTTAGTAAGGATCGGCAATAAACGACTCTAGGTCATTATTCTGGGTCTATACCTTTTGGAACGACTCCAGCGGCTTGGAACTTGAGCTATCTACCGGCCGGAAGGACAGGCTTTCTTGGCGTCGACTACTACCTGTCCTGATGAATAGTTTTGAATTTCAACACTGGGGTGTATAGCTTGAGTTCAACGTGATAAAAAGTTCTATAGCTGTTATCTTTTTAAAATATGGCTGAACAATGAACAAAAAGGCTTCGTTTAGGGAGCCCTCCTGCTTTACTATTGTTCTGGATCCTGACTTCGTTGTGACCGACCGATCAGTTTGTCCTGCTTTGTGGTGTACCAAGACCTTTTGTAGCCTACAATGTATGGTTCCCTGCCATGTTCGCGCATCAAGAACTTTACGCCCATCTGTAGAAAGGAGTTATGCGTCCTGGTTTACATGATATTATTTTCTGATATTTTATCTTGAGAGTCAAGCACTCTCGAGCGAGTATTGGAGTTTGATAAAACATTTTATTCGGTCTCTGATGCAGCTTTCTCTTCTTCGAGGCATTCCCAAGCAATTCTGTAAGCAATTGCGATCAAGTCGACAAGCTCGAATAAGCAGTACACCCGCAAATCTTCTTTCCATGCTCCGAACGCATGTCCACTGTCTCATAGCCCAGAAGTATGTTTATCTATAGAACAGAGATAGCTGGATGACCATGATATCTACCTGTTGATGCTCTTTGAACTGGCAGGCTTCAAATTTTCAAATATCAGAGCTTATCTGCCTTAACGCGTTTTATTATGATTAAAAACCTCAGAGTACTAACCAGCAACGTCCTTGTATCCCCTAAAATAATATACAAATCAAGTCCCAGAAAAAATAAAACAATTGTGAGGGAGCTAAAGTATCTAAGCGGATAAGGATGATAATATGTGTGCTAATGGATAAAAGGCAGAACGTTGGTCCATCGGATGCTGGCGAAAATACCAGGAGGGACGCTACAGAGTTCAAAAAGAGCTAGGACCAAAAGAATCATACGATCGATCATATAAAGTGGAATCGCGAGGAATATTAGTGTTTTTGACCATTCTAGCATAGCATGAATCCAGTCTCATTTGCAGGAAGGAACCTTTTGTCTTCCTCCATTTGAATCAAGGCTCTGCGTCGCATGAATTATTTTCTAATCCATCACTGCCTCCTGTTTTGACTTAGCCGGGAGTGACTCCCGGCTAACTAGTTCTTGACAGTTATTGAACGTTCAAATCAAACATGTCGGATGGATTAGTGAAGTAATTGGTACAGCCACTGTGGAAGTGCATTCTCAACAGCGCGAGCCTCGAGGTGTTTAGCAGTTATTTTCATGTGCAACGTTCCTGGACACATTTTAACCCAAATGGCTGTATTTTGAATGCACTGAAATCAATACAGTACATATGATTTGTTGAAATAGAGTAATAGAACGCTAAACAGTCTCCTAGCTAGGCTATTGGCACGCTCACAGAAATAACAACAACTTTCAATAAAAGAATCCTAATGAATGAACGGCAGCATGTTCCCCCACTGAACGGTGGCAAGGGCTCCTGAAGGAACATTCCTCAGTTCCACAAAAGCTAGGATAAGCAAGATGATGCGTGAGAGCATGTAGAATGGGAGTGTGAATAGTGTTATAGCCGCGAATACATCCATGCCGATTTCAAATACCCTTTTCAGCGGAGTCTCTCTCTCGCATTTCACGAAACCGTACTCAAAAACAAGGGTCAGATCCCAGATAAGTGGGTTGGCAGTAATAATAGCAGATGATATCTTCCAGATAAGTCTTGAAGCATCTGACGAGAAGAAGATCTTCTTGGACCATCCAACACAGTGAATAGCACCAAAAAGAGTTGCTATGAAGAAACTCGCCCATGTCATTTGAAGAAACACAGATCCAGATCCAGACGGTATGGAGTAGAAGGCAGGGACATTCATGACTCTTGTAGACGGAGCTTCTTGGTCAATTGGATCGCCAGTATAAAGCATGATTTCAATAACCCGATTCATGGTCTTCATTCCAAACCTATATGGCGCTGAGAATAGTGTCACAATGCCTGATTTTCCTTCTGTAAAAAGTGATATTAGTGAATGATAGTAAACTTGATATTGCAATCTGATCTCACTAGCTGTAACTGTAGGTCCCGGAGGCTGAAGATTGGCGTCACCTGAGAAATTTGTAGTAAGAACATTGTTTTTTAGGTCAGGATTGGGCTGAGATAGGGTGATATAGATGGGAATTTGAGCATTGAATGGTTTGTTCCACCAGAGAGAATACATGCCCAAGCTAAGGATCGCGAGCGCCATTGTCACGAGCTCAATTTCGGTTAGAACAAGATTTTTGTCGGAGAAGCGTGCAATTGATTGGGTAATAAACCAGACAGTTTGCAAGAGTGCTAGTCCTTTTGCAAACCCGTCCGCCTTGCTGTGATCTGCGATGCAGGCCTCTGTTATGTTGGAAAGATCCACCCTTCCTGCTTTGTAATGCACCATAAATTCCTTCCACCCAAGAACATGTTTCGCTTTGCCATTCTCATAAAGCATGAAGCCACCCATCTGGAGAAAGAACCCATGTGTCAGAGTCCATTTGGACTTGGGCTCATGTTTTCTAGTTCTGGATGCAGAATCTGTCTGCATAAAGTCTGAATAAGGTCTGTCAATATTTGAGATATACTTCAGTGCAAGCTCATACTGCACCTGAAAATTCTCTCTTCATCTTCCGTGCCCCATACCACTGCCTCATTGCCCAGTAGATGACAAATTCGGGTGTGATTATAGCCCAAAACATGAGCTCCATGCGACGCACTATCCTTGTGATCTTAGAATCATCCGGATGAGGCATATTCGGATGCACTGAGACCCACGACGACGCCAGGATGGTTGCGAGGCATGCCCATATAATTTCAAGCCTGTTGCGTGGACAAGAGTTTCCCCCTCTTGAAATGGGAGGAGATATGTTGCCATCAATATCAAAGGATGGGAACAGGGGAGAAACAAGGCTATGGGCTACTGGCAGAGTAAAGTACAGGACCATAGCAAGCGTTAACATAGTGGGCAACGTAGCAGACTACTTTTGATGGATCCATCTTATGGTTAAGATTTAGTTTCAAATTTGTGCGACCGCCGGACGGCCGAATAGCGCACACGTGCTGCGTTTTCGACTCAAATGGAAACCACGCGTCAGACGTGTCGCGTTTTATATATTGTCTTTGCGTTGCAATTTACAGTGCTTTCTATCTGAAAATAAACTGTGATAAAACTCATGTTGTGCGTAGCAGGCATTATTAGACATGTATAATGTATCTATTGCGTAGCATATCTAAGTAGGTTGGGCGAAAACACGCGAAGCGTGTGTCCCAAACCGAACAGCACTCCAATAGCTGTGCGAGACGAAGCGCGTTACCCAAAGGCTATGAGTGAACGACACATCGCGTTAGTCTCGATACCCATTGCTATAGGAGTGAAGAGTAGCTTACTGAATCAGAGAACGACCACTCAACGTACTGGTGGTACAATGTAGCGAGTAAAAGCAGCCTGGATGTTAGGCATGGCCTGCATGTAAGGTGCTAAAATTTGGGCATGCTTGGTCAGGTATAGTTGGAAAGCATTGCTTGCCCACCGTCCCTTCGCTTTCATGATGTCAAATGGGACTCCTCAAAGCAGATATTCAAGAGTGGCGCCAATGCAGATTCCATGACCTTGAAGAGGTTCTATGTTAAAATGACCGGGTCTTCGAGGTCACTCGGGTTTTGGGTAGGGACCCTCGCAATCAGGCGAGGTTTATAATTTATGTAGCTACACCTTAAATACAAATTATGTAGCTACCAATATAATAAGG
>Ga0247779_1001136_pt1 | contig 13448 bp, 20 predicted proteins | sample UWRJL221509R5_FD_179925 | JGI IMG/M metagenome (GOLD analysis project Ga0247779, IMG submission 179925) | Plant litter microbial communities from Arlington Agricultural Research Station in Wisconsin, United States - UWRJ-L221-509R-5 | ecosystem: Environmental > Terrestrial > Plant litter >...
GCCGGCTGAGGAGGCCAAGTAATGGCTGAAGTAAAGGCAAAGGCCGCGACTTCACCGTCCGCCGCCGGCCACGAGTCGTCCGCGCACGACGTCAAGGATGCGGCTGCCCGCGGATACCGCAAGGTCCGTCGCGGCTACGTCACGAGCGACAAGATGGAGAAGACCATCGTCGTCGAGGTCGAAGACCGCGTGAAGCACCCGCTGTACGGCAAGGTCATCCGCCGCACCTCCAAGGTGAAGGCACACGACGAGAACAACACCGCCGGCATCGGCGACCTCGTCCTCATCAACGAGACCCGTCCGCTCAGCTCCACGAAGCGCTGGCGCCTCGTCGAGGTCCTCGAGAAGGCCAAGTAAGCCTTCGGCTTACTTGATACCAGGAGTAAATAATGATTCAGCAGGAATCCCGACTCAAGGTCGCCGATAACACCGGCGCCAAGGAGATTCTGACCATTCGCGTTCTCGGTGGCTCCGGCCGTCGCTACGCGGGTCTCGGTGACACCATCGTCGCAACCGTCAAGGATGCGATCCCCGGTGGCGCGGTGAAGAAGGGTGACGTCGTCAAGGCCGTCATCGTCCGCACCAAGAAGGAGACCCGTCGCGCGGACGGTTCGTACATCAAGTTCGACGAGAACGCCGCCGTCATCCTGAAGGCAGACGGGGACCCCCGCGGTACCCGCATCTTCGGACCGGTCGGCCGTGAGCTTCGCGACAAGAAGTTCATGAAGATCATCTCGCTGGCACCGGAGGTCATTTAGTCATGGCGAACATCAGAAAGGGTGACCTGGTCCAGGTCATCAGCGGACCGACCCAGGCGCGCGGCGGAGACCGCGGCAAGCAGGGTCGCGTCATCGGAGTCGACGCGGAGAAGAACCGTGTCGTCGTCGAGGGCGTCAACTTCGTCACGAAGCACGTCCGCGTCGGCCAGACCGACCGCGGAACCAAGACCGGTGGCATCGAAACACACGAGGCGCCCATCCACGTCTCGAACGTTGCCCTGATCGACCCCAAGACCAAGAAGCCGACACGCGTCGGCTTCCGCGTGGAGAAGAAGGATGGCAAGACCATCCGCGTTCGCTACGCCAAGAAGTCAGGTGAGGACCTGTAATGACTGACACTGCAACTGCTAGCGCGACTGTCAAGGTGCAGCCGCGCCTGAAGCAGAAGTACCAGACCGAGATCTCGGCCCAGCTCAAGAAGGACTTCGGATTCACGAACGTGCACCAGGTGCCCGGACTCGTGAAGATCGTCGTCAACACGGGCGTCGGCGAGGCTGCCCGCGATGGCAAGATCATCGACGGCGCGGTGAAGGACCTCACGGCCATCACCGGCCAGAAGCCGCAGGTCACGAACGCACGCAAGTCGATCGCACAGTTCAAGCTGCGCGAGGGCCAGCCCATCGGCGCTCACGTCACGCTTCGTGGCGACCGCGCGTGGGAGTTCCTCGACCGCCTGCTTTCGCTTGCGCTTCCCCGCATCCGCGACTTCCGCGGCCTCTCGGACAGGCAGTTCGACGGCCACGGCAACTACACCTTCGGTCTCAACGAGCAGTCGATGTTCCACGAGATCGACCAGGACAGGATCGACCGTGTTCGTGGATTCGACATCACCGTCGTGACCACGGCCAAGACCGACGACGAGGGACGCGCGCTGCTCAAGGCGCTCGGCTTCCCGTTCCGCACGGCCGAGAACGCAAACTCCTAAGCTCCATCCATTGCCAAGGTCCGTCCTCGTGTAACGGGTACGGAAACCAGACGAACAAAGGAACCAATCAATGACAATGACAGATCCGGTCGCAGACCTGCTGACCAGACTGCGGAACGCCAACTCGGCTTTCCACGACACGGTGTCGCTGCCGAACAGCAAGCTGAAGACCAACATCGCGGAGATTCTCAAGCGCGAGGGTTTCATCGCCGACTGGAAGGTCGAAGACGCTCGCGTCGGCCAGACGCTTTCGATCGACCTGAAGTACGGTCCTGACCGTCAGCGTTCGATCGTCGGCATCAAGCGCGTCTCGAAGCCGGGACTGCGCGTTTACGCGAAGTCCACGGAGATCCCCAAGGTCTTCGGCGGACTCGGCGTCGCAATCCTGTCGACCTCCTCGGGGCTCCTGACCGACCGCGAGGCAACGAAGAAGGGCGTGGGTGGGGAAGTCCTCGCCTACGTGTGGTAACCAAGTCATGTCACGTATTGGACGACTTCCGATTGACATCCCCGCGGGTGTCAACGTCACGGTCGACGGTTCAGCCGTCACCGTCAAGGGCCCGAAGGGTGAGCTCGCGCTCACCGTCGCAAGCCCCATCGAGGTGAAGCTCGACGGAGGCCAGCTTCTGGTCACCCGTCCGGACGACGAGCGCGTTTCGCGTTCGCTGCACGGCCTCACCCGCACGCTCATCGCTAACCAGATCATCGGCGTCACCGACGGCTACACCAAGGGCCTCGACATCGTCGGTACCGGTTACCGCGTTGCAGCGGATGGCCAGGGCATCACGTTCGCCCTCGGCTACTCGCACCCCATCACCGTCCAGCCTCCCGCAGGCATCACGTTCACGGTCGAGGGCAACAACCGCGTCATCGTCAGCGGCATCGACAAGCAGGCCGTCGGTGAGGTCGCCGCAAACCTTCGTAAGTTGCGCAAGCCGGAGCCCTATAAGGGCAAGGGCGTTCGCTACACAGGCGAAATCGTCCGCCGCAAGGCCGGAAAGTCAGGTAAGTAATCATGGGTCTCGGTACAAGAGGCAAGAGCAAGTCGGCAGCCAAGGGCCGCCGTCACGCACGCCTTCGCAAGAAGGTCGTCGGCACTGAGGCGCGTCCGCGCCTGGTCGTCACCCGCTCGGCACGTCACATCTTCGTGCAGGTCGTGGATGACGCAAAGGGTCACACCGTTGCATCCGCTTCCACCATGGAGGCAGACCTGCGCACATTCGACGGCGACAAGACAGCCAAGGCGCACAAGGTCGGCGAACTCGTCGCCGAGCGTGCCAAGAAGGCCGGCGTCGAGGCAGTCGTATTCGACCGTGGCGGCAGCAAGTACGCCGGGCGCGTCGCTGCCATCGCCGATGGCGCTCGAGAGGGTGGATTGAACCTGTGAGCGACACCAGTAACAACAAGGAGCAGACCGTGGCCGCTGAGGCAACCGAAGCAGCACCGACGACTGAGGCCGTCGTTGACGCACCGCCGACGGACACCACGAACGAGCCCCGCGAGGCGCGTCGTGGTGGTCGCGAGCGCAACCCCAACCGTGACCGCGGAGCCCGCGACACCGAGAAGAGCCAGTTCCTGGAGCGCGTTGTCACCATCAACCGCGTGTCCAAGGTCGTCAAGGGTGGTCGTCGCTTCAGCTTCACCGCTCTCGTGATCGTGGGCGACGGCAACGGACTCGTCGGTGTCGGCTACGGCAAGGCCCGCGAGGTTCCGACCGCCATCTCGAAGGGCGTCGAAGAGGCCAAGAAGAACTTCTTCCGCGTTCCCCGCGTCGGTGCAACCATCCCTCACCCCGTCCAGGGCGAGGCAGCGGCAGGCGTCGTCCTGCTGCGTCCGGCCGCTGCAGGTACCGGTGTTATCGCCGGTGGCCCGGTGCGCGCCGTACTCGAGTGCGCCGGCATCCATGACGTCCTGAGCAAGTCGCTCGGGTCGTCGAACACGATCAACATCGTTCACGCGACCGTCGCTGCACTCAAGCAGCTCGAGGAGCCCCGCGCCGTGGCAGCACGCCGTGGCCTCGACTTCGAGGATGTCGCCCCTGCTCGCCTCGTGCGTGCGGACGCGGATGCGCGTGACGCCCTCGCTACCGCAAAGGCAGGTGCATGATGGCCTCGCGCATCAAGGTGACGCAGATCAAGTCCAAAATCAGTGAAAAGCAGAACATGCGCGACACCCTGCGGAGCCTCGGGCTCCACCGCATCGGTGACGTGACCGTTCGCGAGGACAACAAGCAGAACCGTGGCTACGTGCGCACGGTCGCTCACCTCGTCAAGGTCGAGGAGATTGACTAATGGCAGAAGAGACCAAGCCGGCCGCCGCTAAGAAGGCGCCGGCCGCGAAGGCCGCCGCTCCGAAGGCTGCCGCAGAGAAGAAGCCGGCTGCCGCCAAGGCGCCGGCAGCTGCGAAGGCACCGGCAGAGAAGAAGCCGGCTGCCGCGAAGGCTGCCGCTGCAGACAAGGCACCTGCCAAGACTGCCGCTGCTCCCAAGGCCGCCGCGGACAAGGCTCCCGCCAAGGCTGCTGCTCCCAAGGCTGCAACGGCGAAGGCTGCTGCTCCCAAGGCGGATGCTGCCGCTGACAAGGCAACGACGACCAAGGCTCCTGCAGCCAAGGCCGCCCCAGCCAAGAAGGCTCCGAAGACCGAGGACGTCGCGCGTGCGCAGGTGCTGAAGGTTCACCACCTTCGCCCGGCCGCCGGTGCCAAGAAGGCCAGGACCCGCGTCGGACGCGGTGAGGGCTCGAAGGGTAAGACCTCGGGTCGTGGCACGAAGGGCACGAAGGCTCGCTACCAGGTTCGTACCGGCCTCGAGGGCGGAAACCTGAACGCGATCATGCGTGCGCCGAAGCTGCGCGGGTTCAAGAACCCGTTCCGCGTCGAGTACCAGGTCGTCAACCTCGAGAAGCTCGCAGAGCTGTACCCGAAGGGCGGCGACGTCACCATCGGCGACCTCGTGGCCAAGGGTGCCGTGCGCAAGAACGAGAAGGTGAAGGTTCTTGGTAACGGCGACATTGCGGTTAAGCTGAACGTTGCTGTCGATAAGGTCTCCGGCTCCGCTGAGCAGAAGATCGTCGCGGCAGGTGGCTCCGTCAAGTAGACCATCGCGAAAAGCGAGTGGTCCGGCGGCGGAAGCAGCCAAAAACTTGTGAAAGAGTGGGGTTCTCGTAAAGAGGGCCCCACTCGGCCGCAGTTAACAGGAATTAGCAGGAGGCCTTGTGTTTAGAGCTGTCGCGCGAATCTTTCGCACGCCCGACCTTCGAAGGAAGATCGGCTTCACGCTCCTGATGATCGCCCTGTTCCGGCTTGGGTCGTTCATCCCCTCGCCGTTCGTGGACTTCTCGCACGTGCAGACCTGTCTCGCGAGCCAGTCGGACACAGCCGGGCTCTACCAGCTCGTCAACCTGTTCAGCGGCGGGGCGCTCCTGCAGCTGTCCGTCTTCGCTCTCGGGATCATGCCGTACATCACGGCGTCGATCATCGTGCAGCTGCTTCGGGTGGTCATCCCCCACTTCGACACCCTCTACAAGGAGGGCCAGGCCGGCCAGTCCAAGCTGACGCAGTACACGCGTTACCTCACGATCGCCCTCGGCATCCTGCAGTCGACCACCCTCATCACGGTCGCCCGCTCCGGCGCACTGTTCGGCTCCAACACCTCGGTCCCCGAGTGCCAGGAGCTCATCACCGACGACTCCTGGTACGCCATCGTCCTCATGGTCATCACCATGACGGCAGGCACCGGAATCATCATGTGGATGGGTGAGCTCGTCACCGAGCGCGGTGTCGGTAACGGAATGTCGATCCTGATCTTCACCTCGATCACGGCTCGCTTCCCCACCTACTTCCAGACCATCCTCACCGGCAAGAACCCGAACTACGGTCTCTTCATCGGGGTCCTGGCGATCGGCATCCTGATCATGGGTGCGGTGGTCTTCGTCGAGCAATCGCAGAGACGCATACCCGTGCAGTACGCGAAACGGATGGTTGGGCGCCGCACCTACGGCGGCAACAACACGTACATCCCGATCAAGGTCAACATGGCCGGCGTCATCCCGGTGATCTTCGCGTCGTCGCTCCTGTACCTGCCGGCGCTGATCGCGCAGTTCAACACTCCCGCGGCGGGCAAGTCGCCTGCCCCGTGGGTGCAGTGGATCACAGACAACCTGACCAAGGGCGACAACCCGCTCTACATGCTGCTGTACTTCATCCTGATTATCGGGTTCACGTACTTCTACGTCGCCATCACCTTCAACCCGGAGGAGGTCGCAGACAACATGAAGAAGTACGGCGGCTTCATCCCGGGCATCCGTGCGGGTCGGCCGACCGCGGAGTACCTCGACTACGTGCTGACGCGCATCACACTGCCGGGCTCGCTGTACCTCGGAATCGTCGCCCTCATCCCGCTCGTCCTCCTCGGGGCCGCGGGAGCCGCAAACGACTTCCCGTTCGGCGGAACCAGCCTCCTGATCATCGTCGGTGTCGGTCTCGAGACCGTGAAGCAGATCGACTCCCAGCTCCAGCAGCGTCACTACGAGGGCCTCCTCCGGTGACTCGACTCCTTATCGTCGGTCCCCCCGGCGCCGGTAAGGGCACACAGTCGTCGCGTCTGACCGAGCGCTTCGGCATCCCCGCAATCGCCACCGGTGACATCTTCCGCGCGAACATCAAGAACCAGACCGAGCTCGGCAAGCAGGTCGCCGCCATCATCGACGCCGGCGATTACGTGCCTGACTCGCTGACGAACGACCTGGTCGCGAGCCGCCTGAAGGAAGAGGACTGCGCACGCGGGTTCCTGCTCGACGGATACCCACGGACGGTGGACCAGCTCGGCTTCCTCGACGACCTGCTCGCTGCGGAGGGAACCGCGCTCGACGCCGTCATCCAGCTCGTCGTCGATCCAGACGAAGTTGTGACGCGTCTCATGAAGCGTTCGCACGAAGAGGGCCGCACGGATGACACGGAAGAGACGATCCGCTACCGCCAGGCGCTGTACCAGCGCGAGACGACACCGCTGATCGCGATCTACAAGGAGCGCGGCATCGTCATCGAGGTCGATGCGCTCGGCGCTGTCGACGACGTCGCGGACAGGATTGCCGACGCGCTCGGCACGCGCGACATCGTCCCCGTCGCGCAGTGAGTCGCAGCTCCGGCATCACGAAGTCGCCGGATGAGCTTCGCGCGCTGGTGCGTCCTGGCCTCGTCACCGCCGCGGCGCTCGCCGCGGTGCGCGAGGCGATCGCGGTCGGGGTGACGACACTCGAGCTGGATGCCATCGCAGAGCGTGTCATTCGCGACGCAGGCGGCGTACCGAATTTCGCCCTTGAGCCGGGCTACCGGCACACGATCTGCACCTCGATCAACGAGGCGGTCGTGCATGGGGTGCCGAGCGATCGGCGGATCGAGCCTGGCGACATCGTCTCCATCGACTGCGGAGCGCTGGTCGATGGCTGGAACGGGGATGCCGCGTTCTCCGTCGTCATCCCAGACGATTCGCGCCCCGAACTTGTCGCCCGGCGCACCCGGCTTTCCGAGGCGACGGAACGGTCGCTCTGGGCCGGCATTGCGGCGTTCGCCACTGCGTCGACCCTGAACGAGGTCGGGGCTGCCGTTGAGGCCGTCGTCGACGGGTGGGTGGTTGACGACAATGGTGCGCCATTCGGCATCATCGAGGACTTCACCGGCCACGGCATCGGCCGCTCGATGCACGAGGAGCCGACGGTGTTCAACTACCGCATCCGCGGCGCGACGCCGAAGGTCCGCCCAGGACTCGTGATCGCAATCGAGCCCATGGTGACACTCGGCACGATCGAGACGCACGTGCTGGCGGACGACTGGACCATGGTCACGGATGACGGCAGTGACGCCGCGCACTGGGAGCATTCGGTCGCGAGGCACGCAGGCGGCATCTGGGTGCTCACCGCGGAAGACGGGGGAGCTGCCGGGCTCGCGCCGTACGGCGTCATCCCCGTCCCCATCCCGTAACTCGTTGTCGCTGGCCCCGCCTCGCTGGCGCTCGGTCGTGCTGCTCGCCCGTCGCGCCGCCCGGCCTCGCAAGCTCGGTCGAGCTGCTCGCCTATTCCGCTGGTCGAGTAGCGGAAGTAATTGTTGTTGGTTGAGCCTGTCGAAACCCGGATGGGTTTCGACACGCGCGGCCTCGCTGGCGCTCGGTCGTGCTGCTGGTCGGTCGCGCCGCCCGGCCTCGCAAGCTCGGTCGAGCTGCTCGCCCTTCGTCCGATGGTCGAGTAGCGGCGGGAGCTTGCGACCCCGCGTTATCGAGACCACACGTACGTCGTGGGGGTGGTCTCGATAACGCCGGGCTCGTGCCTCGCCGCGGCTACTCGACCAGCGAGCTAATTGTTGTTGGTTGAGCCTGTCGAAACCCGGGATGTGCCGGTTTCGACACGCGCGGTCTCGCAAGCTCGGTCGTGCTGCTCAACCAACAACATGTGCGGCGAAGGGAGCAGCTCGCGACGAAGGAGCGCGCGGCGCCCCCACCCCGTCGGTCGGGTAGCGGCGCGAGCTTGCGACCCCGCGTTATCGAGACCAGACCCACGTCGTGGGTGTGGTCTCGATAACGCCGGCTCCTTCGTCGCGCGGCTACTCGACCAGCGGGGTGATTGTTGTTGGTTGAGCCTGTCGAAACCCGGGATGGGATGGGGTTTCGACACGCGCGGCCTCGCTGGCGCTCGGTCGTGCTGCTCAACCAACAACATGTGCGGCGGAGGGAGCGGCTCGCGACGAAGGAGCGCGCGGCGCCCCCATCACGTTGGTCGAGTAGCGGCGGGAGCTTGCGACCCCGCGTTATCGAGACCAACCAACGTCGTCAGTGTGGTCTCGATAACGCCGGCTTCGCGCGGCTACTCGACCAGCGGTGCAATGAGTGCGGTCTGGGAGCAGCTCGCGAGGAACGAGCGCGCGGCGCCCCGTTGTCAGTTGAGCCTGTCGAAACCCGGATGAGCTGAGGGCGCGGCCTCGCTAGCTCGGTCGGATGCTCTACAGAGGGGAGCGGCGAGCACCGTTCGCTGGCGGCGGAGCGGGAGTATACGCCCGGCTTGGCGAATCGGCGTGGAATGACCTAAGCTTGATCTTTGGTGTGTTGGGCCTGCTATTTGCATGTCCGCCGCCGCCCGACTATTCAGTCGAAATCCAACCAAACCGCATGACCAGCAGTCATGCAACTTTTAGCGACGAAGAGGCTATGGCCAAAAAAGACGGTGTCATCGAGATCGAAGGCGCAGTGGTCGAGGCTCTGCCCAACGCGATGTTTCGTGTTGAGCTGACCAACGGACACAGAGTACTTGCCCACATCTCGGGGAAGATGCGCCAGCACTACATCAGGATCCTCCCTGAGGACCGAGTGATTGTGGAGCTGAGCCCATACGACCTGACCCGCGGCCGGATCGTCTACCGCTACAAGTAGCCGACTGCTGAGAAGTAACGTCCCGATTCCGGTCGGGTACGAAGACAGCGAAAAGAGAAATGCAATGAAGGTCAACCCAAGCGTCAAGCCGATCTGTGAGAAGTGCCGCGTGATTCGTCGTCACGGCAACGTCATGGTCATCTGCAAGAGCAACCCGCGCCACAAGCAGCGCCAGGGTTGAGCCGCAAGTTGACGCTGCGAAGCAGCATCAACTGAAGGCTCAAGATCGAGGAGCGCGCCGCGACGAAGTCGCAGCACGCGTCTCGAGATCTCAGCAGTAACAACTAAATAGAAAACAGCGGTTCCAGATCTCTCCTTGCGAGAGGGACACCCGGGGTGGAGGCCTCGGCACCGGAACCGCCCCACACCTCCACAAACTCCTGAAGGAGAAGCCACCATGGCACGTCTAGCCGGCGTCGACATTCCGCGCGATAAGCGCGTAGAGGTCGCACTGACTTACATCTACGGCGTTGGTCGCACCCGGGCTCTCAAGACCCTGGCCGACACCGAGATCGATGGAAACATCCGCGTGAAGGATCTGTCCGATGAGCAGCTCATCGCCCTTCGCGATTACGTCGAAGGCAACTACAAGGTAGAGGGTGACCTCCGCCGTGAGGTTGCTGCCGACATCCGCCGCAAGGTCGAGATCGGAAGCTACGAGGGTGTTCGTCACCGTCGCGGGCTGCCCGTTCGTGGCCAGCGCACCAAAACCAACGCTCGCACCCGCAAGGGTCCGAAGCGCACCGTCGCAGGCAAGAAGAAGGCCCGATAGTCGCTGGGTTCGATCCCATCGGCGTCGCCATTTCACGTTTTTAGGAGAAAACAATGGCAGCACCAAAGTCGGCCGCTCGTAAGCCGCGTCGTAAAGAGAAGAAGAACATCGCGGTGGGCCAGGCCCACATCAAGTCGACGTTCAACAACACCATCGTCACCATCACCGACCCGAGCGGTGCCGTCCTCAGCTGGGCGTCGTCCGGCACGGTCGGCTTCAAGGGTTCGCGTAAGTCGACTCCGTTCGCAGCCCAGCTGTCTGCAGAGTCCGCTGCGCGCCAGGCGCAGGAGCACGGTGTCAAGAAGGTGGATGTCTTCGTGAAGGGACCGGGTTCCGGTCGCGAGACCGCCATCCGTTCGCTTCAGGCCGCCGGCCTCGAGGTCGGGGTTATTTCCGACGTGACGCCGCAGGCGCACAACGGATGCCGCCCCCCGAAGCGCCGCCGCGTCTAGCCGCTCAACACCGTTGGTCGAGTAGGCCGCGACGGAGGAGCAGCCGTTATCGAGACCTTGATCTCGATAACGCGGGCTCGTTCCTCGCGCCACTCGACCAGCGAACAGCACGTTCACAACTCAATAGCTTTCAGACGGGCCAGCCACCCGCCACCTGAATAAGTGTCATATAGCGGACACTTCGCCGAAAGGAACACCACGTGCTCATTGCACAGCGCCCCACTCTTGCCGAAGAGAACATCTCAGAGTTCCGTTCACGCTTTGTGATCGAGCCCCTCGAGCCCGGCTTCGGTTACACCCTCGGTAACTCCCTCCGCCGCACGCTGCTCTCGTCCATCCCGGGCGCCGCAGTCACGAGCATCCGCATCGACGGCGTCCTGCACGAGTTCTCGACGGTTCCCGGTGTCAAGGAGGATGTCACCGAGATCATCCTGAACATCAAGGGCCTCGTCGTCTCCAGCGAGCACGACGAGCCGATCACGGCATACCTGCGCAAGCAGGGAGCCGGCCAGGTGACGGCCGCAGACATCTCTGCCCCAGCGGGCGTCGAGATCCACAACCCTGAGCTCGTCATCGCGACGCTCAACGACAAGGCGAAGTTCGAGCTCGAGCTGACCATCGAGCGTGGCCGTGGCTACGTGTCGGCGACGCAGAACCGCAGCGAGTTCTCCGAGGCCGGCCAGATTCCGGTCGACTCGATCTACTCGCCCGTCCTCAAGGTGACCTACCGCGTCGAGGCGACTCGTGCCGGTGAGCGCACCGACTTCGACCGCCTTGTCGTGGATGTCGAGACCAAGAACGCGATCACCCCGCGTGACGCGATCGCGTCGGCCGGTCGCACGCTGACCGAGCTGTTCGGCCTGGCGCGCGAGCTCAACACCGCGGCAGAGGGCATCGAGATCGGCCCGGCTCCCGTCGACGCCGTCCTCTCGAGCGAGCTGAGCATGCCGATCGAAGACCTCGACCTTTCGGTGCGCAGCTACAACTGCCTGAAGCGTGAGGGCATCAACACCGTGAGCGAGCTCGTTGCTCTCTCCGAGATGCAGCTCATGAACATCCGCAACTTCGGCCAGAAGTCGGTCGACGAGGTCAAGGACAAGCTCGTCGAGATGGGCCTTTCGCTCAAGGACTCCGTGCCCGGGTTCGACGGCGCTCACTTCTACGGCGGCGACGACGACGAGGTCTGAACCGAAGGTTCGACCGTCGGTTGACGACACAAAGTGACATCAACCAAAGGTCGAGTAGCGCTCTAGCGCTTATCGAGACCCAGACACTCGCTCCAACTCCACAACAACGAAAGAATCCAGACAATGGCTGCACCAACTAAGGGACCCCGCCTCGGCGGTGGACCGGCGCACGAGCGCCTCATGCTTGCGAACCTCGCGGCTGCCCTGTTCACGCACAAGAGCATCAAGACCACCGAGACCAAGGCCAAGCGCCTTCGTCCGGTCGCCGAGCGGCTCGTGACACTGGCAAAGCGCGGTGACCTCCACGCCCGTCGTCGCGCTCTCGCGACGATCGGCGACAAGGCGGTCATCCACGAGCTCTTCACCGAGATCGCTCCGCTGGTCGAACTGCGTGAGGGTGGGTACACCCGCATCACGAAGCTCGGTTTCCGCAAGGGCGACAACGCGTCGATGGTGCAGATCGAGCTCGTCCTCGAGCCCGTCAACCCGAAGCCGAAGAGCGCGAAGAAGACAGCTGCCGCGGCATCCGCTTCGAAGCCCGCTGCGGCGAAGGATGACGCGCCAGCAGCCGACGAGGCCGAGGCCCCCGACGCCGAGGCCGCCGACACCGAGGCTCCCGCAGCCGACGAGACCGTCGTGGACGAGACCGTCGCCGCGGATGAGGCCCCTGCTGCAGAAGCCGCTGAGGCGGATGCCGCCGACGCTGACGACGCCGAGGCGATCGTCGCGGACGACGAGGCCAAGTAACACAGCTGTTCTACGAAGGGCCGCACCCACCGGGTGCGGCCCTTCGTCGTTTCGCTACCCTTGGAGGCATGTCAGAGACGATGCTGCCGTTGCGCGAGCGGGTATCCGCCGGCCCGGTGCCGTGGCCCGCGGACACCGACGAGCTGGCCTGGCGCACCACAACGCTCGACGATCTTGATGGCATCTTCTCGCTCTACGGGGCGATCTCGAGCGTCGAGCATCCCAACTGGACGGAAACTCGCGAGGAGATCCTCGACGAGCTCACCCACTCCTGGGTCGACCTCGCGCGCGACTCGATCATCGCGATCGATCGAGCGACCGGTGTCGTCGTCGCTACCGGCCTCAATGTCGTGCCGCCGGGCCAGGAGACGCTCGTGCGGTCGATCCTCTTCGGTGGCGTGCATCCGGCATGGCGGGGAAGGGGAGTCGGCCGCCTCCTCGTGGCCTGGCAGCTGGCGCGGGGGATCGAGCAGCTCGCCGCCTCTGACAAGGCGCTGCCCGGCTGGATCGTGACGCAGAGCGAGGAGCGGGCGCCGGACCACGCCCGCCTCTTCGAGCGTTTCGGATTTACGAGGTCGCGGTGGTTCCTCGGCCAGCAGCGGATCCTCGCCGACGACATCCCGCAGGTGGATCTCCCCGACGGGATTCGTCTCGTCCGGTTCGAGGCGCGCTACACGGCAGCCGCGCTCGAGGCGAAGAACGCCGCATTCCGCGATCACTGGGGTAGCCAGCCGACCGGCGATGAGCAGTGGAAGTCGATGCTCGAGCTGCCGACGTTTGCGCCGGAGCATTCTTTTCTCGCTGTGACGAGCGCAGACGAGGTGGTCGGGCTGCTGATGACGGAGCTGCCGCGGGATGACTGGGAGCGCCAGGGCTATTCGAGTGGCTACATCCCCATCGTCGGTGTCGTGCGCGAGTGGCGTCGCCGGGGAATCGCCCCAGCTCTCCTGGCGCAGGTCTTCGAGTCACTGCGCGCCGCCGGGATCGAGCGGGCAGAGCTCGACGTCGATTCCGACAACCCGAGTGGCGCCCTTGGCCTGTATACGGGGATGGGGTTCGTCGAGACCGCGCGGATGGTCACGCTCACGAAGGTGTTCTAGGCCTACTCCGGCAGCGGTGCCTCGACGTCGACAACGGGCGCGACCGGGAGGCGGCGGGTGAGGATGCCGTTC
>Ga0247779_1001137_pt1 | contig 13443 bp, 8 predicted proteins | sample UWRJL221509R5_FD_179925 | JGI IMG/M metagenome (GOLD analysis project Ga0247779, IMG submission 179925) | Plant litter microbial communities from Arlington Agricultural Research Station in Wisconsin, United States - UWRJ-L221-509R-5 | ecosystem: Environmental > Terrestrial > Plant litter >...
TGCAGCCAGCTCAGGGCTACCACTTGAGCTTAGACTTTTCGAAAGCCTGTTGTCAGTCAATTGCGCAGAACTATCGTTCAGGTGTTCTTTATTCGCGGTGTAGTACTGATTTACACACAGAATGGGATGGCGATGATGCAAGTTCATGGATATTCAAATTTGCCGCTTCATATAGACCGCCTCTGTCGCAGAAAATTTGTAACGCGTGTAACTAACGTCGGACCGTCTTGATTCAATTCAACGCAGTACCATCACCTGGATCCTCGCGGGCGGCATTCTGATCGACGTTGGAAGACGGCTCACGAGTAAGGGGTGGCGCCCACGCCTAACCGGAACATCTTACTCTCTATGACTAGTCTTTCGAATATGTTCTTTTGTGGCTGAGCTATACCTGAATCAATTGAGTTGAGATTCACCATAGCTGTCCGATAGAACTCGTCTGTTGAATGGCCGCCCCCGCCTAGGAAGCACCGTTGAGAGCTGTGAATATGTGAGCGCCGGTCGTATCGTTATACCAACACTTCGGTATCATACGCGGTGCAGACACGTGGATATGCACTGGCCTACCATTGGTATGCTCTGATGCGAGTCAGCCGCGGATTTTATCTGCTTCCCGATCTTCTTCATGCTCTCCGACATATATATATATTTATACTCATTATTTTTCAATCAGAACGGCGTCAATCACTCACCGGTACACCGTCATTGTTGACGCGTATTTTTTTTAAAAAAAAAAAACAAGCAAAGAAAAGTTAGACAATGCAATTTGTTTGCTTGAAACAAAATAACAGGGAAAACGGATTCATAGATTGGCTTGTTGTTGACTTACGGCACGCCGAGATTAGATTTAACCAATTAAGTGAGAGCTAGAATTTTGTCATGTGGGGTAAGTACATAGTAAAGTTGCCGGTCATTGCCAGGCTATTTATAAGCGGAATTACGGCTTACCTGGCTGAGGTTCGGCATCAAATAAACCAAAAGTGCGTTAAGTTGAGTCTCGGGCACTATCGGCATACATACCCCCACAAGAAGTCCAATCTCCTGCTAATCATCCGTTTCTGCGGAGTCGTAGTTCGATTGGTATAAGTCGGCTATCTATTTCAGGGTTTGATGAGTCCCGTCACTACAAAAAGGGAAGTGAATTCAACTTCCGCTAAGCTGAGTTCCAGTTCGCTCGACGGTCGCGACCAGGTGTTACCACAAAATTACATGAAACTATGTTCTGAGTTGTGTTGATACGCCGCGGCTTACCAAAAAAGTTGATTACGCTTGAGATTATACACCCTTTCTTTAAATCTGTTAGGGATGACCAAACATCAATTTTTTTTTGCAACCCGTCGCAAAGGCTACAGTGTAGATTTGAGGCTCATGTGCGCTACGGTACAGACTCTCCCCTATTCAAAAAATGAGAGATACATCTACCTTTCTTATAGGTAACTCGAACTCTCTGCATACAGATTTTATCATATTGCAAAATCAATGATAGTTTCCTGAAAGTATATATTTAAGCGGAGATTGATCTACTTAGCCGAAGGCAATCTAATGCCGCGCAATGCCGGTATAATATTACTTTCGGGGATATTATTTGTTATTAGTCAAGTTATACCTATTGAAATAAACGGGGGCGGGTAATATACGTGGCAAAACGAACGAGTGATTACATAGAAACCATATGTACTTATATACGAAAATACCATCATATTTTAGTCTCATACATTAAGTGTCCATTTTTCAAATTTACGGGGCCCGATTACCAGACCAGCGAGTAACATTCATAGGTAACATTCAACAATACCAATAGAACGATACCTCGTTTCTTCGCACAGACAAGGCACAATTCAAAGAATCGTTCAAGCAATGATGCTTCGGCCGTGCGAGGCCGGGGCAGGATAGTTAAATAAATGACGTCTGTACCCATGTCTTTTCTCGCGGAGAATGATTGGGAATGAAGTTCGGAGGTAAAAATGTGACAAGGCCGAACATTTTTTACAGTCTTTCTCTCAGCATAACAGACATAGAATAAGCATAATAAGCATGACATCTATTTGATTACATTTTTCTCCAGAATACAGCAGTCTGCACACGGGTGATGATGCCGACGATTTTGTTTGCCGCCAGCCAGCCTCCGACTATATCGTACGTGGATGATTGTATTAAGATCAGATTGACATCTCGTTATTAAGCTTCGTCCCTGATTGTCGCACTGAGGGAACAGTGCGGCCAAGGCATCAACAAGCACTGCTTATCTTTCTGACATTCTCAGGCAGATTGGGCTTGAGCAAACTTGGATCATATTTCTCAGAGGCTCTTCCTAACTACTGTTTCGGTAAGTATAAGATCTCATTTAAGTGTATCACATCTACATGCGCATCAAATGACATTACAATTTTTCTATTTCTACTTCGCTGAGAGGTATTTTTATCGTACGTTGCGCGTTTATCGATTTGCCAATCCGTTCTGTGCGGAATGCCTAGCAGTGGATAGGGTAATAGCGATATACCACTCTGTTTTTTATGGCCTCGTATATAATCCAAGTCCGTTTCCAAAGCTTCATCCCTGAATATCCCACCGCTTCAAGCCTAAGGCATAAGGTCTCATTCAAAATGTTCTCTCCTCGCTATATACCAGTATCCTCGGACAATGCTTTTCGCGACCTATCTCTCATACAAAATATGTCAGTATAGCTTTCTTGACAGGCTACACAGTCATCTGACTCTTATATTGAAATTAGATATGGCCCCATGCAAATTGGAATCTTTCTTAGCATGATCCTATATGGAGTACGTGCTCACACAAGTCTCAATTTTATCTCAACCTGTATTTAACTCTTTCATCGTGTGTGCAGGTTTTGATTATTCAGGTAAATATGGTTATATTGCTTAACAGAAGTGATTACCATAACAAACCCACATATTAGATGTATCATTATTATATTACATACAAAGAGTACGTCGCCTAATTTCATTGATGACCCCTCTTGTTCTGACATGTCCACCATTCAGTGATCAATGGAAGGTCCGATACCTGGTACGTAGACCTCGAGTCGAATGTTGTGAAAGTTATTAGTACGTTACTGACGTTTAGCAGGTCCTGTACCTACTAATAGTGGAGACAATCCACTGTGGATTCCTTATCAGCATAATATACCAGCCGTTGATACATAAATTCGGTATGTAAAGCGACTCTCGTCTCTTCCTGGGAGTTCTGACTATGTATTGCTTAGGACAAAACAGTGTATTAATTGAATTTCCGCGCAGTGAGCATCACGCTTCCCGTTGGTTTTGTTAAATAAGCTAATACTGATTACTCGCCGTAGTGTTGCCTGCGGGTAAGCTGCGATAATGTCTGCATCCCTACTCGTTTGCTAACGTTATCAATTCATTCAGAGGCTATATTGACGGTAATTCAACTTTTTTTTTCTTCCGTGGAGTGCCTCAATGCTTACATTCATTGAACAGGTGTCAGTTTCGTCCCCGATCCAGCTTCTAGTTGCGTGGAGACTTTGGACCATTCAAGAGTCGCTTTGGATTCCGGCAATAGTGGGCATTTTGTCCTGTATGTCGACTGGTAAGTTTTTTGACGACGAGTCTGCTTGTATGTGATGCTGAACCAGTGAAGTCGGCGGTGTGTGGGACGGCATATCCGTGATATTTCTCCGGACCTTTGCAAATTCGCATCGTTCTTACCCGGCTGTATACCTATGGCTGATCTCGGCTGCAGCTGCTGATCTTCTGATCACCGGTGCTCTGTCATATACTTTGGTAAGGGTCATTTTACCCTTGAATCCAAGGTAATGTGAACTTGATGAACGTAGTATCGACGAAAAACTGGATCGGCCTCTTCCGATGCTGTAATTTCGCGCATTATTGCATGTACGTGGCATTTATGTCCATGCTTGTGATAATATGCTCACCAAGCCTGAATGTAGTCACGATTCAAAACGGACTTATTACGTAGGTCCCTGGCGCATTCATTAATATACTAGGAAAATCTGACAGGTTGTTGTATAGCTCGCTAGCAGCTATTGCAGACATCATCCTCCTGATCTCCGTACCTGTGAGTTTCTCAGATAAATTTCTCCCTATGTCATTCTGAATTATTGATTTGTACTAGCACTTAACAATGTAAGCTTCTCGTACAATTTCTTTAGCATAAAGCTTACAGGTCTTTGTATGATAGAAATTGGATATTCGAGGTGATGCTCGTCAAGTTGTACGCAAACAATTTAATGACTACTCTTAACGTGAGTGGGTGCTTAACATGCTTACGATTATATTCTGTTGTAACAAGGCTTTTTAGGCGAGAGAGACTCTCAATAAAAATTGGAATAACCAACACAGCAAGCTTTTCCACGATCGGGTGGATCTGATAAACGTTACCAAGGTACGCTTCACTTTGGTTTCACTGTTGATTCATTGAAACCTAACTTTTCATTCTTGTCGTTCCCAGGATACGGTTGATAGTCAGCTTGTATGTGTTGCAATGCAGCGTAACTCCTCGTTCCTCTACTGATACGAAATGCCATCCAGAGCGCAAGCGATATAGTATCTTCTACAGTCGACCAAGAGAAGTCTACAACCAGTGCCGTAGTGCGCTCACACATAAGTATTGAAATTGCCGGAGACTTTAAGGAGCAAGCATAGAAACAAAGTATTTCAGATAGAATTTGTAACAGATTAGTAATGTCGCTATCCTCTATGAGCGTCAAAGGAAATCCACCGGATCCCAGTGGAATTTAACGAACTTCAAAGAGGCCGAACGCTGAGCGTCCCTAGCGACTGTCTAATTTCCAGTGGACGACACCTGGTTTCACTGACGCAAGTTCAACAATTATTAAGTAATGCTAATTGCCGGACATCAGTATTCAGTATTCAGTACTCAGTGTTCATACGTTCACTGATGGACACTTGGTGTCCATCAGTATACTTTCCACCTCCTCGCATATGACTCAAATAAATTGACTTCAATATGTATAAGTATAGGGATACTGCGGAGCTAGATTTGTATTTAATCTAATCGTAGACACGTGAGAAGACTGCGTATTTCTCACACTAATGCATTCCTTCGCCGAAGAATCGTACGACATTTAAGTGTTGCCGAGAGTAGGCCACCGAGAGCACTCAGGAGTCAGCACTGCTGTCTCAGCTTTTTGCGTTCCATTCAGTGGAAGGCATCCGAATATGTCGTACATGAATGGCAGCAATTAAGGTACTAGCCCTACATATGGTCTATATCGAGGCTTTGCTGTTCACCATCGCAGTGGGGAATACGGCGGAGAAGGCTCTATTTTTATATGATTGGGAAGTATTCTCAGTACTCTATACTCATTGATCGATTGTTCCTTTGCCTTCGGAATAAGGCCTTGAATATGGACAAAATTATTCCATGGTCTCGTACTTAATGCAAATTAGTCCCGCATCTTTCTTCCTTTCCTCCACCCGCGCACATTAGCTCCCCATCAGCTTCGGAGAAAGCGTCACACGATCTATATCTCGTACAGAACATGTAAGTTCGCTACCTAAATTGAGTTACAAATTCAGTTGTGGACCTATCCTAATACGAACACTGCTAACGTAGGCTTACTAATAAGCAAATAGAAGCCGGATATTCGAAAACTTGCTTGTCAAGCTATAGGCAAACATTATGATGAGAAAATTCAACGCGAGTATGCGCATCTGGCATAGGAAGTAATTACAACTGCTAAGGTGATCGTTCGTGCCAGAGTCTCTAAATCAGATCTGGAATAACCGCAACAGCCTCTTCAATGATGGACTTGAACTGATAAGCGCCACTCAGGTATAGCTCATTTCCATTGCCACTGACGTTGAAAGTCATTTGACTTAAAGTGCCTTCCATGCAACGGGAACGGGTGATATATCATCCGTGGAAAATACCGGGGTGTCCTTGAACATTGACCGCAATCTAAACTGTAAGGAACAAGTTTAGAAGAAGATCGCCTGTAAAAATCAGTAAAACTTATTCTCGTACCAAAACAGATAGTACACGAAAGTAGTATAAGTTTAATGGCGTGGTATTTCTCTGGTCCTCTTCTTCCATCCGATAACAGCAATTTATATGTCACACACTTTCAAGGGCTATAACTAGCGCCCAGCTCAACCTTTTCATCACAATCACACATTGGCCCCCTGTAGCATGATGCACACAACCGTTAAACATCACGATGAACATGAGCGATTATAGTGTGCGTCTGGAGGGTGGAGACGCCTCAAGTTAGGGGTAAATTGACCCAAGATGCTTATCCACCGTACAAAAACTTGCGTGTTCAAACTTAGTTCTATTTTGAGGCTGTCCGACGCGACGCGACAAGGTCAGGTGGGCATAAATCCCAAAGAGATCAAATTGGAATGACATTGACTGATTCCGCTGTGGCAGTGCAGTCTGGCCGACTGCCCGATCCATACAGTAGATTAGATTAGATCACATCCTGTATGACAGCGCGACGCGTCTTAGCCGAATACATCCACTCTTGCCCGCAACTGCCATCGTGCGAGGCTGCTCGACGCGTTCCCGAGCCCAGCTATCCCAGTCCAGAGCAGATCGGACTGCTCCACCGCTAATTAGCATGTGTGGAATCAATACGGGCAAAAGGAAATCAGCGAGACACGAGCGAGCGAGCGATGGCGCACATCTCGCTCACGCCTCGCTCATTTGTGTGAATGGCGGAATTTAAATATTGATGTACAGTAGATTCTTGTCGTTTTTTTGTCTTTTTTTTTTTTTTTTTTTTTTTAGTAAACCATCTCGAAATTTTTTTCTGTGTTATTATCAGTAGTAAAAGTATATAACTGTAAATTTTGGTGCTACCAGGGTTGCTGGTGCAGTTTGTGCGACACCATATGTGTGCAACTGCATCAATTATTGGCTAAGTCCGGTGGCCAAGGACTTATTTCCCTCGAAAAATATAAATTGAAGGCATATAAAGGGACGAAGAGGTACAAATTACATTCTACATATGTTATTCACCATGCATCATGTCTTAAATGTGAATAGATATGATGATATTTCCATGAACTTGATACAAATTCTCGCACATGCCCGCAAGTGCTCGCGAGTGCCTCGCTAATGCCTCGCTCGTGATCGCAAGTGCTCGCTCATACGCGGGAGTGTCTCGCTTGTGCTCGCTCATGCGCGCGTGTGTTTTGTCTATGCTCGCAAATATTGCGCGAGTGCTCGCTCGCTCGCATTGATTTTCTTTCTTCTATGACACCATTTATTCAAGTTTGTGATCATCCTTCGTCAAATTTTAGATAACAACTATCCAACATTTGCCTACCTTATACAAATTCTCCTTGACATTCGTAGGTACTGTATTTAAGTAATTATCTCAGAACTAACTATGCTATTGTACAAGTTCTATGTGTTTATAAAATCTGTAAGGTAAGTCATTATAAAACAAAAATCGAGACTAATATTCATCTGAAATGTGCGTCAAAGTCACAGGCAATATAATTTAAAGTATATAGTTCTTAAATATTTTGGAAAAAGTCGGAATAATCACACTTTGCGAGAGTTGAACTCGCTTACTCTCGCTAGTCAAAGTTTGTGCGGCGCATGTTGCTCGCTCATTCGCGCTAATTGTCTCTCGCGATCTCGCTAAAAGATGTGTGCCCAATCAATACATGTATCCCAGGAAAAATATAATTATATAGATGACATGTATAGTCCTAATTTATTTCTACCAGGGAAACATAAGAGGAGTAAATATGAGTTTATTTAATTACCTTTATCTTCTCGATACAGCAGTTGGGTGAAGGGCGTTTGTGGAAGCCACTGGAGCCATCGTCTTTCCTGACTTCAATATACATATCCAGCGCTCTTTGCTAATCCTGAGATATGCACAAATTGGGAGGCCGCCTATTGAATTTTATGAACATATATATTGTGATTGACTGCGTTTCTGAACAGGGCACATCTAAATCTTGCGTAAATAAAATCACTTCTGCTGCCGCAGTCGCCGGGTGGTGCATATTTAATCTCCGATCGAACTTGTGTCGTGTCACCATCGTTGCATGTGAGTGTGACAAACAACGTCACCACACCTCTTGTTCCTGACTTTCTCCGATGACCACAGAGGACGACAAACGCGCACCCGCTGACGTCTCAGACAACGACGATCTAGGTGAAGACGAAGAAATTGACGAGAAAGCGAAGCTTTTGTCTCGCGAACCATCTCCTGTACCCTCTGATAAAGATGAAGACGAAGTGGAGCCGCGTTACCAACAGCCTGCACCTTCCCCTCTGAAGCGTTTTGCGGTTATTATCTTCATGATTTTCTTGTTCTGGTTGGGTTTCCAGCTGGGTAGTAAAGTGCTGCCTGGAAAACGGAAATCCCAGATCGTCTACGCTTCCAGGTGCGACCTGACGTCCTGTGCGGCTTTATGTTTCTTGGGCTGACCCTCCTTGACAGGTACTCAAAGGAGCACAAATTCCGCCCAGCAGCAAGCCCAATTATTACGGAAACGCTGAAGGATGGACGTGTACGGCTTCGTGGGGCGCTTCCTACCGAGGAAGTCAAACCTCTTCCGAAGAAAGCCGCTGTTGGGAAGAAGAGTAGAAGAACAAAACGCAAGTCGCAGCAGAGAAAATGATGTGTGTTCTCCTGATATTTGCATACACCCGATGAGTACTCATTATCTTCGTTAAACTCATATCGCCAGACCCTTGACCATTACCAGAACCTTTCATTCTCGTCTATAATATGATACCGATCCTATTCAACAAGTTTTATTCTTAGGAGATTCATGACAGTTCTTTTTTCCCTCAAGACAAATTTCGAAGATGCGATATCATAAGGCTGCCCAGAAATTGATCCCATGTTTTGTAGGGGCGCGCGTTCGATGCACCTGCGTAGTCTCCTAACGCCCCGATACTCGGCTGGTTGTCGCGGCTGGTCATACTTCGCATTCACGTTATTATAGAAACGGCCATGAAACGAAACTCCCAAACCCACCATCCGAAACAAGAATCTGAGTTACTATGTTGGAAAAGGCATTCGCATTCTTTTTTATCTCTCTCGGACACACGTAAGGAAATGTCGCCGAAACTACATCAAGAGAATGCTGCTATAGCTTTCTGAAACGCTGCACTGACGGCCTGCAAGTCGTTAGTCAGACTTTCTTGAAGGGTTGTTAGGTTTGGATCTGCCTAAAATCTCCGGTTGCTTAGTGACAAAGTTACAAAGTAGGCTCGAATAACTGACTGCGGCAATGCTCAGCAAAGTGTTATCAACTGCGGTGGAAGCAACCTCCGTCATGTTTAAATCGAATTTGACTAACGCAGCGATATTGTTAATGGGAAGGGCGTTCACTTGGCCTCTTTTCGTCGCGATTAAGTCCAGATAGCCCAAAATCATGGGCGTCAATTCGTCATAGAGTGTGAGGATTGTGCCAGCATCCGTTGTTGATAGTGGAGGGGGTAGGCTCTAATGAGATAGCTTGTTCAACGACGCTCTTGCACAAAACAGAATACGTTACATTGAGATCGTTTTGTAAGGTGCCTAGCAGAGAACTCCACGTCTCTGCAGCATTATGCATTTTCTGCGCAATGGTTACCGTCAACCATTATTGACTCCTTGTCGTTTACAAGCTACATGATGGATGTGCCGACTTACCAAGAAGCCAGTGAGTCCGTTGGCGGGAAAATTCTCGGCAAGCATGTTTATCGTGCTGACTTGAGTTCCTATATTTTCGATGTCCTCGACAACATTTACGAGGGCTCTGGGAGACACATGCCGAGTATTAAATGCCAAAGTCCCGGAAACGGAGAGTATGACAGCTCTGAAGCGAGTAAACGAAAGCTTCATGGACTCAGTAGAAATGGTCAAATTTCGAACAAAGCCAGGAGACGAAAGCAGCTAAGCCTCAGTGTATGAATACAGTCCTGGAGTATCAGCTTTTATAAGATGTGGTGGATTGATAGCCGTAAATAAGCACATGACGACACATGTAGGTTTTCATCTAATGAGCGCGAGGTCGCATTGACAATCACGACACGCGTGAGCACCGAGCCTTTTACCTCAATCACAATAAAGAAAATTTTACTCACAAGATCACAGTTCTAAAATACAGTGTGAATGTTGCAAGGATTACATGTTTTGAATGTTAGATAATTTTGGATCGTGGGTCGAATTGTATAGAAGCACTAATTAGATTTGACGCCTCTATTTCAACATTACTCTAAAATTATGCTGGCTGAGCTACACACTAATGGACGTGTATATGTAATACAAGCAGAATGGTATGCCTGAATCAGCAAAATTCCGGGAAAAGACTCCAAGGTAATGCTAAAGCGAAGTGGACTGCAACATTGACGTGATAAATGATCATCAGAAGCTTTATACGACGCGAAACGTACGTGACAACAGGGGAAGACATGGGAGCAGGGCAACAACGCAAGCTCACTGTATATCGTATTGAGTCATGTGCTCTGAGGGCTATACAAAAGGAAAGAAGGCTGATAGTTGTTCCGTCCTTGATGATTAGAAACTTGCTTTGTGACGTCGGTGGGTACGTCTTTCTAAAACTCCGAAACTAGGACTCAATCTCCGGTTCTGACAATTTTGACGATGTCATATGTGGGATAATGGGCGCCATGCAAAGTCGACCATTCAACTGACTCGTTCTCGCATAGAAAATCGTGTGTTTTATAACATAAAGTGTCAAATATCTGCAAAATATTCCACGCATAAATAGGCTGGCTAATAGTACATTGTATCCCTATTTCATCATTTCCAAAGCTTTGGGACCCGCATAAATAGATTCAGTTGATAGGTATCAAAATCAACCGTGAGGATGTTAAGAGAACGCAGAAATAGCTTTCTGAACTGCTGCGTAGACGTCCTGCATATCATTGAGTAATGTTGCTTCGAGGGCATTCAGCTTTGGATCAGCCTAGAATGGGTCGAAGGAATAGTCAGTGACGTAACTGAAAACAACTTTCATTACTAACAGCGGCAATATCTGCCAAATTGTTATCAACTATAATGCATGCGGCTGCCGTCAAGTTTAGGTCGAATGTGAATAAAGAAGAGATGTTGGCTATGGGAACCGGTGCGAATTGCGAACTCTTATTCGCGAGCAGGTCCATAGAGCTGATGATCGTTGGACTCAGGGCCAAGTAGGCGTCAATGAATGCAGTGGTATTTGCCGTTGGTATTGGACGAGGTAAACCCTAATTTTGAACGGAGTAAGTACGTAACTCTCTTGAAGAAAGTAAGCTTGTTCTACATTGAGGTCATCGTTTAACTCTGCAAGTAAAGCACGCCACATTGACGCGGCTACATCCATGTCCTATAAATGGCAAAGTGAACACATCCAAGCGTAACAGACACACATATGGACTTACACGAACTGCATTAAATGTAGGAGATTGCTTGATGAGTGCGCTCAAAGTATTTATTTGACTTCCGATGGCCGTGATATCCCCAAGAACATTCGTAAGAGCCCTGGGCGTTGGGGAGCGAACGTATAGTGCCAAGGCACCGGGAATAGAAAGTAATATTGCAGCGAAGGCAAATGTAATCTTCATAGTGTTTCAGTAGAGGAGAAAGAATGTGAACAGACAACCACTTGAGGCTGCAAGAGAAGATCGTCCAAGCTCCAGCTTTTATAGAGAAGAAACTCATCAGAAATAATCCCTGCATAAAAAAAGGCGACTCAGGGGCACAATAACGACTCCCGCAGACTAATTGTGTATGTTTCTATTTAAGGTGCATGCACATCGGGGTAAAATATGGCATTAAGATCATTCTCATGCAAAGCGCGTGGCATTGGACAAACACGAAAGGGTGTCGGACTGAAGCTATGTCAATTTATCTAAACACACAATTATCAATTATTATGCTTAAGGCTGGTCAACTGAAGTACAATGTCATTATACGAAGATGTAGATTCCCTGGATATACGGCGTATTTCGGTAGGGTATTGTGTAGAAAATACCATCCATTCAAAGCTCAAAGCCTAAGTTAAGCAACTTTAGAACGTGAGTCGCATCGCGTGGAACCCGAGTAGAATCAGCTATACTAATCTGTCTGAAGCCTCCTTGTATGCAATTTCCACTGCTGCTACAGGAACACCGCACTGTATTTGGCAAAAAGGTACAAGTGATGCTCGTACCATTTTATACAACGTGAGACGATGCGGATTTGGAAGGGATATACAGGCGCATAATCATCTTCTGCCAGGGTCGCAAAGAAACCGTATTATATTCTTAAGATGTATGCAGTGGATAGTCTACCCACAAGATTCTGGGATACTATGTACGCCAAATAGTATAGGTTGCGCGTCCGACAGATATGGGGAGATTTTGTGTGATGTCCAACTGCTGACCCGTACGAAGAGAACTATGTTCGTATGCTATCACTTCGTCTACGAGAGTTTGAAATATGGCTATAAGACTTTAACGGACAAGCTATAACATCTCAGAGGCACTAGCAGTGATATATACGAAACCTAGAGGTAGAAAAGGTTAATATAAATATTTCATCAAGTCCACTGTTGCGGGTAATTCCAAGGTAATTCCTTAATTTTCCTGATGTGCATCAAAAGTTGTTCTGTGCCGTGGATTGTTTAGTGATGGTCGGTATTGCAGCTGAAATGGCCCTCACCGCTGGAGGCATGACTGAGGCACACTTGCTCTAATTACAGATATTATTATCTGATGCGCGTGTGCATAGGAGAACAGCTTCAGAGAAGTCTTCTCCCGAGGAACTCTGGGTAGAATCAATAAGAGACCAGTAACGGTCCTGGGAATTTTGTATCATTCGATCTTATCCAAAAGATGGAACGTGGATAGACCTTGAGATACAGCGGCTTTGTATATCGTATACGGAATCTTCACAATGTGCTGTTCTGTGAAACACCCTGAAGTCTGAAGCATACATTAGTAAACAATTTGGAATGTAAGTCGAACGAATGGATCCAGGCAGTGTTACCCTTAAAAAGGTGTCGGATCAAGCTACCTCAACATCTTGAATCTGTCATAACATACTCTTGAGACAACGAGTGTACGTACGATGCTGATAATTGAAGCTATTGGTGAGGAGATAAAATGAGACAAACTGAATTTAAGAGAAGGATTTAATATCCGAAGAACTCGGGGGCGACAATTTCACCATGTTCCATTAGCGGGTAACTCCGACGTTAGCGATGCGCATCAAAACACGCATCAGTCGCTATTCTAAGATCACCGCGCGATGTACATGGGCGCTGGGTTCACCAAGAAAATGCTACTGAGTCATAAAAATTGGACGCCAGGATAAAATAATACAGTAAAAACTATAATTTTATGCAATTTTAATCTCCAGTTTTAGTGGTTTTAGTGAAGGCTCTGAATCATCCAATCCTCCCCCTCCTCAACTTCGTCGATGAGCAGTGATTGGGCCCTTTGATCTGCCTGCTTGAATCCAGTTTTCGTATATAGGGC
>Ga0247779_1001138_pt1 | contig 13430 bp, 9 predicted proteins | sample UWRJL221509R5_FD_179925 | JGI IMG/M metagenome (GOLD analysis project Ga0247779, IMG submission 179925) | Plant litter microbial communities from Arlington Agricultural Research Station in Wisconsin, United States - UWRJ-L221-509R-5 | ecosystem: Environmental > Terrestrial > Plant litter >...
GGTGCCGATCCAGCGGCGCTTCGTCTTCGGGGCCGCCGGCGGGGTGCCTGCGGACAGTCGTTCTTGTTCCATCGCGATCCTTGTTCGCACCGGCCCGGGAGGGCGGCGCGCATCACTTGTCCTGTCGAACGTTCGAGCGGGGCGAGCCCATCCCTGCGCCTCTCCTCGACCGCGCGACACCATAGCAAACGACGCACCTGTTTTCGGAGGGCGGGCGAGGGTTTAGAAAAACTTTACCTGTCGAGCTGATGGACGCCGGCCCGGGCCCGCTCGTGGCGGCCGGCGATCGTTGCTGGCGCGCGTCCACGCCGTGTCATCGCGACATCCGGCGCGAAGAGGCGCGCACGCTGAATCGCGGCGACGCCGCTCGTGCTTGCAAGCACCGGCCAGGCCGCGGCCCGGCGGGCGCGGACGATCCGGGTTCATGGGTGGATTACATTCACGCTTTTCGCCGCGAGTGCAGGCTTCGCGTCGGGCCGACTTCCACTTCCTCAGCGAGCACCTGCTGTCCATGACCGTTGCCAACGCCAATCCCTCCAGTTTCCCGCGCCTGATGGGCGACGTCGGCGGCACGAACGCCCGCTTCGCCGTCCAGGAGTCGCGCGGCGCGCCGCCCACGCAGGTGGTGACGTATCCGAGCGTCGAGTACGCCACCATCGCGGACGCGCTGAAGGCCTACGTGGCGCAGCTGACGTGCGCACGGCCGCTGCAGGCGGCGATCGGCATCGCCAACCCGATCGTCGGCGACCACGTGCAAATGACCAACTTCCACTGGTCGTTCTCGATCGAGGCGGTGCGCCGGGAACTCGGCTTCGACCGGCTGCTGCTGATCAACGACTTCACCGCGCTGGCGCTGTCGCTGCCGGCGCTGCAGCCCGAGCACCTGCGGCGCATCGGCACGGGGGGCACGGCGGATCCGGCGGGCGCGGTCGGCCTGATCGGCCCGGGCACGGGGCTGGGCGTGTCGGGCCTGCTGCGCGTCGACGCGGGCGGGCGCTCGGTGCCGCTGGGCGGCGAGGGCGGTCACGTCAGCCTGGCGCCGGGCAATGCGCGCGAGGACCGGGTCGTCGCGGCGCTGCGCGACAAGTTCGGCCATGCGTCGGCGGAGCGCGCGCTGTCGGGCATGGGGCTCGTCAACCTGTACGAGGCGCTGTGCGCGATCGACGGCGCGCCGGCGAAGGCGCTCGATCCGGCCGGCGTGACCGGCGCGGCGACGGCGGGCAGCGATCCGCGCTGCGTCGAGGCGGTCGAGATCTTCTTCGCGTTCCTCGGGAGCGTGGCGGGCAACCTGGCGCTGACGCTGGGCTCGCGCGGCGGCATGTACATCGGCGGCGGCATCATCCCGCGTCTGGGCGACTGGATCGATCGCTCGGCGTTCCGCGAGCGCTTCGTGGCGAAGGGGCGGTTCCGCGACTACCTCGACGGGATTCCGACGTGGCTGATCCATGCGGAGACGTCGCCCGCGCTGATCGGGGCGGCGAACGCGTTGGACCAGCTCTGAGTCGGCGCCTCGGCGGCGGCGGATCCGCGCGCCAGCCATCCGGCAACGAGATCCACCCCAGCCGCCCGGCAACGAAAAAGCGCGCCTCGAGGGCGCGCTCCTGCATCGAAAAGCGGCGGATCAGTCGCCGAGCAACGCGGCGCCGCCACCCATCACCTGGCTGAATCCGGCGTCGACGTACGAGATCTCGCCCGTCATGCCCGACGACAGGTCCGACAGCATGAACGCCGCGACGTTGCCCACGTCCTCGATCGTCACGGTGCGGCGCAGCGGCGAGTTCTCCTCGAAGACGCCCAGCAGCTTGCCGAAGCCCTTGATGCCCGACGCGGCGAGCGTCTTGATCGGCCCGGCGGAGATGCCGTTCACGCGGATGCCCTTCGGGCCCAGCCCCGCCGCCAGGTAGCGCACCGAGGCCTCGAGCGACGCCTTGGCCAGGCCCATCGTGTTGTACGCGGGGACGGCGCGCACCGCGCCGAGATAGGTCATCGTCAGCAGGGCGCTCCTGTCGCGCAGCTGCGGCAGCACGGCCTTGGCCAGCGCCGGGAAGCTGTAGGCCGAGATGTCGTGGGCGATGCGGAAGCCTTCGCGCGACAGGCCGTCCAGGAATTCGCCGGCGATCGCCTCGCGCGGGGCGAAGCCGATCGAATGGACGAAGCCGTCGAAGCCTTCGGGCCAGGCCTGCTTCAGGCCGTCGGCGAGGGCGGCGATCTGCTCGTCGGAGCCGACGTCGCAGTCGAAGACGAGCCTCGAGCCGAATTCGGCCGCGGTCTCGGTGATGCGCTCCTTGAAGCGCTCGCCCTGGTAGCTGAAGGCGAGTTCGGCGCCTTCCCGGTGGCAGGCCCGGGCGACGCCGTAGGCGATCGAGCGGTTGTTCAATACGCCCGTGATGAGCAGGCGCTTGCCGGCGAGGAATCCCATGCGGTCTCCGTATGTTGCTAGTATGGTGATTGTCGCACCCCCAATCTTGCGGGTACGTCTCTTGCGGGCTATAATACGAGCTTCGCTGAGGTACTGGATTAGCGGATCCGCTGCGCCGGCCCCGGAGTTTATCGGGGGTGGCGCGGGATCTGACGGAAGGGCATGACGCGTGGAAGAGGTGGGCGGATAGTCTTTCTGCCCATTTTTTTTGCCGTCGCGTTTGCATCGTGAAATAAGTCCGCCGGGGACAGTACCGCAACGAGAAGAACTCTGCGAGATGGCGGCCGTCGAAGCCGGCATCTCGATTGCAAGTTGCAAGGGTCCTCAGGGGCCTTTGCCACTTTTTGGGCTTGGTCGTTTCAACTTTCGAACTTCAGAACCACTTTCTTGGCAGTACCCGCACAACACACTCCAGGCTGGACTTCCGCCATCGAACGCACCGTCACCGGGTTGGGATACGACCTGGTGGACGTCGAGCGCGTTGGCGGCGGGCTGCTGCGCGTCACGATCGACCGCGTCCCTGGCCACGTGTACACGACGGGCGAGTCCGAGTTCGTGCTGGTCGAGGATTGCGAAGCTGTCACGCGACAGCTGCAATATGTGCTCGAAGTGGAGAACGCGGACTACAGCCGGCTGGAGGTCTCCTCGCCGGGCCTGGATCGTCCGCTGCGGGGCGAGCGCGACTTCCGGCGCTTCGTCGGCGAACAAGTGGAAATCACGCTGAAGCAGCCATTCCAGGCGCGCAAGAAGTTCGCGGGCGAACTCCAGGCGCGCGAGAACGGCTGGGGGCTGGTGCTGCCGGCGGCGCCGATCAGCAAGACGCAGGCGAAGGCCGGCGCCAGGGCGGACGTCGAGCAGGTGCTCGATTTCACGCTCGATGAATTGCAGGAAGCCCGGCTGGTGCCGGTGATCGACTTCAAGGGACGCCGCCGCAAGGCGGAGCCCGCCGCCGTGCCCGAGGCCGGCGCTCAATCCGACGACGGAGGTCAAGAAGAATGAACCGCGAAATGCTGATGTTGGTGGACGCGATCTCGCGCGAAAAGACCGTGGAACGCGATCTCGTGTTCGGCGCGGTCGAGTCTGCGCTCGCCTCGGCCACCAAGAAGCTTCACGGTGCCGACGTGGACATCCGTGTCTCGGTGGACCGCGAGACGGGCGACTACGACACCTACCGCCGCTGGCACGTCGTGCCCAACGAGGCCGGCCTGCAGATCCCGGACGCCGAGATCCTGCTGTTCGAGGCGCAGGAACAGATCCCCGACATCGAGGTCGACGACTACATCGAGGAGCCGATCGACTCCGTGCCGATCGGCCGCATCGGCGCGCAGGCCGCCAAGCAGGTCATCCTGCAGAAGATCCGCGACGCCGAGCGCGAGCAGCTGCTCAACCACTTCCTGTCGCGCGGCGAGCGCATCTTCACGGGCACCGTCAAGCGCCTGGACAAGGGCGACATCATCGTCGAGCAGGGCCGCGTCGAAGGCCGCCTGAAGCGCAGCGAGATGATCCCGAAGGAAAACCTGCGGTCGGGCGACCGCGTGCGGGCCTTCATCGCCGGGGTTGATTCCCAGGCCCGCGGTCCCCAGATCATGTTGTCGCGCAGCGCCCCCGGCTTCATGGTGGAGCTGTTCGGCCAGGAAGTGCCCGAGATCGAGCAGGGCCTGCTGGAGATCAAGAGCTGCGCCCGCGACGCCGGCTCGCGCGCCAAGATCGCCGTGCTGTCCCACGACAAGCGCGTCGACCCGATCGGCACCTGCGTCGGCGTGCGGGGCTCGCGCGTGACCGCGGTCACCAACGAGCTCGCCGGCGAGCGCGTCGACATCGTGCTGTGGAGCGAGGATCCGGCCCAGTTCGTCATCGGCGCGCTGGCCCCGGCCAACGTGCAGTCGATCGTCGTCGATGAAGAGAAGCACGCGATGGACGTCGTGGTCGACGAGGAGAACCTCGCGATCGCGATCGGCCGCGGCGGCCAGAACGTGCGCCTCGCGTCCGACCTGACCGGCTGGCGCATCAACATCATGACGGCCGAGGAATCGCAGGCCAAGCAGGCCTCCGAACTCGGCGGCGTGCGCGAGCTCTTCGTCGAGAAGCTGGACGTCGACGGCGAGGTCGCCGACATCCTGATCGAGGAAGGCTTCACGAGCCTCGAGCAGGTGGCCTACGTGCCGCTGCAGGAGATGCTCGAGATCGAAGGCTTCGACGAAGACACGGTCAACGAGCTGCGCACCCGTGCCAAGGATGCGCTGCTGACGATGGAGATCGCGCGCGAGGAGCGCGTGGACGAGGTGTCGCAGGACCTGCGCGACCTCGAAGGACTGACGCCCGACCTGATCGGGAAGCTGGCGGACGGCGGCGTGCACAAGCGCGACGACCTGGCCGACCTGGCGGTCGACGAACTGGTGGAGATGACCGGCGTTGACGAGGCCAGCGCGAAGGCGCTGATCATGAAGGCCCGCGAGCACTGGTTCAACGCCTGAGCTCGAACGACCACCACGTAAACGAACGCCCGGAACAACGAGCAAGGAATTCCTGAAATGGCAGTGACTACCGTCGCCCAGTTTGCATCGGAGCTGAACCGCCCCGCTGCAACGCTGCTCGAACAGCTGCAGTCCGCAGGCGTCGCCAAGGCGACGACCGACGACGCGCTGAACGACGCAGACAAGGAGCGGCTGCTCGACTACTTGCGCAATGCGCACGGCACCACCGGGGGCGAGCGCAAGAAGATCACGCTGACCCGCAAGTCGACCAGCGAGATCAAGCAGGCGGATGCGAGCGGCAAGGCCCGCACCATCCAGGTCGAAGTGCGCAAGAAGCGCACCTTCGTCCAGCGCGACGATTCGACGACGGAGGAGCAGGCCCAGGCCGCTGCCGCCGCGGAGGAGGCCGAGCTGGTGCGCCGCGAGGAAGAGGCCCGCGCCCAGGCCGCGCTGATGCGCGAGCAGGAAGAGGCGCTGGCCGAGAAGCGCCGCGTGCGCGAGGCGGAGGAGGCGCGCGTGCGTGCCGAGGCCGAGGAACGCGCCCGGTCCGCCGCCGAAGCCGCCGAGAAGGCCGCTGCCGAGAAGGTGGCTGCCGATGCGGCGCGCGCCGCCGCCGAGGCCGCCAAGCCCAAGGTGCCGATGACCAAGTCGGCCAAGGACGCCGCCGCCCGCGAGGCCGCTGCGGCGGCCGCCGCCGCCGCGGCCGCCCCGGCCCCGGTGGCCGAGGCACCCGCCGCCGAACCCGTCGCGCCGCCGGCCGAACCCGTGCGCCAGGTGCGGGTGATCAAGGCCGCCGACGCCGCGGAAGAAGAATCCAAGCGGATGAACGACCTGCAGAGCCGCCGCAAGGCCGCCGAGGCCGAGGCCGCCGCCATCCGCGCGATGATGTCGGCGCCCAAGAAGGTGATGACCGCTCCGAAGCCGGAGCCGCCGAAGCCGGTGGACGCCGCCGGCATCAAGGGCACGATCCACAAGGCCAAGGCCGTTCCGGGCGCCCCCGCGGCACCGGGCGCGAAGCCGGGCGACAAGAAGGCCGTCAAGTCCGAGAAGCTCTCGTCGAGCTGGGCCGACGACGCCGCCAAGAAGCGTGGCGAAGCCAGCAAGGGACGCCCCGGCGCCCCGGCGGGCGCGGGTGCCGGCCGTCCGGGCTGGCGCGCGCCGCGCGGCGGCGGCCGCGGCGGTCGCGATCGCGATTCGGGCAGCAGCAACTTCCAGGCGCCCACCGAGATGGTGGTGCAGGAAGTGCACGTGCCCGAGACCATCTCCGTGGCCGACCTGGCGCACAAGATGTCGGTCAAGGCCTCCGAGGTCATCAAGCAGCTGATGAAGCTGGGCCAGATGGTCACGATCAACCAGCAGCTGGACCAGGAGACCGCGATGATCGTGGTCGAGGAGATGGGCCACAAGGCGATCACCGCCAAGCTGGACGATCCGGAAGCCTTCAGCGAGGAAGAAAAGGCCGCGCAGGTCGTCGGCGAAATGCTGCCGCGCGCGCCGGTCGTCACCGTCATGGGTCACGTCGACCACGGCAAGACCTCGCTGCTGGACTACATCCGCCGCGCCCGCGTCGCCTCCGGCGAAGCCGGCGGCATCACGCAGCACATCGGCGCTTACCACGTGGAAACCCCGCGCGGCATGATCACCTTCCTGGACACACCGGGTCACGCGGCCTTCACGGCCATGCGTGCGCGCGGCGCCAAGGCCACCGACATCGTGATCCTGGTGGTCGCGGCCGACGACGGCGTCATGCCGCAGACGAAGGAAGCGATCCACCACGCGAAGGCGGCGGGCGTGCCCATCGTCGTCGCGATCAACAAGATCGACAAGCCCGACGCCAACCTCGAGCGCGTGCGCTCCGAGCTGGTGGCCGAAGAGGTCGTGCCGGAAGAGTTCGGCGGCGATTCGCCGTTCGTGCAGGTCTCGGCCAAGACGGGCCAGGGCATCGACAACCTGCTCGAGCAGGTGCTGCTGCAGGCCGAAGTGCTGGAGCTCAAGGCCCCGGCCGAGGCCGCGGCGCAGGGCGTCGTCGTCGAGGCCCGCCTCGACAAGGGCCGCGGGCCGGTCGCGACGGTGCTGGTGCAGACCGGCACGCTCAAGCGCGGCGACATCGTGCTGGCGGGGTCGAGCTTCGGCCGCGTCCGCGCGATGATCGACGAGGACGGCAACGCGACCAACGAAGCCGGTCCGTCCATCCCGGTCGAGATCCAGGGCCTGACCGAAGTGCCGCAGGCCGGCGACGACTTCATGGTGCTGACCGACGAACGGCGTGCGCGCGAGATCGCCACGTTCCGCCAGGGCAAGTACCGCGACGTCAAGCTGGCGCGCCTGCAGAAGAGCAAGATGGAGAACCTGTTCGACGGCATGGGCGCCGACGTCCAGGTGATGCCCATCATCGTCAAGGCCGACGTGCAGGGCTCGCAGGAAGCGCTGGGCGCGTCGCTGCTCAAGCTGTCGACCGACGAGGTCAAGGTGCAGATCGTGCACTCGGCCGTGGGCGGCATCAGCGAGTCGGACGTCAACCTGGCGATCGCCTCCAAGGCCACCATCATCGGCTTCAACGTCCGTGCCGACGCCGGCGCGCGCAAGCTCGCCGAGAACAACGGCGTCGACCTGCGCTACTACAACATCATCTACGACGCCGTGGACGAGGTGAAGGCGGCGATGACGGGGATGCTGGCGCCGGAACAGCGCGAGGAAGTCGTGGGCTCGGCGGAGATCCGCCAGATCTTCACGGTCTCCAAGACCAACATCGCGGGTTGCATGGTCACCTCCGGCGTGGTTCGCCGCGGCTCGAAGGTGCGCCTGCTGCGCGACAACGTCGTCATCCATACCGGCGAGCTCGATTCGCTGCGCCGGATGAAGGACGAGGCGCGCGAAGTGGTCCAGGGCTTCGAGTGCGGCCTGACGATCAAGAACTACAACGACATCAAGGAAGGCGACCAGCTCGAGTTCTTCGAGATCAAGGAAGTCGCCAGAACTCTTTGACTCCACGGTCGCTTGCGCTGCCTGGCCCCGAGGGGCCGGCCGCGAGCGGCCCGGCAAAGCCGGTTCCAGCGCTCCCTTGACCTTCGGGGTGGGCGCTCGAGCGGCAGCGCCGGCAGAATTCGCGGGCGGAGCCCGACCTGAAAGGCCCCGCCCGATCGGTGGGGCCTTTTGTTTGCGGCTCAAGATCGAAGACATATGCGACACAAACGAAACATCCCCAACCGCGGCTTCCGCGTCGCCGACCAGATCCAGCGGGACCTGGGCGAGCTGATCCGCGAGCTGAAGGATCCGCGCGTCGGCATGATCACCGTCAACTCGGTGGAGGTCACGCCCGACTACGCGCATGCCAAGGTCTACTTCTCGCTGCTGATCGGCGACTCGGCCGAGAGCGAGATCGCGCTGAACGAGGCCGCCGGCTTCCTGCGCAACGGGCTGTTCAAGCGCCTGTCCATCCACACCGTGCCGACGCTGCACTTCCACTTCGACCGCACCACCGAGCGCGCGGCGGAGCTCAACGCGATGATTCTCCAGGCCAACGCCAACCGGGTCCGCGACGAAGAGCCCGCGCCCGGCGAGCCCAAGGCCGAAGGCTGACTGCGATGACCGAGCTTCGCGCCGCGCCCCCGACGGACGTCGCCGCTGCCCCCGCAGCCGCGCGTTCGCCGCGTCCTGCGCGGGTGAAGATCGTGCGCCGGCCGGTGCACGGCGTGCTGTTGCTCGACAAGCCGATGGGCCTGTCGTCCAACGACGCGCTGCAGAAGGCCAAGTGGCTGCTGCGCGCCGAGAAGGCCGGCCACACCGGGACGCTCGACCCGCTGGCCACCGGCCTGCTGCCACTGTGCTTCGGCGCGGCCACCAAGTTCGCGCAGGTGAGCCTGGATTCGGACAAGGCCTACCGCGCGACGCTGCGCTTCGGCCGCACCACGCGCACCGGCGACGCCGAGGGCGACGTGCTGCTGGAGCGTCCGGTGGCCTTCGACCGCGCCGCGCTCGAGGCCGCGTGCGCCCGCTGGACGGGCCCGATCAGGCAGCTGCCGCCGATGTACTCCGCGCTCAAGCACAACGGCAAGGCGCTGTACGAGTACGCCCGCGACGGCGTGGAGATCGAGCGTGCAGAACGCGACGTGACGATTCACACGATAGCCATCGTGGATTGGCACCCTGAAAACCCGGAGACGGCGACAATCGAGGTTCGCTGTTCCAAGGGCACCTACATCCGCACCCTGGCCGAATCCATCGGCGAGGCGCTGGGCTGCGGCGCGCACCTGAGCGGCCTGCGCCGCACCGCGAGCGGGCCGCTGACACTGCAGGACGCGATCACGCTGGAGGCGCTCGAGGCGATGCCCGAGGCCGAGCGCGGAAGTCGCCTGCTGCGTCCCGACACCCTGCTGGCCGAATGGCCGGCCGTGCGACTCGAAGCCAACGAGGCCGCACGTTTCCTGACCGGCCTGCGCCGGCGCACCTCCGAGCCCGATTGCGCGCACCTGCGCGTCTACGGGCCCGAACCGCACGCACTTCTTGGCAGCGCGCACATCACGGCTGGCGAGTTGATCGCCGATCGCCTGCTGAGCCCCACCGAAGTGCAGGGCCTGCTGAACTGAATTGAACCCTTCCGAGAACGTTATGACCGCTAGCACGCAGATCCGCAACATCGCCATCATCGCCCACGTCGACCATGGCAAGACGACGCTGGTCGACCAGCTCCTTCGCCAGAGCGGCACCTTCGCCGAGCACGAGAAGGTCGTCGACACCGTGATGGACAACAACGCGATCGAGCGCGAGCGCGGCATCACCATCCTGGCCAAGAACTGCGCGGTCAGCTGGAAGGGCACGCACATCAACATCGTCGACACCCCGGGCCACGCGGACTTCGGCGGCGAGGTCGAGCGCGCGTTGTCCATGGTCGACGGCGTGGTGCTGCTGATCGATGCCCAGGAAGGCCCGATGCCGCAGACGCGCTTCGTCACCAAGAAGGCGCTGGCCCTCGGCCTGAAGCCCATCGTCGTGGTCAACAAGGTCGACAAGCCGGGCGCCAAGCCCGAGATGGTGGTCAACGCCGCCTTCGACCTGTTCGACAAGCTGGGCGCCAACGACGAGCAGCTCGACTTCCCGGTCGTCTACGCGTCGGGCATCAACGGCTGGTCGTCGCTGACCGAGGGGGCGCCGGGCGAGAAGTGGGGCGAGGACATGTCCGCGCTGTTCGACACCGTGCTCAAGCACGTCGAGCCGAACAAGGGCGACCCGGCCGCGCCGCTGCAGCTGCAGATCTCCGCGCTGGACTTCTCCACGTTCGTCGGGCGCATCGGCGTCGGCCGGATCCTGCAAGGCACGATCAAGCCGTCGATGGACGTCGTCGTGATGGAAGGCCCGGACGGCAAGGCCGTCAAGGGCCGCATCAACCAGGTGCTGACGTTCCAGGGCCTGGACCGCGTCCAGGTGACCGAGGCCGGCCCGGGCGAGATCGTGCTGATCAACGGCATCGACGACGTCAACATCGGCGTCACCATCACCGACCCGGTCAACCCGGCGCCGCTGCCGATGATCAAGGTCGACGAGCCGACGCTGACGATGAACTTCCTGGTCAACACGTCGCCGCTGGCCGGCCGCGAAGGCAAGTACGTCACCAGCCGCCAGATCTGGGACCGCCTGCAAAAGGAGCTGCAGCACAACGTCGCGCTGCGCGTGAAGGAGACCGACGAGGACGGCGTCTTCGAGGTGATGGGCCGCGGCGAACTGCACCTGACCATCCTGCTGGAGAACATGCGCCGCGAAGGCTTCGAGATGGCCGTGTCCAAGCCGCGCGTGGTGTTCCACGACATCGACGGCGTGCGCCACGAGCCGATCGAGCTGGTCACCGCCGACGTGGAGGAGACCCACCAGGGCGGCGTCATGCAGGCGCTCGGCGAGCGCAAGGGCGAGCTGGTCAACATGGAGCCGGACGGCAACGGCCGCGTCCGCCTCGAGTACCGCATCCCGGCGCGCGGCCTGATCGGCTTCTCCAACGAGTTCATGAACCTGACGCGCGGCTCGGGCCTGATCTCCAACATCTTCGACGGCTACGAGCCGCACAAGGGCGAGATCGGCGGCCGCAAGAACGGCGTGCTGATCTCGATGGATGCCGGCGAGATCTTCACCTACGCGCTGGGCAAGCTGGACGACCGCGGCCGCATGTTCGTCAAGCCGAACGACCCGGTCTACGAAGGCATGATCGTGGGCATCCACAGCCGCGACAACGACCTCGTGGTCAACGCCACGCGCACCAAGCAGCTGACCAACTTCCGGGTGTCCGGCAAGGAAGACGCGATCAAGATCACGCCGCCGATCGACCTCACGCTGGAATACGGCGTGGAGTTCATCGACGACGACGAGCTGGTCGAGATCACGCCGAAGAGCGTGCGCCTGCGCAAGCGCTACCTCACGGAAAACGAGCGCAAGCGCAACAAGAAGGCATGACGTTGAGCCCCCACGGTCGCTAGCGCTCCCTGCCCCCCGAGGGGGCGCTCCGCGAGCGGCCCGGCAGAGCCGGATCCGCCGCTCCCATGAATTTCGCTTGGGAGCTGTCAGCGGCAGCGCCGGGAACGAAGCAGTCCTGACCGAGCGGCCCGCCGAAAGGCGAGGTCGCTTTTCTTTTGGCATGTCGGAAGGTTGCGGCCTCGTCATCGTCGATCTGCGACACTTCACCGCGATGAATTCGACGTCTCCCATGACCCACGCCCGTGCTGCCTTTGGCATGGTCGCCGTCACGCTTCTCTGGAGCACCGCCGGGGTGGTCAGCCGCTCGCTGCAGGCCGCCGAGAGCTTCGAGGTGACGTTCTTCCGCAGTCTGTTCAACCTCGCCGGGCTAGGCCTCGCGCTCACGTGGATGCGCGGCTGGGGCCTGTGGGCGGACCTGCTGCGCGCGCCGCGCGTGGTGTGGATGTCGGGCGTGTGCTGGGCCGTGATGTTCACCGCCTTCATGGTGGCGCTGACGATGACGCGCGTGGCCAACGTGCTGGTCACGATGTCGATCAGCCCGCTGCTGACGGCCGTGTTCGCGCGCGTCTTCCTGCACCATCGCCAGCCGCTGCGCACCTGGCTCGCGATCGCGGTGGCCGGCGTGGGCATCGCGTGGATGTTCGGCCGCAGCATGCAGACCGCCGACGCGCGCAGCCTGGTGGGCATGGCCGTGGCCTTCGCGGTGCCGCTCTCGACGGCGCTCAACTACACCGTGCTGCAGCACGCGGGCCGCGCGCCGGCCGCCGCCGACGACAGCACGCAGACGCCGGCCGCTCAGCCCGACCTGTTCAGCGCCGTGCTGATCGGCGCGGCGATCTCCGCGCTCGTCACGCTGCCGCTCGCGTGGCCGTTCAAGGCCAATGCGCACGACCTCGGCCTGCTGCTCGGGCTCGGCATCGTGCAACTCGCCATCCCGTGCCTGCTGCTCGTGCGCGTGTCGCGCGCGCTGCCCGCGCCCGAGGTCGCGCTCATCGGCCTGCTGGAGGTCATCTTCGGCGTCCTGTGGGCCTGGATCGGCGCCGGCGAATCGCCCGGCAGCTCGGCCCTGGTCGGCGGCGGCATCGTCGTCGGCGCCCTCGTCTTCAACGAACTGCTGAGCCTGCGCGGACGCCAGGCCGCGTCCGTCGCCTAGGAGTCCCGTCATGGCCATGCCCGAATCGTCCACCGTGCTCGCGGAGCGCCGCAGGCACCTGGGCATCCTCACGCTGAACCGGCCGCAGGCCCTCAACGCGCTGTCGCTGGAGATGATCCGCCTGCTCACCGCGCAATTGCTCGCGTGGCGCGACGACCCGCAGGTGGGCGCGGTGCTGCTGCGCGGCGCCAACCGCGCGGGCAAGGCGCCGGCGTTCTGCGCCGGCGGCGACATCCGCTACTTCCACGCGGCCGCGCTCGCAGGCGATCCGACCCTGGAGGATTTCTTCAGCGAGGAATACGCGCTCAACCACCTGATCCACACCTTCGGCAAGCCGACCTTCGTGCTGATGGACGGCATCACGATGGGGGGCGGCATGGGCCTGGCGCAGGGCTGCTCGATGCGCGTCGTCACCGAGCACGCGAAGCTCGCGATGCCCGAGACCAACATCGGCCTGTTCCCCGACGTCGGCGGCGGCTGGTTCCTCGCGCGCACGCCGGGCTACCTCGGCGAGTTCCTGGGGCTGAGCGGCCAGGTGCTGGGCGCCGCCGATTCGCTGGCCGTCGACTGGGCCGACATCTGCGTGAAGGCCGATCGCCTCGACGAACTCGTGCAGGCGGTCGTCGACGCCACCGCCATCGACGGCGTCGGCGCGCTCTCGGCTGTCAATCCGTTCGCGGCCGACGCGGGCGCGTCGACGCTCGCGGCGCAGCGCGAGCTGATCGACCGCGCGTTCGCGGCGCACGACCTGGCCGCGATCGTCGCGGCGCTGGCGTCGGAGCCGGGCGAGTTCGCGGCGTCGCTGTCGAAGGCGCTGTCGCAACGCTCGCCGCTGATGATGGCCGTGACGCTGGAGCAGATCCGCCGGGCGCGCACGATGACGCTGGCGGACGACCTGCGAATGGAGCGCGGCCTCGTGCGCCAC
>Ga0247779_1001139_pt1 | contig 13428 bp, 13 predicted proteins | sample UWRJL221509R5_FD_179925 | JGI IMG/M metagenome (GOLD analysis project Ga0247779, IMG submission 179925) | Plant litter microbial communities from Arlington Agricultural Research Station in Wisconsin, United States - UWRJ-L221-509R-5 | ecosystem: Environmental > Terrestrial > Plant litter >...
GCTGAGTCTCATGCTGCTCCAAATGAGTTCATTGCGGTGCGGAGGCGCGCGCGCATCCGCGATAGTCGGTTTCGAACGCTGCTCTCACTGATTCCCAGGGTCGCCGCAGCAGTCATATAGCTCATCCTTTGTTCGATGCAGAGGACGAACAGTTGTTGGTCGACTGCTGCCATGGACTCGACGACGTCGCGCATGAACTCCACCAACGCGGCGTGCCCGGCCAATGTCTCTGCATCTGTGTAGGGGACTTCGCGGCGGTCGGACCTGGCGGTTTTCACCGCTTCGCGCTGGCGATCCGCAACCCATTTCAAGCTCTTGTGTCGTGCTGTAACCAGTAACCAGGGGAGCGCCGAATCGGTCACGAGCTCCAATTTCGCTTTCGCCACCCACAGTGCCGACCAGGTCTCCTGGGATGAATCTTCTGCACCTGAGCGGTCGCGGCAAAGGCTCGCACAGTAGCGGAATACCGACGAGACGTGGCGCTCGTAGACACGGCGAAATGCGCCGACATCCCCATGCACCGCCAACTTCAGCAATGCCGCATCGCTCGTCTCCAGATTCACCTCTCAACACCCCCTCGTTAAGTAATCCCCTGGGCACCATAAACCTCTCAGTCCGGCGCGCATGAAATTAATTTGCCGGTGATGTCGGCGTGGTCGGGTGGCGGCCGATTCGGTGACATCCATGGCGATCCCGCCGATCTTCCTCTGGAGCGCCGGGTCGCGAGACGCTACCTTGAGGGCATCCCAAAGCGTAAGGAGCGCCTCGTGGGCAAGGTAGTGATGTACGGCTCGGTGTCGGTGGACGGCTTCATCGCCGACGAAAATGACCAGCCGGGACCCCTCTTCGACTGGTTGACCAGCGGGGACGTGCCGCTGGACGACAGCGGCGTATTGATGGTGTCGCAAACGTCCTACGACTACACGCGGGCGTATTGGGACCAGATCGGGGTCACCGTCGTGGGCCGCCACGTCTTCGACCTGACGGATGGCTGGGACGGGAACCCTCCCGGTGGGATGGACCACGTGGTGGTCGTGACCCATCGGCCGAGTCCTTCGGGCTGGGATCCGCAAGCGCCCTTTCACTTCATCGACGGCATCGAGGCAGCCATCGCCAGGGCACAGGAGCTTGCGGGGGATCGCGTCGTCGAGGTTGCTGCTGGAGACGTGGGAGGCCAGGTGCTTGCCGCTGGCCTGGTCGACGAGGTGCGGATGGATGTCGTTCCCGTCGTGTTCGGGTCGGGCAAGCGCTACTTCGGGTCGATCCAGGCGCAGCACCTGCTGGATGATCCCGACGGGGTCATCCAGGGCAACCGGGTGCTTCACCTGCGCTATCCAGTGCGCTCCTGACTGGTCTGAGCGGGTAGCGCGTCAAACCAGCTTCTCGAACACCAATGTCGCCTGGATGCGGTCGCCGCCGCCGATGCCCTTGCTGCCAGAGGCTGCGGTCGTAATCGTGTGAAGCCGGTACCCGAGTGAGGCCTGGGCGTTGATCGCCTTCTCCAGTTCGGTGAGGTTTCCCGACCCCGTTCCGAACAGCTTCTCCTTCAGCACGACCTGGAGCACGACGTAGCTCATCCCGTTGGGCGCTGGCCGTGGCTGGCCTCCCGATGAGGCCTCTGACCTGATGTGCTCGACCAGAGCGGCGGGGCTGCCGACGGGCGCCGGCTCTTGCCACCTGTCGTCCCACTGCGAGCCATCCCACCACCGCTTCCTGCCTGACCCGTCGTCGTACCACCCTGCTGCTGCGTTTGCCATCGCTGTCTCATCTCGTCGTGTGGGGGCCGCGTCGCGGCCGCTCGATGCGTCACACCGTACCAAGTGGGTCGTGGCATCCGTCAGCATCCGGTCGTTCACCTTCGAGATTTCTTGTCGTGCAAGGATGTCGCGATGATCAGCTCCCACTCTCGCGGCTCCCGTCTCCACGCCCCGGTGATGGCTGCGATTCTCGGCGTCCTGGCGGTGTCGGCGATCGCGGGGTGCACATCGGCCAAGTCGACTCCGGACCCGCGCGCGTCGTCGGCCGCTCCGGCGGCCACGCCGCCACCCGCGGCGGTGCCGTACGCCGGCAGCTGTCCTGCTGCTGAGACCCTGTCGACCGCGGTCGGTAAGTCGATGTCACTCGGGAAGCGGAAGCCGAAGGGCGTCGAAGTCGACTGCTCATATTCTGGCCGTGGCGCGACGGTCGCGATCGGGTTCGAGAGCAATTCCGGCACGACGCCATCGCAACTGCTCGCCAGGCTCAGCGACTCGGTCGGGCGCGACGGTCTGAAGCGCGTTCCCGGACTCGGACAGGCCGCGTACGAATATTCCGCCCGAGATAAGGGCATCACCGTAATCGCAATCAACCACGGGTTCACCGTCACTGTGCTGGCCACTGGGCTCACGGCATCAGCAGCGATCAAGGCGGAAGCGGTGGCAGTCGGAGTCGGCGGCCACTGAGCGCGTGCCTGGGTGCGACGAGCCCGCGTGCGCCGAGCCCGCGTGCGCCGAGATGACAGTTGTTGTCGCCCGGCCGGGCTTTCAGGCGACAACGAGTGTCATCTCGAACGGTCGATCATCGCTGCCGGAGGAGTGCTAGCGACGCGGACCGGCGCCGGTCCACAATGGTGGCAGGCGGCCAGGGAGGGCTGCGGATACGGAGACATGACATGACCCACTACCTGATTTCATTCCCCGGAAACGCGATGGACGTCCCGGCCGAAGAGTTCCATACGGTCGTTGAGGAATCGCACGCGGTCATCCGGGAGGCCAAGGAGGCCGGAGTGTACGTCTTCGGGGGCGGCATCAATGAGGATGTCGACCCGGTGCGCGTTGCCGGTGACGGCACGGTCACCTCCGACACCTACCCCGAGACGAAGAATCTCACTGGCGGGTTCACCGTCATCAAGGTGGACACCCGCGAAGAAGCCCTCGAGTGGGCGGCGAAAATCGCCGCCTCCTGCCGGTGCCTGCAGGAGCTGCGCGAGTTCCAGTTCGATCCGGAGTCGTGAACGCCGACGGTGGGTTCCTCCGCATTCCGCGCGGCGCTGACTAGCTTCCGGCGGCCCTCACGGCCCGCCGACGAGACGCCTGTGACAACGCCCAGATCGCGAATCCGATGATCGCGAGCGCAACCCCGAGCGCCGCGACGCCGATCCAGCCGGCCCATGCGTAGACGATGCCAGACAGTGCCGACCCGATCGCGCCTCCAAAGAAGACGCTCGCGATGAACACGGTCGTGAGTCGGGATCGCGCCTCTGGGCGAAGCGCGTAGATCTCCTGCTGGCTCAGCACCAGGTTGCCCTGCACCGCCAGGTCGAGCAGGATGCCCGCGACCGCGAGGACGATCAGGTTCTGGGCACCGAGGCCCGCAACCACCATGGCTGCGGCAGCCAACGCGAATACGACCCCGGTTGCGGGCCGGCCAAGCCCTCGGTCGCCGAGGCGTCCGGCGATCGGTGCAGCGGCTGCACCCGCGGCTCCGACGAGCGCGAAGATCGCGACCTCGATCTGGGAGAGGTGGTACTGCCTGATCAGTTCGTACGTGATCGAGGTCCAAAACACAGAAAAAATGGCGAACATGACCGCCTGCAATACCGCACGGCGTCGGAGGGCCGGCTCCTCCCGGATCAGGCGCCACAGGGAGGCCATGAGGCTGCGGTAGCTTCCGGTGTGATCGGGTGTGCGGCGGGGCAGTACGGTCGCCAGGACGATGACCATCACGACCATCAAGACCGCGGACAGCACGTACACGGATCGCCAGCCCCAGAGTCCGGCGAGGAAGCTGGAGACGCTGCGGGCGAGCATGATGCCGAGGAGCAACCCGCTCATGACCTGCCCGACGTATCGACCGCCCTGGCCGGCGGGTGCCAGGTGCGCCGCAAGCGGTACTGCGATCTGGGCAACGACGGAGGTGAATCCAAGTACCGCAGACGCAATGAGGAAGAGCGGAAGATTTGTCGCGAGGGCGACGCCCGCTGCCGCGATAGCCGTGACGATCAGAACGCGGGATGCCAGCAGTCGGGCCTCAAACAGGTCCCCGAGCGGGATCACGATGATGATCCCGGCGGCATAACCGAGTTGCGTCACGGTCACAACGATCGAGGCGGCACCCTGGCTGATTCCGAAACTCTGGGCGATCAGGCTCAGCAGGGGCTGCGAGTAGAAGACGTTCGCGATGGAGACGCCAGCCGCGGCTGCCAGGACGAATGTCAGCACGCGAAGACGCCGCTTGCTGACATCCGGACTGGCGGGGACGAATTGGCTGTGAGTGCTCATGACGATTCCATGCTTCCTGCGGAGAGATGACCCGTGAGTGAGAATGACCATTCTCACTGCATCACCTACTATAGAGAAGGATCATTCTCACGGTCAAAACGAGGAGCACCATGTCGGTAGCGATTACGACTGAGCAGTCGATGCGGGAGCGCCTGCTCGATGCCGTCGAGGACGTGTTCTACGCACGGGGAATCCAGGCTGCGAGCATGAGTGAGTTACGGGATGTAGCAGGCCTTCCGCTGCGACGCATCTACCAGCTCTACCCGAGCAAAGACGATCTGATCGTCGCCTTCCTGCGGCGACGACACGACGAGATGATGGCCGCCATCGAGTTGCGGGTTGGCGCTGCAGGCTCAGCTGCAGACCAGGTGCTGGCGATCTTTGCGCACCTGGACGCGTGGTTCCACGAGTCGTCCTTCCGTGGCTGCCCCTGGTCGAACGCCTATAGCGAGCTCGGCCCCACAAACGCAGCCGTCGCTGCCGAGGTGGACCATCATGAGGTCGAGTTTCGTGCTCTCGTCACCAGGGTCGTCGTCGACGCCGGCTACAGCCGCGAGCTCGCGGGCGTCATCCATCTCCTGGTTGCCGGTGCGGTCTCGGCTGCGGGGGTCCAACACTGTCTCGATGCGGCGCGCCAGGCGCGCCCGGGCGTGCGTATCCTGCTCGCAAGCGAAGGTATTTGACCTCTGGGTACAAAACTGCCTATGCTTGAGCCGTGGGCAGGCCGATGCAATTCACGAAGGAATCGGCGGTCGAGCGCGCGATGGATGCCTTTTGGCGAAACGGCTACGGCGCAACGACCCCACAGGATCTCGCGACCGAGCTGGGCATTGGTAAGGGCAGTTTGTACAACTCTTTCGAGAGTAAACACAACCTGTTCGCGCTGGCCCTTCGTCGATACAGCGCAATGAGGATCGCGTCGCTCGCGGAGGTCCTGGGTTCGCCCGGCCCGGCCAGGCCGAAGCTGAAGAGCATGGTCGAACTCCTGGCGGGCGTCGGCTCTCACGAGAAGGGGTGCTTCGTGGTCAATTCCACGACCGAGCTCCCTGTGGATGACGAGGTGTCCGCGGTGGCCGACGATCTCTTCGATCGAATTGAAGCGTCGTTCGCCGAAACCGTGAGGCGTGGCCAGGTCGAGGGAGAGTTGCGGGTAGGTGAGGATCCGGAGGATGTCGCAAGCGGGCTCCTGGCGACGGTGATCGGACTCAGCGTCCTCTCGAAGGCGGGCGGCAACACCGAACGCCTGCACCGGGTTGTTGACGCCGCAATCGACGCACTGTAGCGCCGACATCCGCAGAGTCGCCCGATCGAAGTTTTGCCGGGGCAGTCAAACAAACAGGAAAGTGGGCGATCGACGGTGTCGATCAACATGGTCGAGCTGGATTCGGACGATCTGTCGTCGGCGGGTCTCGACGTTTCGACGGTCAGCGCCGCCATAGCGAGGGCGCGCGTACAGGAACTGATCAACTCGTACCGCACACACGGTCATCTCGCGGCACACGTCGATCCGCTGGGGCGGATGCGACGCCCCCGCGCCGAACTTGAGATTCACAGTCACGAGCTCGGCCTGCATGACCTCGATGACGAATTCGTCGTCGACGGATTCGGCGGAACCGAGAGGCCCATGTCGCTTCGCGACATTGTCGACGTACTTCGCACCGCGTACTGCGGGACCGTTGGCATCGAGTACATGCACATCGAGGACGCCGCGCAACGGCGGTGGATCCAGGATCGGGTCGAACGTCCCCACGAACAGCCGACCCACGACGAGCGGCTCCGCATCCTGGCAAAGCTCAACGAAGCGGAGGCTTTTGAGGCCTTCCTTCAGACCAAGTTCGTTGGCCAGACCCGGTTCAGCCTCGAGGGCGCGGAATCGGTCATCCCGCTCCTCGACTCGATCATGCTGAAGGCCGTCGGCGCCGGCCTCGACGAGGTGGCGATCGCGATGGCCCACCGCGGTCGATTGAACGTGCTGGCGAACATCGCGAGTAAGGCGTTCGCCGAGGTGTTCCATGAGTTTCGTGGTGGCCCCGATGGTGACGACGCGGTCGGTACCGGCGACGTCAAGTATCACCTCGGCACAGAGGGAACATTTCGCGGGGCGGGCGACACACAAATCCGGGTATCCGTCGCAGCGAACCCCTCCCATCTCGATGCGGTCGACGGCGTGCTGGAGGGCATGGTGCGGGCGAAACAGGACCGAAGGCCGCGGGCAACGTTCCTGACACTGCCCATCATCATCCACGGTGACGCGGCAATGGCGGGCCAGGGAGTCGTCGGCGAAACCATGCAGATGTCGCAGCTGCTCGGATATCGCACCGGTGGAACCATCCGGATCAACATCAACAACCAGGTCGGCTTCACCACGCTCCCGCGCGAGGCGCGCAGCTCCGGATATGCGACAGACATCGCAAAGACCATTCAGGCACCAGTGTTCCACGTGAATGGTGACGATCCTGAGGCGGTGGTCCGGGTTGCCCGGCTGGCTTTCGACTACCGGCAGGAATTCCATCGTGACGTTGTCATCGACCTCATTTCCTACCGGCGCCGCGGACACAACGAGGCTGACGACCCGTCGATGACCCAGCCGCAGATGTACACCGTGATTCAGGGAAGGCACAGCGTCGCGGCCCTGTACGCCGCCGCGCTTCTCGATAGCGGCGAAACGACAGCCGAAGAGTATGACCTGGTGCAGCGGGACTATCGCGAACGTCTCGATCGAGCGTTCGCGGAAACCCCCGGTGCGCGGGCGGCATCACCCACCTCGGATCCTGGAGAAGCGACGGAGCAGGCTGCCGGGTCATCGGGAAGAGCCGCAACAACGGCCGTCGACGCGCACACCATACGGCGGATTGGGGATGCGTTTGGCGCGATGCCGAGAGGATTCACCATTCATCCGAAGCTCCAGCAGCTCCTCGCCAAGCGGGTAGAGATGAGCCGCGAAGGCGGGATCGACTGGGCATTCGGTGAGCTGGTCGCCTTGGGCTCGCTTCTGCTCGATGGCACCGCAGTGCGGATGTCCGGCCAGGACTCACGCCGGGGTACCTTCAGCCAGCGTCACTCGGTGCTGCACGATCAGGCGAGCGGCCGGGAATGGCTGCCGCTGGCGCACCTCAGTGACAGCCAGGCGCGGTTCTGGATCTATGACTCACTGCTCAGCGAGTACGCGGTGACGGCCTTCGAGTACGGCTACTCTGTCGCGCGCCCGGACGCGCTGGTGATCTGGGAGGCCCAATTCGGCGACTTCGTCAACGGCGCACAGGTTGTTGTGGACGAGTTTGTCTCCTCGGCCGAGCAGAAATGGGGCCAGCAGTCCTCACTGGTGTTCCTCCTGCCGCATGGCCATGAGGGAAGCGGGCCCGATCATTCATCCGCTCGCATCGAACGATTTCTGCAACTCTGCGCCGAAAACAACATGACTGTCGCCCAGCCATCCACGCCAGCGTCATACTTCCACCTGCTGAGGAGACAGGCATATGCGCGACCTCGTCGTCCGCTCATAGTGTTCACTCCGAAATCGATGCTGAGGATGCCGCACGCCAGGAGCACCATCGACGAGTTCACAGCCGGTCGCTTCGAGCCCGTGATCGACGATGTCAGCGCGGTCGAGAAGCCCTCGGTGGCACGCGTCCTGCTGGTGGCAGGGAAGCTCTATCACGAGCTCCGAGCCCGCCTCGCCAAGGAGCCTGACCCGAGGATTGCCCTCGTGCGCGTCGAGCAGTACTACCCGGTGCCCATGGCCGACCTCACACGAGTTGTCGAACGCTATCCGGCAGCCGAACTCGTGTGGGTCCAGGAGGAGCCGCGGAACCAGGGCGCGTGGACATTTCTCCTCGCCGAGGTCGGATCCATCGACGGTCGGCCGCTTCGTCTCATCGCGCGCCCCGCTTCTGCATCCCCGGCAACGGGATCGTTTCGCCGTCACGTGAGTGAGCAATCCGAGTTGGTCACCCGGGCTCTCACGCTGACGGACGCTGACTGACGCGAGGTGTTCGCGCGCCGTACGCGCAAGCCGGAAGTGACAAATGTCACGGCAGGATCGTGACTGCTGGGATGGGCGCTCCGGCCCCGTTTTCGTGAAACTGGACTGCGATGACCATTGCAACCATCGCCATCGGCGCATTGCTCGCCGTGATCCTGATCGTTCGACAGGTTCGGCCGCGGCCGCTCAATGAGGGCTTCCCCATCCTGCCGACCGTCTTCGGTGTGCTTGGTGTTGCGGCCATGGCCTTCGGCGTCGCGTCCGTTGTTAAGGCTCACCCCGTGCCGACCACTGCGTGGGTGCTGGTCACTGCGACATTCATCCTGGCGATCCTGTTCGGCTGGCTTCGTGCCACGACCGTGCGAGTCTGGCGCAGGGATGACGGGGTCGCGATGCGCAGGGGCACCGGCTGGACGACGCTCCTCTGGCTCGTCTCCATCGCCGTTCACATCGGCATCGGGCTCGGCATTGACGCGCTCGATCGTGGCGGACTGCTCGGCGACGCGACGCTGTACCTCTATATCTCCCTCACGCTCGGCGCGCAGCTGTTCGCTCTCCGTGCACGCGTCGGCGGGCAGCGGTCGCCGGCGTGAACCCGGTCGGTGCTACACGGAAAGAGGTCCGCGGATAACCGCGGACCTCTCTCCCTCGGGTTGGTTGGGGGAGCTATTCGACGCGGGCGTCTGTCGAGTTGATATCGATCTGGCTCGTGATCAGCTCGTCTGGCAGCTCGAGTGGGCGGCGGCCGTAGTAGCCGCGTGCCTTCCGCCAGAACAGCAGCAGCGGGATGATGCCGATCACGAGGGCGCCGAATCCGATGATGATGACGATCAGGTCACTCGTGAAGATCGACTCCACGAAGATGAACAACATGAACGCGGCGCCGATGCCGGGCCACAATGCGATGAAGATGAAATTCTTCACCGATTTGAAGACGGTGCCGCGATAGGCGACGATCACCGCGATTGCGGCCAGCGAATAGTAGAACGCGATCTGAATCCCGATGGACAGGAATGCGTCGGCCAGGATGTCACCCACGGTTCCGATGAAGTTCGATCCCACGAAGAGAATGAGCGAGACGCCAGCAACGACGAGTGTCGCGAATGCTGGAGTGCGCCACTTGCTGTGAGCCCGACCGAAGATTAGCGGGATGGTGTGATCACGACCCATGGCGAACAGCGAGCGTGTCACCTGGATCAGCGTCGTCTCGAGCGTAGCAATCGTGGACAGCGCGACCGCAACGATCAGGATCTTGCCGCCAATTCCCGGCCATACGACGTTTCCCAGGTCCGTGAGGATATTTGCATTGCCCTTGATGGCGCTGGAGGGCAGAAGTACCTGAACGCAGATTGTGAACACTTCGAAGAGGATGAACACGAGAATGACGCCGATGATGCCGCCCCGGCCGGCCCATTTCTTGCCGTCTGTCGTCTCCTCGCCGAGATTCGACGACACATCCCATCCCCAGTAGTAGAACGCAGCGACGAGAGCGGCGCCGACAAAGCCACCGATTCCGCCGAAGTGGCTGAATCCAAGCCAGCTCCAGTCGAACGACGGTCCCGCGTGATGGCCTCCCGACGCATGGATGAGCGCGAGTACGCCGAAGATCACCAGCAGGGCCACCTCAATGGTGGACATGATCCACTGTGCCCTCGCGGTGACCTGCACTCCGAACAGAACCGCTGCCGCCATGATCAGAAACCAGATCGCCCCGACGATCGTCACGAGCAGCGTATTGCTGGATGCTTTTTCATCAAATAATTGGACGGTTGCTGCGCCAGCCGGCAAGGCGCCTGCGACCATGAAAATCGTCGCCGACACCACCAGCGCCCAGCCGGCCATGAACCCCAATACGGGGTGCAGGGCGCGGCCGACCCACGAATACGATGCTCCCGCGTTGACGTCGGCGCGACCGAGGTAGGAGAAGGCCCACGCGATGCCGAGCATCGGCAAACCGCACCACAGCAATGCTGCGGGACTGGCGAATCCTGCCAGGGCGATGAGTGCCGCGGTCGTACCGGCGATCGAGTACGCGGGCGCACTGCCTGCAACTGCCATGACGATCGAGCCTGCGGCGCTGATGCCATCCGCCCGTAGCTCGTGATGCTCTTCGCGAACGGGGTCGACCTTCGTCATCTGGCTCTCCTTCTGCGTACGGGTGTGACCAGAACCTAGCAGCATGGTGAACGCGCGATCAATACTTTTGCAACGATTTCAGTTGTGTATTGGCTATGTGAGGTGCCGATTCGTGACACTTTTGAGTATCGGCGACGGATACCGTACCTTCGCCCATTCGCACCCGAAGGGAAGAAATGCGCGACGCATACGCTTTGGTTTGAGAACAAAGCGCGAAGGAGCATTCCATGGCCGACTTTCCCGCACCGGTACCGGTGCAATTCCAGGTATCACTGCCGCCAGAGCAGGAGCTCGGCGTGTTCGCCGATTTCGCGAGCGTCTGGCACACCCCGACCACGTTCATCCTCGACTTCCTGGCGGTGAAGGGGCCGCAGCACGCCGCCATCGATCCCGCGACGGGCGCACTCAATCCCGACCAGCCGGTGCTCGAGGCGCGCGTCGGTGCGCGAGTGCGAATCCCGTCCGAGCAGATTTTTCCGCTCATCCAGGCGCTTCAACAGCAGGGTGAGCAGTGGCTCGTCGAGTCTGGCCGCGAGGAGCCGCCGGCCGACTGGGTCAGCGGCAGCTAGCTAGCCGCGGAAGGCGTTCGCCTGCAGGGTGAACAGCTCGGCGTACCGGCCGCCCGCGGCGAGCAACTCGTCGTGGGAGCCGGACTCGACCACGCGACCCCCCTCGAGAAAGACGATGATGTCCGCCATCCGTACGGTCGAGAGGCGGTGCGACACCAGTACCGTTACGGCGCCGGTGCGCTCGGCGCTGGTGCGTGCGGCCTCCGCATAGCTCTCGAACAGGGCGTGTTCTGCCTGCGCGTCGAGGCTCGCGGTCGGTTCGTCGAGCACCATCAGCAGCGGATCCTGCCGCCGCATCGCCCTGCCCAGCGCCACCTTCTGCCACTGTCCGCCGGAGAGACCATGCCCGCCGGTGAAGCCTCCGCCGAGTTCGGTCGCGAGGCCATCGGGCAGCTGCGCGACGAGGTCGGCGGCTCCGGCGCGCGCGAGGGCGTCCTGCGCGGCCGTCTCGTCGCCGAGTCGTGGAAGTTCGGCGACTCCGATGGATTCGACGGCGGGCAACTGGAAGCGGGCGAAGTCCTGGAAGGCGGCCGTGACGCGGGAGCGCCAGTCATCCTGGTCGATCAGGCTCATGGATTCACCGTCCACCCGGATGTCGCCCGCTGTCGGTCGATAGAAGCCGAGCAGGAGCTTCACCAGGGTGGTCTTGCCCGAGCCGTTCTCGCCGACGAGGGCCACGGTCGTGCCCGCTGGCAGGTCGAGAGTGAGGCCGTCGAGCACGGGGCGGTCGGTTCCCGGGTACTCGAACCGGACATCCCTGAGGCTGATGCCCTCGACCAGCCTGGGCGGCGCGGGCGTCGTGCCTGCGGCGGCGCGTTGCTCCCTCGCGTAGTCCTCGAGCCAGAACAGCCTGTCAGCCGTGGCGAGGGTCGCCACGAATGCGCCGGAGCTCTGCGCCGTCGAGGCGAGCTGGTTTCGCGAACGGCGGATCAGCGACACCGCCATGAGCACGGTGCCGAGTGAGAGCGCATTGGTGGTCGCGCCGATCGTGACGAAGGCGATCGCCCCCATCAGCCCGGCCGCGTAGATGATCCAGCCGACCGACTGCACCGCAAGCACCTGCGTCGCCTGGCGGGAGCTGCGTCGGCTGAGGCCCTTCACCAGTCGCGCGTGCTCGGTCGAGAGGTGATCGGCGAGACCGTATGCCCGCACCTCCCCGGCCGTTCCTGCCTCGGTTGAGAGAGAGAACAGCATTCCGGCCAGCCGCGCATCGTGGGCGGTGGCGTTCTCGTTCCTTGTGATGATGCGCTTCGCGAGCCGGTCGGCGACCAGGGGCGGCACCGCGCACACGGGCAGCAACAGCAGCCACGGCGAGACGCTCGCGAGCAGAACGAGCAGCGTCACGATCCTGGCGACGCTCGAGACGTTGCTCAGCACCTGGCGCGGGGCGGCGGCGAGCTGGCGACGATTGGCGGTGAGCTGTTCTACCTCGGTGAGGAACTCGGGCCGCTCGAGGTGTTCGATGCCGTGCACGCCGCTGATCAGCCGGATGAGGTCGGCCGTGCGATGCACCGCGATGCGGTCGGAGAGCGCCATCGACTCGGTTGCGCCGATGGCCGTGAGCACCCAGCCGAGCGACATCAGGATGCCGACCAGAGCTATGCCGCCGATCGCCTGCGGCACCGAGCCATCCAGCGCGCCGTCCACGAGGAGCTTGTAGCCAAGCGGGTAGCAGGTCGACGCGATGCTGCCGAGCACCAGCATGATTGTGACCACGGTCATCCAGCCCGGTGCGGCCTTGAAGCCGGCGAGGAAGAGGACACCGGCGAGCCGCGGGAGGCTGCGCTTCGTCCTGCGCTTCGGTGGGCGCCGTCGTGTTGCCGCGGCCGCGTCGCTCATCGCCTGCCTCCGAACTGGCGCGCCTGGATGTTGTACAACTTCGCGTACGTCCCTCCGGCCGCGAGCAGCTCACCATGCGATCCGCGCTCGCCGATACGGCCGTCCTCGAGCACGCAGATGGTGTCTGCGCGACGAACGGTCGCGAAGCGATGGGAGATCACGACCGTGGTAAGGCCGCGCGTGATCTCGAGGAACTGGTCGTAGAAGCGCGCCTCGCCGCGAACATCCAGGGCGGCTGTCGGCTCGTCGAGCACGAGGAGCCGTGCACCGTGCCTGGTCGCGAAGAGCGCACGAGCGAGCGCGAGGCGCTGCCACTGGCCGCCCGAGAGATCGACGCCGCCCGGTAGTGCGCGGGAGAGCAGCGTGTCCCATCCGTGCGGGAGGGTCTCGACGATGTCGAGGAATCCGGCCTGCCGCGCGACCTCGTCGATGCCTGCCTCGTCGTCGCGATGCTCGATCGCCCCGAACGCGATGTTGTCCCGCGCCGAGACGGGGAAGTGCGCAGGATCCTGGGGCATGATCGCGACGGTGCGCTGCCACTCGACGGGGTCGATGCCGCGGACATCCTCGCCGTCGACCAGGATGCGGCCGCCCGTCGGGTCGTGAAGCCGGGAGAGCAGGCTCACGAGTGTGGACTTGCCAG
>Ga0247779_1001140_pt1 | contig 13423 bp, 9 predicted proteins | sample UWRJL221509R5_FD_179925 | JGI IMG/M metagenome (GOLD analysis project Ga0247779, IMG submission 179925) | Plant litter microbial communities from Arlington Agricultural Research Station in Wisconsin, United States - UWRJ-L221-509R-5 | ecosystem: Environmental > Terrestrial > Plant litter >...
ATACATGCGCAAATGACACAAGATGGATCCCTATGTGATACAATTAAAAATTAAATTGCGGGGGGTAAGATTATCGGAGCTAGTTCAAGAGTTTGGTGCCCAATTTACGACAAGGAGACATGAGATGGTGAACAGTGAACTCTTTCGAGAAGCGCCAGTGACTGGCCAAGTCGTGGGAATCTCGGGTGGCATCCATCCTTTGCTCTATCGTTCAACTTGTACATGCAAATTTTCTGCTTGTATTTATGCTTCCATGTGTACACCTTTCCTACCATCCTTATAGCTTTCGCAGCGTCTCTATGAGCTCAGTAAATGTGAATATGGCACTGCGAACCTTCAATAAAAGTATCAAGTGAGCCTCCCTTCCCATTATTCGAAGTATGACTTGCTCTGTTTCTGGTTTCTCGACTACATAAGTATCGATGTTTTTGGACTCTCATGTGCCATTTTGTTGAAGCGCCCTACAGAAAGCTCATAAAACACTTGACACTTGACGATCGTGCATTGGATTTACAATCAGTCATATTATCACATCAATTATGTAGAAGGATGAAAGGGCATGTCGATGATTGTTGATAACCTCTCTCAGTATCACGCCCTCAACGGTGCACTTGATATTAGCCTCAGTTTTTCGGTTACTGGCATGGATAAAAACTTTCGATGTACGGAACGACGATGAGACATGTGCGGACACGTTGCTATTGTTCATATCTTATTGCATGACCCAGGAGCATCCACCGGCCCAATTGCGAAATAGATTCAAATAAGAAGCAATACATAAATTATATATACAAATTGCTCTATTACATAGAAATACCATATAATTGAAGAAAATTAATACACAGCTGTTAAATAAGTATTTCAAGTCCAAAATAACAAATGCAGGATGAGAACAGAGGGAAAGATCAACGAAGAATTCGGGTAGTCCGTTTGTGGGTAATTGTGGCTGAGGGGGGATGGCTCTATGCGGTGCTACTACTTGTCTCCAGAAGATGTTTTGTCAATGCTACACTCTCCTGGGACCGAGGAGACTCTGCCTTGCCGTCCAATATCTCATCCTCGTCTTGGTGTTCACATGAAAGGTTGTATTTCTTGAGAAGTCTCTTCCACGTTGCGAAATTCCTCTCCCGATTCAGGCCCACCTCCGCAAGATCAGCAAGACTAGGGAATACGAGTACCAGGTGTTTTCGTAATCCGTTCAGCTCGGTTCTCGCAGTGATACCCTCTTTATGTCGACCTGATGCGCATTCAAGGTGGCCTAAGGCCCATAGAGTGATAGCAAGATCGATGAACCATATATTTATTGCCTTTGAATGCTCCTGGTAGAACGATTGGACCCGGACCAATAGTTCTTGTGATGATGTAAGTTCACCGCTGGCAAAAAGACGGAGGGCCAAACTGTATTGGGCCTGTACGTAATGTTCCTTGAGGAAAATATAGGACGTATTTCTCCACTGATCCGTTTCTCGTATTGCATCTTGAGCAACAGCGAGTGCTTCCGCTTCCTGCCCGGCGTCAGCAAGAATATTGGATAAAATACACGAAAATGAGGTGCAAGAATATTGTTTGCTAAGAGCGACCAATCGTCGGGTGATGGGCAGAGCATTATCTATGCTCCCACTGCGCTGGTAGATTCTCGAAGCCATGTCCAAGCACAGGAAGTAAGCCATGTTCGTCTCTAGATTGCGTTCGGAGGCGAAGTTGAGACAAACATCAATCTCGTTGCGCGCAATTGAAATTTGATCCATAAGATACAATGTCAACAGGTTGTAGGCCTTTCCCCAGAGAATGCTCTGGGCGACAGAGTATATATGCAAGAAGGGTTGTCCGATTGTACATGTCTTTTCAAGGAGACTCAGCGCTTGATCGGGATGACCTTGCAAACGAAGGAATCTAGCGGAATCTATCAAGCAGTTGGTATGGAGTTCTGCCGATTTTGAATTTTGCGCTGGGTGATTGTCGAACCAGTCGAGAGCCTCGGAGACAGCAACACTGGCGGCTGCAAGATGGTCAATGTCCTCCAATCGTCTTGCATGATTACGAATGAGACTAATAATAAATAGTTGCTGGGCGGGAAATCGGTTGAGCAGTGCGCGAGAATATCGGACAACCAGTAGGCTCCTTTCGAGGGAATTATCCAACCCCTTTGCGTATCGGATTATGTCTGTATTTATTTCAAGTGCAAGCATGTAATCGTTCAGAAGGTTGGCGTCTTCGGTGATTAACCCGCTGAATAACTTCAGTGCTTCCCCCCCTTCTTTAAAGGCTCGTTCGTAATCCTTCGCTAAAAAATATCCAAGCGTCAGGGAGAGAACACTCCTGGCAACATATTTCAGATATGCCGTGCTTTGAAGGGCTAGCATACGCCAATGGGAGACCGATGCTTCTGCTACTTGAATTGATTTGGAACGGTCATCTATTTCTGCAAAAGCAAAAGAAGTGCACATATGCGCATCCAAGATTTCCCAATCGGAAAGTAAAGATTGATACATTGAGAGCAACTGGTCTCCCGTCCGTGCTGCCTCGGCGTAACGCTTCGAACAGAAAAGATTGGCGGTGAGTTGCCGAAATGATCTGGCGCGGAGCTGTTGACTGTCCATATGAATTTGGATGATACGTTCCAATTTCTGGCATACTTCATATGCCTCATCAAATCTTTCCAAACTTGACAACAGCTCGACTTTTAATCCCAGGGCGTCAGGCAACTTGTTTGGTACTGCACCGGTGTTTTGAAAAATCTTTTCGTAATGTTGAACCGACTCTTGTGCATATAGAAGAGCTTGATCGACGGTGACTATTTCCCGAAATTTGTCGGACGCTAGCGAGAAACAGAGAAGTGCAATATGATGACTAAAAGCCACATTGCTCTGCCTCTGCTCCAGGCCCCTATATAACTCGAGCGCTTCAACCCCTGCTTTCACTGATTCATCGTATCTCGTGGTCATTGATAGACCGTAATGCAGTTCTTTCAATGCACTGGCATAGTCGCACACATGGGTCCCTTCCAATGTCATCCGCCGTCCTTCCGCAATCCAAACTTCCGCTCGCAGAATCAATACGGGATTTCCAATCAGGCAATGGTAGCTTTGTACTGCCTCTTCTGCGTCTTTTAGGGCATTCATCCAATCTCCGTTACAACGCCCAACTTCAGCAGAGAAAGAAACCAATCTGGCAAGCTGCATTTGTGCCTCGAATTTCGGGCTTGCATCTGCTAGTCGACGTGCAAGGGTTACAGCCTCCGTGATTACTTTGTAGGCCTCGACGACATCCCCGGCATCTACGTAGCTATAGGACATTTTGCAAAGTGCATGAGCAAGACACGATCCATAAACATCCTCGTTTGTTTTGCTCAGCGTTCTATAAAGGTCTACAGCAAACTGAACTATTGCCAAAGCTTCTTGAGACATCCCGAGGTTGGAAAGCCAAACAGATAAACCAGACATGGCCCGTGCGCCACGCTGGATCGAAGGTCGGTTATCTCTATTTTTTAAACTTTCCTGTATCTTCACCATGAGAGCAAAGACATCAGATTGTACGGCTTCGATTTCCTCGTCGCTGGAAGGCTTTAACCAAACGACAGGCCGGAAAGGTCGTAGATGCTCAGAATCTGGCTCTTCTATAGGATAGGATCCGCCAGAAGCAACGGTTTTGAAGAGTCCTTCGATCTTGCTAACTTGTAGGGTGATATACGACCTATAGACAAGGTGTTCGGATAATTGAACATTTGGGGGGAGGGTGGATAATATGACAGGAGCTGAACCCAGAAATACCAGAGTATTTTGGTCAGAAACTCGAAGAGGTGACGCGTGCCCATGAGCGCGAACATAGCCATCTACGGCTGCACTCCGGATTTGGACCGTGGTCGTTTGGATTTCGAGTGCGGTAGCTTGGATTTGACCTGTGGCAGCTTCAATGCGGGCTATTGAAAAGATCTGCAATTTTATTGTCAAGATGTGCATCATTTCCATATTGGGTGTTTGCGCACCATGAATTGTTCACGACATTGCTTTGCCAAATCTCGCAGATTCCGAATTCGTTCCTCTAGGTTGTTCCGGCTTCTCCAAGCATCAAACTCTTGTTTGATCATGGTGAATAAAGTTTCATTCGAAGTACCATAAATCTGCAGTATAGGTTTACACTTATCGTAGACAGATTTCATGTCTCTAGAAGACGTGTCAATAGAATGTGACCAAGGAATCATCACAAAGACGCACACCAAAAGCTTTAGTACCGCGTCTTGCATCTCGGACCCATTCTCTAGTTTTTCTTTGCGTTTATCGTAGAAATCCTTGAGGCCAATTACGATATTGAGCGTTTCTTCAGCGAGAGCCTGGACTGCGCGCCTATTACGAGCAGGCTGTAGTTACTAACAGTCAGTCAGGGAATATTGTACATGGCCATTCTGATTGCGCACTTTCTCGAACGATTCCTTGATCTTCTGCGCCAATTCGATGAGGTCCTTCAGAGCAGTCGCCAGCGTGATCACCGTCGTAGTAATCATTATTGGATCCACCATCGAAAACAAGATTGAAGGGAGAGAGGGTGTCGATAACGGTGGTGGTGGTGTCGATTGAAGTTGTATCCCAAATATGAGTGGTAGTGAATTGCAGAGCATACCCAGCCCCGCTATTAATACATCATATGAGAAAAGGCAGTGATTTGTCGCATTATAAGCTTACCTCATTACATGGGATGTAGAGTATCGATATGACACTTGTATCTTTCAGCGTAGCGTATTGGGACGTTGAGAATTTCGCATAAAACCAATATGCTTGGTCGAGTATGGGCACTCAGGAGGGGTGAAAATGCGCGAGTGTTCAGTTCCCAAATCCGGTGCTGTGAACAAGAAAAAGGTCTACGGCACGTCATGAGCGGCGGTGCCCATCATGTTCCGTGCAGGGCAATTATCTAACATAATCTGCTGGGTTATTCCGCTCTAGCTGTGGCCTAAACCTAAACATGCTGACAATAGAACAACTAACCTCGCAGTGAAAGGTAATCGCCTTCCGACCACTCATACCATACACTGAACAATAGTACAAGCTATGGCGGATGGAAATTTCCACTTTTTTGCGCATGCGATGCAGACTAAGAAACCTGATGAAAAGGCGATGATTGAGAATCCGAGAATAACCCACCAGTTCACAGACTCCGATAGATTATATGCGCATGAATTTGGTGCGGTGTCCCTCGCCATTCATCCCAGCGTACGAGCTAGCAAGATGAGGATAATTGAGCCCAGGAATCTCTCAAATTCACGACGTTCACTAGCAGGATCTTTTGGCATCACTTTAGATTCGAGGCAATGTGGGAGTTTTGATCACGCATATGTTCGAGCTGCGGTCTTCCAGAGTCGTTAAGGTTGATATATTGTAGCGTTGTAAGCAATGCTTTGAATGTATATGCGTATGTCCATTGACGAGGCGTCGAGATGCAAGTACCAAATGAGTGCACCGACGCAAATCGCGACGCGTTGCTGGACAACAAAAGCTCGTGGGAACTAACCGGGCCGACGAACTCGAGTACCTACATCGTTCTTTCGAATGTGCACTTTGAATGTTTAAATTGACATTCCACTTGTTGTTGTTGCAAAGTCATATATATTGTTTTTTTACCTTGCATTTTACACATTCAATAACAGGATCTGGTCGAAGGTTTGACTGAAATGACATAGCCGATCGACATTTGACCTCGAGGTTACTTATCCGGTTCCTCAAATCATACATACTCTAACAAAATTCTCGAGCGAACTTTCCTATTTCTTTTTCTCTGCCTGCTGGACTGCTAGTCTGTGCTCTGATTTCATCAATCACCACATCGCACAAACGACGTAATTCGGGCGTCGGGCGGGTGAAATGATTACCGGAAGGGAAGATGGGGTGGGGCAAACTGCGTCGACCTTGCGAACTTCAATATGACGATATCGTTTGAGCAGAGTTGGAGAATGGACCACACAAGTGTTGGTACCTCAGCAGGACTCAGAGGACGTTCTCGGCAGAAAGGATGAATTCACATGCATGGTAAGGTCCAGAGCCGCGGACGTGCTTCATCTTCGAGACACATAAGTACTTACACTCGAGGTAAAGTTATAGCTAGCTTTGTTTTAGGTCCTGAGCAACTATATCAATTAAGCTGTCCAACATAGATGCTCGACGCCATTACCTTCACACTTGGTGCTAAGAGAATGTTACTAAAAGTCAAGAATTAGCATGCATTCACGTACGCGTCGAAGATATATCTCCTCACTTTCTCCTGCTCTGGCACGGTGTTAACGGCAGATGGGTACTCCATAAATGCACGACAAACGTGTGAGTGACAAGACCCTTGTCCGAGTTGTTGAAACCGATAACACGTCAATAAAGAGCAAAGAAAATGAGAAGATAGAGCATTTCGGGGTAATTTTACGGGGCTGAGAATTAAGAATTTGTTTTCTCCCATTTGTTATTGACATATCCTGATACTCCACTCGGTGCGGATGACGGGGCATCGAGAGGAACGGCGAGAGGTATGCGTAGAGAGCACATTTGTTGACCGGTCATCTTCCCAGAATCGACCGACGAACAAACAAGAGAAGAATTCCTCGAGAAATTGCAAATTGAATTGGGACATGAGCAAAATATCGTTGTCATTGTCTAATGAGAGAGTCGACAAAGGTGTTTCTGGCACCCAGATTCGTTCCAGTGCAACCAACCGAATCAGCTCAAACAGTGCAAAGATTGGTCCGAAGTCTCAGAAGCACTTCCTGTTCACCATGCCTTGATCAAGATTCTCTCGTTCTAGAATAGGGTTTAGTAAACAGTATCCTCGCGTCCATCGTCGATGAGAAATCGACAACATTGGGACACAACATGTTGGTTTCGTCTATATTTTTTTCCGTTCCTTCTGATTTCGCCAAATATGCGCACACTGCTCCGGTTTAGGCAACCGGCTTTGTCGGTTGCGATTCTCGCGTCGGGATTTGGTACGTTCAGCCGCCCTCAACGTCTAAAGTCTCCTCGAACCTTCTTGTTAACCCATGCCGACACTGCTGTGGGACTGTCTAGCTCGCTATTGAGAATGGTTTGAGTCTCAAGGAGGTTTTTCAAGATGCCAGCTTGCATGACCTCGTTCAATTGCAAGATGAACAGTACGACATCATCATTTCTGGCGACACCGATCGATCCTATGTGCAACTTCATTCCATTCACAGTTGCCTTTTCTTGTGGAGCGACGAAGCCACCGGCTTGGCTGGATGCCTGAGACGCGACCTATATTCTGTCGGCGATGCCCTTTCCTATGCGTTCACGCGACGATCAAAGATATCGCGTGTATTTCCCTCCCCGAGCACATGTCCGCCACGACCGAAAGCCCCACTAAAAGGTCTCTGCAATGAAAGTCTCGAACAAATCTTCGCATGATCCTAGCATGACGTAGGTCGTCTTGGTTGGAATAGGTACAATTGGTGTGCCCTTGGCTCTGATCATGTATGGGGTACGTATTTGTATCTGTCTTCTGCCCCAACGAGACTGACTGATTGTTCTTATCATTTAGAAAGGCGACAGACTTGTCATCGTCTCACTCCGAGAAGAAGAGCCTCGCTGCTACCTCTAACGTCGTCTTCCGCCGAATGATTGATTATACGGAGAAGAAACCAGACTTGTACTTGTCTTTTCTCGCGGTTGACGCAACAGACAAGACCAGCATGTCGGACATCCTCCAAACCATCGTCCAGGACGACCTCGACGGTTGCATCCTCTTGACAGCTGTTTTCGCAGACGGCGTCTTCAGTCACCTCAAAGAAAACGACTTCACCTCCGTATATGCTACCAAACTCGGAGCTCTCGAGACCCTGAAAAAGTGGTGGAGTTTTATGCGATGGAATTTTTCATTACATTTACATCTGTGTCTGGTCTCTTTGGATGTGGCGGACAGGCCGACTATGGCGCGTGAGTATTTATTTATTTATTCATTAGATGTGGCCATTAATTTAAATACCTTCGTAGTGCCAACACCGCTCTCGAGGAGGAAGTCATGCATCATGCTAACGCGTTTTCGTTCACTTTTCTGGGAGTTCTCGATGCCACGCTGATGCTTGCTGGTACTGGGGAAACCAATGAACCGAGATTAAGTGCAGTTACCCCTTGGTTGTCGATGGCCGAAGGTAATATTCATCAATATCATGGTTCTGCTCGTTTCTGATTTTCAATAGATATGATTAAATGGCTCGACGACGCCATGTACAGATTAAACAGCAAGGGTAGAGGCCTACATGTTGGAGGTTCCTCTGGGATATCAGTCCGAGCAAGACTGGGGTCTTCCTTCACTGCTCTCTCGCATTCCAGCCTCCTAGGTTCTCTCTACCCGTTCGCGTTCGCGTTCTCGTTTGGCGGTCAACACGTTCTTCAAGTTCTTTGCGCGACGGCTGACGTTCTTGGTATAGTTCGGGTTTTTGCAAGGTCGAGGGTGGTGTAGGTACGATAGCTGGACAGCGAGGGACTGTGTCGTTTGAGTGAGTTAGTATGTCGTGTCGGGTTGGTTGAGTGAGTTTTATGTACTGACTGGTGTCAGTGGTGTAGCTGTTCCATCTGAAGGCGTTTTTTTGTTTGAATCGATCTTTAGGGGGCCTGGGTCGAACGATATCCGTGAGTATTCTGGTGTATATCATGGTATTTCTTGAGAAATAGACTTACATCGCTAGGCATTAGCTCTCCGTGAATGATCCTTGTGAATGGAAAGAGACAAGCACCACTGAATAATATCGAGCCACGATCAACAACTGCTATAATGGATCGACAATCTTGGTATCAGGCGAGGGTCGTAAACAGCTTTTTAATCGCTTCCACCACGACTAGGGAGACCCTTGGAACGCTGGGTTCAATTCACTATGTTCTCTCCAACATGACGCGGTATATGGTATCCTCAAATGCCATTACACCTGAAACCGTGTACATGAATTCAATATAAATGATCCTCGCTCTGATGCGCCTAGGAGTCTTTGCCATCAAATGGCCGTTCTTTCTCACTGACGATGGACGTTCTCCACAGGTTTCTCTGCAACTGGTGATTAAAATCTTCTGGATGCAGTTTTCTGCGCGAGTGTGGAAGAATTAGATCGTGGTATTAGACTTATATCTAAGTGCTATATATTCCTTCCATAGAGAAATGACTCCGAATGACGAACCAACTTCTAATGATTGATATTCTGCAGTTCGACGATGCCTCATTCAAATTCCTATGCTCGAGGCTTCACTATCACTATTTGTTACGATGAAGTGAACGAATGCAAGGGGATTAAAGAAAACCCTCCGACGGACTACCCTTCCAATCCAATCTTCCCTTTACCGAAACACTTCGACGTGAAAGTCGCTTTTATATGGGCCGATACCACAACAAGAAATACCAGACCCACCCTGACGCGACCATGTCGAAAATTCCATCCGGTTTTACGACCACGCCGAATTGAGAAACTCGACGATACGGCGAAACTCGATTAACGCTGTCATTAGAATTTCGGACTGTCGCAAAGCTGTGCAGCCATTGGCTTCAACACAGTGAACGCTGGTTAATAATGTTGGAGAAGCATGCAAGCGTTTTTGAACGGAAGGATGTTACGTTTTTTTCTCGATCGGGTATGATAAAATCTCACCGATTTTTGAGTTCCGCTAGACCATGTGAACAATAATATTTGCAGGCTGCAATTGAACTCTAGACTGGAACTTTACCTCAGCAAACTCCGCAAAAATGCATTTATATTATTGCAACAAATAAAGGACGACTTCACCTGTTCAGCACGTGTACCTTTTTTAAAGGTGTTCTGTCTGATTTTCTTACCATGATCATCGCAGGTTATGTTCAAAACATCGAGGTACCGATCTATCTCTTTTTTTCCCATTGGAAGTGGCTAGGCCATGACAGGGCAGTGATTTGGTCGTACTTATATGAAAGATGTGTTGCGTTCAACTTTCCAAGCGGCTAACATGCCTGCGTGAGTCCATCTATACTTTCTCTATTTTACTTTACTCTGTCGCTGACTCTTGACAATCCACCCTTGGTGTCGTATAGGTCTTGGTTATCAGACAAAATACAGATTGTGGGAGTAAATTTTGAATAGACTGCAATGGGATGCTGTGAGTTCAAATCTCATTTCTTCGTCGGCCTCCAACATGACTCATATCATGTATCTTTCAGACTTTGAGAATAGCATTAACGCCATGAGATGCCATGCCATCTACACGTCATGGACGTCATATCGCGTCGGTAGTTCGTCGATAATCATTGGAGCCTCTGCAGTCGTGCAACTCTGGTGTAAGTTTGATGGTGACTCTCGTGTGTTTTCTAGTACGAATCCTGGTTTAGGAAGGTGTATCTTGTGGCCGGTTCTCCTCTGATCGACAAATATACTATCCCAATGTATTGATGGATGTACGACCGAGCGTGATACGAGATCCTTTATCAACCATGGACGTCTGTACAACCGAGACGACTTCGTTTTTAGAAAACAGGAAAATCTGCCTGTACGTAGCTGTAAAACCTATCTCACCAAACTGCACGAAACATTTCCATGATCTGAAAAAAAAAAAACTCTCATTGACACCGATCATTATTGCTCGATTTTCTCTTCGCTGTTTCAAGTGCATCTTCGTAGCTGTAAAGACTGATTATCTTCCGTACCCAAGAAGAAATGAGAAACACCCACTCTCGTCAACGGATTGACAAACTCAAGCATTGATTGGATTAGTGGAAGGGTATGAGTGTAAGTAATTTGAAGCAAGGCGGTTCATGCATAATGAATACATCGAGAATGTAACAACTTTAAGGTCTGAAAGAGAGATGGGATCGGTTTTAGAAAACATACATATGTAGATGTATGTAACTGAATCATTTCACCGATTTCGGTATTGAGCCTGTAATAATCATTGTTCTTCTGCATAATGCCTTTGTTCCGATGGTAATCATGATCACCAACTCCCTGTACCATCTATGCTTCATCCTGATGCCCACACAAAAGCTTGTATTTCTCCAGAAGCCTCTTCCACGCCGCGAAATTCCTCTCCCGATTCAGGCCCACCTCCACATAATCAGCAAGGCTTGGGAATACTAGTCGCATGCGCTTCCGCAACTCGTTCAGTTCGGTTCTTGCCACGATACCCTCTTCATGTCGACCTGATGCGCATTCAAGGTTGCCTAAGGCCCACAAGGTGATAGAGAGTTCAATGAAGCATTTGTGTATTGCCTTGGAATGTTGCTGGTAGAACGTATGGACCTGGACGAGTAATTCTCGAGCTTGTGAAAGTTCTCCATTGGCGAAAAGACGTAGGGCCAAACTATACTGGGTTTGCACGTGAAGCTCCTTGTAATAACTTGAAAATTCCTGGTCTTCTTCTGTTTCTTGTATTGCTTCTTGAGCGACATGAAAAGCTTCCATTTCCTGTCCGGCGTCAGCAAGAATATCGGACAAGATCCATGAAGATGGTGTTTCATTATCTTCTCTGTCAAGAGCGATGGATCGTCGGATAGTAGCCAGAGCATTATCTATTTTCCCGCTGTACCGGTAGAGTCTCGAGACAACGTCCAAGCACCAGGTGTAAGAAGTTCCCTTGTTTATATTATGGTTGGAGGAGAAGCTAACAAAAACATCAATCTCGAAGAGCGCTGTCGAAATTTCCCCCGAATCATACAATGCCAACAGGTTGTGGGCCTTTACCCGGAGAATCTTACGTGCAACATTGTAATCATCCATGAAGGCCTGTCCGAGTGCAATCGCTTTGTCATGGAGATTCAATACTCTATCGAAATGCCCTTGTAAACGAAGGAAACGGACAGAATACATCAGGCAGTTAGCATAGAGCTCTGCTGATTCTGAATTTTGCGCTGGGTGAGCGTCGAACCAGTCGAGAGCCTCGCACATAGCAACACTGGCGTCTGCGAGATGGTCAAGATCATCCAGTATGTCCGCATAATCCTGAATGCGACGAATAAGAAATAATTGCTGGGCAGAGAATTGGTTGGCCAGTGCTCGAGAATATTGGACAATCAGTCGGCTCCTGTCGAGGGACTCCAGCTCCGTCTTTGCTTTTTTGGCGATGTCTATATTTAGTTTAAGTGCATCCATGTAATCATTTAGAAGGCTGGCGTCTTCTGGGATTAACCCGCTGAACAACTTCAGTGCTTCCCCCCCTTCTTTAAAGGCTCGTTCGTAATCCTTCGCCCGAGAATATGCTTGCGTCAGCGAGACAACACACCAGGCAACATACCGCAGATATTTCTTGTGTTGAAGGGCAAGCATACGCCAATGGGAGACCGATGCTTCTGCTACTTGAATTGATTTGGCATGGTCACCTATTTCTCCAAAGGCAGAAGAAGTGAAATTATACGCTTCCACGATTTCCCGATCGGAAAGTAAAGATCGGTACATTGAGAGCAGCTGTTCCCCTATCAATGCTGCCTCGGGATAACGCTTTGAACGGAAAAGATTGACGGTGAGTTGCAGAAGTGATTGAGCGCGGAGCTGTTGATTGTCCATGTGTATTTGGATAATATGTTCCAATCTCTGGCATACTCCATATGCCTCGTCAAATCTTTCCAGACTTGACAACAGCTCAACTTCCAATCGCAGGGCAAAAGGCAAGTCGTCGGAAACTACTCCGGTGTTTCGAAGCATCTTCTCGTAATGTTGAACCGACTCTCGTGCGTACAGGAGTGCTTGATCGACGGTGACTATTTCCCGAAATTTATCGGACGCTAGCGAATAACAAAGATGTGCTATAACAGCACTAAAAACAGCACTGCTCTGCCTATCTTGCAGGCCCTTATATCTTTCCACCGCTTCAACCCCCGCTTTGACCGATTCATTGTGTCTCGTGGTCATTGATAGACTGTAATGCAGTTCTTTCAATGCATCGGCAAAATGATGCACATGCGTCCCTTCCAATGTCATCCGCAGGCCTTCAGCGATCCCAACTTCTGCTTGTAGCATCGATTCGTGGTTTTCAATCGGACGTTGGTAGCTTTGTACTGACTCTTCTGCATCTTTTAGGGCATTCGTCCAGTCTCCGTTACAACGCCCAACGAAAGCAGAGTAAGAAACCAATCTGGCAAGCTGCATTTGTGCCTCAAAAGTTGGGCTTGCATCTGCTAGTCGACGTGCAAGGGTTACAGCCTCCGTGATTACTTTGTAGGCCTCGACGACATCCCCAGCGTCTACGTAGCTGTAGGAGAATCCACAAAGTGCATGAGCAAGACACGGTCCATAAACATCCTCGTTTGTTTTATTGAGTGTTCTATAAAGCTCTACAGCAAACTGAATTATTCTCAAGGATTCTTGAGCCATCCCGAGGTTGGAAAGCCAAACAGATAAACTAGACATGGCCCATGCGCCACGCTGGATCGATGGATGTTTATCTCTGGTTTTGAGACTTTCCTGTATCTTCACCATCAGAGCAAA
>Ga0247779_1001141_pt1 | contig 13421 bp, 9 predicted proteins | sample UWRJL221509R5_FD_179925 | JGI IMG/M metagenome (GOLD analysis project Ga0247779, IMG submission 179925) | Plant litter microbial communities from Arlington Agricultural Research Station in Wisconsin, United States - UWRJ-L221-509R-5 | ecosystem: Environmental > Terrestrial > Plant litter >...
CCGAGCTGCAGCACGGCGCTCGCGAAGAGGCCCCACTGCACGCCGGCCTTGATCTGCAGCGACGGGTCTGCCGTCACCAGCTCCTCGAACCCGGTGATGTTGCCGCCGTTGTCCTCGAGTCCGCCGAGTCGCTTTGGGAACGCCCGGTGGACTGCACCCTTCTCGACCAGGAGGTGCAGCTGGGTGAGGGTGCGCTCGCGCTGCTCTGCGAGGCTGAGCCCCGGCATGTTGTGGAGGGCGGAGTCCTTGGACAGCTCGCGCGCCTGGCGGCGGACGTCGGCCCATGTGCCCATCAGCTGGTTGTTCAGGCTCCGGATGTCTACGGATGCCTTCCCGCTCGTCGCATTCAGCTGGGCGTCGACCGCAGCGTCGACATTCCTGACCTTGCGTTCCGTCGAGCGTGGCTCTGCTTTCGCAGGCGCGGTGTCAACCATGGCGTTCTCCTTGACCTGAATCCCTCATTCAACGGTAGGCATCCTCTCGTGATCGCTGCAATTGTCCGTATGGATGCCACAAACGCGAGCGAAACCTCGCCGTCTCGCGCTGTGCGGATCGGCAATCCTGCCGCCGCCTGTCGATGTGGCCCGGCGCCTCCTTGTTGTTGGTTGAGCCTGTCGAAACCCGCTCCAGGTTTCGACAGGCTCAACCAACAACCCGCAAGCTCAACCAACAACCCTGCAGGCTCGAACAACGACATCTCGGCACTCAAAACAGGCGTACAATTATTTCACGTTGGTTAAGTAATTCGACGTCAGGACGACAATGGCACGCGCCAGATTTTCCCGCAGGGACAGCCCCCGCTACCGCTGGGTGGCCCTCAGCAACACGACTCTCGGCATGCTCATGGCGACGATCAACTCGTCGATCGTCATCATCTCGCTTCCCGCGATCTTCAAGGGGATCAAGCTCAACCCCCTCGAGCCCGGCAACGTCACATACCTGCTGTGGATGCTCATGGGCTACCTGCTCGTCACCGCCGTGCTCGTGGTCACCTTCGGTCGGCTCGGCGACATCTACGGCCGCGTGAAGATCTACAACCTCGGCTTCGTCGTCTTCTCCCTCGCATCCATCGCCCTGGCCCTCGATCCGTTTACGGCGTCGAGTGGCGCACTCTGGCTCATCCTGTGGAGGGTGGTGCAGGGCGTCGGTGGCGCGATGCTCGTCGCCAACTCGACCGCGATCCTGACGGATGCGTTCCCCGCGAACAAGCGCGGACTCGGCATCGGCATCAACCAGGTCGCCGCCATCGCCGGCAGCTTCATCGGACTCATCGTCGGCGGCCTGCTCGCCACCATCGACTGGCGGGCCGTGTTCTTCGTGAGCGTGCCGATCGGCATCATCGGAACGATCTGGAGCTACACGTCGCTGCACGAGACGGCGAGCAAGCAGGCGGCGAAGATGGACTGGCCTGGCAACATCACGTTCGCGGTAGGACTGACGGCGATCCTCGGCGGCATCACCTATGGCATCCAGCCCTACGGGGCCAGCAACAACGGCTGGACCAACCCGTGGGTGCTCGGCGCCATCATCGGCGGGGTCATCCTGCTCATCGCTTTCGTCCTGATCGAGCGCCGCGTCGCAGAACCCATGTTCGCGATCGAACTGTTCAAAATCAGGGCATTTTCTGCCGGCAACCTCGCGGGTCTCCTCGCCTCGATCGGGCGCGGCGGACTGCAGTTCATGCTCATCATCTGGCTGCAGGGAATCTGGCTGCCGCTGCACGGCTACAGCTACGAGAGCACTCCGCTCTGGGCGGGGATCTACCTCATCCCGCTCACGCTCGGTTTCCTCGTCGCCGGCCCAATCTCCGGAGCGCTCTCCGACAGGTTCGGCGCACGCGTCTTCTCGACCGGCGGCCTGCTGCTGGTCGCAGCCACCTTCGTCGCTCTCGTCCTGATCCCCGTCGACTTCCAGTATTGGCAGTTCGCGCTTATCACGGGTCTCAGCGGCATCGGCTCCGGCCTGTTCGGAGCCCCGAACCGCACGGCCATCATGAACAGCGTGCCCGCGCGCTATCGCGGCGCGGCATCCGGGATGGCAGGCACGGTCATGAATTCGGGAACGTCCTTCTCGATCGGCATCTTCTTCTCGCTGATGATCGCGGGCCTGTCGACCAGCCTGCCCGGCGCGCTGAAGTCGGGCCTCACCGCGCACGGCGTCTCGACATCCGTCGCGACCCAGCTGGCGAACACGCCTCCCGTGAGCAGCCTGTTCGCGGCGTTCCTCGGTTACAACCCCATCCAGAGCCTGCTGGGCCCGAGCGGCACCCTCTCACACCTCACGCAGGCGCAGGTGGCGACGCTCACGGGCAAGGAGTTCTTCCCCGGCCTCATCTCGGCGCCCTTCCACACCGGGCTGGTCGTGGTCTTCACGGCCGCGGCGATCATGTCGATCATCGGCGCGCTCGCCTCGCTGTTCCGCGGCAAGAAATATGTGCATCTCGAGACGAAACCGGTCGAGACGACGACTGGCGCCGGTAGCTCCGCTGACCGGAGGGACCCCTCCACAGCTGGGGTATAGTTAACTCACATCAAGTAACCCCGCTGGCGCTCGACGATGACGCCTCATTCCGACCTGGAGGTCTCATCCAGTGGCTGAAAAAGCTGCCCGCTCCGGCATGTTCCACAAGGACCACCCCCGCTACAAGTGGATCGCGCTGAGCAACACCACGCTCGGCATCCTGATGGCGACCATCAACGGCTCCATCGTGCTCATCTCGCTGCCGTCGATCTTCAAGGGCATCAAGATCAACCCGCTCGACCCGGCGAACACCAGCTACCTGCTCTGGATGCTGATGGGCTACATCCTGGTGACCGCCGTTCTCGTCGTGAGCTTCGGCCGTCTCGGCGACATCTACGGTCGCGTGCGCATCTACAACCTCGGGTTCGTGATCTTCACGCTCGCGGCCATCGCCCTGGTCTTCGATCCATTCACCGGCGGCAACGGAGCCCTCTGGCTGATCGTCTGGCGAGTTATCCAGGCCGTCGGCGGTTCGATGCTGTTCGCCAACTCGACGGCGATCCTGACGGACGCCTTCCCGGTCAATCGCCGCGGCTTCGCGCTCGGACTCAACCAGGTCGCCGCCATCGCCGGAACCTTCCTCGGGCTCATCGTCGGTGGCGTCCTCGCCTCGGTCGACTGGCACGCGGTATTCATCGTGAGCGTGCCGTTCGGCATCCTCGGCACCATCTGGTCGTACAAGTCGCTGCACGAGGTCGGGGCGCGTGACCCGGGCGGCAAGGTTGACATCCCGGGAAACATCCTCTTCGGCGTCGGGCTCACCGCACTCCTCGCCGGCATCACCTACGGCATCCAGCCATACGGCGACTCGTCCACCGGGTGGGGCAACCCGTGGGTGCTCGCCGGGATCATCGGCGGTATCGCGCTTCTGGTCATCTTCGTGATCGTCGAGACGAAGGTTGCCCAGCCGATGTTCCGGATGAGCCTCTTCCGCATCCGGGCGTTCGCCTGGGGGAACCTCGCGGGGCTCCTTGCGTCCGTCGGCCGTGGTGGCCTGCAGTTCATGCTGATCATCTGGCTGCAGGGAATCTGGCTGCCGCTGCACGGCTACTCCTACGAGTCGACGCCGTTCTGGGCCGGCATCTACCTGCTGCCGCTCACGGTTGGCTTCCTCGTCTCCGGCCCCCTGTCCGGCACGCTGTCTGACCGCTTCGGCGCGCGCACGTTCGCGACGGTCGGCCTCGTGGTCGTCGCCGTGACGTTCATCGCCCTGCTGCTAATCCCGGTGAACTTCAACTACTGGGTCTTCGGCATCCTCACGTTCCTGAACGGAATCGGCTCCGGCATGTTTGCAGCCCCGAACCGAACGGCGATCATGAACAGCGTCCCGGCGAGTGCTCGAGGGGCGGCATCCGGCATGACCGGCACGTTCCAGAACGCGGGCAACTCGCTCTCGATCGGCGTGTTCTTCTCGCTGATGATCGCCGGCCTCGCGACGACGCTTCCGACTGCCCTCCGCGCAGGTCTCGGCGCCCACCACGTGCCTGCCGCCGCGGTGACCGCTGCAGCGAACATCCCGCCCGTCGGCAACCTGTTCGCGGCGTTCCTCGGCTATAACCCGATCCAGAGCCTCCTGACCAGCCTGCACGTGACGTCCCAGATCCCGGCCCACGATCTGGCCGTGCTCACGGGCAAGTCGTTCTTCCCGCAGCTGATCTCCGATCCGTTCCACTCCGGCCTCATCATCGTGTTCGTGACCGCGGCCATCCTGTCGGTCATCGGCGCGCTCGCGTCGCTGTTCATGGGTGGAAAGTACGTGCACGCGGACACCGTTCCCGTGCGTACGGTCGAGATCGGCGAACCCGCCAAGGAGCTGAGCGACGTCTAATCGGCGCTGACTCTCCAACTGGGTGGTGTCTAAACGGCGTCTGGCCGTATAACCTGCTCTGAACGCACCCGCGCACGTGAAGGAGCCTGCCCATGAGCGACATCGCGCCCGATTCCGTTGGCTGGCGTCTCGCCTTCGTCGTCGGCCGGATCAATAGACGGCTGGCGAATGCGACAGGCGGACTCAGTCACGGACTGCTCTCCGCCCTCGCGACCGTGGCGAAGCACGGCAGCGTTCGACTGGTGGAACTCGGCCAGATCGAGATGGTCTCAGCGCCGAGCGTCACCCGCGTCGTCGCTGAGCTGGAGCATCGCAGGCTCGTCGTGCGCACCGTGGACGAGGATGATCGCCGAGCCTTCCGGATCGAGGTGACGCAGGAGGGCATGGAGGCGGTGCTGCGCGCCCGCGCCGCCCGCGGCGAAGTCGTCGCAGAACTGCTCGCCGACCTCAGCCCGGAGGATGCCGCGACGATTGAAGCTGCGCTCCCGGCGCTCGAGCGTGTAATCGGGCTGAGTTAGCGCTACTTGTCCGCGACGGTCGCGTCGCCGCCATCCTTCATCAGGTGGGCGTGCAGCTCCGCCGTCAGGCGATGGATCTCCTTCGTCAGCTCGGTGTTCGTCGCAAGCTCCTTCTCCTGTGACTCGAAGTCGTGGTCGGCCTTGGCCTGGGCGAATCCGGACTGGCGGTTCTGGCCGATCATGACGAACGTCGACAGGAAGATCGCCTCGAGGGAGACGACCAGCGTGAGCGAAGGCCACGGGAACTTCTCGAACCAGATCATCCAGATCGCGAAGATCACAACGTGCACGTAGACGAAGTTCATGGATCCGGCGAAGGCCGTGATCGCATCGGCCACACGCAGCTGGATGCTCCCTGCCCTCTTCTCCGCCTCCTCGATGACGACCGGATGGTGCAGGCCGTTCGTCTTCAGGATGCGCGAGGGACGGATGGTGCGTGGCTTGTGGTCAACAGATGACATGGTTCTCCTTGGGTCTCAACTCAAGGATGGAGTCCCGGCGCACTCGTTGGCCGCATTGACTCCCTGCTAATCGGCGATGAGTCTCTTTCCGAGCACCCGCGTCTGCTCGACGGCGTAGCCGAGATGTTCGTAAAGGTCGATCACTCCGGTGTTGTCCGCGCGAACCATGAGCATGATTTTCGGGCAGCCGCGCTCGATGAGAAGGCGCTCGGCCTCGGCCATCAGGTCCCGCGCGAGGCCGCGGCCACGCGCAGGTTCTGCCACCGCGAGGTAGTAGACCCAGCCGCGATGACCGTCGTAGCCGATCATGGCGGTGCCGACCACATCCCGGCCGTCCTCGCACACCAGGAACAGCTCTGGCTGCGTGCTGAGCTTGCGCTCGATGTCGTTGTGCGGGTCATTCCACGGGCGGGTCAGGCCGACCGCGTGCCACAGTTCGACGACCTGCGCGGTGTCTGCGCGAGTGAACGCGCGGATCACGCGGGCCGCCGGAAGACGAGCGTGTTCACGACGAACAGTTGCCGGAGTTCATCGTCGCTCGTCAGGGTTTCCACTCGAAGCACAGCCATGCCGCGGTCGGGTCGTGAGCGGGAGGGGGTCACGGACTCGACGGTGACGCGCACGTGCAGGCGCTCGCCGGGGCGGGTCGGGGCGGGCCAGGTGAGCGTTCCGCCCGCGCCGATCGTCCCGCCAGCCAGCCTTGGGCCGCCCGTCACGAGGAGACGCATGGTCACTGCGGCCGTGTGCCAGCCACTCGCAGCGAGGCCGCCGAAGAAGCTGTCCTTCGCGGCCTCCGCATCCAGGTGGAACGGCTGCGGATCGTACTTCGACGCGAACTCGACGATCTCATCGGCCGTGATCGGTGTCTCATCGGAGACGAACACCATTCCCGGCGTCACGTCGTCGAGGTAGAGCAGTTCGCGTTCGGTCATCCCAACATCCTTGCAGGGAGGGGGTTTCGACAGGCTCAACCGACAAAAACCAGGCTCAACCACCAACGAGAACAGGCTCAACCAGCATTGCTGGTTGAGCCTGTCGAAACCAATCGCCCCGTGGTGCCTAGAGGGCGGCGAGGTCCGCGAGAACCTGGTCGCCAGGCGCCGCGAAGTCGACGGAAGCCCTGATCTCGGCCCGGTCGAGCAGCTCGTCCATGCGGCGACGGCGGCTCTTCGGGATCAGCGTGACGACGGTGCCCTGCTTGCCCGCGCGGCCGGTGCGGCCGGAGCGGTGCAGGTACGTTTTGTACTCCTCCGGCGCATCCGCCTGGATGACCAGGGAGATGTCGTCGACGTGGATGCCGCGTGCCGCGACATCCGTCGCGACCAGAACGTTGACCCGACCACTCGTGAGGAGCTGCAGGTTGCGCGTGCGGCGCGACTGGTTGAGGTCGCCGTGCAGGCTGGTCGCCGGGATCCCGGCATCGTCGAGCAGGTCTGCGAGCTCCTCGGCGAACGCACGGGTTCGGGTGAAGACGAGCGTCTTGCCCTCTCCGCCGGCGAGCTGCTCGATGATCTGGCGCTTGTCGCGCTGTTCGATCAGGAGCACGCGGTGGTCGATGGTGGAGGACGCCTGGTCTTCACCGGCAACCTCGTGCACGCTCGGGTTCGTGAGGAACTCGTCGACGAGCGTCGCGACGCCCTTGTCCAGGGTCGCGGAGAACAGCAGGCGCTGCCCGCCCTCCTTCGTCTGGTTGAGGATGCGCTGCACCGGCTCGAGGAAGCCGAGGTCGCACATGTGGTCGGCCTCGTCCAGCACCGTGACGGTGATCTCGGACAGGTCGAGCTTGCCCTGTTCGATGAGGTCTTCGATGCGACCGGGTGTGCCGACGATGATGTCGACGCCGCGCTGGAGGGCGCTCACCTGGCGGTACTGCGGCACGCCGCCGTAGATCTGCGTGGTGAACAGGCCGACGCTGCGCGCGATGGGCTGCACGGTGCGGTCGATCTGCAGTGCGAGCTCGCGAGTCGGAGCGAGGATGAGCGCGCGGGGCTTGCGACCCTGCTGGCGGTTCTTGCCGCCGTTGTTCTCCATGAGGCGCTCGACGAGCGGTGCGCCGAAGGCGATGGTCTTGCCGGAGCCGGTCTTGCCGCGGCCAAGTACGTCGCGGCCGGCCAGGACATCCGGGATGGTCGCGGCCTGGATCGGGAACGGAGCCTCAGCACCGAGCTCCGCGAGCTGGCGGACGATGTTGCCGCCGAGACCGAGGTCGCCGAACGTCACACCCTCGACGTCCTTGGCCTGGATTGCATCCGCCTCGAGTCGCTCGAGCACGACGTCATCCTGCTGGGTGAACGTCTTCTGCTCGCGCGTCGGGTAGAAGGATGAGTCGCGGCGCTCCGGCCGCTCGTCGTGGTCACGGCGCGGGCGGTCGTTGCTGTACGACGGACGTTCGGTGCGAGCGGGCCGGTCACCGTAAGAGGGGCGCTCGGTGCGAGCCGGGCGGTCGTTGTACGACGGGCGGTCGCCGCGCGGTGCGCGGTCTTCCCACGGCTTGCGGGCCGGGCGGTCGCCATAGGACGGACGCTCGGTGCGCTCTGCGCGGTCGTTGTTGTACGCGGGGCGCTCCGTGCGAGCAGGACGATCGCCGTATGCCGGGCGGTCGTTGCTGCGCGCCGGGCGATCGCCGTAGGCGGGACGGTCATTGCTGCGGGCCGGGCGATCGCCGTAAGAGGGGCGCTCGGTGCGCGGCGCGCGGTCTTCCCACGGCTTGCGGGCCGGGCGGTCGCCATAGGACGGACGCTCGGTGCGCTCTGCGCGGTCGTTGTTGTACGCGGGGCGCTCATTGCCGCGAGCAGGACGGTCGCCGTAAGCCGGGCGGTCGGTGCTGCGAGCGGGACGGTCGCCGTAAGCCGGGCGCTCCGTGCGTGCTGCGCGATCGCCGTACGCCGGACGCGAGTCGCGATCGTTGCGGTCGCCACGCGGTGCGCGGTCGCCGTAGGCCGGGCGCTCCGTGCGCTCGCCGCGGGGCTGGTAGCCGGGCTTGTCGCGCGGGGTCCAGTTCGGGCGGCGGTCGGTCGATTCGATACGGGCACCCTCGCTGTCGCGGCCGCGGAACGGCTTGCGGTCGCCGGTGGGTGCTCCACCCGTGGTGCGGCGGGCGCGGTCATCCGCGGTCCAGCGCTTCTTGGGTGCGGCGGAATCGCCCTCGGTCGGGCGGTGTCCGCGATGGCCGACGGCCTTGCTGCCGGGCTTTCGAGCCGGCGTGGATGCGGACGCTCCATAGGGAGACTTTTTGAACGGAGGCATGGTTCTTTCTTCTACATAAACGAGCATGGCGCACGCTGGCGCGAGGCGGTTCATGCGCCCAATAACGCGCACGCCCACTAGAACCCGGGCAGTCTTTGACCGAGGCCGTCACATACATTCGTGTGATTTTCACCAGCGTTTTCGCTGGTAATCCGGCCCGCAAGACTGACGTACACACCCGATGCTGAACTCGTTTTGGATAGAAACGAAGCCGCGTTTGTGAAGAAAAACCGCGTGAAACATTCACGCTGTCTTGAGCCGACCTGCCTACGTTACAGGATTCCTCAGCGCGGCGCACTAACCTAGCGGGCATCATGCGCGCGTTTTCGTCGATCCCAGCCAGGTTGCTGGCGATCGTCGTTGGGGCAGCACTCGCGGGCTTCGCCCTGTCAGGCTGCTCGCCGACCGGCAGCCAGTCGACGCAGATCGTGCCGAAGCACCAGGTGCTTTACAAGGCGTTCCAGACCTACCCGAACATCCCGGTCGTACCGAACCTGCGCTACGCAACCGTCCACGGGGCCGCCCTGCGACTGGATGTCTGCCTGCCGGATGTCGCAAAGGGCACGACCATCGCGCCCCGCCCCGCCATCCTCTCGATCCACGGCGGAAGCTGGGCGCACGGCGACAAGGCCAACGTCGACTGGAGAAGCGTGTGCCAGTGGCTCGCGTCGACGGGGTACGTCGCGGCATCGGTGAACTACACGCTTGCCCCGGGGGCACGTTATCCCCTCGCGATCCACGAACTCGAGAAGGCCGTCGAATGGCTTCGCGCGCCCGCACAGGCCAAGCGCTTCTCGATCGACCCGACGCTGATCGGCGTCTTCGGGGGTTCGGCCGGCGGCAATCTCGCCGCCCTCCTCGGCACGATGGGCACCGGACCACTCGACTCCGGCCATCGTGTCGCCGCGGTCGCCGAACTCAGTGGACCGACGAACCTGACCGCCACCGGCGCCGAACGGCCAGACCTGATCCCGTACCAGCTCTCCTACCTCGGCTGCAGGTCGCTCGCGGCGTGCCCGGCTGCCCGCGAGGCGTCGCCCCTGTACCACGTCGATTCGAGCGATCCGCCGTTCTTCGTCGGCCACTCGACCGCGGAGCGCATCCCCATGTCCCAATCCGCCCTGTTCGTGGCGAAGCTGCGATCGCGCGGCATCGACGTGACGTTCGTGACGGTGAAGGGCCAACTGCACTCGATCGCGATGCTCGACAAGGCCATGCGCACGCGCGTGGCAACCTTCTTCCACGCCAAGCTCGTCCACACCATCATCGGAACGGTGAAGTAGCGTGCTGGCAACCGTCGCACCTGAGTCCCCGCGCCAGCCAGAGGTGCTCGCGCTGCTGCGCGAGAGCGACCTCTTCCACCTCGCGCTGTACCCGCCGGAGAGCTGCCATCTGCTCGATGTAGCTGAGCTCGAGGGTCCGGCCGTGACATTCTTCGTCGGCCGCCGCGACGGCGTCGCCCTCGGCACCGCCGCGCTCGTCGATCGAGGGGACGGCTCGGGGGAGATCAAACGGATGTTCGTGTCTGCGGATGCCCGCGGGCTCGGCCTCGGGCGTGCGATGCTCGCCGCGGTCGAGGAACGCGCAAGGGTTCATGGCATAGGGACCATCCAGCTCGAGACCGGACCGCTGCAGCACGCCGCGATTGCGCTGTACGAGCGCAGCGGCTACGCGATCATCCCGAACTTCGGGCCATACGTCGGCGACCCGCACAGCGTCTGCATGCAGAAGTCGCTGCTTCACGCCTAGCGCAGCCGACGCGCCCGTCGTTGTTGGTTGAGCCTGTCGAAACCCGCGCAGCCGACACGCCCGTTGTTGTTGGTTGAGCCTGTCGAAACCCCATGTCATCCGGGTTTCGACAGGCTCAACCGACAAACGGTGAGGCCGCCCCCGATCAGTTGTCGTGGGCGAGGTGCTGCACGGCGCCGTGCTGCGCTGCCGTGCGCGCACGCTTGTCGGCCCGCCGCTCCTTGGCGCCCTCGACGAGGTAGTACAGCGCCGGGAGCACGATCAGCGTCAGCAGGGTCGACGAGACGAGTCCGCCGATGACGACGATCGCGAGAGGCTGTGAGATGAACCCGCCGCCGCCGGTCAGCCCAACGCCCATCGGAAGCAGCGCGAAGATGGTCGCGAGCGCGGTCATCAGGATCGGCCGCAGACGACGCGATCCGCCATGGGCGATGGCGTCGCTCACCCGGTAGTCGCGCCTGCGGTACTGGTTGACCAGGTCGACGAGCACGATCGCATTCGTCACGACGATGCCGATCAGCATCAGCACACCGATGAGCGACGCAACGCCGAGCGGGATGTCCGACACCTTCTGCAGGATGATCGCGCCAGTCGCTGCGAACGGCACGGAAACGAGCAGCAACAGCGGCTGGCGGAGGCTCTTGAACGCTGCGACCATCACGATGTAGACGATCAGGATGGCCGCGAGGAGCGCGATCCCGAGCTGGCCGAACGCATCATTCTGCTGCTTCGTCACGCCGCCGAGGGTCGCGCTCGCGCCATCCGGCAGATTCACGGCGGCCACAGCCTTCGCGATGTCGCTCGACGCCGTACCGGTGTCCGCCGTCTTGGGCGTCACCGTGATCGTCGCGCTCTGCACGCCCTTGATGGTGGTGATGGCTGCGGGCGCCTCCTTGGTCGCGACCTCCGCAAGGGTGTCGAGCTTCACGTCGCCGGTTGCGGTCGGGATGTCGTACTTCTTCAGGGCGGCGACCGTGAGCGGCTGCTTCGGGTCATCGACGTAGACGGAGAGGTTGGTGTCGTTGATCGAGACCGTGCCGGATGAACTCGGATTCATCGCCTGGGCGACGACCTGCGCGACCTGCAGCTCGGTGAGGCCCTTCTTCGCCGCGGCCGTCCTGTCGATGGCGACAGAGATATACGGCTGGTCGTCCGAGAGGTCGTTGGTCGACTGTGCCGTGACGGACAGCTTCTCGACCTTCGCCTGGATGGCGGCGGCCGCCGCCCGCAGGTCTGCGTTGTCCCGCGCCTTCACCGTGATCGTGATGTCGCTCGAGGAGAACCCGGCCGATGCGCCCTGCAGCGAAACGTCGCCGACGCCGCTGAGGCCCTTGATGGCCTTGCGTACGTTCGACTGGATGACATCCTGGTCGGCCTTCGCCTTGGTCGTCAGCGAGAAGCTGATGCTGCCACCGGATCCGAACCCGCCGAAGGCGCCGCCGCCGGAGCCGATGGTGGTCTGCACGATGGTGACGTTCTTGACGTCCAGCAGCGCCTTCTCGACCTTCGTGGCCGCAACGTTCTCGGCATCGAGGCTCGCCCCACGCGGAAGCGTCTGGCTCACGGTGAGCGTGTTCTGTCCGCTCGATCCGAGGAAGTCGGTCTTCAACCCGGTGGCCGCGAGCACACCAGTACCGAGGAGCACCACGACGGCGGCAACGACGACGACTGTCGCCTTCCAGACCCCGGAGACAGTCCACCGGATGATCGGCAGGTACGCGCGCTGCAGCAGGGACGGCTTGATGAGCTCGTCGTGGTCGCTGCCGGCGTCCGGGATGCCGGTGTCCGCCACCATCCCGGTCGTCGTGCCCTTCGGGCTCTTGAGGAACCAGTAGGCGAGCACGGGCACGATCGTCAGCGACACCAGGAGCGATGCGACGAGCGCGATCGTGACCGTCACCGCGAACGGGGTAAAGATCTGCCCCGTCGTTCCCGTGACGAAGATCGCGAGCGGCAGGAAGACGGCCACCGTCGTGATCGTCGATGCCGTCACCGCCGCCGCGACCTCGCGCACACCGGTGGTGATCGCGGCGATCTTGTCTTCGCCTCTCGAGATGTGTCTCTTGATGTTCTCGATGACGACGATCGAGTCGTCGACGACACGGCCGATCGCGATCGTGATCGCACCGAGCGTGATGATGTTGAGCGAGTATCCGGCGGCGAGCATGCCGATGAAGGCGATGAGCACGGATGCGGGAATCGAGATCGCCGTCACCAGGGTCGTGCGCACCGACAGCAGGAACAACAGGATGATGATCACCGCTGCACCGAGCCCGAGCGCGCCCTCGACGGTCAGGTCATTGATCGACTGCTCGATGAAGGGGGCCTGGTCGAAGACGACCTTGAACTTCGTGTTGCTTCCGAGTGACTTCTCGAGCGTCGGCAGGTCTTTGTTGATCTCCTTCGAGACGGCGACGGTGTTGCCGTCCGAGGTCTTCGTGATCGAAATCGTGAGAGCAGATTTGCCGTTCACGCGCGAGATGCTGGTGACCGGATCCGTCGTGATCGCGACCTTCGCGACGCTCGAGAGCTTCGCTTCGATCGACTTCTGCGACTGCGTCACACCGAGCGGCGTGCGCTTCACCGTCGTCTTCGTGCCGATCAGCGGGATGTCCTCGAGCTGGGCGACGGAGGTCAGCTGCTGGCCGGACTGGACGACGAGCGTCTTGCCGTTCTCCGTGATATCGCCGGAGGCCAGGAGCACCCCATTTGCGCTCAGCGCCTGGGTGATGCTCTGTGTCGTGAAGCCCTTGTCCTTGAGCTTCGTGTCATCCGGCGTGATCGTGACGCGCTGGCCGAGGTCGCCGAACAGCGATGCCTGGCTCACGCCATCCAGCGCCTGGAGGTCGTTGATCGTCGTCTTGTTGAGCGCGTTCGCGAGGTCGTGGGAGTCGAGATCGCTGGTGACGGCGAGCGCCACGACGGGGATGTCGTCGAGGCTCCTTGTGATGATCTGCGGGTCGACGCCGCTCGGCAGCTGCACGCGGTCGATCGCGAGCTGGATCTTCTCCTCGACGGACGTGATGTCCGTGCCGTCCTTGAAGGTCGCCGAGATCGTCGATGAGCCGGCCTTGGAGGTCGCGGTGGTCGTGTCGATTC
>Ga0247779_1001142_pt1 | contig 13400 bp, 9 predicted proteins | sample UWRJL221509R5_FD_179925 | JGI IMG/M metagenome (GOLD analysis project Ga0247779, IMG submission 179925) | Plant litter microbial communities from Arlington Agricultural Research Station in Wisconsin, United States - UWRJ-L221-509R-5 | ecosystem: Environmental > Terrestrial > Plant litter >...
GAGATGCACCCGGTTGCGCTCACCGCCCGAAAGCAGGCCGACCTTCTTCTGCTGATCGCCGCCCTTGAAGTTGAAGTTGCCGACATAGGCACGGCTTGCCATCTTCATCTTGCCGAGCTCGATTTCATCGAGGCCGTCGGAGATTTCCTGCCAGACGGTCTTGTTGTCGTCGAGGCTATCGCGCGACTGATCGACATAGCCCAGCACAACAGTGTCACCGACCTTGAAGCTGCCGGAATCCGGCTTGTCCTGACCAGTGATCATGCGGAAGAGCGTGGTCTTGCCAGCACCGTTTGGACCGATCACACCGACGATACCGCCCGGCGGCAGGAGGAAGTTCAGGTCTTCGATCAGCAGGCGATCGCCGAAGCCCTTGTTGAGCGATTGCGCCTCGATCACCAGATTGCCGAGACGTGGCCCGGCGGGGATGGTGATTTGCGCAACACCGCCGCTCTTCTCATTGCTCTGGGCCAGCAGTGTCTCATAGGCGTTGATACGCGCCTTCGATTTGGCCTGTCGTGCCTTGGGCGATTGGCGGATCCATTCCAGCTCACGCTGCAATGACTTCTGGCGCGAGGATTCAGTTTTCTCTTCCTGCTCCAGACGCTTCTGCTTCTGCTCCAGCCAGCCGGAGTAGTTGCCCTCAAAGGGGATACCTTGGCCGCGATCCAGTTCCAGAATCCAGCCGGCGACATTATCGAGGAAGTAGCGGTCGTGGGTTACGGCAACGACCGTGCCCTTGTAATCTTCCAGGAAGTGCTCAAGCCAGGCGACCGATTCAGCATCGAGATGGTTGGTCGGTTCGTCGAGCAGCAGCATATCGGGGCTGGAAAGCAGCAGGCGGCAGAGTGCCACCCGGCGTTTCTCGCCACCGCTGAGCTTGGTTACCTCAGCATCGCCCGGCGGGCAGCGCAAAGCATCCATGGCGATCTCGACCTTGCGCTGCAGGTCCCAGGCGTCAGCGGCATCGATCTTTTCCTGCAATTCCGCCTGGCGCGTCAGCAAGGTGTCGAAATCGGCATCCTCATCGCCCATGGCCATCGAAACAGCTTCGAATTCATCGAGCAGCGCCTTGGTCGGGCCGACCCCTTCCATGACATTGCCGAGCACATCCTTGCTGGCATCGAGCTGCGGCTCCTGCGACAGGTAGCCGACAGTAACGCCGTCAGCCGCCCAAGCCTCGCCATTGAACTCCTTGTCGATGCCGGCCATGATCTTCATCAGGGTCGATTTACCGGCGCCGTTGCCACCGAGGACGCCGATCTTGGCGCCGGGCAGAAAGCTCAGCCAGACATTCTCGAGGACCTTGCGGCCGCCCGGATAGGTCTTGCTGAGGCCCTTCATCACATAGATGTATTGATACGCCGCCATCTGGCACTCCGATCGAAAATTCAGAATTGGCCAAGGTTTAGCCCCAAGCGGGATTTAACCCATGGCGGGGTTTTAGCCCAGGGCGGCGCTTAGGGAAAGCCCTGATCCAGGAAGCCGACGGCAAAGAAAAGGCCCGCTCAGGAATCTGAGCGGGCCGGGATTGGTACGATCATTAGATCAATTGTGGCGCCTGGAGCTACAGGACGTCGATCCGGTGATCCTTGGTTTCACGAATGAAGAGGATACCGATCACAAAACAGGCTGAGGCAATCACGATCGGATACCACAGGCCGTAATAGATATCGCCCTTGGCCGCCGCCATGGCGACGCAGGTTGCAGGTAGCAGACCACCGAACCAGCCATTGCCGATGTGATAGGGTAATGACATCGAACTGTAACGGATCCGGGTCGGGAACAATTCCACCAGAATGGCGGCGATCGGCCCATAGACCATGGTGACCAGGATCACCAGGATCCAGAGCAGCACCCAGGTCATGAAATAATTGATCTGCGCCGGGTCAGCCTTGGCCGGATAGCCGGCGGCCTTGACGGCATCCGTCACGTCTTTGGTGAAGGCCTCGGTCTTGGCCTTCAAATCGTCCTTGCTGAGCCCCACGCCTTCGAAGCTCGAGATCGTCTTGTCACCGACCTTGATGCTGGCCACCGTGCCGGCCGGTGCGTCTTCATGCTCATAATTCACCGAGGCCTTCGACAACAACGCCTTAGCGATGTCGCAGGAACTCAGGAATTTCGAGGTACCGACCGGATTGAACTGGAAGGAACAAGTTGCGGGATCTGCAATAACAGACACAGGCGCACTGGCCTGCGCCGCTTCCAAAGCCGGGTTGGCGAAATGCGTCAGCCCCTTGAACAGTGGGAAGTAAACAATAGCCGCGATCAGACAGCCCGCCATGATGATCCGCTTCCGGCCGATCCGATCACTGAGCGCACCGAACACCAGGAAGAAAGGTGTGCCGATCAACAAGGCCAGCGCGATCAAGACATTTGCCGTTGTCGGATCGACCTTCAACGTCGCTGTCAGGAAGAACAGCGCATAGAACTGACCGGTATACCAGACCACCGCCTGGCCCATGGTCAGGCCCAGCAGCGCCAGAATGACGATCTTCAGATTCGCCCAATTAGCGAAGGCGTCGGTGAGCGGCGCTTTCGAGCCTTTGCCTTCCGCCTTCATCCGCTGAAAGGTCGGTGATTCGCTGAGCCGCATGCGGATCCAGACCGAGATCCCCAACAGCAAGGCCGATACCAGGAACGGTATCCGCCAGCCCCAAGCCGCGAAAGCTTCTTCACCCAACGCGGTGCGGATCAGCAGGATAACGATCAGCGACAGAAAAAGGCCGAGTGTCGCCGTCGTCTGAATCCAGCTGGTGAAATAACCGCGACGGCCCTGTGGCGCATGCTCTGCCACATAGGTCGCGGCACCACCATATTCACCACCGAGTGCCAGGCCTTGCAGCAACCGCAGGGCAATCAGAATGATGGGCGCGGCAACCCCAATGGCATTGTAATTGGGCAGCAGGCCAACCAGGAATGTTGAGCCACCCATGATCAGGATCGTGATGAGGAAGGTATATTTACGGCCGACAAGATCACCTAATCGACCGAAGACAAGGGCGCCGAACGGCCGGACAATGAAGCCGGCGGCAAAGGCCAGCAAGGCAAAGACGAAGCCCGCCGTCGGATTGGCCGAGGTGAAGAACTGCTTGGCGATAATCGCTGCCAGCGATCCGTATAAATAGAAATCATACCACTCGAAAACGGTCCCCAGGGACGATGCGAAGACGACGGTTCGCAGCTCCGCCGCAGTCGGTTCGCGCAATACAGGTGTTGATGCTGTGGTCAATATAGCCTCCCCGTTTATGTTGGCCTCTCGGCGACCGATTGCCCGCTGATCCCTTAACGGGATTTCTTTTGGCTGGACCGGCGCTGGTTTTCTTTATGATCGAGTGCGGTTATCAGCGATGGATTGTGCCGCGCATGACCGACCGATTCGCCCCTCTATTTGGACGTAAACCTAACATTTCAGTGAGGTTTCCGCAACGCGCCATCTAAGAATATATACTTATTTATATGACATTAGCTTTTCTGAGCACACGTGCCAGCGTCTGGGCCGCCCGGTCTGGCTGGCTGTGCCTCAGCTCACAATCCGGGTGGTGCGGACGTATCGAGCCTTGGCACTGGCGCTTGAAACCCGCACTATGCCCCAGCATGCATGAACGCATGACGATGGATAGGCAGCTGCGGGTCGCCTTATGGTAGCAACGGATACAGCCGATACTGGAACTGCGCTAAGCGAGGAATTGCCCGGTCAAAATCCCCTGGATTTTGCCGCCGCCCTCAGTCGCTCCTTCGCGGCGACCCAGGATGTCGAAGCGACGATCCGTCAGGCCCTGTCCCAGATCGTCCACTTGATGCGTGTCGAAGCCGGGGCGATTTTCCTGATCGACGAGGGTGGTAACGCCCTGATCTGCCGCGCCAGTGTCGGTCCGGTCAATATCGTCGGCCTCTCCGTGCCAAGAGGTCATGGCATCGTCGGCCGCTCTGTCGAAGAAGATGCTGTCCTGGTCGTCGAAAATGTCCATGAGAATGCCGCCTTCTATGCCGAAGCCGACAAGCAGACGGGCTTCATCACCCGGTCGATCCTGTGCGCGCCGCTGAATGTGGGCAGCCATCGGATCGGTGCTGTCGAAGTGCTGAACAAGGCCAATGGAAACCCGTTCGATCAAAGCGATCAGAACATGCTGAAGGTGATCGCCAGTTCGGCCGGTCTGGCAATCTCGAATGCCCGCCTGGCGGCGCGGCTGGTCGAGCAGGAACGCCTGAAACGCGAATTGGAACTTGCCTCGGCCATTCAGCGCAGCCTGCTGCCAACGGCCGATCCGGCGCTGCCGATTGCCGGTTTCAACCGGCCGATCCATGAAGTGTCCGGCGATTTCTACGATTTCTTTCAACTGCCGGATTCAACCATCGCCTTTTGTCTCGGCGACGTTTCCGGCAAGGGCATGAATGCGGCCCTGCTGATGGCAAAAACCGCCAGCTTGTTCCGCTGCCTGGGCAAGACCATTCACGATCCGGCGCGGCTGATCCGCATCCTCAACCGTGAGATTTGCGATACCACCAGCCTTGGCATGTTCGTCACCATGGTGGTCGGCTCCTACGATCCGGCATCGGGCCAGGTGCGTTTTGCCAATGCCGGCCATATGCCGCCGCTGCTCAAACATGCCGATCACCGCTTCGAGACGTTCCCCGCCAATTCACCGCCGCTCGGCATCCTCCGCGATGCGACATTCGACACGCAATCACTGTCACTCGAAGGCCGGCAATTCTTCCTTTACACCGACGGCATCACGGAATTTCGCTTCGGCCGGGACGAGGAGCTGGGCGTCGATGGTCTCAGCCTGATGCTGGACAATGTGCGCGGCAACACCCTGATCGAGCGCCTGGAGCATGTCCTGCTGGAACTGGACCAGGCCGGCTGGCAAGCCCGCGACGATCTCACCTTGCTGGAGATCGATGATTCCCTCGCCGCACCGGTGATCGGCCGGGACGCCAACGCCGCCCGAGAAGCAATCGAAAGTGGCGAGTTCCTGGTCGGATTTACCCTGATGGCCGATCCCAGCCGCTTAAAAATTCTGCGGCCGGCCCTGATGGCATCGGCCACGGCCTGCGGGTTTTCCGCCGAGGAAGCTCATGATCTGGTATTGGCGGCCACGGAAGCCGTGGAAAATATCATGGTTCATGCCTATGCCGGGCGGCGCGACGGGGAAATCACTATTGCCATGCACCGGCTCCAGGATGGCATGATGCTGCGCATTCGAGACTTCGCACCCAAGGTCGATCCAGGTAAGATACGCCCGAGATCACTGGATGACGTGCGACCCGGGGGGCTGGGGACGCATTTCATTCAAACTGTCATGGATGATGCCACCTTCATTCCTTTGCCGGATGGCGAGGGAAACCTGCTAGAGCTGGTGAAATACCGGCATATCGACGATCACGGTGGCAAAGGGGCGACTGGTCAAGCCAAACGGCGGCCAGTCGAAGGGGAATAACGGAATGTCAGTCGGCCAGATCAGTGAACAGGGCGCCTACATCGTCATCGCCCTTACCGGTGAAATCGACCTTGAAACGGCGCCGGTCGTGCGCAAGGCGTTGCTTGACCACCTCAAGAAGGGGAAAAACCTGCTGATTGACCTGGCCCAGGTCAGCTATATCGATTCCTCCGGTATCGCCAGTCTGGTCGAGGGCCTGCAGGTCGCCCGCAAACAGGGGCATGATCTGGCATTGGTTTCGGTCAGCCAGCGTGCCCATCGCGTTCTCGAATTGGCGCGCCTCGATAAGGTCTTCACCCTGCATGCCGATCTCGCCAGCGCTTTGGCGGCGGGAAAATGAGAGATTTGTGATGGCCGCCGCCAGCCGCTTTTTCGATACGATCGGGCGACGCACCGTTCAGGCGTTTGACGAGGTCGGCCATGGCGCCAGCCTGCTGGGCGAAGCATTGTTCTGGCTGGTCCTGGGTCGCCACTATCGCCAGCCGGTTCGGCTGCAAGCAACCATGCTCTCCCTGCTGAGCTTCAGCATCTCGGCACTGCCGATCGCCACCTTGCTCTCCGGCACGATCGGCCTGATGCTGGCGATCCAGAGCCTCTATTCGCTGGGCCAGTTCGGCGCCCAGAGCTTTGCCTATATCGGCATCGCTTTTGGTGTCGTGCGTGAATTTTCGCCGATGATCATGGGCATCCTGATTGCCGGGCGCTCCGGTTCGGCGATTGCCGCGCGTCTCGCCACCATGACGATTAATCAGGAAATCGATGCCCTGCAGGTGATCGGCATCAATCCCGTGCGATTTCTTGTCTCGCCCGTCCTGATCGCCTTGTTGATCACCCTGCCCTGCCTGGCCATGTGGGCCAATCTCGTGTCGTTGTTTTGTGCCGGCCTCTATGTCTCCTCGGCGCTCGGTACCTCTTTTGGCGCCTATATAAACGACACGATGACCATTCTGACGCCCCATGATATCTGGCACGGGATCGGCAAATCGGCTTTGTTCGGCCTGCTGATCGGGCTGGTTGCCGTCATCAATGGCGCCTCGGTCAGCGGCGGTGCCGAAGGTGTCGGTCAGGTGACGACGCGCTCGGTGGTTCAGTCAATCACCCTGATCGTGGTTGCCGATATGATCTTTGCCTATGTCTCGACCCATTAAGGCGCTGGCATAAATGACCCCATCGACCGAGACACATATCCAGCATATCGACGCCGGGCCACCCGCCTGGAAGCCGACGGCGGCCGAGCTGGCCGGCCGACCCAAGGTCATCGAGGTCGATCACCTCGACTGGCATTACGGCGCGCGCCAGGTGCTGTTCGATATTTCCCTGGATGTGCGCCAGGGCGAGATCATGATGATCATGGGTGGTTCTGGCTCCGGCAAGAGCACGCTGTTGCGGCATCTGGTCGGCCTGATGCCGCCGGCACCGGGCAAGATCAAATTGCTCGGCAAGGACTTTGGCGCCTTGAAGGCGATGGAAAAGCTGGACCTGCGGCGGCGGGTCGGTGTCGCTTTCCAGTTCGGTGCGCTGTTCAGCTCGATGAGCGTTGCCGAAAACGTCAAGCTGCCTTTGCGCGAATTGACCAAGCTCAATGAAAAAACCATGGACATCATGGCGCGCATGAAACTGGAGGTGGTCAACCTCTCCGGCTTCGGCGATCTGATGCCGGCGGCCCTTTCCGGCGGTATGGTCAAACGCGCCTCCATCGCGCGGGCCATTATCATGGACCCCAAACTGCTGTTCCTCGATGAGCCATCTTCCGGACTCGATCCGGCCGTTTCCTCGGCACTCGACGATCTCATCCTGCGGCTGCGCGAAGCGATGGATATTTCCGTCGTCATCGTCACGCATGATATCGACAGCGCCTTCAAAATCGGCGATCGCATCACCATCCTCGATCGCGGTCGCATTCTTGCCAGCGAGCGAGTTGAAGATATCCGCAACAGCAAAAACGAGCGCGTGCAAAATCTTCTCAATCGCCGCGCCGAAGAAATCACCGTGGACCCCGGCGAATACCTCAAGCGGCTCGCCGGGGATTAGGGACTGCGATGAGGAACGCTGCTGTATCGACGGCAGATGATTGCCAGGATGAATAGGCGCCAGAACGACGGAAAGACCACCAGATGCGAAGTCATTTTCTGAATTACACGGCGGTCGGCATCTTCGTCTCCGCCATGATCGTGGCGCTCATTGTCGTCATCATCAGGCTCAGCGGCAATACCGGCCCGACCGACCAGTATTCGATCGTCTTCGACAATGTCAGCGATATGAAATTCGGAACCGCCGTTCGCTATGAAGGCTTTCCGATCGGCGAGGTGGTCCGCATCGAACCGGAACACAAGGATAACCGCTATCGGTTTCGCGTCTTTGTCAGTGTCAAAAAAGATTGGCAAGTTCCCAAGGACGCCATCGCCCGCATCGCCGCTTCCAGTTTTCTGGCGGCCAAGACCATTGAAATCACCGGCGGCCATTCGCCCGAGTTGATCGCTGCCGGCGGCGAGATACCTGGTGGTTCGCCTGCCGATATCTTCTCGCTGATGAGTTCGGTCGCGGCAGAGATCGGCGATCTCAGTAATTCATCGCTGAAACCGATGCTGGCCAAGATCAGCCAATTGATCGATCGCATCGGCAGTTCCACCGAAACCAACCTCAACCAACTGTTCGGCTCGCTCAACGCGATTGCCAAGAATGTGCAGGATCGGACACCGCAGATCACCAGTGATCTCGCCAACTTCACTGCGCAGATGAATGTGCAAATGGGCCAGGTCAGCAAGCTGCTCTCCGACCATAATGTCGAACAGGTCGATCAGATTCTGGGCCATATTCAGACGGCCTCGACCAATGCCGCCGCCGCCACGAACGACCTCCGATCGCTCTCGCAGCAGGCCAGCAAGCTTGCCGATCAGTTGACGGGGCTGGTCCAGAGCAACAGCAAGAATCTCGACAAGTCGGTGTCAGACCTTGCCTATATCCTGCGCACCGTCTCGCAGAATATCGATGCCATCACCCATAATCTCGATGGGACCACGCGTAACCTGAGTGAATTCAGTCGCCTGATTCGACAGAATCCAGGCCTGCTGCTATCCGGCGGCACACCAGCCCCCGATTCCGGCCTGACTCCGGTTCCAGATGCACAAAAGGCACCTTGAAATGATTGCTCGCTTACGCCCTTTGCTTCTTCTCGCGATCGTCGGCAGCTTGGCGGCTTGCGCTGCGCCGGAGGTGCCCAAAGAACAATATTTTCGCCTCGTGGCAGCGCCGGGTGACGTCCATGCCAGCAAGTCGTTGGAGGGCGGTATCGAGATCCCGCCCTTTGATGCCGATGGTGTGATGTCGGAGCGGCCGCTGCTGTTCACCGCCAATGGCGGTCAAAAACTGGAGCAGCGCAACTACGCCTATTGGACCAACTCGCCACCGCAGATGCTGCGGGATGAGTTGATCACCTATCTGCGGGCAGCACGGATGGCAGAGCAAATCGTTCCCAGCGAGTTGCGCGTCGACACCAAATACGTCATCCACGGAACTGTGCGCCGCCTGGAACAGACGGCCAATCCGGATGGCGGCACAATTGAAATCGAATTGGCCTTGCTGGAGCGTGACCAGGATAACGTGATCGTCAGCAAGGTGTTTCATGTCGATCAGGCAACCAGCAATGGCAAGATCGATGATGCCGTCACCGCCTTGAACGGTGGCATGAACAAGATCTTCCACGATTTTGTCGACCTCATCGATTCGACGCCCATCAAAACCGATTAAAGCCGCGAGGATACGGCGGCGCATTTGGTACGATCTTCAGATACCATCAAATAGTCGCCTGGACCTTGTTTCGATTTTGCGCCGATATGGAAACATGGGAACGGCTTGATGAGCGAGAAGCGGCCGATAGAACTTCCGGACTTCAAATCCCTTTTTGAAGCATCGCCCAATCTCTATTTGATCCTCGACCCGGACCTCACCATCGTGGCCGTGAGTGACAGTTATTGTCGCGCGACAAAAACAGAGCGCAACAATATCCTCGGTCGCGATATGTTCGACGTCTTCCCCGACAACCCGGACGATCCCCAGGCAACCGGCGTCAACAATCTGCGCGCGTCTTTGATGCGCGTACTGCAATTTCGCAAGCCCGACGCCATGGCTGTGCAGAAATACGATATACAACGATCGGAGGCGGAGGGCGGCGGTTTCGAAGAACGCTATTGGGCGCCGCTGAATTCACCCGTCCTGGGTGCGCGGGGTGACGTCGCCTGGATCATTCATCGGGTCGAAGACGTGACGGACATGGCTCGCTTGCGTGTACAGGAAGAGGTGCGCCTCAAGCTGGCGCACGATCAGCAGCAGTTGATCGAGAATCTTCGCAGTACTAGCAGCTTTCTCGATGCCGTCATCGAATATTTGCCCGGCATGTTGTTCGTCAAATCCTTTCCCGACTGCCGCTTCGTGCTGATCAACCGGGCTGGCGAAGAGTTGCTTGGATATAACCGCGCCGACTTCATCGGCAAGAGTGACTTCGACTTTTTCCCGAAGGATCAAGCCGAGCAATTCATCGCGCGAGACCAGGCGGTTTTCGCTGCAGGCGTGCCGCAGGTGACGCTGGAAGAAGAAATCGCCACCCGGCATCGGGGCGTGCGGTTGCTGCAGACCAGCAAGGTGCCGGTGCTGGACGAAGATGGCCAGCCGCGATATCTGCTGGGCTTTTCCGAGGATATCACCGATCGCAAGGCGGTCGAACAGCAGCTGCGGCAGGCCGTTAAGATGGAAGCGGTCGGCCAGCTGACGGGCGGGATTGCCCATGATTTCAATAATCTGCTTGGTGTCGTCATCGGCAACCTCGATATCGCGGCTGAACGCGCGACGCTCGACCCTGTCTTGCGGGAATGCATCGAGGATGCACAGCTCGGCGCCCTGCGCGGTGCCGAGCTCACACGGCGGCTGCTGGCATTTTCCCGTAATCAGCCGTTGCAACCCACCATCGTCGACCTCAATCAGGGCCTGCCGCAGATCGCCGGCATGTTGCGGCGAACGCTGGGCGAGCAGGTCGTTGTCGAAGTGCACCCCGGCAAGGATCTGTGGTTCACATCGGCCGATTCGGCGCAGATGGACGAGGCAATTCTCAATCTCGCCATCAACGCCCGAGATGCCATGCCCAAGGGTGGCACGCTCAGCATCGAGACAATAAATGTCCATATCGATGCGGATTATGCAGCGCGCAATACCGATGTCGCCATTGGAGATTACGTTCAGCTATCGGTCAGCGATACCGGTACAGGCATGTCCCCCGAGGTCGTTGAGCGCTGCTTCGAGCCCTTTTTCACAACGAAGAGCGTTGATCGGGGTAGCGGCCTTGGCCTCAGCATGGTCTATGGCTTCGTCAAGCAATCGGGTGGCCATATCAAGGTCTATAGCGAGCTTGGCCACGGCACGAGCGTGAAGATCTATCTGCCACGTGTCGCAGAACAAGCGGTAGCAGGGTCTCGCAAGGCCAGCGCCGATTCGACCCCGGCCTCGGGCCATGAAACGGTGCTGATCGTCGAGGATAACAGGGATCTGCGTGTCGTCACGGTCAAGCAGTTGAGCGATCTCGGCTATCGGACCTTGGAGGCGGAGAATGCCAAGGCGGCGCTGCAGATGCTGGCAGCGCACCCGCAGATCGATATTCTCTATACCGATATCATCATGCCGGGCGGCATGACCGGCTCCGAGCTCGCGCGGGAAACACGACGCCTCTTCCCCAAAATCAAAATTCTTCTCACCTCCGGGTACACCGCGCGTGCCATGGCCAATGGCTTTCATGACATCGAGGGGCTGGAGCTATTGCATAAGCCCGTCCGCAAACAAGAGCTTGCCCGAAAACTGCGCAGCATTCTCGAGCAAGCCTGAGACACCGCGAGTAGACGCGGAATACCGGACTAGCGAGGTGCTGGCACCAGCGAGACTCTTATCAGAAACTCATTTGATCTGATGGGAGAGATCGCGAATGGTGGCGACGGCGTCGGTCATCATGCTCTCGATAATGGCGGCAGCCGGCTGAACTGCCTTGATCTGCCCGGCCCCCTCGCCGGCATAAAGGGCGAACTTCTCGAAATCGCCCGTCATGTTCCGCAAGGGCGAATTCGTATCGAATTTATGAACTGGCTTGCCTTCTTCCTCGCCAATAACTTCGCGCGGTAGCTCGTCGGGGTGGTAGCCCCAGAGCTTGTCCCCGGCCGCTTCCGTGACGCTATTCTTCAACACCCGAACCGGAGAATGCGGCGGCCAGTTGATCGCGAAGAGATCCGTATGCACGGTCTCGCCAGCTTTCGCCTGTACAATGCGCTGCTTGTGATAGTCATGGGCGAAACTTTCGGGACTGGCCAGGAACACGGTGCCGCAATGGACACCATCTGCGCCCAGAGCCAGCGCCGCCGCAACATCGCGGCCAGTGGCGATTCCGCCGGAAGCCGCGATCGGAATGCTCACCTTGTCGACGATCTGAGGCAGTAAAACCGAGAGCGGCAGACGGCCATGTACATGACCGCCCGCTTCGACACCCTGCACGATCACCACATCGGCCCCAGCCGATTGCGCCAGCAATGCGTCCTCCAGCGACCCCACCTGATGGAGCACCAGGCAGCCCGCCTTCTTGGCCTGTTCGATGACCGTCGGATAGACATCCCAGAAGAAGCACATGGCGGGAACGCCGGCATCGAAGCAGACGGCAAGCTCCTCGGCCAGCAATTTGGCATCGGTCGCGAAGGGGATGAGATTGACACCGAAGGGCCGGTTTGTGCGGCGCTTCACCGCGATGATCTCTTGAGCGATCAGCTCAGGCGATTCCCGAACCATCCCCAGCAGACCGAAGCCACCAGCTTCGGAGACAGCGGCAGCCAATTCGGAACGCGCTGGACCGCCCATCCCGGCAGAGATAATCGGATGAAGGCAGCCGAGCACGTCGGTCAATGGTGTCGTTATAGAGACAGTCATTAAATCTCCCCCGCAACCCAAAGAGCTGCCCTTTTTACTCACCTGGAATTTACGCTCGCGAGCTCGGCGAAGATTTCCGTCAATCGTCAGCCGGCTCCATGCCGAGGTCCGGATGACCGTATCATCGGCCGCGCCATGTCATGATAGCCGGCCATAAAGGCCCGGCCAAGTCGCGTGAAAGCCCGAACGACGTGATGATCGCAAGCGAACGAGCCAGCGGGAACTTGCCTGCGTAAGTGCCTTGCCTCATGCATCCGGAGGCGGTCCGCAATCACGAGCTGAAGATTCCAGATCCGTGAGGCCCATTGAAGGTCGCCTACTCCACGCGATCATCGATCGACATCTCGTCAGGTCTACCCCATGGCGGAGGTTTGTCAGATCGCAAATTTGTCAGCGTTACAGGGAAGGGAAAGTGACGCCCGAATCAGCAAAGCGAAGATCAGCCGCACCGGGTTTCATCGCCGCTTTTGGCGGGACACGTCCTGCGCGCAGAACAGTTGGCATCGACAAGGGTTGGGTTGAACCTTCCCATTTCCAGAATGAGAGCCTCCGCTGAAGGAAGGAGGATGCCAGTTTTGACATGGCAGTTTTCTGTCGCTAATCAGATATTTTTCAACCTCAAGCCGATCCTCAGATCACTCATTCTGTAAAAATATAAGTATATCAACAACAAGTGGAGCGTGAGGTAGGGTTGCCATATAGACAGTTCTGTCGCTATCGAACTATTATGCACCTTGGATATAATACCGTCCAAGTTGGCATGCCCGCGCCGGTCGATCGAATTCTTCCCCCACACATCGGGCGACACTTCATTCGTACCCCCCGCGCGCATCACGCTTTGTTTGACGAGGAGATCAGCCACTAGTTCCGGAAAACGATTACTGTAGAGCCGGATCACGCTTACACGACGCCACAGGATTTCCCCCGCTTCCCGCGTATTAGCAGCGTCGGCATCAACGATAAGTCGCGAACTACAGTTAACGTCGTCTAGCATCGACCTGTGCGGCC
>Ga0247779_1001143_pt1 | contig 13380 bp, 12 predicted proteins | sample UWRJL221509R5_FD_179925 | JGI IMG/M metagenome (GOLD analysis project Ga0247779, IMG submission 179925) | Plant litter microbial communities from Arlington Agricultural Research Station in Wisconsin, United States - UWRJ-L221-509R-5 | ecosystem: Environmental > Terrestrial > Plant litter >...
TGTGAGGTGGCATACAGAATCCAACCGTGGCAATGGTTCGCAACCATTCTCTTCATTGTTCTTCGTAAATCTTCAAATCGCTGCAAATCGAAATGAAATGCTGATACTGAACAGTGGCATGATCTTGCTGGCCTTCATCCATCGTCAGCATAGGTATGCTAGATACCAAGAATCGCAATAATATTATCACGAGCAAACGACATTAGTGGCTGATCGAACCAGGAGATGTTGTTTGCTAACTATTCCCGTTGCTCTGCCAACTTGAGGCGCTCGATATTGGCATTGCATGCTGCAGCAGTGGCTGACAAACCTCCTGGAAATTCTACTGATATTTTCACGGCGAAACACAAAAAAGCTGGCAGGATCTGAAATAAATGGTCTTAAAAATGGAAAAGGCAGGAAGCGTGGCCAGCCGTTCGTATAGTTTGTTTTCGCGCGTGCAGAATCCCGTGCATCATTCCCCCGAATTCGTGAGCATAAATTATATTGTTGGCACATGGAGTAAATAATCTGTTGAAAAATTGTCAGCTTTGTTCTGGTGAAAATGAGTCGAAGCTAGTCAGTAGAATACTCTTGCTGAAGTGCAAGAACCAAGCCGGACATAGATCACACTGCTTCCCAGAAAGAAAAAAAAATCCGACCTGATGGCTAGATTTTCCTTCTGGAAGCGTCATCTGGCCCCGGCAGATTTCATCATACAAAAAACACACATGAAAGGGACTCACACATTACTGGCAAATAAATAAATATAATAGTATTAGTATCATATATCTTCCTCCTCTTCGTCAGTGAGCTCGTCTCCTTGTCGAAGACCCAGATGATTTTCTAGGCCTTCTCGTCTCGCCCATGAAAAGCCATCAGTATAAGGATTTATGCGCAAAGGCACGAACAGAGTAAGTATGGAGCTATACAACAAATTAGAATTGGCATCGAAAGTGGGCGCTGCTGCGACTTACTAGCCGTTATCGCCAACGTTGAAGAAGAATTCGAAATTTTTCTTCTTCCTTTGAAGAAACATTCGTCAGATAAAAAATATAAAAGAAAAGTATATATACCCTAGGTCGTAAGAGTTGACAAAATCCTACAGATGTATTAGAAAAGTATGGAGCTCCAAGCTCTCGAAACACACCTCATTTCGTGACTTTGCCTTTTTGCGGTAATCTTCGTGGTCTTGAGCCTCAACAGTCGTCTCGGCCCATGAAACACCATATAAGTGATACGACAACATCACTCCGACAGCGAAGCATAAGACTATGCACAGAATATAGGTCATTGCAAACATTATTTCAGGGACATGGTAATCCCATTGCTGTGCTTCTGTTAGAGGTGACTAGTGAAACAGGAATTGATGTTTGCTCACTTGGTAAGTGACTCCAATCGAGTCGAAGAATTTTTTGTATCCAGACAATGAGAAACAGAATGTGGATATGACAAGGTATGCCCTTTGGATCCGTCCTATTATTTAATGCGTGAAATTCCGCAGATGAACAAAGGGACTTACATGAACATTACAAAATGGCGCTCATTGTGTAACCCGACACATTGATTTATCCCTGCACAATCCATAAGAACGAAACTTCTTGGTCGTGTGTTTACTCACACTGAATGAAAATGTGAATTGTCAAGATATCATTAAAAGATATAAAAAGCTTACTGGACAGTGGTGGTCGTATTTCAAGACACACTTTTTGCATATCCGACAATGATGAGCCCTCTATAACATGTCAGCCAAAGAAAAACAAACCACAGAATAGAACGTACCTCTGGACGCCTCTGCTTGCATTTCAAGCAGTTTGTATATGATGCCGGGGTAACTTTAACACCCCTTGACGTCCATCTGACTCCACCAGTCAATGCCTTCTGCTTTCCTTTGCCACTCCCCCTCTTCGCCCACAAAAGACCAGTTCCAGCTTCACGAGGTGGATCATCTACGAATCCCGGCGGAACAGTAACTACGTAATAGTAGTGCATAATCAGATTCGTCGCAATAAGGATGCAGATTGGAATTGTAAAAAGAGGAAATGACAGTTCTGGGGCAATCACGTCAACTGGAAAGGAAATTAGCATTTCTGAGGTTTCGTCGCTGTCGAAAAACCTCTCACAAAAGCATATGACGCCCATAGAAATCAAAATGACTGCCAGCCCAACGAAGTAAGGTCCTGCTGCGCCGGTAATGGCATTTCCCCACCTTTCAAGTGTCTTGAAACACCGGAATACTGTTCGCTCGCATACCATAGCCGTCCGAAGAGGACTTGACGTCCAACCAGTAGGAATAATTGGAAAAAACTAAGAGATCAAAGCAAAGCCAAAAGGCAAGGAAAAGGTGACGACACAAACTGGGGCTCGGCAATTCGCGCTGCATGTTCACATGCTGTGACTAAAAGTATCACATGACATGTGCGCGTATCGCGTAAGGGACCAACTCAAAACGCGTCGGATGCTTTTGTACCGAGAGTTGTCCCGATGATATAGGAGTATGGATTCGTGTTTGTTGTATAGTTCGTTAGCATTGTTTCAGTCTGTCTATCATCCCGTAATCATCGTGTCAGTTATTCTCAGTTCAGTCCTTGATTTAGATATAGTGGTCTCAAAATTATCCACCCGCGCCAGTTTTTTGGGGATGTATGTCAGATCATTGATAGGTATCTCAGAAGACGTAAGCTGATATCTACTGCAAATCATTTAGAAGCGTCGAACTACGGAATACATAGAAAAGGTAACGGTTGTGTATTTTCCGAGCTCGAATTTTGTAGTCGTACAGCTTGTTCACTTTTGCACTATAAAGCTGGTAGCAAACTTTTCTAAAATATTCAATATTACCCCTAAGCATCTTAAACTACAAGATCCAACAATTCAATCAACGACATGGTTCTTCAACTCTATGGTAGCTACTTCTCAACCTGTACCCGCCGCGTGGCGACTATCCTTCACGAGAAGAAAGTTCCCTTTGTACTCCATCATATTGACATGGCAAAAGGAGAGCAAAAACTTCCCGGATTTGTTGAAAAGCAGCCATTCGGACAGATACCATATATCGTGACTCATTTTCCCTACTCAATATTAAGTTCCTACTGATGACAATGACAAAGGACGATGATGGGTTTATTCTTTACGAGAGCAGGGCTATCTGCTACTACATAGCTTCCAAATATGCTGATCAAGGAACCCCACTTATTCCCACTGACCTCAAAGGCATCGCTCTCTTCCATCAGGCCGCATCGATTGAGGCGTTCAACTTTAACACTCATGCTGAGAGTGCCATTGCCGAAATGGTTTACAAACCGTGCGTGTTACTTTATGCTCCGACATGACATTCCGTGAGATCATTTTCCCACAGATTCTTCGGCGTAGAGCCAGACAAGTCCGTATTTGAGCGCCATATTACTGATCTCACCAAGCAGTTGGAAGGCTACGACAAGATACTTAGCAAGCAGAAGTATCTCGCAGGCGATGTAAGCTTTTAGACCGCGGCCTACTACTCCGCGTGGACCACTACAGAAATCAAATTAACCTGTTTTTAGGAGATAACTTTGGCAGACTTGTATCATCTCCCACACGGCAGCACTTTGGCGAAGCTCGATAGCAAAGTTATGGAATCTAAACCTAACGTGGCCAGGTAATGTAGATTCGCACTGCCATGATTTCTTTTTCGCTTATTTTTATCAAGATGGTTCAAGGATATCAGTTCCAGGGAATCATGGCAGATTGTGAAGGACGTCGTTAAGAGTACAGCATAGACCCATTAACGTATCTCGGGGCATCGACAAGAAATACGCCTGTACTTACGTTCCATATAAAAGAAATAGTTACCGAAATGATTTTGTGGATGACAATTGTAACTTCTTCTTCTTTCTAGTACCCACGAAACTTTCCTATGAACAGGGCTGTGATTGGACCGAATTTAAGATTGATTTGCAGCCCAGAAAAGAACGCATTTCATATCTCTGTTGCCATTGATGGTCAGGCGATCACTGGACCGAGGAGTCGCGTGGAAGTAGGGCAAGCTCAAAAAACATTTGTAATCGACGAACGTATCTATCTGATATATTGTTGATGGGGATGGCTGACTTCCCATCTTTCGCATAGTTTGATGCACCTGACAATGCTTATTAACATTACTATTTAGAACATCGTAATGTGTTGGAAGATGATTTAAAAGCAGCCGAACATTATTCCGTATCATATCTCTCGCCCTCAACCCCGTCAACATGGTCCTTCAACTCTACGGCAGTGTTGTCGCAACGTGCACTCGGCGCGTCGCTGTAGTCCTTCACGAGAAACAAATCCCCTTTGTGCTTCATCCCATCGACTTGATGAAGGGAGAACACAAGGCACCTGAGTTCGTGGAGAAGCAGCCTTTCGGTCAGGTCCCTTACATTGTAGGTTTTAGAGTCTGGATAACGGTGATTACAATTGATTCAATACCACAGGACGACGATGGGTTCATTCTCTATGAAAGCCGGGCAATTTGCCATTACCTCGAGACCAAATATGCCGACCAAGGAACTTCCCTCATTCCCAAAGACCTGAAAGCAAATGCGCTTTACCAGCAAGCCGCATCCATTGAGGCATTTGCTTTTAACGATTCGGCAGAGAAAATTGCCATTGAAATGATATTTGGGCCGTACGTGCAGAGTATGTTCAATCATCATATTATCTCTCTGAAAGTTGCACTAGAGCTCGGGGTTATACAAGCGATAAAGCTACCTTCGATCGCCTCGTCGCCACCCTATCTGCCAAACTAGACGTGTATGACAAGATTCTGAGCAAACAGAAATATCTCGCTGGCGATGTGAGTTCTTCGTTTGATTGACGATATCATAAACATACTGAATTACCCTAGAAAATTACCCTCGCCGATTTGTACCATCTTCCCTATGTTTCTCTCCTCCCTGTGGCGGGTACCAACATCATCGACGAGAAGCCGAACGTTGCTAGGTAAGTATGTGCCAACTATGGATTTCCATGTCTAATTCCTCTTATATCAGGTGGTACAAGGATATCTCTTCCAGACCCTCTTGGCAGGCATTGAAAGATGGCATAAAGAGTACTGCATGAACCAGGTCACGAGCAGTTAATTAGTACATCATCATCAAGTGTGGCGTAGTTGCCATCTTAGAAACTAGTTCTTGATGACCAAAGTGAAATGACAAAACCGTTCAATGCTGACATGCGTTGACAAGGCTTATGAAAGCCGCGTAAAAATCCGTACAAATGAAAATTACATTTGTCGTTGAAGATGACATACTGCCAGACATTGTTGCATGAACCGGATGATTTCTTCCCTGGAATAAAAAATCGAGGGTTTGGCATGATGTATCAGGAAAATAGCCATGGGAAGACGTCGCACAATTTCTTCCCTTTCACCGCTTCAGAAAATCTGTCAAGCTACCCTTAATCGATTGATCATCACTCCCTCAACTAATAATACCAGAAGTAAAGTTAGCTAAGGTATATGACGTGATTTAAGTCATGTCAGAAAACCTATCACATCGTTGAGCTTATGAAGATTCTTTCAAAGACGCTCGTACTCAGGATTATCTTCTTGGATGACGCCGCATACCTATAAGTAAGGTCGACTTCCGGAGGTTACTTTACCCCACATCAAAATGGTTCTCCAGCTTTTCGGTGCGTCCAATACCACTTGCAGTCGTCGTGTAGCCACGATACTCCACGAGAAAAATGTCCCTTTCATTTTCCAAGAAGTCGACATTATGAAGGGGGAAAGTAAGACGCCAGAGCACCTTGAAAGGCAGCCCTTCGGACAAGTTCCTTACATTGTAAGTTAACTCCAGAGTTAATTGCCAATGACGATATCAATTCAATCACAGAATGACGATGGATTCATTCTGTATGAAAGCAGAGCAATTTGCCAGTACATCGCCACCAAGTACGCGGACCAGGGTACCCGGTTGATACCGAACGAACTTCAGGCAAAAGCACTGTTTTATCAAGCATCTTCAGTTGAAACGGCTAATTTCGACCCATGTGCGCACAAGGCTGTTCTTGAAATGGTTTTCAAGCCGTGCGTAGTAGATTCCGACCTCTTGCAAGATGGATTGACTCACACTCACGCAGGATGTTCGGAATGAAACCTGATGCAGAGGCCTTCGACAGCGCGATGACTACCTTGTCGGCTAAATTGGATGTATATGAGAAGATTCTCAGCAAACAGAAATATCTTGCCGGTGATGTAAGGCCACTCCCGTTGATTCTGAAGGCATCAACTAACAGATAAGCCTTCAGGAAATAACGTTAGCTGACTTGTATCATCTTCCGTATGCATCGCTGCTCCCTAAGACTGGGATTGATGTTTTCCATGAAAGACCAAATCTATCCAGGTGAGATAGAATTATGATGTGGCGAGCAAACTGCGTCCTGAGCTAACCCCTGAATAATGAAGGTGGTACAACGCTATTTCTTCTAGGCCTTCTTGGAAAGCCGTTGAAGACGGAATCGAGAGTACTGTCTGACTGAGTGTACGAACGACCCCCTTGCTACTTTGACATATACAGACTTTCTATAGGCCCTGCGCATACTTTTCGAATCGATCTGACAATAAATGAGTGAGTTGATATCTCGCCATAGAACGTGATATTGCAACATACCATCAGCTATTTCGATATTTATATTCGCATGTTTGTTCATCTTGGGCATCCAAGGAATAAGATAGGAATGCAACGACGCCAATGAAGTTTTGTTGACGAAAGGTGCCACATCCTTGGTCCGAAAGACCAGTTTCATCTTTTCTAATGATGGTAAGAGCCTCTGAGCGGCCACGTCTTGTTCGAGAATATGCCAATCACTACTGGAGCAGATTCGAGAAAGCTCTTCTGTGTCACACTCCATTTCGAACTCCGGAGAGTCAAATCGGAAAAGGATGTTCAACTCTTCCAGAAACGCTCGTGGACCAGAGCTGGAAAGAAATTTGGATATGGCATATATGGGGTGTTTGATCGTATTGTATGAGGCGCTGATGAATAGTTCCCGCAGATTTGGAAAGCTGTTGAGGTCGACCAAATCATACTCTGGCAATAATTAATGGATGAAATGAGCTTTCATTTATAGATCGCGTCATGATTTATACATACCTTTGTTGTCACAAACACGAAGTTCAAGTCTCGTAATAGAACTCGCTGAGCGGGGTATCATTCGCAGTGCATTACGACCATCAGTACCTATGATGTTGAGTGATAGACGTTGTAGACGCGTTATGTCCAAACATGATGTAGGTGATGAAAGGCTTTGTATCAGTGTATTTAGGCCTTCGTCAGATAGGATGAGTGTCAACGACTCAAGATACGTCAGCCTTTCTTGACCGACTACAGCAATAGACTCTGTCCCATCTTTGATGTCGGGTTCGGCGGCCACATTAACTGCTATTAGGGACAGATGTCGTAATCGGCTACAACGCCGAAGGATGTGTGGAGGGAAGTCCAAGATGTCTTCTATGTTCAGAGAGATAAGAGTTCCTCTCGCTAACATCTTTTCCACGGTTTCTTGAAATGAAGGAGAGAACCTCTTCCACGATTGAAATTCGAACCGTAACGTAAGTTCTTCTACGCAGCTGGTATTCTCCATTAAGAATTGAATGTTATCATTGTGTATGGAAGGAATGGAATTAGCCATGACCGTGGCCCAGTGCAGCGAGACTGTTTTATTCAACGGATCGCGCGCATGAAGACGAAAGATGGGAGGACCTAGTTCCAATTTTCGAATATTAGAAAGAATGTTCGGGGAGTGTTGAACGAGCTTGCTCCAGAAATGGCGTTTATAGTCGAAAGATGAATGAATATCATTCATACGTAGGATTCTGAAGAGATGTAGTCGAGATGCTGAAAGAAATGACCGAGACACAAGCGAAACGGTTTTGAGAGCGTCCAAATTATCTTGGAATTCATCGACGATGAGGATGATAATTTCGATGGGGAGGGCTCCAAGTGGCATGATAAAGAGCAATGTAGCGGCAGTGTATGGGGTTTTGACGAAGTAACTCAAAGTGTATATATAATGTTGGCTAGTTGATCGGCAACATGTGGGCCACGTCCCCGAGGCTGGCAAGCTAATAAAAAGAAACTTCAAGTTCTAAAGTTAGATTCTAGTGCTGCGACAAGATAGGAAAATGGACATCATTCTGCGTTGCCGCCCTGTGTTTGAGAATATATCGCTCTCCCCGAATGTAAATTGTTCCCAGTTGATGAATGCCAACCTTCCTCGCCATCCATGGCACGGGTTTCGTCGGAATAACGCGTAAACATAATCACCCTAAGTTTTCTAGCCACAGGTTAGGAAGAAAGAGGGCTTCAATCATTTGTCTGGCCAAGGTGTTGCAGACGCCGACATCAACGATGACTAGAAACATAATATACTGTGCTGCGCGGCATGTTAATGACCATCGAAGCTGTCAGAAAATATCAGAAAAAATGGAACATAAAACACCGGGTTCCAAACAACCCAGAAAGGCTCTGCTTTGCGCAGCTTGCTGAAGTTACTCCTAGAGAAAGAATGAAGGGAAGTAAACATCACTTCTGTCCCTGTGGACCATGGCCGGCAACATGAAAAATAGCGGCAACATGAAGCGATAGTAAAGAATTAGGCACAAGTATACGTATTTCTAGTGCCTTCGCCCGAGAACAAAACCTGTGAGATAGTGTTGAAAAAGGAGTTTGAAAAAAAAAAAAAAAAAACTGCACAAGCCAGCACACGGAGTTCATGCATTGAGAGTCTGAGTAACCCAGGACCAATACAATGCACAGCTTTCAAGGCCTCAGTACGCTTTGGCATCATATCACTTTGGTATCGAAACCAGCCGCTAAGAAAGGATATCTGTCCGTTCGGGTTCCACGAGCGCGATGTTGTATTTCTGCGTGTAGATTCATAAGAGGCGTCCCGAAGTCCATTGTTCTAAAGTAAACTTGGAAGGGTACAACTTCGAACTTTGTTTCATGGAAGGATCCTTTGATGCTATTCGGGTTCCTTCACCATGCGAACATTGCACTGCAGTCCACTTAGTGCAAAGTACCAGGTTACTCCACCCAGACAGTATGAGCTATCGGATTTAGAAAGAAACATCTGGACGTCCCAACTACCGAAAGAGATGGACGTATCCATTAAAGCGGACAACAATTGAGTGGCAATTAGGAAGAGAGTTCAGTCAAGTGCGGATTCAGTCAGACTGAAGGATCAATCGAATCGAATCGCTTCAGGCTTTGCGAAAATGGGCGGGCCCTGACCCTGAGTAGATAAATAGGCGACTTGAGATAAAGAGGAATGATTTGATAATAAGCTGAAAAGAAATTTTGTCGGAAAGAGTTGTTTACAGATGTTTCACCGTTTAATGGTCGTTGTCGGTACCGTCTTCGTACTTGGTGAACTCTGGGCCATCCGAACCCGTTGGATTGGCTGTAAGGCCATGCATGGGTGCAGGTGCCGTGCACGAAATCATGAGATTTTTCGCTTCGTCACTTCCACAAACATATTCCCTGTAAGCACCCGCATCCTTTTCGTAATTCAAATTACCACTTCACGATCAATCCGGTATCCTTCATATCTTCTTCGAGAAAATGCAAGTCACGAGTATATCCTTCACAAAGGGTGAAATCGAGGGTCTGCATAGGACTTCGCAGATATTTTCGCCAGATAAGAAATGACCGAAGCGTATTTGGGTCCCAATCTGGTTCCGTAGAGTCACTGACCTCTTGCAAAAACATAGACCTCCTTGGTCTTTGTCCGTCGTATCGTAGTCTATATTTGCTGTATTGCAAAGTATGAAGGTTGTGGAAATAAGGATAAAAGTCGTCGTCAACTTTATTAGAAAGAATCGTAGTGAGAGCAGCCTCGGAGGTTGTGAACTTGGTGATTCCTTTCATGGAAAGTTTTCTCCATGGGTATTGGAGGCAGTGAGGTGATCAACATCTCTAAAAAGGCGACGGTGCGACATCAATGGGAGAAGAAGATAATCCGTCTCTTCAGCTGTAAGTGGCAAATCGTCCTTATCAACGTATAAGTCCAAAGAAAACTCGGACGAAGCGAGAGTAGTATCTTGGAAACAGAGACACCTAGAATTCATCTCCAAAATATGTAGCTGTTGAAGATTTGGTAAGCGGGGCTAAATCATCAAACGGCTCTGGACCTCTACAATGCGACGTCCTGACGGAGATGCAATACGCTTCTGAAGATTCCACGCTATGTTCACCCCTGCGCAGGTTCAATAGAGTCGAGGAAGAGAGCGCAACCCCAAACATCTCTGAACATCGGAATATATATGTGACGAACACTAGCAAGTCTAATTCAATTTCGTTCCTCTCGCACCCCGTCGTCGAATACCAAGCGACAGTCTTGAATCGAAGTATTTCGAGGCGTGGCATGCTTTGTAAAACAACAAGCAGATCCGACATCACATAATCGATTGAATTCTGAATCGCGAAAGTGTGGAGGTTATGGATCCACGAGCATTTCAACAGCTTGCATCCAAACGTCGTCCAATGGTATTCGGTCAAGGCAGGATCATATGCCTCGTTCTCTGCATCTCAATTCCCTCTCGGCGAGAAGCTCAAATTAAAGAGTTGCAGAGCTGGAGCTGGATTTGTTACAATATCCCGAATCTTCTCTGCATGAGGAAGCTTGTAGGAGCAGACAAAGATATCGAAGATGCAAACCCGCTCCCAGTAGCGATCCAGGACATCCACAACAAAAGCCAGCTTCTTGTAGGTGGATACATGGCCTCTAATGTAAAGTGGCGACTGTTTGGTCCCGCGGACAACCTCTTCCATCCATAGGTGCCTTCTCTGCCTGAATACATAGAGATCAATAATCCTCCCCCATATCGAAGAGGCGTCGAGAATAATCCGTCGCCACTAGCTGCATACTTGAGAAGAATCCCGTGTATTGTTCGGAGCTCTGTCTTTGGAAGGTAGCTCCGCCTTTATCGTGCAGGTAAGCTTTCGTCTTCGCTCATATTTGAGTTCATCATGAATGTTTCCCAGAGAATGTCCGCCGAGTGTTTCGAGACTGGCGTGTCCCTTGTGCCGTTCATAAGGTTCCTCTGAATTACGCTGCGAGCGTGATCATATCAAGCTGACATCTTCAATTGGTTGTTGTTGTGTGAGATATGTTGTGTTCATCATCGAAATTTGTACCGGAATTCCGTTGAAGATGGTGGTAAGAAATAGGAGCCGTCCTTCTCAGGTATGAACCAATTTGCGCCATAATAGGCATTGAGGCAAGTCGCTGCGTGACAATTTTGTCCGTGTTCGGTATTGCAAGTCCATTGGAATACCAGATTTTTTCTTCGGTGGAAAGAATTGAATGGATATGATGAAACGGCAAAAAATTGGTAAAGGAAAGTTCGGGCAAGGTTGAGCAAAGATTCTATGTAAATAATTCAAAAATAAATATTGTCAAAGTTTGCGAATGGACCGAACCGCGTGACCGAAAGTGGAACGAGTGATAGCCGGGAAAGTCCTAATGAAGCTTGAGCTTGCTCTTGAGCGTGAATGAATCCTTCTGAATTTGTATAGTCTTCCAGGATGTCCGGCATTCTTCAATCTCAATTATAAAGGATTCTCGACATGCAGCGTTCTAGTTGAGTCAACCTCAGCGGCACCATCATGCTTCAGACTTAGTCCATACTCTCAGCACTCGTTTCCAAAGGAGCGACGAATCTGCAAGCTGGGGTTGACTGAATACACACTGCTTTCCAAAAATCTCGAATTTAAACTCTGCAACTTGGAGAACGTTATTCGATGATTTTTCCGCGCCTTCCTGGATACCTGAATAACAGGTTTTGTTCCCAGAAAGCGGAGAACGATAGATAGATCACTCCTCTCAACAGATCACCATACTGTGTGGACGAATGTGGAGGGTGTTTACAACTATCCCATCCAATGAAGAATTAGACAGCGACATGATGATTGAAAAATAAAGATGTTTACTCTCGGGCGGAATCTTATCTCTGCCCTGCAAGTGGGGCCGCGTTATTCTCGAAAATCACCTACGTCCAGCCTTCTTAACTGAAACCGCCGAATCTTTCTTATACATAATCTTGACAACTGTCCGGAATATCCGCTTGAACAACTCTACGATTCGAAGAACCTTGTTCGTTGTCCAGATATCTATCTATCCAGCATTCTGAATCCAAACGGCAGAAACTTATTCATATTTATGCCTATTCTCTCGAACGTCCACTTTTCACTGCACCAGGTTATTCTAAGTCATTCTTCCAACCTTCCTACCCCAAGAACCGTCGCTTGAAACCTGAATTTCATTTTTTTCTGAGTGCCGAAAGGCAGCTAAACCCACTCCACTCCGCATCGATTCCTTTTTGAAGAACCCGCCAACATCTAATTCAATTCAAAAGATAATTTTTGGATTTCTCAAAATCCGAACCCTCCAAAGTTACGTTTTCTTCTTCTTCAGATCAGATCAGATAAAACAAACCTATTATTTAAGCGACAAAAAATCTCATCAACCTCAACCACAAACCACTCATCCATCAAACACACGACGGGCATGGATACCCACCTTCATGAAAGGGTTTCTACCTGACAGACGTATAATTGAAATACTCACCAAAGCCAACGATAGCAAAATCAGATTATTCAACCTGTTAATCGGCAAAAAAAATCTCATCGACCTCAACCTCAACCACAAGCACCCACCCATCCATCAAACACACAGCGGGCATGAAAGCCCACCTTCATGAAAGCGTTTCTACTTGACAGACGTATAACTGAAATAATAATCAAAAACCAACAATATCAAATTGACATGATATGCACCACCGCCCCCTGTCTTTGACGCAGTTCAGATTTTAGAACTCCTTAGAGACTGTCAAGTCCAAAGCGGGCTTTAAGTGGTTACCAGAAGACGGCTCTACAGCTTCCTCAATCGGATACTAGGAAATATCAGAGTGTACGTTTGCTGCCTCTGTTTGTGGGAATGCTGAAAGGTTTCCAACTAGGCAATAACATCAGAGGGAGAATGAACACCGCCGGTCCTCACACCCATTGACCTTTCTATCACCACCATCGACAATCCTCCCATCCTACGCTCATTCCTATCAGACACAATTCGATTGAGTAGTAGTAGCAGTAACACCAAAACCAAACGGCGAATGACGATGATGATGATTATAATTTACATCGCTATGAGAATATCTACATAGGTAGGCATATACAAAAAAAGGTGGGGGGACTGGACATGTACGTAGGAAAAATGGTAGTAGGATAAGTTTTAAATACATACTCGTACAACTACAACTATTACAACTTCGTCATCTTCAAAACGTGTCAAGACAATGGTCGGACAGCTCCCCTTTTTTGCCACATCGTCATCGACGTCCGTCATCCTCATCCCCATATCGTATTTCAAAAAGGGAAG
>Ga0247779_1001144_pt1 | contig 13355 bp, 13 predicted proteins | sample UWRJL221509R5_FD_179925 | JGI IMG/M metagenome (GOLD analysis project Ga0247779, IMG submission 179925) | Plant litter microbial communities from Arlington Agricultural Research Station in Wisconsin, United States - UWRJ-L221-509R-5 | ecosystem: Environmental > Terrestrial > Plant litter >...
GATTGGCCTTCCGCGGTGACGATATCGGCACCCATCTCACCCGGCGGTGTCAGCAGGCCCAGCGACATGATTTCGGTAACGGCGATCACCAGCAGCGCGCCAGCCGCATGGACCGCCTCGGCGAGCTTGCTGTAGTCACGCACCTGACCGAAGAAATCGGGATACTGGACGACGACGCAGGAGGTGTCCTTATCGACCAGCGACATCAGGTCCTCGCCACCCGTGGGTGCTGGCGGCGGTGTCACCAGATCGAAGCCGGTATACTTGCCCAAGGTCTCGATCACCTCGCGGTAATGCGGATGCAGGCCACCGGAAACCACCGCCCGATTGCGTCGGGTGATGCGATTGGCCATCTGCACCGCCTCGCAGGTCGAGGTGGCGCCGTCATACATCGATGCATTCGCCACATCCATGCCGGTCAGCAAGGCGACCTGGCTCTGGAACTCGAAGAGATATTGCAGGGTGCCTTGCGTCACCTCCGGCTGGTACGGCGTATAGGAGGTGAGGAACTCGCCACGCTGAATGAGGTAATCCACAGTCGCCGGCACATGATGGCGATAGGCGCCGGCGCCGAGGAAGCTGGGGCAGGATGCGGTACCGAGATTCTGCGCGGCAAAGCGCTGCATCTCGCGCTCGACCGCCAGCTCGCCCTGATGATTGGGCAGCTCGGCGATCGGCGCTTTCAGCAACGCCTTCTGCGGGACATCGGCATAGAGGCGGTCAACGGAGGTGGCGCCGATCTTGGCGAGCATCTCCCGCCGGTCGGCCTCGGTCAGCGGCAAATAGCGCATGATGATTTCCGTCTGGATGAGAATCGTGCTGATGGTTCAGGGTTGCTGCCTCGGACTTGCTGCCTTAGTGGCCGTCGGACAGGGCTTTATAGGCAGCCTCATCGAGCAGGCCATCCAACTGCTTGCTGTCGGTGACCTTCAATTTCACGAACCAGCCCTTGCCCTGTGCATCCTCATTGACGGTGGCCGGCGCATCGCTGAGGACAGTATTGACCTCGAGCACTTCACCGCTCACCGGCGCATAGACCTCGCTGGCGGCCTTGACGGATTCCACCACCGCCATTTCCTTGCCCTGCTCGACTTTGCGGCCGACCTCGGGCAATTCGACATAAACCACATCACCCAATTGCTCCTGGGCATAAGGTGTAATGCCGACGGTGACCGTGTCGCCTTCGATACGCACCCATTCATGGTCTTTGGTATAACGCAGATCGCTCATCATTCACTCCCTGTTGCAATGCAATCCGACTGACAATGCAGTCTTCCCTCATTGAAAACGGTCGGCCCCGACCGACCGTCATGCTCGAAATTCAGCCGCGACGATAACGATGCGGCACAAAGGGCAAGGCGACGACCTTGGCCGGCAAGGCCTTGCCACGCACCAGCAACTGCACGCTTGTGCCAGCGGCCGCCTGCGTGGTGGCGACATAGCCCATGGCGATCGGCCCGTTGACGCTGGGGCCAAAACCACCTGAGGTGATCTCACCAATGACCTGGCCGCTGCTATCGGCAATCTCGGTATGCGCCCGCGCTGGCGCCTTGCCTTCAGGCAGGATACCGACGCGTTTGCGCGCGGTACCTTCCTGCCATTGGCGCTGCAATTGGCCGGCGCCGGGAAAGCCGCCCTGCTCGCGCCGGCGCTTGGCGATAGCCCAGCTGAGATCTGCCTCAACCGGTGTTGTCGCGGCGGTGATGTCGTTGCCGTAAAGGCAGAGACCGGCTTCCAGGCGCAACGAGTCGCGGGCGCCAAGGCCGATCGGTTTCACTTCTTCTTGTGCCAGCAGCAGCCGGGCAAGCTCGGTTGCCTGATCGGCGGCAACGGAAATCTCAAAGCCATCTTCGCCGGTATAACCGGAGCGCGTGGCGATGCACTCAATGCCGCCGATACGCAGATGGCCGGCCGTCATAAAGGTCATGGCAGCACTCTCCGGCGCCAGGCGTGCCATGACGGCGCCAGCCAGCGGTCCTTGCAACGCCAAGAGGGCGCGATCGGCCAGTTCGGTGATCTCGCAGCGATGATTGAGATTGGCGCGGAGATGCGACAGGTCCTGCACCTTGCAGGCGGCATTGACGACCATGAACAGGTGATCGCCGCGCCGGTCATCGACCAGGCGGCTGACCATCAGATCATCGAGGATGCCGCCCTGGGTATCGGTGAAAAAGCTGTAGCGCTGACGGCCCGGCTGCAGGCCGACGAAGTCAGCCGGACAAAGCCGTTCCAGCGCGCCGGCCACCGCCGCATGAGACTCGGCCTGAAGCCGTACCTGTCCCATATGCGAGACATCGAACAAGCCTGCTGCGGCGCGGCAATGGAGGTGTTCGGTAAGGATACCGGCGGGATAGTTGACCGGCATTTCATAGCCGGCAAAGGGCACCATCTTGGCCCCTAGCTCGACATGCAGATCATGGAGCGGCGTCCGGCTCAGCGACTCGGTAATGGGATCCACGATTTCCTCCGACAGATATTGCGGGCACGTCACCAACCTGATGTTGGTAACGCGTCCCCCCTCTGTCCTTGGAACCTGAGAGATTGGCCTACTCGATCATCTATTCCTTGCGGAACAGATGGACCGGGATCGGTTTACTCCGTCGGTGTGGTCTGCCCGATCGTGGGCGACCCGCTTTCCAGAGTGTTGATCCCGCTGCGGTCCTTTTGCCTGAGAGTTTCCGGGGGCGGTTGCTCCTTCGGCGCCGGCCGGTGATCAGAGTGATCGCCGGTCGGTCTCTCCCTCAGCGGGTTACCGGGGCAGAGGATGAGCCTGCCATAAATATCCGTCAAGCGGCATTTTCCAGACAGATAGCGGCATCTGACATGCCGCTATCTGTCGTGGATTCGTTACTGGCGCGGGTTGCGTTTGTTGTAGTCGAGCTGATCCTTGGTGAGGTCGAGGCCGACATAGATGCGGTAGAAGTCGCCATTTTCATTCGGCTTGGGGAAAATCTTGATGGGATCGATTTCGTCGACGGTAATGTTACGCACCTGGCCTTTGCTGAAGTCGACATCGACATCGAAGAACTTCTTTCCATCTGGCAGCGGTACTCCGCCGGGCCCTGTCACACCAACGAAGTATCTGAGACTCGCTTTATCGCCAGAGAATTTCGGCCCACGCGCGACATTGATTTGCACTTTAAAAGCCGTACGGATGTAGTCCTTATCTTGATCACGCGAATACCAACAGAGTGGCCCCAGCGGCATTTCAATCCGCGCCTCATATGCGATATCAGAAAGATCGCGGCCGCTGCCGGCGAATTCGGTTTTATAGGCGAGTGTGGGTTCTACTGTCACGGCAGGGCAGGGCTTCGGTGGCCCCTTGTCCGTCGAGGAACAACCAGCCAGCACTCCTGCCATCAGGGCTATGGCGATACCAGAAAAGATCCGCCGGTTGGCACGAAAGCCTATCAGCCTGGCAGCCGACCACGCGCGACGCGCAGGTAACGAGCCCGAACGCGGAGAGCCGGGAAATGAAAATCCGGAGAGCACAGTCATCAACGATCCTTGTTCATGAAATTTGCCAGACAGATGACACGCTCACAGTTTGCTATGCGTGCCGTCGCAGAAGGGCGGTTTGGCGGTATGCTTGCAACCGCAAAAGAAGACGGTCTTGTTCTCGGTGGCCTCGAATTTGACCGGCGCGAACTCGCTCCCCTTATGGGAACCATCGCAGAAGGGCTGGCTCTGACTCTTGCCGCAAGCGCACCAGAAATAAGACTTCCCGGCAACCACTTCGGTCTTGTAAGGCGATTTCTGGGCAATCTGCGCTTCGCTCATGACACGTGTTCCCCCTGCTTGACCGGCCAGGCACCGATCCGGCCACCGATCTTCGTTTATTCAATCCCGATCCGCGGCACGGTCACCGATGCGGCAACCAGGGCATATGTGCAGATGACAGGACGCGGCAGAACTCTAAAGAAGCGCCCCTCCTTAAACAAGCACTGGGCTTAAACATGCACCGGCCAAGAATTGCGGCGGCCCGGTGAAATAGGGGTCCATCCACCCCATTTCCAACGTTAAGACCTGGCCGGATCGGCACCTGACCGAGCCATCTGGCAAAACCCCTTTTTATATATGGTCAGCCGATATGGCGGCCGGCCGGTGCAGAAACACCGACAATACCACCGATTACCCGCAGAAACCTTGCAAACCCCAGCTAACTGCAGGTGTCTACAGCAGAATTGTCAGTTGCCGGACTGGCCGAAACTTCTATATTCCAGGAAAGTGAAACGGGATCCTGACACATGCAGAAACCGAACCTGACCTTGCTTCTGGCGGCACCGCGCGGCTTTTGCGCTGGCGTCGATCGGGCCATCCAGATTGTCGAGAAGGCGCTGGAGCGTTTTGGCGCACCAGTTTATGTCCGCCACGAGATCGTCCATAACCGCCACGTCGTCGAGGAGCTGGAGCGCAAGGGCGCCATCTTCGTCGAAGAGCTTGACGAAATCCCCGGCCAGTTCCCCGTGATCTTCTCGGCCCATGGCGTGCCGAAAGTGGTGCCGGCGGAAGCCGAACGCCGCAACCTGCTCTATCTCGATGCCACCTGCCCGCTGGTCAGCAAGGTGCACCGCGAGGCTGAGGGCCACAATAACGTGGGGCGCCACATCATCCTGATTGGCCATGCCGGCCATCCGGAAGTGATCGGCACGATCGGCCAATTGCCGCCCGATGCCGTGACCTTGGTGGAGACCGTCGAAGACGTCGCCACGGTGGAGCTGCCGCAGACCGAGAACCTCGCTTATATCACGCAGACAACTTTGTCGGTCGATGACACGGTCGATATCATCGAGGCCCTGCGCCGGCGCTTCCCCTCGATCCATGGCCCCCGCAAGGAAGACATCTGCTACGCCACCACCAACCGGCAGGCGGCGGTCAAGGCAATTGCCGGCCGTTGCGATCTGCTGCTGGTGATCGGCGCGCCGAATTCGTCAAATTCACGTCGTCTGGTGGAGGTCGCCCGGGTGGCGGGCTGCCACAATGCCCATCTGGTGCAGAAAGCAGCCGAGATCGATTGGGATTGGTTTGCGGACGTGAAGACGGTTGGCATCACGGCCGGCGCCTCAGCACCCGAAATTCTGGTGCAGGATGTGCTTGATGCCATCAACCATCGCTATAACACGCAAATGGATGAGCATCCGGTGACCACCGAAACCATCCATTTCAAGCTACCGCGCGCTTTAACGGCTTGATCTGTCGGAACGTGATCGGTCTGGAAGCATAGACGGAACGGCTGCAGAGCGGCCGTTCCCTTTTTAACGAGCGTGTTTGATCGGCCATGGCTGTTTATACCGAAGTTCCGGATGGCGATCTCACCGCCTTCCTTGATCTCTATGATGTGGGTCACGTCGTCGCCTGCAAAGGCATTGCCGAAGGTGTCGAGAACACCAACTACCTGCTGCAAACGACCAGCGGGAATTTCATTCTCACCCTTTATGAAAAGCGCGTCGCCCGCGAGGACCTGCCCTTCTTTCTCGGGCTGATGGAACACCTGGCAGCCAAGGGGCTGAGCTGCCCGACCCCGATCAAGGCGCGCGACGGCCAGGCCCTGCACGAACTTTGCGGCCGCCCCGCCGTCATCGTCAGTTTCCTCAACGGCGTCTGGCCACGCCGCCCAACCGAGAAACATTGTCAGCAATTGGGCACCGCCCTCGCCGACTTCCATCTCAAGGGTCGCGATTTCCAGATCAAGCGCACCAATAACCTGTCGATCGCCGGCTGGCACAAACTGGTCGAGGCAACCAAGGCGCGGGCCGACGAGGTCTCGCCGGGCCTGGCCGCGGCCATTGTCGACGAGCTGGCGGCACTCGATGCAGCCTGGCCGACGAAGCTGGAGATCGGCGTCATTCATGCGGATCTCTTCCCGGATAATGTCTTCTTCCTGGAAGATCGCCTGTCGGGCCTGATCGACTTCTATTTCGCCTGCACCGATTTCCTCGCTTATGATCTGGCGGTCTGCATCAACGCCTGGTGCTTTGAGCAGAATGGCAGCTTCAACGTCACCAAGGCGCGATTGCTGGTGCGCAGCTATAACGCCGTGCGACCGATCCCGGCCGCCGAGATGCAGGCCTTGCCGATCCTCTGTCGCGGTAGTGCTTTGCGCTTCCTGCTGACCAGGCTCTATGACTGGCTCAATCATCCGGCTGGTGCGTTCGTGAAGCCGAAAGATCCGCTGGAATATCTCCGTAAACTGCGCTTCCACCAGCAAGCAAGCAGCGTTGCCGCCTATGGCGTCGATTGAACCGATTGAGATAAGCAGCAACACATGACCGAGTTACAATCCGCGGACAATGCCGGCAAGATCGTCGAGATCTATACGGATGGTGCCTGCAGCGGCAATCCCGGCCCCGGCGGTTGGGGTGCCCTTCTGCGCTATGGCACGACAGAGAAAGAGCTGTCCGGCGGCGAAACCCCCACCACCAACAATCGTATGGAAATGATGGCGGCCATCGTCGCGCTGGAGAGCTTGAAGCGACCCAGCGAGGTGGCCCTCTACACCGACAGCCAATATGTGAAGAAGGGTGTCACGGAGTGGATGGCCGGCTGGAAAAAGAACGGCTGGCGCACCTCGGACAAGAAGCCGGTGAAGAATTCCGATCTGTGGCAGCGCCTCGATCACGCTGCCAAGCCGCATCGCGTGTCCTGGAACTGGGTGAAGGGCCATGCTGGCCATCCCGAGAATGAGCGGGCCGATGCCCTGGCGCGCGGTGCCATTGCCGAGCTGCGCAACCAGGATGTGATGTAGAGCGCCGTTTTTTGATGGAAGCATTTCTGCTTCCGTCAAAAACGTGAATCGCCCTCTATAGGGAAGAGACTGATTCACGTTTTAAACAAAACCGCCCAGCGATTTCGTTTAAAATGATCCGACTCTCGTCAGCGCAATAAGATCAGTGACGGGGCCCGGCCAAGACTGATCGAAACGATGGCATTCTGGCTGAACCGGCGACCAAGTTCCGCGACGGTCTGTGGCGCGATGTCGAAGATCAGGCAGCTTTCTTCTGCCGGCCATTGCCCGGATGGATCACGCCCCTCCGCCGCCAAGGCAAACAGATGGTGATCGGCGATCCATTGCCACAAGACGGCTTGTCGCTGATCGTTTTCCGCCGCGGATAACGGAGCGCTCTCGGGGTTCCAGGCCGTGATCATGGTCGCCTGCACAGCGCCATGACGCCTGAGCAGGTCATCTGCCATCGGATTGCTCTCATCGATCCGCAGCACGACCTGTTGGTGATCATCAAAGACGATGTAATCAGTTGTCTGATACGCGGCAATAAAGGCTGCATCGATCGCGGTCATCGTGCCTCCGTCATCTTTTTGCTGGCCGCCTAAATGAAGTGCGACAGCACATCGAGAAAATCGTCACCATAGCGTGCCAGCTTACGCTCACCGATGCCAGGAATCGTCAGGAACTCGTCAAGGCTCTGCGGCTTCCGATGGGCGATCTCGATCAGGGTTGCATCATGGAAGATCACATAAGGCGGCACGTTCTGCTCTACGGCGAGATCGCGGCGCTTGGCGCGCAGGGCATCCCAGAGCGCCGGCTCGACACCACCCGGCCCCAGCTGCGTCGTGTAGCTGCGCCGGCCGCGCTTGCCGCCAAGCTTGACGGTCGGCTTGCGCAGGCTGAGGCGGGTTTGGCCCTTCAGGATCGGCCGTGCCGACGGATCGACGGCAAGCGTGTTGAACCCATCGCCATCAACTTCGAGATAACCCAGCGAGACCATTTGCCGGGCCAACAACTTCCAGTCATTGACGCCGAGATCCTGGCCGACGCCGAAGGTCGGCAGTTTATCATGGCCATATTGGGTGATCTTGTCGGTCGCTTCGCCGCGCAGCACATCGATCAGGTGACTGACGCCGAAACGCTGGCCCGTGCGCAGGATAGCTGAGAGCAGCTTTTGTGCAGCGACCGTGGCATCCCAGGTGGTGCCGGGTTCCTGGCAGATGTCGCAATTGCCGCAAGGCTGCGAGGCTTCACCGAAATAACTGAGCAAGGCGACACGTCGGCATTCCGTCGCTTCGCAGAAATGCAGCATGGCATCGAGCTTGCGGCGCTCAACCCCTTTGCGCTCATCAGGTGCCGTCGATTCGGCAATGCGTCGCCGCAGCATGACGACATCGGCAAGACCAAAAGCCAGCCAGGCCTCCGCCGGCGCGCCGTCGCGACCAGCGCGACCTGTTTCCTGATAATAAGCCTCGATACTGCCCGGCAGATCGAGATGGGCGACGAAGCGGACATCCGGTTTGTCGATACCCATGCCGAAGGCCACCGTCGCCACCATGACCAGGCCGTCCTCGCGGATGAACCTTATCTGATTGGCCCGCCGCAGATCGGCGCTCATGCCGGCATGATAGGGCAAGGCCGTGATGCCATGCTGCGTCAGCCAGGCCGCCGTTTCGTCGACCTTCTTGCGCGACTGGCAGTAGATGATGCCGGTATTGCCGCGCTGTTCCTGTTCCAGGATCTGCAGGATTTGCCGCTTGGGCTCGTTCTTCTCGACAATGCGGTAGCGGATATTGGGTCGGTCGAAACTGTCGATGTAAATGGCGGCATCATTGAGCGCCAGGCGATGCCGGATCTCCCGCTGGGTTTCCTGATCAGCCGTGGCCGTCAAGGCAATGCGCGGCACATTTGGAAAACGCTGATGCAATACCGAGAGCTGGATGTAATCGGGTCGGAAATCATGACCCCATTGCGACACGCAATGCGCCTCGTCGATGGCAAACAAGGCGAGCGGCAATGTCTCTAGCAGATCGAGGAAGCGCTGCGTCAATAGACGCTCAGGCGCCACGTAGAGCAACTTCAGCGCGCCGCGCCGCACCTGCTGCACGATATCGCTCGTCTCTTCGAAGCTAAGACTGGAATTGAGATAGGCAGCAGCAACGCCCATTTGCTGCAAGGCCGCCACCTGATCCTGCATCAGGGCGATCAACGGCGAGATGACCAGGCCGATGCCGGAGCGCAGCAAGGCCGGAATCTGATAGCAGATCGATTTGCCGCCGCCGGTCGGCATCAGCACCAAGGCATCGCCACCACCAGCCACATGGGCAATGATCTCCGCCTGCCGACCGCGAAAGGCCGTATGGCCATAGACCTTGTGTAAAAGATCAAGCGCTGGATCAGCCTGCGGCGAGATCGCCTGAACCGGCATCGTGATGGGAACTCCCGAATCAGACAGACTCGAATCGAACAGGGGCGGCGGCAGATGCCACCACCCCTGTTATAGACCGCATTTGACGCCAGACCGCAATCTGGCGACTCGGCAGCTTAGATCAGCTTCAGCACGGCTTCGGCGCTGGAGACTTCGAAAGCACCCGGTGCTTCGACATTCAACGCCTTCACGACACCGTCTTGAACCACCATGGCATAACGGCTGGCGCGCAGGCCCATGCCATAGGAGGTGCCATCCATGGTCAGGCCAACCGCCTTGGAAAAGTCGCCATTGCCATCGGCCAGCATCAACACCTTGTCGGTGGCATTCTGTTGCTTGCCCCAGGCATCCATGACGAAAGCGTCATTGACCGACAGGCAGGCGACGGTATCGACGCCCTTGGCCTTGATGTCGTCGAAATGATTGACGAAGCCCGGCAGATGCTTGGCCGAACAGGTCGGCGTGAACGCGCCCGGCAGGGCAAACAGAACGACTTTCTTGCCCTTGAAGAGGTCGTCGGTGCTGACGGTCTGCATGCCGTCCTTATCCATATGCTTCAGTGACACATTGGGAATACGATCGCCAACCTTGATGCTCATCGCGGGGTCCTTTCCTGGAGACAAATAGATGGTTGCAAGATAGGCAAGCCGGGCCGCCCTGCCAAGTCTGCAAAAGCACTGAAATATTTAAGGTTTTGGCAGCTCAGCAGACGCCGCCCTCAGTGCCCCGCCGCGCGGTCGATCGCGGTTAGGACAGCACTGCTGGTGAGTAATTCAGGCAGGATGATTCCCGTCGCCGCCGCCGGACCGTAAACGATGTTGAAGGGGATGCCATATCGGCCATGCGCCGCCAGATAGCGGGCGATGACGTCATTGGGCTTGGTCCAGTCCGCCTGCATGCGGACGATCCCCGCCTGCTGCAGCCGGTCCGTCACGGGTGCCCGGTCGATCACCAGATGCTTGTTGGCCTGGCAGGTTACACACCAGGCCGCCGTGACATCGACAAAGACCACCTTCTGGTCGCGCACCAGCGCGGCGATCCGCGCTTCGTCGAAATCTTCCCAGGTCAAACTGGATTCGGTTGCCGCGGCGGCACTTTCGGTCAGCCAGCCGAGCCGGACGGCGAGAACAGAGCCCAGCCAGAGCGCTGAGCCGATCAGGGCCAGTGCCAGGCCGCGTTTCAGCCAGATCATCCAGCGACCTGGCTTCGGCAGCCAGGAAGCCAGGGCCGGGAGCGCTGCCACCAGCAGATAAGGCAAAGCAAGGCCGAGGCCCAAGGCAGCAAAGATCGCCAGGATTTCATGGCTGCCGCGCGACAAGGCAAAGCCCACGGCAGTGCCGACGAAGGGCGCCGAGCAGGGTGTCGCCAGCAGCGTTGCCAACATGCCGATGAAGAATGACTTCACCAGCGGATGACGATCCCGGTGATCGAGACCGAGTGCTGCATCACCGGCAAAGCGCGGCATCGATATCTCGAACCAGCCGAAGAGATTGGCGGCAAAGCCGAGACAGACCACCAGCATGAAAGCAAGGAACAGCGGCTGCTGGAACTGAATGCCCCAGCCGATCGCAGCACCCGACAATTTCAAGCCGATCAACGCGGCCGCCAGCAGCATGAAAGCGACAAGGATGCCGGCAGCGGTGGCCAGAAAGCTCAGGCGAATCTGGCGCCGGCCGGCACCGACATGATCAGCCAGGCCCGCGAGCTTCAACGCCAGCACCGGCAAGACACAGGGCATGACATTCAGAATGAGACCGCCCAGCAAAGCGATGGCGAGCAGCGGCAGCAGATGCCGCCACATCGATCGGTCTCCGCCCGGCAAATCGACCATCAATCCGGTTGTCGTCGGCCGCGCTTTCAGTTCCAGCCCGCGCGCATCATCGGTGATGGTGAGCATGAGATCGGTATCTTTGAGCTTCGCTGCTTTCGGATCGGCTTTGACCGGCACGACCAGCCGCGCGCTCAGATCATCATCGGCGATCTCGACTTGCGGCGGGCCAAATTCGAAATCGGTCGCGCCCTCGATCAGGATATCCGGACCAATCAGCGGCAGGCTGTCGGAGGCGATATCGGCCACGAGATTACCATCTCGGGTCACGCCGAGCTGGGTCAAGCGTAACCCGCTGGCCGCGCCATCGGTCGGCACCAAAGCGCGAAACCGGTTGATCAAGGCCGCGTCGTCGCCGAGATCCGCCGGCGCTGCCGGAATACCCAGGGTCAAGTCGGCGTCATAGGGGATGCAGATGGTTTCGCAGACCAGATAATGGACATGGGCGCGAATGCTGACCGGCTGACCGGGCACCTGCGGATGCGCGGTGATGGGGAAGACCACCTGATCCTTGTAGCCGAAGGTCTGCAGGCCGAAGAGCTGGAAGCGATGGGGAACCGGCCAGGCGATATCGGCGCCAGCCAGATTTCGTGACCCCTGGAAATCGATCGTCATGGGGAAGCCGGCATCGCCCGGACTGCGCCAATAGGTCTTCCACCCCGGCTGTAGCCGCATCTCCAGGCCAAGCGGAATACCCGTCAGATCGCCACCACCGGTCACCGCCGAGATCAGCCGGATCTCGGTCTGGTCGGTCTTCACCACGTCGCTTGCCAGGCTCTCTGCCGCGACCGGCGCATGGAAGCCGGCTGCCAGCCAGGCGAGGACAACCAACAGTCCCAGCAGCCCGGAAGAGCGTAGAGGTTTACGATTTGCCAATGAGTTCGGGATCATGATCAGTCCGGACGCCTTATACGCCAGCACGGCCAATATAGCAGGGAACATATAGTTGAAATCCTGCCATCTTGTCGCCGTCCGCTTTGCCAATTAGAGTGGCTTTATGGGAAGAGGTCTTTTACATCAAGGCTTTATGACTGGGCAATTGCTGGTCGCGATGCCGCAGATGCGCGATGCGCGTTTTACGAGAACGGTGATTTACATTTGCGCCCATACCAGCGATGGAGCGATGGGCCTCATCATCAACCGACTGGTAGGATCGTTAACCTTTCCGGATCTGCTGGAACAGCTTGGCATCGACGGCCCGATCAAGGGCGAGCATATCCGCATCCGCAGTGGCGGCCCGGTGGAAACCGGTCGCGGCTTTGTGCTGCACAGCGCCGATTACCAGGAAGATGCCACTTTAAGGGTGGGCACGGAAGTCGGCCTGACCGCCACCCTGGACATCCTGCGCGATATCGCCGCCGGTGGCGGACCGAAGCGCAGCCTGCTGGCCCTTGGCTATGCCGGCTGGGGGGCTGGCCAGCTCGATTCCGAAATTCAAGCCAATGCCTGGCTCTGCGTGCCCGCCGATGAGGAGCTGATCTTCGACGATCAGTTGACCGATAAATGGGAGCGTAGCATCAGCAAGCTGGGGGTCGATTTCACCCTGCTCTCCGGCGATGCCGGACATGCCTGACGGGTGAGCTTCAGCTCACATGACGTCTGACGCGATGAAGCCGAAATGGTTATGGCTGCGTCAGCTTGGAGCGATCCGCTTCGCGACCGAAACGGGCGGCCTGGGCGCCCAGTCCACGCGCACTCAACAGATTTTCCAACACCAGATCGAACAACAAGTGGTCCTGCCAGCGACCGTTGATTTTCAGGCAGCTATGGGCGATGCCGATTTGCTGGAAGCCGAATTTCTTGAGCAGCCGCTGGCTTGCATCGTTGTTGCCAAGGCAGGCAGCTTCAACCCGGTGCAGATGCAGATCATGGAAGGCAAAGGGTAAGACCAAGCTGAGCGCCGCCGACATCAGCCCACGCCGGGCATAAGGTTCACCCAGCCAATAGCCAATATTGGCGGCCTGGGCGACACCCCGCCGGACGCCATTGAGATTGACACCGCCGACCAGACGATCCGCGGTCAATCTTTCGCCACCGCTTTTCACACCCCGCCGCTCGAAGATGTGGAAGCCATAGGCGACATCGGCGCGCCAATCGCGCGCCATGCGAATGGTACGGTCGCGATAACTGTTACGCGAAACGGCATCCTCACCCCAGGTCGGCTCCCAGGGTTCCAGGAAAGCGCGGCTGGCACTTCGCAGCTTGCTCCAGGACAGAAAGTCACGCTGCCGCGGTGGTTGCAGATAGAGCTGGTCGTTTTCCAGAATGGGCGGCGGCGGCGAATAATGCGGTCCGTTCCCGAACATGCCGCCGCTCCCGATCAGGCGAAGTGCGCCTTCAGTTTGTCATAGGCCATGACCTGCTTGACTGGCCCC
>Ga0247779_1001145_pt1 | contig 13345 bp, 6 predicted proteins | sample UWRJL221509R5_FD_179925 | JGI IMG/M metagenome (GOLD analysis project Ga0247779, IMG submission 179925) | Plant litter microbial communities from Arlington Agricultural Research Station in Wisconsin, United States - UWRJ-L221-509R-5 | ecosystem: Environmental > Terrestrial > Plant litter >...
AAGAGCTAATCCTGTTACTGATTACCTACGTGGAGACATCTGACCCACAGTCGTGGTTGTGCTATCAGCTAACACAGACATTTATACCACTGATGGAACTTAAAGAGCGTATGATTTGGATGTACATCCGTTGACTATCGCTCCCCTCCCCAGATCTAAGGCGCCTTGCTCAAGTGTCGGTTAGGAATGCCAAACATTCCTGTTGATCATTTTGTTATAGACGTCAATATCTCCTCTATTGCCGATGGGATATTTGTAGGTACGCGTTTGATGAGCCAGGGAGTGTATCGATAGATGCTGATCGACAATGTTTAAGGCTTCGTCATTTCTACTCTGTATGAATGTTGTTATTATAATTTCACTCAAGATATTTATCTTTGACTCGGTGCAGACTTCTAGGGGTCACACTCCTTCAAGCGTGGAATTATGCACAGAGGAACAAGGATGGATGGGCTCTTAGGTGTTTGGTATGCTGCGCTTATCATTGATTATGTTGGAAATTAACTAATAATTGGTTTCTTCTAGGTCTCCGTGCTGGTGTGAGATAGTAACACTTTATCCTAAGCTATGACCAGTACTGATTCATTCTTGGAAGAATATTGGATATTGCCAATACAGTGACCAACTCCGTGTTTATACATACCTATCTGGAAAGTATCACACATGCGCACTTTGACGAGTGTAGATTTTTCACCGGCTCTAACCAACCTACATCAGATTTCGCATTTTGGAAATATCTTGGGATTTATCGTTGTCAATAACGGCTTAATGGTTGAATTAATGCTGAGCATTGTCATAGTTGTCAGGTGAGTACTTTCCAGGACATCTGTGCTCAGAGTCAGACGTAAGTATTTGTACTGAACGATTTGATAGCGTTCAAATTTTCTTTGCCAGCCGGGTTTATCTCTGTAACGTTTTCAGTCACATTATGTTCTGACATATGAAAACTAACAATCACCGTCATAGTAAGCCCAAATAACCACTGGATTGCAGCATCTATCGTGAGCTACTACGTTGAATTTATGAACGATATGTATTCGCTGATTACGAGGATACAGTTCATAACTGCCATTTTTGCTTTAAGTCTGTCCTCCCATTCTGGTCGAAGGGTGTAAGCTGATCTAGGTTCACCAGCGTCTAGCACTTGTAAGCATTGATTTCGACACTGGCCCTGACGCGTCCAGCCCACTGAAAATGATATTTTAGACACAGTCGTGGAGCAGCTCAAGTTTAGGGTGTTGACAGAAATTGATTTTTTACCGGTGAAGGTACCCGGCGCCTCTTTATTTGCTAAATGACGTAATTTTCTGACAGCAAATATGCAGATCAGTGTCATCCTGGACCAGGGTTTTCTCACGTTATCTGACGGAATTACGACTGTGTTCCTTGTACAACACTTTATGCGTGCTCGAAAAGATATCAACGCGAAAGGGCAAGTTTTTATATTAATTTCTCGATGAAATGGCTTTCTAAATGGCTGGCCGCAGGACACTTGGCGTCCTTCAGAAACTTCTGACCTTTCTTGTGACGCGTGGCCTCTTGGTGACGCTCTGGGGAGTAATATTTCTGATCCTCTATCTTAAATATCCCTTCAAACTTTACTGGTTTGTTCTGATTCTCACGATATATAAAGCACACTTAAGCAATCTTATAGGATGGCGGTCCACTTGGTTCAAGCCAAGCTATACATCATCACTTTGAGTAAGTCTCAGATTAAATAATGTGGTACCCGTCGACGTTGGCATCAGTATTAACACTTCTGCGTACAGTATCTATGTGAGCACTCTTTTCAAACTCTTGTCACTGTAAAAATCACGTATACTAAAATGTGAGATAGGCTCAACGCCAGGCCAAGCTGCAATAATGACGTCAAACACGAGGTTCAACTATGGTCAGATATACGATTTGTAGCAAGGGAACATGGAATTTCTGCATTGTAAATTAACTGAAATCACTGAAGCATGTAACCTATGCTCGAATCAAACGCAGTTGCTCGTCAAGGATGCGAATGGAGATTTTATCTCACATGACGAGATCGCAGCCACGTGAAATTATTTGTCATCATTATTATTTCTATCAAAATTTTAAAATACCCACGCCTCTGTAAACCGCTAAATTTCTTTCCACACTACGTGCATCATATCGATCAGGTATCATTATCTCAGTTGACTGATGCTCCAAATTCATGCCACAAACTTGCTTCTTCCTCGAAGATGAATGATCTACACGTCGTTCGAGTGTCTCGGTTCATGATATATCTTCGATATGTCAAGTTGCGTAGGAGCATACATCCAACTGATCTACAGCAAAGGTTGATCGTCTCGACTTCTGCCTCTGAATAGACATGGCAGAAATACTTAAGGCGACGCCATTTGTGCCTTACAATCGCTTTAAATCGCGACTCACATATTCATTACCGCCATAATGTCGGCAGTCTCTCTTGTTCCCGACGTCAATATTTCTGGAAGGGCCGACGGCATATTCGTTGGTAAGAGCCTCCTAAGTATCTTTGTGAGGAAACTGTCAATAATTTCTAATTAATAGGTTATGTTTTTTCCATCATGTAAAATTTTATATACTTTCGGTAATTACGCAATCGAAGGCTCACTGCCACTTATCAAATTCAGGCTTCTGGGAGTGAGCCTTCTCCAAGCGTGGAACTTTGCTCATAGAAGTAAAGACGGCCCCGCAATTAAGTTCATGGTACGATATATTGTACCCATTTTGGCGGCAACACGCATAAACTAAGAGTATTACCACATCGCTAGGTCGCGTTACTCGTGTATGCAAATCTTGTTCTTCATGAAAACTCGTCGAATTGCAGTTCACTTTGTTGCCGCTACTAGACTCTTAGACATATCGACGACAGTTGTCAGCTCCATGTTTATACACAAGTACTTGGTGAGTGGTTATGCTGTCGATATAGCCCGTCGACTTCGCTTAAGCATTGCAGATACAACACTTTGGAAACTTCACCTTGTTAGCAACGTTAACTCCCACAGTCCTAGTCGAGATGGTACTTACTAGTGTCGTTGTCGTTTTGTACGTAAATTCTCCGATTTCCTTATTGTCAATTCAGCACCCCACTTAATGTGATGAACCAATAGAACTCAGCTGTGCTTTGCAGCCCAGGTGCACCGATGTAATATTTTGCCCTTAGGTGCTGCACCTTTATACTGATGATTCCGTTGAAATAAGTGTACCACAACAACATTTGGCTCTCAGGGTCTATTGTGAGCGCTTTCGCAGTCTAAGGGTCTTCTTGAGTTCCTCAAATTACTGTTACAGACTCTCGGAGCTATAATGGCGTTTGGTTTGTGTTCCTATTCTGTGCTAGCAGGTCGTATCTGACAATGAGCGTTGTTTTTTTAGGCACTAGCATCTGTGAGATATTACCCCTTGGGCGGATGTACAAATCTCACGCAAGTAATAGTCGTTACCATTGAGCAGTTCAGGCATAGAAACGTCGATCAACTCGGTAGAATGTCTATAAAGGCTGGTTTACTCCGTGACTTTAATCTCCCATTGTTAATGTACCATCGAGCAGGCAGGGGTCAGCCTCAACCAGATACTGGTGACCATATCCAACATTATTGCCTCTGTAGCCATGCTCAGACATGCTTTCAAGCTCCAGTCTACCGGAGCGCGTTTGACTTGGTGAGATGGCAGAGCGTCAATACTTGTTTTCCTATTTGTGCCTCTTGTTGACCATGCCACATAGGAAGCTGAGAGTTTTTCGGGGTCTAATAACCATCGTCGTGACTCGAGGTATTTTGGTCGCTATCTCTGGCCCAGTGTTCTTGATTCTCTACCTCCAAAATCCAACGAGTTTCAACTGGTATATTGCGTCTCATTATCATAGACTCTTCCAATTTAACCCCTTGCACCTCAGGATGCCGGTTCAACTGACGTTATCAAAGTTCTACGTTATCACTTTGCGTACGTGTTATTTTCATTCCAAATTTTTGTAGCTAACAAGACATCCAGTCTCCATGTTAGTCTATAGTATATCTTATCTAACGCATTTGCTCAGGCCATACCAGACTCAATTCCCAGGTATCCGATGATGAACTCACAGAGCAGGAGAAAAACGGTCCTTTCCAGCTTTCAATATCATCGCAGACGGTTTGGAATAGGGGCACCACGAGCAGCACCATAGATTATGAGGTTTGTTTTTAATGCTTTACTGTGAATGAACAAACTGAATTGGCCAATGCTAGGGTACCCCAGCGAACATGGGAGTTCATGCTCAGAAAAGTACTGGATCTCTGTCACGCTCCAGTGGCACCGATGATTCGCCATCTAACGCATGATACTATGGATTATTCTCATTGAAAAGTTGTAAAGTGTATTTTTCGCTGTTTTGATCGTCTCGGTCGCTCTTCCTATCCCCTCCTTTCCTCAGGAAAACCGTTGTCCATATATAGTAATGCGACGCGACGCGTTAGTCACGAGATTTCATACACAGTGTGACGGCAGAAATACATTTTAAAATTGTCTTACAACCATCATCAGCTCCAACTTCGAAGTATCAGAAACGTATCAAAAGAGTCGAGTCAGACATGAAGCAACTTTCGGCGATGCTTATCTTTTGCAAAGACATGTACAAGCCGCGCCACGTCAGCCGCGCCACGAAGTTCGGGAAAGGCTGATGCGACTCCAGAAGTATGGCTTTTAGTTACTTTCAGCTCCAGTGCTTCAGCTTTAATGTTGATCACAGGCGGTATTTCATGTTATGCGGGGTTTAACAGGCTTACATCAACCTCCAACCCTATGCGTTTCAAAACAGACCGCTTTATATCACCGCAGGAACTGGCATCTGGCTACCGTCAACTGGAGTCAATATAGCTCCCATAATTGGGGCTATAAACGCTCATAGAACATGGAAGATTCGAGGGCTTCGATCCACGAGTGATGCCGGTCTCGAGGGTCATTGATAATGCTGTGGTGCACAAATGGGTTGACTGATGATGGATAGTCAGTCCATAATGTGATCTGTAAGTGACGTGCTTGGTTATGCATTGTGTATCACCTGGTTTCCTACACTTAAAACCTATATTTATCTTATAGGATGCGGATGTTAGCAAGGAATCGACTTCCTTTTCATGCCCGGGAAAATTATATCACGCTGAAAGAACGGCAGGAAGCTGTGCGGCATCACGATGATACTCGAGGCTCGGTCACTCAATAATCAGTCTCAGGGAAGTATGTCTAACGTTCCACAATTATCAGCCGTTCCCGCCCGCCTGACAGAGTAGTCATTGTTCTATTTGGAGGTGAATATCAACATTTCATTTGATCGAAGAGCGTTTGTTTTTTATTGCTTTGGCTTGTAAACTAGCACAGGTTTATCCAAGGGCCCTAGTGCATGCTTTGTGTAAGGAAGAATCGGGCTCATTTCCGACATGGAATCGCCCAATATGGATTGTCTCTCCCAGCTGACATGAAGTTAAGGTGTGGGTGGATACAAACAGTGAGCTCCTACGGCTGATTAAAATCTCCTCGATATCACTATTCATGACACTTCCGTAAGATTCTGTTTTCCCATCAGTGAATAATTAAGTGAATTCAGATGTAGAAGAAGTTGTACAGAAAATATCTCTCATCAAGCGAAACTACAGATATACACTCCGAGTCAAGTCGATGGTTCCCAACATATGCTTATCTCCACCCACGGACAGTGCCTTCTTCACGCCAGAGGTAATCGCGGAGGCTTATAATAGCTTTGAGGCGCACTTAAGAACGACCTCCGAATCTCGTTAGACGTGCTAGTTCTTTTCTTCAAATTGCGTCTTGATCCCACAAATGCTAAATTTTTTGCCCAGATTCCCTTTCACAATTGATTTGAATGTCTCTCCCTATGTAGATGGTGTGTTTGTCGGTACGTAGATTTCTACGACTCGTACTATGTGATCCCTGTTGACTTGAATCGTTGTCGACAGGCTTTGTTTTTTCCACGATGTAAGAGACATTCAAAGACAGCTCACTAGACCACAGTAATTCTAATGCTCATTGCAGTCTCACTGGGATCAACCTTCTTCAGGCATGGAACTATGCCTGCAGTAACAATGACGTGTGGATATTGAGGGCCTTGGTACGTTTGAGATGCTCTCCAACGTTTTATCGCTAACATTAGTGGCGAACTGTAGGTCGCAGTTCTGGTGTATGTACACTTTAGCTGATTTAACCTCAGTGCATGGCTGACCGCATACGACAGCGCTCTCGACATTGCTACAACGTGCAATAACATCGCTCTAGTACATGACTACTTGGTATGTGGTGGTCCGATGCAGACGCATTCTGTCGACGCAGACTCGCTTAGGGACCAGAATTTTTAGATCCGGCATTTTGGAAATATCCTTGAACTCACGGTCATTAAGTCTGGGTTTGTGGCTGAGCTGGCTTTAACAGTCATTATCGTATTTCTGTAAGTACTCAGTTAAATTCAATAGTCTGTGCAGAAGAGGTGAAATACTCCGTCTAGCGTGCAGCTCTTCTTCGCTAGTCGGGTCTACCTACGTGATTGCATTTAGCCTTTCCGTGGGTTTAAAAAATCACTGACGGCCGTCTGTAGTGAGCTCGAAGAGTTACTGGATCCCTGGTTCAATTGTGAGTGCATTCTACACGTATCAGTGCGGCGAAAATCTGACTTCCAGCAGATTATTACCTCCGTAATCGCATTTGGTGAGTACACATTAGCCAATTGCATTGTCGTGCTGAAAAACAAGTACATTAGGGGTGAACATCTGTACGTTCAAAATTTCCTTTTTTGACGCTCTATCTTCTAACAGAATCCCAGATAATGTTGTCTCCGCAACACAGAATACAAACATATTTGGACTCACCGAAATCAAATTCAAGGTTTTTTCGCTACGTATCGAGGAAATTGGTCTACAGTTCTGAACAATTTTATTAGATGAGCGTAATCTTTGGGCAAGGCTTGACAACAGTTGCAGATATCATAACCTCCGTTGCCCTTACTTTGCATTTTATGCGTGCTCGGTCTGCGAGTCGTGTCCCAAGGTAGTTATGAGATTTTGCTCTCCGAAATACAAATCAGTGTCGAGTACTAATTTCTCGCAGGACAATCACTATTTTACAAAAGCTCCTGGGATATGTAGTAACCCGTGGGCTTCTAGTTACTGTTTCCAATATTGTGTACATGGCGCTATATCTGTTCGATCCGATAAAGCTTTATTGGTATGTGTGTGCTACAAACAAGTTTATGCCAAACTGAATTACTGTGGTTTTCACTGTTTCAGGGTGCCAATACAATTGACTTTGGCTAGACTATACATATTAACACTGAGTATAGCTCCCCGCTTTTCTCTTATCCCCGATTTTTTGCTGATATTCACATATACCACCACTGCTACAGTTGTCATGTATGTTCAATTCTTCAACGTATGTAGTCGGAGTAATTCTGACTCGAACCTTTACAGGCTGAACGCGAGAACCTCGTATAAGCCATCGAATGATGTGATAACGTCATTCGCTCATGTTCACTCTTTCTCACTACCAACAGCATCATCATCACGTCATACAAGGGAGCCAATCTCTCTATGCAGTTCAACTTCAAAGGTTTCATCATGCCCTAAGGTCTGTCTGTAGATCTGACATTGTAGTCAAATCTAAAATATTACGTAGAGCCGCAATCGTGGAGAATGGATGTTTGCCTCGCCACAGACGGGATCGACTTCAAACATAGAAGGCGAATCTGCATCCCATTCAAAAGTCTAGGTGCGAACAATGATATTCTCCCCTCCTCAGAGTTTAACATCCTATTTTTCCAAACATTTTCGGCAACAAGATGACTCATAGATGGTATTAGCATGTTTTGAGTGAGAATTGTGGGTAATATTGGCTGTTAAAGGCGCCTAGAAATTAATTCATTTATGTACTCTGGGTTACGCGTATCCAGTTGCTCGATCCAACGAAATCTTGTGATCAATTTTGAAATTCATTTTACAACTGTCATCGTTTCCCAGCTTGAGAGTATAAAAGACGCACCCGAGATATTGCATGGAGCAATAAATAACGATATGGCAGCCTGTGACAGCCACTGATTAGATTAGATAGCATAAATCTGTGACAGCACGACGAGTACCGTAGCCGAATATATCCACACTTGACCGCTACCGCCATGGTGCGAGGCTGCTCGACTCGTTCCCTAGCAGAGCTACTCCAGTCCGAGGCAGATTGGACTGCTATAATGCCAATCAGTGGAAATAAAAGTGCGTGGTCGGCGCCACGTCAGTGTCGCAACAAAGCGAGGCCTAATGGCAAAGGAGTAGATAGACGAAACTCACTGGTCTGTGTTTAGCGAAGGCCTTTGTCAAAGAAAGAAAAAGATTCAAAGAATTTTCAACACCTGTTTAACTGAAGAGCGTCTTTTTGAGACCATACCATCGTTACACGAGCCCATGATGACCTCACGGGCACCGGGAAGTGCACAAGAAGTATGTCGTTCCCCTTTTTTCTAAAATTGTTTTTCCTGCCTTTCCCGAGCTTTCCGCTTCACATCCCAGGTCACCTGATAAAGAGCACGTGTCAAAGGATTCCAACCATTTTTCTGCCACAAATGATTTTGTGGTGGGAAACCGGTGTCTGTCGGTCCGGGCTCGTTTGCAGCGAGGGATTTTTTCGTCAACACATTTGCGAAGTTTTGTTGCGGTGGGGTTGAAGCACTCTCATATACTCAGAGCTCACATGAAGTCATTCAATTGGTGCGGATCTACATATCTGGTTTTCTGGTTGTCTGTGGAGAACTATATGTGCAAAGGACTTGGGGGGAAGAGGAAACACTGCGGTGGGAACTATTTACTCTCGATTCATTCATATCATCTGAGGAACTGATATTTGTGCTTCTGTCTGTGAACATGACCCTCGATCCACCGGAGATGATTCGTTTCGAGGGTCGTTGATAATGCTGCGGTGCAGAAGTGGCATGTGGTTGACTGATGATAAATGTTCGAAAGCGACTACTGTTCATGATTTGATCGGTAGGTGCGATCTTTGATCGTGTATCACTTCGTCCCTCGAACTTACAAAAACACTCAGGAAGCGCAGTCCTGATGAACGATCTTCCAACAAGTACTTTACCATGCTTTTCCGTTAGGCTATTTAAGGGGAACGACGGGCAAAGGTATATTATCCTTTCAGTTGCTGATTCATGCTGGGACTGGGTGCCTTTCTTGTGATAGGAAAAATGTTCACTTCCAGGAGTCAGTCACCCAATATGTCGTCTCTCGCACATAACATCAATGGTGAGCTTGAGCTTTCTATTATTAATTTTGATATCACTATTCATAGTACTTGGGTAAGGTTGTGTTCTTGAGCCATCATTTACCCGCCATATCTCTATCTCCGCCATGGACATGATTTTGGTCGTTACCAAACCTAATTGTGGAGGCTTAGAATAGCTTTGAGGCGCACTTAAAAACGACCTCCGAATCTCGTTAGATGCACTAGTTCTTTTCTTCGAATCGTGTCTTGATCCCACAAATGCTAAATCTTTTGCCCAGGTTGCCTTTCGTAATTGACTTGAATATCTCTCCCTATGTAGATGGCATCTTTTATGGTACGTGCTTTTCTATGATTCGTACTATGCGATCTCTGTTGACTTGAATTGATATGGACAGGTTTTGTTTTTTCCACGATGTAAGAGACATTCAAGAACAGTGTATAAGAGACTAACATGCATTGTCAGTCTCACTGGAGTCAACCTTCTTCAGGCATGGAACTATGCTTGCAGTAACAATGACGTGTGGATATTGAGGGCCTTGGTACGTTTGGGATGCTCTCCAACTTATTATCACTAACAAAGTTGGTTGCGAACTGCAGGTCGCAGTCCTGATGTACCTACTCCTTAGCAGATTTAACCTCGACCAATCGTTCTGACTATTTATATGCCAGTACCCTTGACATCGCTACAGCATGCAATAATACGGCTCTCGTACATAACTACTTGGTACGTAACACTTGACGCGTTTTTCTCAACGCCGTCCTATTGTAAAACAGACGCTATAGGTCAGGCATTTTGGCAATGTCTTTGAACTCGTGGTCATCAAGTCTGGGTTTGTGGTTGAGCTGGGTTTGACGGTCATTGTGGTGTTTTTGTAAGTACTCGATTAAATTCACTCGTTCAAGCTGGAGAGATGACATGCTTTGTCTAGGGTACAACTTTTCTTCGCCAGTCGGGTTTATCTATGTAATTGGAATTAGCCTTTATGTGTGTTTACGAATCCGTGACAGCTCTATTTAGTGAACTCAAAAAATTATTGGATCCCGGGTGCAATTGTGAGTGCATTCTATATGTGTCAGCGCCGCACGAATCAGACTTCCAGTAGATCGTTACATCAGTGATAGCATTTGGTAAGTACACATTAGAGAGTCCTGTTGGCATGCTCATCAAGATGCGAATTAGGGGTGAACGTTTGCAAGTTCAAAATTTCCTTTCTTGGATTTCTCTTTGCTAACGGGACTCTAGATAATGTCATCGGAGCAGCACAGCATACAAGCATATTTTCACTTCTCGAAATAAGATTCAAGGTTTGTCGCTATTTATTGCAGAATTTGATCTAAGTTTTGAAAACCTTATCAGATGAGCGTTATCTTTGGGCAAGGCTTCACGACAATCGCAGATATTATAACATCTGTTGCCCTTACTTTGCACTTTATACGCGCTCGGTCTGCAAGTCATATTAGAGGGTAGTATTCCAGATTCTGCTCTCTGGGTACGGGTCGGTGCTGATTTTGTACAGGACGATCACTATTCTACAAAAGCTCCTAGGATATGTCGTAACCCGAGGGCTTCTAGTCACTGTGTATAACATATTGTACATGGCACTATATCTTTTTAATCCGATAAAGCTATACTGGTATGTAAATGGTAATCTTTATCCCAAAGTACTTTACATTTTTGGATGTCTTAGGGTGCCAATACAATTGCCGCAATCAAGATTTTATATATTAACGCTGAGTATGGCTTACATTATTTGGTCTGAATTACTTGACTAATCTACAAACATTGACCCATATCCCGTTGTCAACTACAGTTGTTATGTATGTTGATTTTCACAACATGTCACGATGTTTTCTGAGGCGATTGCTAATTTACAGGCTGAACGCGAGGACCTTGTATAGGCCGTCAAATAATGTTATCATGTCATATGATCATCATGTTCAGTCTTCCTCACTGCCTACTGCGGCATTATCACACCCTGCAAGAGAACAACATTCTCCGTCCCATTCGACTTCAAAGATCCCAACACGTGCTAAGGTCTGTTTATAGGTCTCACATTGTGCCTGAGCTCTACTAAATTACTATGTAGAGACACACACAGGGAGAATGGGTATCTGCCTCGTCTCACATGGGCTCAGCTTACACGCAAGACGTATCTGCATCTCATTCACGAATCTAGGTAGGAGAATCAAATTTTCCTATTGGTCTAGTTTAACATTGATGAGCGCCCCCACCACTCTAGCCGCCGATTTCACCTATTTCGGACATTTCCGAAGCGCATCAAAGACGCGCTTGCCGCGCACAATTCATTTCTCTGCTCATTTCTCCGTTTTTCTTAGCTACATATTTTCTTGGGTTCATTATTTGAAATATTCTTTATCATTTGATATCCCTTCGCATTTATTATTTTTTATCACACAGTATATAAAACACATGTATTTTGGAGTAGAACAATAGGATCTGATTCCGACCGCAGAGTTCTCCCCTTCGTTTTGTCTCCCCATCGTCGCCCTGCGTCCAGGACGGTTTGAAGCTCCAAGTATCTTACACCCTGTGAAGATATTTCTGTATTCCTATATCGTTTCGTCTCACTATCGTCGTTTGCGCTCGTCTCGTTGGTCAGAAGCCAAGGCATAATGTGCTCACAGAAGGTTCTTCTTCCAAGCAATGAACCCAAATACCCCGATAAATTATATCAACGCTAACGATAGATATCGGTAAGTAGAATTGAATGTGGATGTGACTGTGCCGTCTGACTTAGAGTCAGTTCGGTAGCCAGAATACCAAATAATACGATTTTTCATTTTGATTAATGATGGCAAGAGTGATGGCTCCCACAGGCCTAGAATAATTTGTGTGATGAGCCGAATCTTGCCGAATCTTAAAATAATTCGTGTGATGAGCCGAATTTCGGCAACTGATCTGAGCTAAGATAAGAGATAACTTATTGCTTCCAGTACAATGGCGAAGCATAGATCTGAGTAGCAACACCGTTAAAATTTACATTATATAATGTGGCAATAATTATCTGCCTTTGTTTGCTCTCCAGGTGTGGAGTAGGCATGGTACGAGAGGAGGTAAGAGAGAAGGAAGATTATCTATTATAATCAAAGTTGCGTCAAGCTCGCTTATCTTAGCTCAGATTATTTGCCGAGACCCGGCTCGTCACACAAATTATTTTAGGCTTGTGGGAGCCATCACTCTTGCCATCATTAATCAAAATGAAAAATCGTATTATTTGGTATTCTGGCTACCGAACTGACTCTTAGGGGTCGAAATTTCAATAGATAAGAACAGATCACAGGCGACACCTGTCATCGTGTGTGGTGCTTTCGGGCAGTCCCAAACCCAGATCTGCAACTCCCAAAATAAGAGTTGGCGTGGGATCCAATTTAATTGAGACTTGATGTTACTCGAGCAAAATTTATTACAGGCCCGAAGGCCAACAAGACCGTAACTTTGGAGCTTCAGAATTAAAATTTGAAGCTTCGACTCCGAGGAAAATTAAGATGATCATGATTCTGTCAATCCATTATACTTCTTATTGAATTGTGTGACATGTATGGATCCAATCGAGGTGGCCTGTCCCACGAGTTGATCAAAACAACTGGTTAACATCCAAATGAATCCACTTTTCTGATAATTTGTGTGCGCAGTAAGTGGAGTACATGCTTTTGGAACAGAGATAAGGATAAACTTGGATTCAGCGCTCATAGAATATGGAAAAGAACGTGAAGTCTTCTGCTGGCTATTCTGGCTGGACTATTCTGATCAAATGCTGATTGGGGCTTGTTAGACGATATGATCAGGTCAAGAGAAGCCAGGTGGTTTATACAGTGGCGATCAAAAGTATCGCATGCTCATCATGTGACACAAACGCGTTGCCCTCACGACTCATATAATGGCTTAATTACCGCGAAACCTCATGTTTAATCATTATGAATGTATGATAAATAATTTTAAAACATGTTTGCATCTAATGAATGAGTTATATAAGAGAAATTGGTGTTTTAAGGGAGAGATAGGTGTGCAATACTTATGCTCACCGCATTTTTTGCCAGTAAAGACAGTATTAAAAGATGGTAAAAGCAGTAAGAACCC
>Ga0247779_1001146_pt1 | contig 13337 bp, 10 predicted proteins | sample UWRJL221509R5_FD_179925 | JGI IMG/M metagenome (GOLD analysis project Ga0247779, IMG submission 179925) | Plant litter microbial communities from Arlington Agricultural Research Station in Wisconsin, United States - UWRJ-L221-509R-5 | ecosystem: Environmental > Terrestrial > Plant litter >...
GTCGGGGGGCGTGCCGCGCACCGAGCTGTCCGGTGAGCTGCGCAGCGCGCCGCTCGGCCCCGTAGTCACCACCCTGCTCGCGCTGTCCTTGCTGTTGTTCATCGGCCGCGGTCTTTCGCTGATCGCGCGCTTGGCTTTGGCCTACCGCAGGCCCGCGACGCTGCGCATCGGCCCCCAGGGCTTGGAGCTCACGCATCGCATCGAGCTCATGGGGCGCGTGCTGCGCGACCGCGCCACCCTGGTGCCGCTTTCCAACTTGTCGCGCGTGACGCGCGAGGTCCGCTATGCGCGGGTCGGACTCTACGCTGGCCTCGCGGCCTTGGTGATTGGCACCTATTTCGGCGTCGGCCTGATCGTGGATGGAGTGCGCGTCCCGGGCGGTTCGCCGCCCCTGCTGGGCATGGCCGTCACCTGCATCATCGTCGGCCTAGGCCTGGATTTCTTGCTCTCGACGGCCGCAGACAGCGCGCGCGGCAAGTGCCGGATCGTGATCGTGCCGCAGACCGGCAAGCGCTTGTGCGTCGGTTCACTGGATCCGGTGAGCGCAGACGCCATGCTGAACAGCATCGCCGAACACGCGCACGCTTAACTCAGTGTCCAGCTGAGCTCAGCGGGCGCGCGCGACGCTTGTTGCCGCGGTCCGACAGGAACGCGCCGGCCATGTCGAGCGCGGTCTGCAGCTGGTCGGCGGTGACGCTTGCGCTGCCGTGAATCATCTTGCCCTCGGACGTGAAGGCGACGTGCTCGATGAAGCGATGCGACGATTGACCGAGTAGCGAGCCGAGGAAACCCAGATCGAGTTGCGAGAGCGCGTTCGCGGTGCGCGTCAGATAGGCGGCATCTTCCCTGGCGGCCTCGGCATTTTCGTCCTCGGCCTCGAGCTCTGCGCTGGCTCCGCCATCCGCGCTGGGCGTGATCCGAATGCGCGCCCACTTGATCGAATCGGGAACCTTGATCGGCAGTCCGAGGAACGCCCGGGAAGGGGTCGCGAGATAGATCATGGCCGCTTCGGGGCCATTGCTCGGCCGCAGCGTCAGCAGCTTGCCGGCAGCGGCGGCGGCCGCGAACGCGCTGGGCGGCGTGACGACGACGGTGTGCGCGTTGGCCACCACGAAACGCCGCTCCGCGCCGTCGGCGTGCGCGCTCGCCACCGGCACCCCCGCATCGAGCCACTCTCCGCCCTGCTTGTCTGCGCGCACCAGCAAATCGAGCGCCGCGTGCAGCTTGGCGGGCGGGAGGTGGTGCCTCAGAATCGCCACCACGTTGCTGGAATTTCTGAGCTGCGGACCGACGATGTAAATCTGGTCGATATCCTTGATCGGATCGATCCCGGCAGGCCCGAAGAAGTCCCGCCACTGATACAGCGAGCCCAACAGCGGCCCGATCCGCGCGCCCAGGGGGTTTGCCCGGATCTTGTCGGTGTACAGCGTGATGCGAACATTGGCGTTCGGATCCGCCACGCGCTTCACGCCGGCGACGAGCTGGGGATCCGAGAGCGGCTTCGCGCCCGCGTCGCCCGGCGGCCCCGCGTCGGCGGCGCCCGCGTCGTTCGCGGGCAGCCGCGCGCCGGCGTCGCTCGCCAGCGTGCCAGCGTCCGTAGCGCCCGCGTCGGCAACCGCGCCATCCGCGCCCGCGTCCGCGTCCGCGGTCTCCGCATCGGGCGCCCCGGCGTCGACGATTGCCTTGGCTGGCAGCCGTTTCTTGGGCCTAGCGGCTAGCTCCGGCTCGGCCGGGCCCGAGGGCGGGGCCGCCGTTGCGGGTTGCTCCGGAGCCGGCGCGGGCGGCGCATCTTCGATCACATCGATGGGAATGCCGGTGATCGGCGGCGCGTCGACGTCCTGGGCGGGTGGCGACCACAAACTGAGCAAGCCGACCAGGGCCGCCCAGGGAGTGAGCGGCATGTGCAACAAGGCCGAGACGACCAACAGTTTGGTGAAGCGGCCGCTGCTCGTGTCGGCTTGGCCGCGCCGGTGCGTCTTCGGGTCCACGTGCGGAACATAGCTAAAGCACACCCGACCGGCGAATCCGCAGGCTTTTGTGTTGGCACGCGGCTCGCAGATTCGGCCCGACAGGCACATGAAAATCACCGAGAAGTGGATCGCACCGGCCGGCTGTGGAAAGAACCCGGAGAAAGCCTTGCTCCGGATGCCTCGACCCCGCCCCAGCGCCCGCCCCCGAATCACCTGCCCCCTCGCATCGGCGCTGTTGCTCGCCTCGTTGACCGGCTGTGACCGCACTCCCCCGCCCGGGGCGGAGGTGGTACCCAGCGCGGCGCCCACGCAACCTCAAGCGGGTTCCCCCACCCTGCCCAAGGAGCTGCTCGTGGCGGCGCCCAGAGCGAGCGGCCTGAGCGCCGCCCCGAACGCGCCCGCCGCTCCCGCGGGCAGTGAGGGCGCCCCCGGGGTCGGGCCGGCGGCTCCGCCCGCGGAGTACAAAGGCCCATGGCTCGCGATCACGGCCAGCGCCGCCGGTGTCTACGGCGAGGCGAGCTTCGAAGCCAAGAAGCTCGGCTACATCAGAAACGGTGGGCGCGTCGCGGTCGAAGCCAGCACCGTGTCCAAGCGCAACTGCACGAGCGGTTGGTACAAGCTGCTCGGGGGCGGCTTCGTGTGCGGCAACCTGGGCACCACCGATCTCAACCACCCAGACGTGAAGTTCGCGACGCAGGGGCCGAACCTCGACGAGGTGCTGCCTTACCCATATGCGCGCAACGCCAAGAACGGCACACCGCTCTACAAGTCCGTGCCCTCGCGCGAACAGATGGAAAAGTACGAGCCGTACCTGAAGGTAAAGGCAGAAGACACCGTCAGCGACGAGGAACGAAGCGCAAAGAGGAAAATCCGGGATTCGGGCGCCGACGCAGGTGCACCGAGCGCGCTCCCCGCGCGCCTGGACGCCGCCCTGGCCGACGCTGGTGTGGCTTTGCCCACGGCCTCGGAAACCGCGGATCCGGAGCCGGAAAAGCCTTGGTGGCAGCGCGAGGACATGAAAGATCGCATGCACGAGCTGAAGCTCGATCAGCTGTCCGAGGACGCCGACGCGATCTTGGCCAAGCGCATGGTGAGCGGCTTTTACGTCGCGGTCGACAAGACCTTCCGCTGGAACAATCGCTCTTGGTACAAGACCACACGCGGCCTGGTCACGCCGAGCGATCGCTTTTGGCAGACCAGCGGCTCCAAGTTCAAAGGCGTCGAGCTGACCTCCGATTGGAGGCTGCCACTGGGCTTCGTGTTCGGCGGGAACAAGAGCATCTCGAGCTACAGCATCGACGGCGACAAGATCAAACCCGAAAAGACGTACGAACACTTTGCGCCGCTCCAGCTGACCGGCAAAGAGCAAGAGTTCCGCGGCACGAAATACGCAGAAACGGCCGACGGCAGCTGGGTCAAGCGGGCGCAGATCCGCAGCACCAGCCCCGGGCCACTGCCCGTCGATCTGAAGCCCAATGAGCGCTGGATCGACGTCAACCTGACGACGCAGACGGTGGTCGCATTCGAAGGCGACAAGGCCATCTACGCGACCCTGATCTCGAGCGGGCGTGAGTCGAAAATCAAGGACAAGGACCACCGCACGCCCACCGGCGAGTGGCGCATCCGCGAAAAGCACATCACGACCACGATGGACGGCGACGGTAGCGCAGCCGGCGATTTGCCCTACAGCATCGAAGACGTCCCGTACGTGATGTACTTCTTCCGCTCATACGCGACACACGGCGCGTTCTGGCATTCCAACTTCGGCACGCAGATGAGCCACGGTTGCGTGAATTTGTCGCCGCTGGACGCCAAATATCTGTTCTTTTTCGCCGACCCTCCCCTACCCAAAGGGTGGCACGGCGTACACGCCACAGACGCCAGCCCCGGCAGCCGCGTCGTCGTTCATTTGTGAAATAATCGGCCCACTTCTCGCGCCTAAATGCACGAGAGTGAGGAACACCCCTAAACTTTCCCCGAAAGCGGTCGGATGGAATTGACGCGTCCCTGCGACAGGACCATCACCACGCGGCCATGGATCAGTTTTCGGCTCACCTCGACCGCGGATGGGACCTCGTTCAACGCGGGGACCCACGTGGCGCGGAATTGTCTGCGCGCCGTGCGCTCGAGATCGACAGCCAATCGCCCGAGGCATACAACCTGCTCGGCTACGTCGCGGCGCTCAAGGGTGAGTTCGACGAAGCCACCGAGCACTACCGGCAAGCGATCACGCTCGACGACACCTACCTGGAAGCGATGTTGAACGCGGCCGAGGTGTACGTGCATCCCCTGGGTGATTTCGAAGAAGCCCTCTCGCTCTGCGATCAAGCGCTGGATTTGGCCGAGACGGACGACGAAGTCGTGGATGCCTTGCTGCTCAAGTTCGACGCGCTACTCGGCAAGGGTGAAACCGACGCGGCCAGCGAGCTGTGCCGGAAGTTCCCCGAGGGCCCGTTCGAGAACCCGAACCACACGTTCTTGGTCGGTCGCGCGCTGTATGAAATCGGCGACCTCGATCGCGCGTTCCCACTGATCGACGATGCGGTGAAGCGCAACCTCAAGAACGCGGAAGCTTGGTACTACCTCGGGCTCTTGCGCGACGAGCGCGGCGATTCGCACGGCGCCACCGCGGCCTTCTTGGCCTCTCGTGATTTGGACTTGGAGCTCGGCACGCCGCCTTGGTCTTTGTCGCGCGAAACCTTCGAAATGACCGCGCGCGCCGCGTTGGCCTCGCTGCCCGAAGAGCTGCGTCGCTTCGTGCGCGAAGACGAGGTCTACGCCGCGGACGTCCCGGGTGTGGAGGTCGTGGTCGACGGCGTCGATCCACGCGCGCTGCTGTTGCTCGACGGCGTGAACGCCGGCGCCACGGTCGCCACCATGACCGCGCGCGTGTTCGTCTATCAACGCAACGTCGAACGCTTGGCGGGCTCGATCGAGCACGTCGCAGCGGAGATCAGCGCCGCGCTCGAACGCGAGATCAGCGCGACCTTCCTCGAGCCCGACGGCCCGCTCGCCGTGGCACAGAAGACGCTCAACTGAGCCAAAGCTCGAAGCAGAGCCGGTGCTAGCGGCCCGGCCCTGCTAAGCTGCGCGCGCAGCCAGCTGCTGCGCAACCGATTCGAGCAGCACGCGCGCAGGGCCGGGCTGCACGCTCCTCAGCGCTTCGACCGCCGAGCGCGTGTGGTCACTGGCGCGACGCCTCACTTCGTCGCACGCGCCGCTCTCCACGACCGCGCGGCTGACCAGCGTCACCGATTCGCAGTCACCGGCGTAGATGCGCCGCAGCGGCTGCACGAGCTCCGGCATACGCGCGACCGCCAGCACCAGCGGCAGCGTGAGCTTGCCCTCGCGAAGATCGGTGAGCAGCGTCTTGCCCGTGCTTTCGCCGGAGTAGTCGAGCACGTCGTCGACCAGCTGGAAGGCGATACCCAGGCGTTCACCAAAGCCAGCCAAACGCTCCTGATCTTCGAGACTTGCGCCGGCCAGGCGCGCACCGGTGCGCGTGGACCAGGCAAACAACGAAGCGGTCTTGTCGCGCAAAATGCGTTCGTACGTGGCTTCCGAGACATCGAGCTCGTTGCGTCCACGCAGCTGCACGATTTCGCCGTCGACCAAGCGACGCAGCGTCGCGATCAAATCCGGCATGATCTCGGGCGCATGTTGTTGGGTGCGTTGCAGCGCGTGCACCAGCAGCAGATCGCCGCCGAGCACGCTGATGGCGTTGCCCCAAGCCAAGCGTGACGTCGGCACGCCTCGCCGCTCCATGCCCTCGTCTACGACGTCGTCGTGAAGCAAGGTCGCGGAATGGACCAACTCGGAGACCACCGCCAATTCGCGCACGGCGGGCGTGACGCGGCCGAAGCAAGCAGCGCTGAGCATCAGCGCCATCGGTCGTACGCGCTTGCCGCCGCGAGTCACCAAATGCCGGGCGGCCAGAGTCGCTGGGGCTTCACCCACATCCACCGAGTCCGACAAGGCCGATTCGATCCAGCGCAGGTCGTCCGACAACAGGTCTTGCACGCTGGCGATACGATCAGTCACGCGCGCCTCGGTGCCCTGAGCTTCGGCTGCACGACCGAGGATCTCCGCAGCGGCGGCAGCGGGCATATCGGGAACCTCTTCGAGTTTCTGAGTTTTCAAATCTTTGTGAAACCACTATGGGGCAGCCGCTGTCAGCGGTCAACGACCCATGAGCGGCCGTTCGGCCGCATTTTGACGACTTGCGGACTCTCGGGAAAGCGGAATTGACGGGACGGTGAAGCGCAGGCACATGCTCCGCGCCCATGGCTACCGCCAAACCCAGCTTGACTCCAGGCCAGCGCCTCGGGCGTCGCATCGGGATTGCGGTTTTTGGCCTGATTGTCGGTGGTGCGACCGCCACCTGGACGATTCAGATCCTGCAGGCGGTGTTCGCGCCGCCCGTCCTTGCAGTGGCCAAAGAGTGCCGCGCTGGGACCCGAGACCTGCTGCTTGCGGTGCGCCGAGCGAGCTTGGCGGCCGCGGCGGAGACCGGCGACGAGCGCGCGGCCGTCGGCCGCTTCCGCGCCGCTCTCGAGCCAGAATGGAGCACTCGCGCTAGTCTGGACTCGGTTTGCGGGGCAGACAGCAAAGCTCAGGCCGCCTTGGCCGAGATCGACGCGCTCCGCTATGCGGAGGAGCACGCCGTGCGCTATGAGGCAGTGGGGCTCGCTCCCCAAAGACGGCGAGTTCAAGCCCTTTACCAGTTCGAAAGCGATGGGCCCAAGCGCCCCGCCCCCCCGTGAGGTTTTGCTCGATGAGCACTGAGACGACCACAGAAGCTGAAGCCCCGCCTCCGACATTCGACAGCCTGCCGTTGTCCGCTGAGCTGCGGCGCGCGATCGACGAGCTCGGCTACACGCACCCGACGCCCGTGCAACGCGCGGTGTTCGAGCCCGCGGTGCGCGGCGGTGACTTGGTCGTGCAAGCCCAGACGGGCACCGGCAAGACGGCGTCGTTTGCGATGCCGCTGGTCGATTCGCTGGTCAAGCGCAGCGTCAACGCCGTTCAAGCGCTGATCTTGTGCCCCACGCGCGAGCTCGCGCTGCAAGTGAACCGCGAGCTCGAAGCGCTCGGTAAGCATCGCAACATCCAGTGCACCGCGGTGTACGGCGGCGCGCCGATGCCACGTCAGGTGGAAGCCATTCAAGGCGGCGCGCAGGTCGTCGTGGGCACACCCGGTCGTGTGCTCGACCATTTGCGCCGCGGCACGCTCGACCCAACCGGCATCCGCACGTTCATCTTGGACGAGAGCGACGAGATGCTGTCCATGGGCTTTCTGCCGCAGATCACCGAGATTCTGGGCTTTTTGCCGAAGACGCTGCAAACCCTGTTGTTCAGCGCCACGCTGCCGCCGGACATTCGCCGCTACGCCCAGCGCCACCTCAAAGCTCCGCAGTTCATCACCTTGAGCGGCGACCACATCGGCGCGCTCTCGATCGAGCACACCATCTATTTGAGCCGCGGCGACAAGCTCGGCGAGCTGATGCAAGTGATCGAGGTCGAGAACCCCGAGAGCGCGATCGTGTTCTGCAATACGCGCGACGAGACGAAGCGTGTCGCCGAAGCATTGCAGCAGCAGGGCTTCGCCGCGGGCTGGTTGAACGCCGACTTGGCGCAGAACGACCGCGAAAAGGTGATGGCGGCCACGCGCAACAGCGAGCTCCGCTTCCTGGTTTGCACCGACGTCGCCGCGCGCGGCATCGACATCTCGCACCTGACGCACGTGATTAACTACGACTTCCCGGAGTCGGCCGAGAACTACGTGCACCGCACCGGGCGCACCGGGCGCGCAGGCCGCACCGGCAAAGCGATTGCGTTGATCGAACCGGGTGATATCGGCAATTTGTATTTGCTGCGCCTCACCTACAAAGTGAAGCCGGTCGAACGACAGCTGCCGTCTGCTCGCGAAATGAAGACGCGGGCCGAGGCCGATTTACTCAATTTGTTCATCTCGGCCTTCGAGAAGCGCAAAACGCACCCCGACGATCTCGCGTTGGCACGGCGCCTGTTGAGCCATGCCCAGGCCGAAAAAGTGATCGCCGGGCTACTGCGGGACCACCTGGGCGCCCGCCCCGAAGCGTCCGAAGAGGCCACCGCGGCGCGCCGGGCCAAACCGCCGCGCGCCGCCGACCTGCCCGCGCCGGTCCCGCCGCCCGCGACCCGCCCCGCGCGCGTACCGCCGCCTGCGAGCCGCCCGGCAGCGGCGCCGCGCCCGGCAGCAGCGCCGCGCCCGGCAGCAGCGCCGCGCCCGGCAGCGGCGCCGCGCCCGGCAGCGGCGGAGGCCGCGAAACCGAGCGAAGCCGAGCCCGAACGCGAAAGAGGCCGCGAGCGCGAGCGTCCGCGCCGCGATTCGGCCCCGCGCGGCAACGGGCGCAGCCATAGCCACGAGTTCGACGATCTGCCGCGCTACACGGTGAGCGAGGCCAGTGCGCCCGCCGCGGCCTCCTCCGCAACCAATCCGGCGCCCGTCGAGGTGGCAGCGGCCTCCGCGGCCTCCGCGAAGCCGCCCACGAGCGAAGCGATCTTGGTCGAGGCTGCAGCTGAACGCTCGCTGGAGGGTGAGTTTGCGGCCACCCGCGAGGGCATCGCCGAGATCTACGTCAGCATCGGTCGCCGCGACGGCGCGCGCCCGAGCGACATCCAAACGATCTTGGAGCAGAGCGGTTTGCTCGCCGAACAAACCGACTACATCCGTGTTCGCCAGCGCAATACTTTTGTCGGAGTCAAGACCGAGTACTTGGAAAAGGCGGTCTCGGCGCTGAATGGCGCGGCCATCGCAGGCAAGCCTGCATTTGCCGAGCCAGCCAGGCAACGCGACTGAACGTGCGCTGAACGCGAATCGTGTCGCAAGAGCGCAGGATTATGCTTGCGTGCGCGAGCGGATTTGGCAGCATCTAAGGCATGCCCGAGCGCCCCTCCCCCGACCTTGAGCGAATGCTCACCGACGTGGAGTGGGCGATGTCCAAGCAGTTTGCTGCACGCGATCTGGTGCCGATGCTCGAGAACCTGATACGCGCCGCACCGGCCGCGTCGGAAGCGGCCCACTTCGCCAAGCTTCGGCTCTCGGAGCTGATCGTCGGCGAGGCGCCCTTTCGCGCCGCGCGTCTCGCGCGGGACGTGCTGGTTCGCGGGGAAAGTGACCGCGCTTGGGCGGTGCTCGGGCTCGCCCATACCTTGCTCGGTAATTACCGTGTCGCGGCCCGCTCCTATCGCCGCGCGCTTTCGCTCGCGCCCGATTGCGGCATTTACGAGCACAACCTCGGGCACGTTTTGGACGTCGCGCTCAATCGCCCGCACGACGCCCTCCCGCACCTCGAACGCGCTCATCGGGATCTCCCGGAAGAGAGCGAGATCACCAGCTCCTACGCGCATGCGCTGCTCCGTAGCGGCCAGCTGGACAAAGCGCGGCAGCTGCTCGCTCGAGCGGTCAAGAGCCCGGCAGAGGCCGAAGAGATCTTCAACGCCTGGCTGTTCGCAAACCGAAACACGGCGCCGACAGGCGAAAGCGTCTAGTTTTTCTGGTCGCTCCGCCAGAAAACGGCAAATCTCGCGTCTGAGCCCTTTGCGTGGGCGGGCTCCGGAACTATCTGGATTCGCGCCATGCCTCATTGCCGCTCGCTGACTGCGCTCCCCGCTCTCGCTGGTCTTGCCCTGGTTACGCTGCTCGCCGCGCCCGCGGCCCTCGCTCAACAGAAAGCGGCCGTTCCGGCCGCGCCGGTGCCGGCGGCCACGGTTCCGGCAACGCAGGCCGAGCCGCCCATGCCCGACGTTTCCGATCCGCTCTTGGAGACGCCTCCACCGCCGACTCACGTCTTGGCGTCCTGGCAGCAAGCGCTGCAACTGGTGCGCGACCAGTCGGTCAGCATGCGCTTGGCGCGCGTGAACGTGCAGCGCGCCGAAGCGGAAGTGCGCTCGGCCTTGTCGCCCGCGCTGCCGCAACTGCTCGGCACCGCAGGCGTCACCAAGTACCTGCTCAAGGGTCAGCAGGAAGGCACGGGCGTGACCATTCCCCAGCAATCGACGATCTGGAACGCGCAGCTCGCGCTGACCGTGCCGCTCTTTCGGCCCTTCGCGTGGTCCACGCACGGCAGCGCGAAAGACGCGGTCGAGGCCAGCAAGCTGTCCGCCAAGGAGACCGAACGCCAGGTCGTGGCCGGCTTCGCCAGCGTGATCGTCACCGTGGTCACGGCGGAGCGGCTGGCTGAAGTCAGCCGAACCTCGCTGAGGGCGGCCTTGTCCACGCTCGATCTGACCAAGCGCCGGGCGGCCCTGGGCGCCTCCAACACGCTCGACGTGCTGCGCGTCGAAGGCGAAGCCTCGCTCGCGCGCTCCCAGGTCGTGACCGCTACCGAGGCATTGATGCGAGCGCGCGAGGCGCTGGGCACGGCCCTCGGCTCGTCCGAATCCTGGGGCGTGATGCCCGACATCAAGCTCGATTCGCTGGCCACTGACGCACAAAAGGTGTGCCGCCCGGAGCAGGACATCTCTTCGCGCACGGACGTGCGCGCGGCCAGCGCCAACCTGGGCGTGTCGGAGCGGCGCATGAAAGCCATCGACTGGACGTATCTGCCGACACTCGACGGCGTGTCCGCGCTCGGGGTGCAGGATCCGAACTTCGCGCTCAACAATCGCCCCGTCAATTGGACGATCGGCGCCCTGTTGACCTGGAATATCTACGATGGTGGCCTGCGCGGCGGGCAGCGCATGTCCGCCGCCGCCGAAGTTCAAGGCGCCAAGGCCGAGCTCGACGAAACTCGCCGCAGCGCTTCGCTCGAGCTGACGCAAGCCCTGCGCAACGTGCAGGTGGCCGAGGCAAACTACGCCGTGAGCGCCAAAACGCGCGAGATCAACTTCGAGACCGTACGCCTCTCCAAGATCAGCTTCCTCAATGGCAGCGGGACCAGCTTCGATTTAGTGCTCACCGAACGCCAATTGCGCATCTCGGACGCCGACTTGGCAGTAAGTGAGTTCTCGGTGTTGCAGGCGAAGATCGCCGCGCTGCTCGCGCTCTCGACCTGCAGCCTGCCCTGAGGGGCCCGGCCCAAGTAGGGCCGGAGCCCGGAGCCCCCCGCCCCCAAGCAGAAAATAAGCCGGACTCGCGATTCTCCGGGAATGCCTCGCGTTCGCGGGCTGCTTGGCTTTCGGTCAGCCCGAGCGCGCGGGGAGCTGGACCGGAGGCCGAAGTCCATGTCGATTTGCAACCGTACTGTCCGAGCACTAGGTTCTCGCTCGTGACCGGCACGAAAGACAAGTGGTTCTATGGGCTGCTCGTGGCGACGGCTGCGATCTTCGCATACCTGATCGGATACGTATTTCTGGTCACTCCGCTGGCGCAGCTGCAAGCGGGCGGGCTGGCCCAGAAGATCTTCTATTTTCACGTACCAGCGGCGTACGCCATGTACCTGTGCGGCACGGTTTGCTGTCTCTCGAGCGCGGCCTATTTGTACAGCCCGACGGACGCGCGCGACGCGGCCGCACGCGCGGGCGCGGACTGCGCAGTGGTGTTCGGCATGATGGTGCTCGGTAGCGGGCCACTCTGGGCGAAAAAGGCTTGGGGCGTGTATTGGACCTGGGATCCGCGGCTCACCACGACTCTGCTGAGCGTGCTCGTATTCGTGTCGGTGGTGATGCTGCGAGCATTCGCGGGCAACGGCGAGGCCGAACGAAAATTCGCATCGGCACTCGGCGTGCTCGGCACGGTCACGCTGCCGATCATTCACTACGCGGTGCTGATGTGGGGCGGGAATCACCCGACCGTCATTACCAAGACCGGCGGTGGTCTACGCCACCCGGCCATGACGCACGCATTGCTGGTCGGCTTCGTCGCCATGACGCTGCTGGCAGTCTTGCTCCTGTGGTGCCGAACACGACTCTCACTCTCGCTCTCGCGCGTGGCGCGGCTCGAAGAGCAAGCCATTTCCACCGGCCAAATCGACTAGTCGTCGGGGGGTTCCCCCCCGCACCCGCTGAAGTGAATTCAGCGGGGCCCCACCCCCGAGTTTGGGCCCCGGCCCCAAACCTTTGAACGTTGGAACGAATGACCCAAGCACAACCCGAGTCCGCCACGCTTTCCGACCCTAACTCACGCTCCGCGGAGTTCGTGGCGGTGCAGGGAGGTGGAGAGACCACCAGCGCGGCATCGTTGCTGATTGCCGCTTACCTGCTGATGTGGGGGCTACTGTTCGCGTTCGTGTTCCTCAGCTGGCGTCGCCAGGCCCGCGTCGAAACGCGCATCGCAGAGCTGGAAAAGGCGATCGCGGCTGGCGGCGGAGACGGCAGCGCGCGACAATAGCCCTCGTTCATCGATGACCGCAGCGCACTTCATTTTCATTCCGGGCGTGCTCTTGGTTGGTATCGCCCTTGGTTATTCATTCGGTGCGCGGGCGGTGCGCGCCGAGATGTCCCGGATGCGTCGCCGCACCAAGGAGTAGTGCATGTTGAATTTCGGACTCTCGGACGACCAACGCGCCTTGATCGACGTCGCCAAGCGTTTCGCGAAGGAGCGCATCATCCCGGTCGCCGCCGAATGCGACCGCGAGAGCCGCTTTCCGAAGGACGTCTTCGTGGCGGCGCACGAGCTCGGGTTGGTGAACGCCTCGGTGCCGACCGAATACGGCGGTCCGGGCATGGGTGAGCTCGAAAACGCGCTGATCGCCGAACAGCTCGCCTACGGCTGCACCGGCATTCAAACCAGCATGCTCGCCAACACCCTGGCCCTCACGCCGATCAAGCTCGGCGGCAACGAGCAGCAAAAGAAAAAGTACCTCGGCATGCTCACGGCCGAACCGCTGTTCGCCAGCTATTGCACCACCGAACCGAGCGGCGGCAGTGACGTGGCAGGCCTCAAAACCAGCTTCAAAGCGCACGGCGACGAGTACGTGCTGAACGGCGAAAAGTGCTGGATCACCAATGCCAGCTTCGCCAGCTTCTACGTCGTGTTTGCGACCTCCGACGCCTCCAAGCGCCACCGCGGTATCGCGGCATTCATCGTCGATCGCGACACGCCGGGCCTGCGCGTCGGCAAGCACGAGGACAAGCTCGGTCAGCGCGCGAGCGACACGGCCGCGGTGCACTTCGAGGACGTGAAGGTGCCCAAGCAGAACCTACTTGCCCCCGAGGGCGAAGGCTTCAAGCTGGCCATGGAGACGTTCAACCAAACCCGCCCCGACATCGGCGCAATGGCCACCGGCCTGATGCAGCGCTGCCTCGATATTTCGGTCGCCTACGCCAAAGAGCGCAAGGCGTTCGGCGTGCCCATCTCGGAGCACCAATTGGTCCAAGCCATGCTCGCGGAAATGGCCATCGGCGCCGAAGCCACTCGGCTCTTGTATCAAAAGGCGGCCTGGA
>Ga0247779_1001147_pt1 | contig 13308 bp, 14 predicted proteins | sample UWRJL221509R5_FD_179925 | JGI IMG/M metagenome (GOLD analysis project Ga0247779, IMG submission 179925) | Plant litter microbial communities from Arlington Agricultural Research Station in Wisconsin, United States - UWRJ-L221-509R-5 | ecosystem: Environmental > Terrestrial > Plant litter >...
CACGTCATCGACCACCGTCGTTTCGAAGCTTGAGTCGGAGGCGTCCGCCACGTCGGGGCGCCTGAAGAGATTCCATCGCATGGGCGGAAGTTAACCGATGGCGAGCCCGGCAAAAGGGTCGAATAAGGGGAAGATACCCTGCACGATGACACAAATGTCACCGGTCCGGCGACTGCGTCACGCTTGCCGGCAGGGTTGAAAGGATCAGCGTCGGAGTTCTCGCTCCAGTCGCCCGACGGTTTCCTGGAGTTTCGGCATCGCCGTCGCGAAAGATAGCCTGAAGTAGGTGCTCGCATGCGCAGGGCCGAAGTCCTTGCCGGGCGTCAGCGCGACGTGGGCGGTGCGCATCAATGCCATCGCGAAATCCCAGCTGTCGTCGGCGAAGTGCCGGCAATCGGCCCAGACGTAGAACGCGCCGTCGGGCACCACGGGAACGGGCAGGCCGAGTTTCTGCAAGGCCGGCACGATGAAATCGCGGCGCTCGCGAAATGCCGCGCGGCGGGTTTCGCATTCGGCCAGGCTCTCGGCGTCGAAACACGCGATGGCCGCGTGCTGGGCCACCGAACTCGCGCAGATGTAGAGATTCTGGGCCAGGCGTTCCACCGGCTCGACCAGCGCCTCGGGCAGCACCAGCCAGCCCAGCCGCCAGCCGGTCATGCTGAAGTACTTCGAGAAGCTGTTGACCGAGACGATGTCGTCGCCCAGCGCCAGCGCGCAGCGCTCGAAGGCCGGGTCGTAGCTGAGGCCCTGGTAGATCTCGTCGACGACGGCCACGCCGCCGTTGGCGCGCACCACGTCGACGATGCGGGCCAGTTCGTCCGGCGCGATCGACGTGCCGGTCGGATTCGACGGCGTCGCCAGCAGCACACCGCGCGTCTGCGGCCGCCAGTGGGCGCGCACCGCGTCGGCGTCGAGCTGGAAGCGCGTCTGCGGCGTGGTCGGCACCAGCCGCGCGGTGGCGCCGGTGGCGGCCACGAAGTGGCGGTTGCACGGGTAGCTCGGGTCGGGCATCAGCACCTCGTCGCCGGACTCGAACAGCGCCTGGCAGACCAGCTGCAGCCCCGCCGACGCGCCCGCCGTGACGACGATGCGCCGCGCCGGCACGTCCACGCCCCAGCGGCTCGCGTACCAGCGGCTGATGCGCTCGCGCAGCGCGGGCAGGCCGACGGCGTCGGTGTACTGCGTGCGACCCGCGCGCAACGCCACCTCCGCGGCGGCGATGACGGGCGCCGGCGCGGTGAAGTCGGGCTCGCCGATGTTCAGGTAGATCATCGGCTCGCCGCCCAGCGCGGGATCGCAGGCGGGCGAGCGCGCGATCTCCTGCGCCACCTTGGCGCACTCCATCACGTAGAACGGATCGATGTGGGCCAGGCGGCCGGCGAGCTTCATGCGGCGTCGCCCTCAGCGGCCCTTGTGCGACGCCTGCACCTCGACCGGCCGCAGGTCGCTCGCGGCCTTGTCCAGGACGCCGTTGACGTACTTGTGGCCGTCGGTGCCGCCGAAGCTCTTGGCGAGCTCGACCGCCTCGTTGATCGCCACCTTGTAGGGGATGTCGACGCAGTGCTTGAGCTCGTAGGCGCCGATCATCAGCACCGCGTGTTCCACCGGCGACAGCTCGGTCGTCTTGCGGTCGACGAACTTCGCCAGCACGGCGTCGAGGTCCACGGCCTCCGTGATGCAGCCGTGCAGCAGCGCGTCGAAGTGCGCGCGGTCGGCCTTGTCGAAGCCTTCCTGCTCGCGCATGTGGGCGTCGATCACGCCGGCGTCGGTGCCCGACACCAGCCATTCGTACAGGCCCTGCAGCGCGATCTCGCGCGAACGGCGGCGCGCGGACTTCGGCTTGGCCGGCTTGGCCGCGGGCGGGCTGTCGGACTTGTCGGGGAAGGCGGAGCTCATAGCAGTTCGTCCATCAGGTTGGCCATCTCGACGGCGACGCGCGCGGCGTCGCGCGCCTTGTCCTCGACGCGGGCCAGCGCCTGGGCTTCGTTCTCGACGGTGAGGATCGCGTTGGCGATCGGGACCTGGTGGTCGAGCGACACGCGCGTGACGCCCGCGCCGCTCTCGTTGGCCACCAGTTCGAAATGGTAGGTCTCGCCGCGGATCACGCAGCCGATGGCCACGAGCGCGTCGAAGTCGTCCTGGTCGGCCATCGCCTTCAAGGCGATCGGCACCTCCAGCGCGCCGGGCACGGTGACGACGGTGATGTGCTTGGCGGCGACGCCCAGCGCGAGCAGTTCGGCCTGGCAGACGTCGGCCATGCGCGCGGTGATGGCGTCGTTGAAGCGCGCCCGGACGATGCCGATCACGAGGTCGTGGCCGTCGAGGTCGATCGGGGTGCCTTGGTCAGCAGCTTGCATCGTTGAACGCTCCAGGAAAAAGAACAGAAGGGGCGAGCCGCGGGCCGCGGCTGGCCGGCAAGGGACAGGTCAGGCGGCGTCCGCCGCGGTGATGAAGCTCGAGACCTCGAGGCCGTAGCCGGCCATGCTGGGCATGCGCCGCGGCTGCCCGAGCAACTGCATGCGCGTCACGCCCAGCTCGCGCAGGATCTGCGCGCCGACGCCGTAGGTGCGCAGGTCCACCGGACGCTTGGTGGCGGCCTCGCAGGGGTCGGCCTCGGGCATCAGCTGGGCGACGAGGTGGTCGGCGGGCTCGCCGCAATTGAGCAGCACCGCCACGCCCTGGCCGCGCTTGTCGATCGTGGCCAGCGCCTGCGGCAGCGGCCACGAATGCTTGCCGCACGACGAGTCGAGCAGGTCGATCGCCGAGAACGGCTCGTGCACGCGCACGGGCACCTCGTCGCCCGCCTTCCACGTGCCCTTGACGAGCGCCATGTGCGCGCCGCCGGAGCGGTCGCGGAACAGGTGGCAGGCGAAGTTGCCGTACGGCGTGGCGAGCTCGCGCTGGCCGACGCGCCTGATCAGCGATTCGTTGCGGCTGCGGTGGTGGATCAGGTCGGCGATGGTGCCGATCAGCAGCCCGTGCTCCCTGGCGAAGATCTCGAGGTCGGGCAGCCGCGCCATCGTGCCGTCGTCGTTCATCACCTCGCAGATGACGGCCGAAGGCATCAGCCCGGCCATCGCGGCCATGTCGCAGCCGGCCTCGGTATGGCCCGCGCGCATCAGCACGCCGCCGTCCTGCGCCTGCAGCGGGAAGATGTGACCGGGCTGCACCAGGTCGGACGGCTTCGCGTCGCGCGCGACGGCCGCCTGCACGGTGCGCGCGCGGTCGGCGGCGGAGATGCCGGTGGTCACGCCCTCGGCCGCCTCGATCGACACCGTGAACGCGGTGCCGTGCGACGAGCCGTTGCGCGACGCCATCGGCGGCAGGTGCAGCCGCTCGCACATCTCGCGCGTCATCGTCAGGCAGATCAGGCCGCGCGCGTGGCGCGCCATGAAGTTGATGGCCTCGGGCGTCACGAATTCGGCCGCGAGGACCAGGTCGCCTTCGTTTTCACGGTCTTCCTCGTCGACGAGGATGATCATGCGGCCCGCGGCCAGTTCGTTGACCAGGGCGGAAACAGGAGAGATGGGCATCCCGCGATTGTAGGCGGCGGGCAAGGGTTTCCCAGGAGCGGGGCCTCTGGCGCGGTCACTTTGGTGGCCGGGTTCGTGCAAGGATGCGCAGGTCGGCGCCCACTCGGGCGGCGTCGTGGAAATCGAAGCCCAGGCCCTGCGACAGCGATTCGAACGGGCCCAGCGACGCCATCCCGCGGCCCGTGCCGAGCAGCGCCGGCGCCAGGTACAGCAGCAGTTCGTCCACGCGCCCGGCCTGCAGCAAGGCGCCGTTGAGGCGGGCGCCGGCCTCGACATGCAGCTCGTTGACCTGGCGCGCGGCGAGCGCGTCCAGCACGGCGGCGAGGTCGAGGCGGCCGCCGTGCGCGGGAACGTCGACGATCTCGGCGCCGCGCGCCGCCAGCGCGGCGCGGCGCGCGGCGTCGGCCGATGCGGTGAACAGGATCACCGGCGACGCCGCCTCGAACAACCGCGCCGTGGGCGGCGTGTCCAGTCGCGCGTCGACGACGCAGCGCAGCGGCTGTCGGGCCGTCTCGACCAGACGCACGTCCAGCGACGGGTCGTCGGCCAGCACCGTGCCGACACCCGTGAGCAGCGCGCCCGCGCGCTTGCGGAACGCGTGGCCGTCGGCGCGCGCGTCGGCGCCCGTGATCCACTGGCTGGCGCCGTTCGGCAGCGCGGTCAGGCCGTCCAGCGAGGCCGCGATCTTCATGCGCACCCACGGCCGGCCGCGTTCCATGCGCGAGAAGAAGCCGATGTTGAGCTCGCGGGCGCGCAGCGCGACGTCGTCGGGCGCGCGGCCGATCGCGACGCCGGCCGCGGCGAGGCGCGCCGCGCCCTGGCCGTTGACCAGCGGGTTCGGGTCGCCGACCGCGATCTCGACGCGCCCGACCCCGGCGGCTGCCAGGGCGTCGCAGCAGGGCGGCGTGCGGCCGTGGTGGGCGCAGGGCTCGAGCGTCACGTAGACGGTGGCGCCGCGCACGTGGTGGCCGCGCGCCTGGGCGTCGCGCAGGGCCATCACCTCGGCGTGCGGCCCGCCCGCGGCCTGCGTGTGGCCCTGGCCGAGGATCGCGGCGCCGTCGGCCGACACGATCAGGCAGCCGACGCGCGGGTTCGGATCGGACAGGCCGACCGCCTGCTCGGCCAGCGCCAGCGTCAAAAGCCACGGTTTCATCGACATCGTCCGGTTGGCCGGGCGCGCAGGCGCCGGTTTTCGGGACGGATGGCGAAGTGCGCCGTCCCGGGGGATGATTTTCCACGACGGCGCCTGAACAATCGGCGACTCCCGCTGTCGAGACCGAGAAATGCCCGAGTCGCTTCCTTCCGCCCGCCGCCGCCCGGCGTCCGGCTTCACCCTGGTCGAGCTGGCTGTCGTGCTGGCCATCGTCGCCGTCCTGATGCGCGTCGCCACCCCCGGCCTGTCGCGCCTGGTCGCGACGCGGGCGCTCGCCGCGCAGTCGTCGGAGTTCATGGCCGCGCTGCGCTTCGCGCGGGCGGCGGCGCTGCAGCGCGGCTCGGCCGTCAGCGTCTGCGCCAGCGCGCCCGGCGGCCCGCCGCCGGCCTGCGAAGGGCCGCGCGCCGCCGACTGGCGCCACGGCTGGATCGTGTTCGCCGACCGCGACCGCCGCGGCGTGCCCGACGGCCACGGCCCGCTGCTGCGCGTCCAGCAGCCGTTGCAGCGCAGCGGCGGCGTGGCGGGCACGCGCGGCCTCATCAGCTTCACCGCCGGCGGCTTCAGCACCGACGGCTCGTCGCACTTCCTGTTCAGCCCGCCCGCGTCGGCCGCGGCCGACGCGCCGCCGGCGGTCATGGTGTGCGTCAGCAAGCAGGGCCGGCCGCGGCTGGCCGGCGCGGGAGCGTGCGATTGAGCGCCGCCGCCGCGCGTCCGCCGGCCGAATCCGTCCGTCGCGAAGCGGTGCGGCCGCCGGAGACGCTACATTCAGAATCGCCATGGCGTCCCTTGCCCGCGCCGGCCGCACCCCGCCAACATGATCCGACCCTTCGCCGATCCCGCGCCCGACGCCCGACCCCGCCGCCGTGCCTCGGCCGCCCGCATGGCCGGCGCGACGCCGATCGACCTGATCGTCATGCGGGCGATCGCGGGCCGCGCGGCGCGCTCCCGCCCGTGCGCGTGACGTCGCGCCACACGCTCTCGCCTGTACGCGTGAAGCGCGGCGCGCGCTTGCGCGCGGCGGGCTTCTCGCTGGTCGAGGTGCTGGTGGCGATGTTCGTCGTCGCGATGGGCATCCTGGCGCTGGCCGGCCTGCTGCAGGCGGCCACGCGCTATTCGAAGATGAGCGAGCTGCGCTCCACCGCCACGCTGCTGGCCAACGACATCGCCGACCGCATCCGCGCCAATCCGGTGGGCGGCGAGCTCGGCGGCGGCGGCTACGACGTCACCGACAAGGCGTTCCCGAGCCCCGCCGCGCCGCCGCACCCGGCGTGCACCAGCGCATCACCGTGCAGCCCGTCCGACATGGCGCGCGTCGACCTCGCCGAGTGGACGGTGCGCGTGAAGGCCACCCTGCCCAAGGGCTCGAGCTGGATCCGGTTCCACGCCGGCAAGGCGCCCGCGCCCGGCTACGTCGACGTCTGGGTCGGCTGGGCCGATCCGCTGACGCTCGCGCCGGGCATCTCCACCGACCGCTCCGGCACCGAGTGCCCGGACACCTGGCGCAACATCGAGCCGTCGGTGCGCTGCGTCTACCTGCAGGTGGCGCTGTGACGCGGCGCCTGCCTCCGCTCCGGCACCCGGCCGCGGCCGGATTCACGCTGATCGAGATAATGGTCGCGCTCGCGATCGGCCTGGCCGTCGTCGGCGCGCTGATCGCGGCGTATCTCGCGTCGTTCTCCAGCGGGCGGCATGCCGACGCCATCGTGCAGATCACCGAGGACGCGACGCTCGCGCTCAACGTGATGCGCCAGCAGGTGGCCCAGGCGGGCTTCAGCCAGGCGCACGGCGTGGGCGCGGGCGGCGGCCTCGTGCTGCACTCGTTTCCGGCCGTCGCGGGCTGCGAAGCGGCGAACTTCGCCGACGTGCAGGCGAGCATCCGGGGGCCGGCCAACTGCAGGCCCAGCGATCCCGACCCGGCGACGCCGGATGCGCTCGAGGTCGCCTTCGAAGGCAGCGTGCTGCCCGGCAAGGCGTCCAACGGCATCCTGGGCGGCAGCGGCGGCGCGCAGCCGCTCGACTGCCTGGGCAACTCGTTCGCGAAGACGCACGACGACGCCACCGGCGACGACTACTGGCTCAACGACAGCAAGTTCTACGTCGCGGACGGCAACCTGTATTGCCACGGGCCGGGCAACGCGGCGGGCGCGGCGCTGGTGCAGAACGTCGAGACGCTGCAGGTGACCTACGGCATGGCCGCCGCGCCCGCCGGCGCGCCCGGCGCCGGCCAGATCGTCTATTACGACGTCGCGCCGCCCCCGGGCTCGCCGCTGTGGGCCAACGTGGTCTCCGTCAAGCTGTGCGTGCAGGTGCGCAGCGCCGCCAGGGTGCTCGACAAGTCCGCCGCCGCGACGCTGGGCAACTGGATCGATTGCGGCAATGCGCAGCGCACGGCCATCGACGGCTACATGCGCCGCAGCTTCACCACCACCATCGTGTTGCAGAACAAGCTGCTGTGAACGCACGCCGCGCCTCCTGCCCCCACCCGCGCGCGCCGCGCGTCGGGCGTTCGCTTGCGCGTCCAGGCGCGCGTGCGCGAGGCTTCTCGCTGATCATCGCGATGCTGATGCTGGCGGTGATCGGCCTCGCCTCGGCCGCGATCATGCGCAACGCCACCAGCGGCGACCAGGTGGCCAACAACAACCGGCTGCAGACGCAGGCCAACCAGTACGCACAGCTGGCGCTGCGCTTCTGCGAATCGCAGCTCGCGCTGGCGCCGTCGTCGCGCAGCGTCCCGCTGCTGCCGCCGGTGACGCCCGCGGCCTGGACGGCGCAGTCGAGCTGGACGGGCACGAACGCGGCGCATACGCTGGTACCCGTGGAGATCGGCAGCGCCACGCTGCCGCGCGTCGCCCCCCAGTGCATGATGGAGGCAACGGCCCTGCCCAATGTCTTCACCGTCACCGCGCGCGGCTTCAGCGCCGACTTCAAGGCCGACCCGGGCACCGGCGCCACGCGCAGCGGCTCCGTCGTGTGGTTGCAGGCGACGCTCTACGCCGAGGGCGAAGGCGGCGCGGCCGGGCCCGCCGGCAACGTCGCAGGCGCCGGTCCGCTGACGGTGCGCCAGCGCGTCTGGCAGCAACTGCTGACGCCGCCGTTCTGACGCCGCCGCAGCGCCATCCCCTTCCCGGAGTTCCGCGATGCCCGTCTTCGCCCCCCGCCGTGCGCCGGCCGCGCGGCGCGGCTTCACGCTGATCGAGCTGCTGGTGGCGCTGGCCGTGCTGGCCCTTCTCGCCGCGATCGCGTTGCCGGCCTTCTTCGAACAACTGGCCCGCGCGCGGCGCACCGACGTCCAGGCGGCCCTGCTGGAGGACGCCGGCTACCTGCAGCACTACTACGCGGCGCACGACGCCTACGCCGGCGACCCGCCGCCGCAACTGCCGTTCGCCAGCACGCCGCGCCAGGGCGGCGCGAGCTACGCGATCACGGTGGCGGTGCCGGCCGACGATCCAACGTCGTTCGTGCTGACCGCGACGCGCACCGGGGCGATGACGTCGGACGCTTGCGGCGATTTCACGTACGACAACCTCGGCCGGCGCGACCTCGCGGCGGGCACGTTCGCCGCCGGTCGCGGCGCCGCGAGCTGCTGGCGCTGACGCGGCTACCGAAAGAAAAACCCGGCGCGCGGCCGGGTTCGAAGGTCAGATGTCCTTGATCAGCCGACTGAACTCGTCGACGTCCTCGAAGCTGCGATAGACCGACGCGAAGCGCACGTAGGCCACCTTGTCCAGGCGCTTGAGCTCGCGCATCACCAACTCGCCGACGCGTGTCGACGGCACTTCGCGCAGGCCGGTGCCGATGAGCTTGTCCTGGATGCGCTCGATGGCCGCGTCGATCTGCTCGATGCTCACCTGGCGCTTGCGCAGCGCGAGCGTCATCGAACCGCGCAGCTTGGCCGGGTCGAAATCCACGCGCGCGCCGCTCTTCTTGACGATCGCCGGCAGCGTCATCTCGGCGCGCTCGTAGGTCGTGAAGCGCTTGTCGCACTTCAGGCAGCGGCGGCGCCGCCGGACGACGTCGCCCTCGTCCGATTCGCGGGTCTCCACGACCTGCGTCTCGTCATGGCTGCAGTAGGGGCAGCGCATGGGTCAGCTCTCGAGCGGGGCGCGGGCCACGGCTCAGCGATAGACCGGGAAGTCGCGCGTCAGGGCCTCGACCTTGGCGCGGACTTCGGCCAGGCGGGCCGCGTCGTTCGGGGCGTCCAGCACGTCGGCGATCAGGTGGGCCGTGGCGCGCGCCTGGTCTTCCTTGAAGCCGCGCGTGGTCATCGCCGGCGTGCCCAGGCGGATGCCACTGGTGACCATCGGCTTTTCGGGGTCGTTCGGGATGGCGTTCTTGTTGCAGGTCATGTGCGCCTGGCCGAGGATGCGCTCGGCGTCCTTGCCGGTGATGCCCTTGGCGCGCAGGTCGACCAGCATCACGTGGCTCTCGGTGCGGCCCGAGACGATGCGCAGGCCGCGCTCGATCAGCGTCTTCGCGAGCACGTCGGCGTTCTTCACCACTTGCTGCTGGTAGGTCTTGAAGTCGGGCGACAGGGCTTCCTGGAACGCGACGGCCTTGCCGGCAATGACGTGCATCAGCGGGCCGCCCTGCAGGCCGGGGAAGATGGCGGAGTTGATCTGCTTGGCGAACGCGTCCTTCATCAGGATGATGCCGCCGCGCGGGCCGCGCAGGCTCTTGTGCGTGGTGGAGGTCACGACGTCCGCGTGCGGCACCGGGTTCGGATAGACGCCCGCGGCGATCAGGCCGGCGTAGTGCGCCATGTCGACCATGAAGTAGGCGCCGAGCTCCTTGGCGATCTTGGCGAAGCGCTCGAAGTCGATGCGCAGCGCGAACGCGGACGCGCCCGCGATGATCAGCTTCGGCTTGTGCTCGCGCGCCGTGCGCTCCATGGCCGCGTAGTCGATGTCCTCGGCCGCGTCGAGGCCGTAGCTGACGACCTTGAACCACTTGCCGCTCATGTTGAGCGCCATGCCGTGCGTCAGGTGGCCCCCTTCGGCCAGGCTCATGCCCATGATGGTGTCGCCGGGCTGCAGCAGGCCCAGGAACACCGCCTGGTTGGCCTGCGAGCCGGAGTTGGGCTGCACGTTGGCGTTCTCGGCGCCGAACAGCTGCTTGACGCGGTCGATGGCGAGCTGCTCGACGACGTCGACGTTCTCGCAACCTCCGTAGTAGCGCTTGCCCGGGTAGCCCTCGGCGTACTTGTTGGTGAGCTGCGATCCCTGCGCGGCCATCACGGCCGGCGAGCAGTAGTTCTCCGAGGCGATCAGCTCGATATGCTGTTCCTGGCGCAGGTTCTCGGCCTGGATGGCGGCCCAGATGGCGGGGTCAACGTTGGCGATCGTCGATTGTTGGCGGTCGAACATGGCGGTTCCTTGATGGGGGCAGACAGGCGCGGCGGCGGGCCTCGCTGGGAACGGCCGCGACGCGCCATCGCGCCATCGGCCATCCACGGATCCAGCGGTGCGCGAAAGACGCGCTGCCCAGGCGAACGGCTGAGAAGGCGAGCGAGTGTCGGGGACCCCCGGCTGCCTTTCGCGCTTCCCGGTGGTGGCCCACCTCGCAACGCGCCCGGGTCCGGCGGCCATCGGCGCTTCCGGGATCCCGAGACGCGTCCTGTCGCCAGTCGCGCGAGCCGCCAGTTTAACCGGCCGGCCCGTGTCGCGGCCAGCAGCGAGCGTCGATTGACGCCTCACGAAGCGAAACGGGCGCCTGGGCGCCCGTCTTGCGGATCCGCTGCGGCACCGCGGCCGCCTGCGCAGGCTCAGCGCGCCAGCGCGACGCGCTCGCGTTCCGGCTGGGCCTTCGCGTCCTGCTCGGGCGCCGCGGCGTGGGCCGTCGACTCGCTGGCGGCGGTGGCCGGCGCGGTGGCGGGCACCGGCGTGGCGACCGGCGTGGGGGCCGCCTTGGCGATGATGGGCACGACCGTCGGCGGCACGTTCTGGCCGGCCGCGACGCGCTTGAGCAGTGCCTGCTCGGCGATGACCTTGGCGGCGTAGCCGCCGTCGTCGTCGCTGGCACCGGCGCCCACGTAGAAGCGCAGGCCGTCGGACAGGCCGCCGGCCTTGGCGATGCATTCCTTGAGCACCAGCACGCCCACGCGCAGGTTGCTGACGGGGTCGAACGCCGCCAGGTGGCCGCCGTAGGACTCGTACTTGTCGCTGTGGATCTTGGTCATCACCTGCATCAGGCCCTGCGCGCCCACCGGGCTCTGCGCGAACGGGTTGAAGCTGGACTCGATGGCCATCACCGACAGGATCAGCGTCGGCTCGATGCCGGTGCGCTGGCCCACCGTCCACGACTCCTGCACCAGGCGGGCGACCGGCTCCGGCGCCACGTGGTAGCGGCGCACGATCCAGCGCGCCACGTTGGCCTGCGCGCGGGTGAGGTCGGCCAGGTCGGCCGTGGACGAGGTGTTGGTCGGGCCGGCGGAGGCCGGGTCCGTCTCGGCGACGGCGGCCAGGTCCTCCCCGCCGCTGCGCGCCAGGTGGCGCGCCTCGAGCCAGCCCCAGGCGCGTGCCTCGAGGCTGTCGCGCAGTTCGTCCTGGCTGCCCATGAACAAGGCACCGGCGACGACGGCCAGTCCCACCATGGCCAGCATGCTGTGGCTCACGTCGAGCAGGCCGTGGCCCACGTCGGTCAGGAACACGGTCACTGACTCTCGCCCGGTTGTCAGTGCATTGCGCACGACGGCTTGGGGTTGAAGCATCTCTCTCCTTTCACAGCTCGGTGCCGACGGTGGGCGCCTGCAAGGCGCTCGGTCGCGGCGTTCTCGACGCTGGCGATAATGGAAACGCTGCCAGTCATGGCCGGGATGTCTGCGTCTAGCAGCCGGCGGCAACCTTCAGGGCCCGGTCTCAGCGAGGAGGCGGGATAACCCTGGTGTGTAAGTCTGGCGGGATTGTAGGAAGCCGCGAAATAACCCGTCAAGCATATGGACTTCTCAAGTCATAACCAAAACTTATGAAATATCGTGATTTACGGGACTTCGCGGCCAATCTTCAGGGTTTTGGGGAGCTTCACCGTGTAACAGCGCCGGTGTCCCCCCAGCTCGAAATGACCGCCCTGGCCGACCGCGTGCTGCGCCAGGGCGGCCCGGCGCTGCTGTTCGAGAACCCCACCGGGTATCGAGTTCCGGTGCTCGCCAACCTGTTCGGGACGCCGCATCGCGTCGCCCTCGGCATGGGCGCGGTCGACATCTCGGAGCTGCGCGGCATCGGCCAGCTGCTGGCCAACCTGCGCGAGCCGGAACCGCCGAAGTCGGTCAAGGACGCCGGCAAGCTGTGGACGATGGGCAAGGCGCTGTGGGACATGAAGCCGGCCGTGCTGCGCAGCGGCCCGTGCCAGGAGGTGGTCCAGGCGGCCGACGAGATCGACCTGGCGCAGTGGCCGATCCAGACGTGCTGGCCCGGCGACGTCGCGCCGCTGGTCACCTGGGGCCTGGTCGTCACGCGCGGGCCGCGCCACGTGCCGCGGCCGCGGCTGCGCCAGAACCTGGGCATCTACCGCCAGCAGGTGATCGGCCGTCGCGAGCTGATCATGCGCTGGCTGACGCATCGCGGCGGCGCGCTCGACTTCCGCGAGTTCGCCCGCGCCAATCCCGGCAAGCCGTTCCCGCTGGTGTGCGCGCTGGGCGCCGACCCGGCGACGACGCTGGGCGCGGTCACGCCGGTGCCCGACACCCTCGGCGAATACCAGTTCGCCGGCCTGCTGCGCGGGGGCCGCACCGAGCTGGTCGACACGCAGGCCGGCGAGGACGGCCTGATGCTGCAGGTGCCGGCGCGCGCCGAGATCGTGCTGGAAGGCCACATCCCCGTCGCCGAGCCCGGCTTCACGGGCTTCAGCGAGCGCGGCATCCCGCTCAAGGAGCAGGGCGGCTATCTGTATGCGCTCGAAGGCCCGTACGGCGACCACACCGGCTACTACAACGAGCGCGACTGGTTCCCCGTCTTCCGGCTCGATCGCCTGACGCATCGCAAGGATCCGATCTACCACTCCACGTACACCGGCAAGCCGCCCGACGAGCCCGCCGTGCTGGGCGTCGCGCTCAACGAGGTGTTCGTGCCGCTGCTGCAGAAGCAGTTTCCCGAGATCGTCGACTTCTACCTGCCGCCCGAGGGCTGCAGCTACCGGATGGCCGTGATCTCGATGAAGAAGGCCTACGCCGGCCACGCGAAGCGGCTGATGTTCGGGCTGTGGAGCGTGCTGCGCCAGTTCATGTACACGAAGTTCATCGTGGTCGTCGACGAGGACATCGACATCCGCGACTGGAACGAAGTGATCTGGGCGATCACGACGCGGATGGACCCGGTGCGCGACACCACGCTGGTCGACCACACGCCGATCGACTACCTCGACTTCGCGTCGCCCGTCAGCGGCCTGGGCGGCAAGATGGGCCTGGACGCGACCTCGAAGTGGCCCGGCGAGACCTCCCGCGAATGGGGCCGGCCGATCACGATGGACTGTGCGCTGGGCAAGGACGTCGAGGCGCGGCTGGACGAGGTGTTTGCCCACGTCATGAGTGCTGTCAAGGGCCGCTGAGGCTATCAGGACACGCGGTCCGTTCGCTGCTATTTCCTTGCGGCGACCGGCCGGGGGGACTATCTTGGAACTGCCTCGAACGAG
>Ga0247779_1001148_pt1 | contig 13301 bp, 19 predicted proteins | sample UWRJL221509R5_FD_179925 | JGI IMG/M metagenome (GOLD analysis project Ga0247779, IMG submission 179925) | Plant litter microbial communities from Arlington Agricultural Research Station in Wisconsin, United States - UWRJ-L221-509R-5 | ecosystem: Environmental > Terrestrial > Plant litter >...
TCAGAAAAAGGATGATGTATTTGGTGACATCTGGGGTGGATTTAAGTAATCATTTAATTTCGGTTTCTTTCCGGTACAGTATATGTAGTATGTATATGGGTTAGATCCTTATTGATTTCCCATAGAATGTACACTTTTTTTCGGTCATGTAGTAAAATATCAGGCTTGCGCCGGGGCGATACCAAGATCCTAGGAAGAATGGTCAGCAAAATGGAGTATAACATGAGGTTTTGTCTAACTTACCTTGTCGATGAGCTTTCTGGCGATGGGGTGGAACGATGTCCTGGCCTTTGTCCAGTTGCTTAATGCGATATTCTTGTCAACATGGGAGACAAACCGCAACACGGGCCTACAGAACTTCATTCGCCCTTTCACGACGCCTGATCCATCGTCACCAATGACCCATTTAGCAGCCTCTACAGCAATTTCCTTCGATGCGGACGAGGATGAATCTGCTAAGGCTACTCCATAGTAACGAAGACGAATTTCGGCATTCGTCGTCGTTGAAAGGCTATAAAGCTTTCCGAGATGGAACACCAGACTGGATGGTAATGGTGGATAAGATTGAAGTTTCTCCAAGAATACCACTGCATAGATTGAGGTTAATAAAGAGAGACTGATACGTAGATGGAGAGTGCGTGCGACGAACCGATCTGATTCGAGCTGAAGTCTTTCAAATCGGTGTCCTTGAAATCCAACTGTGATTCATCCTTGTTGCGTGCGGCGTCCCAACGCTCAGCTAGCTTGTAAGCTTTCTCTGCAAGAGTAAGGTCGTATTCCATCTTCACTGGGAGCTCGATGCCCTCGCCGTAAAGCCAAGCATCCCACTGGATGCTGTCGAGTGCTTTGATCTTTTCGGGTCCGCCATTCTTCTCCCAGTAACTGTAAAGATGTTCTTTCCATTGAGAGGTCGTGATGCTCTTTCCTATGAAAGTTTCGACGTAGTCCTTTACGTATGGCAGGAAGGCATCGAGTCCTCCCAGAGTTTGTTCTGTAGGTGGCGAAGGTAAATGTTATAAAGATGTAATGTGCAATGATAGGATGCAACGAACCAAGGTGGAGGATGAAATTGGCCCCTTTCTCGTATGGAATGCTGCTGTAAGCATCATCTGGGTCTTCTCCTTCGTCGAAGTGGATGACCAATCGTTGATATTTAGGACGATCAACATATCCCTTCAACGAATCATAGAGGGCCTTGGAACCAATGACGTATGAGAAACCCCGCTCTTCAGGCCCGTGGAGTTTCTGTTGAAGAACACGCTCAATGTATGTCGTCCATCCTTCGTTAAGCCAGAAATGAGAAGGATTGTGATGGCTTTGGGAAGAGAATATTAGCGCCGGTGACATAGGGGTAGGGATGTGGAAACTTACGTGACCCCATTGCCGAACCAAGAGTGCGTAAGCTCGTGTACCACGACATCGACTAGGCTTCTGTCTCCAGTCAACAAAGCTGAAATATGACTGATATTAAATCAGAAAATCTTTGGATATGATCGTGCACTAACTGGGAGTCAAGAATGACAGGCAAGCATTTTCCTTTAAATATGAGAGTTAGTGTCTCCTTTCCTATCCCGTAGAAGAAGACGCATACCATTCCACCGTAAGGGAAGGAGGGAGGGAGGACCAGAAGATCATATACGCCGAATTTGTAGGCTGTAACTATCTCTTCTTCTGCGGCCAAAAACCTGTTTATGTTCGTAAGTACAAATGCACATCATTCTGAATAAGCCTGGATTAATGACCTCGTGGTGTCTTCACTAAACTCCCAATATGCGGAATCAATCAGCTCTGGTTCTGCCCAGATACCACTAGTCCAGGTCTTTCCCTTCGGCTTGGAGAAAGGTCGATATCGGAGATTCCCAACTGCAATGGCAATGAGATAAGATGGAATGGGGACAGGCTAAAGTTCATGGTTGATTAACGCAAAATGAGATAAACTACCGAAGTCAACAACTTACCTGAGCAAAGGCATATACCACAAGCTCTTTTCCTATCTCTTTCCCGTCATGAGGGGGACCATCTGAGGCGGGTGACACCAGTCGGGCCGAAAGCAATACTGGCAGTATGGAAGATACTTTAGCTGAGTACCTCTGTGTATGTGTATATCAGTAGTAGAAACGAATGACACATCCTAAATAAACCTACAATTTTGTTACCAGGCGTATCTAGGAACTATCGATCAGAAACACGAAGTATCCCAGTAGAACGTTGGTATAATGACGCACCTTGCAGAGGTGCAAGGGATCGTGCATAAATTGGTTGGCATTGGCTAAACAAATACGGGAACTTTTTCCCTTGAGTTTGACTGTATCTAGTTAACTTTACCTTCTGAGTGCATGGTGCCGAATCACTTACTCCTTCTCCAACCACTGAAGAGCTGTACAAGTTTCTGTGGTTTTGTATTCGATCTTCACGGTCAAAGATACACCAGCATCGAGGCCCTTCGGTAAGGAAACATGTAGGGCAGATCCCATCACCGCGTGTTTGGGTTTGAGTTCATGCTTGATAACGTTTGAAAGTTGATGAGTTCAAATGCGAGTTGCGTCCACATAATACTGACTTGTGCATATTGTCCGTTGACAGTGATCCTGGAGATATCTAAGTCATATGTATCGAATCTAACGAGTGTCAGAGATAGGTAAAATGGTAAGAAGAAAAGTAAACAACTTACATAGCTACCTCTACATCGCTCTCCTTTACTTTCATGTCGTGGGACGCCGTCCCACTGAGAGTCTTAGTCGCGAAATCGACGTGCCAATCGAACGCAACATGTTGAGTTGCAATTTCATTGTGATTTCCTTGTGTAACCGTATCCAGTGTGATGTCAGCCATCTTTCTATGTGATTGACTTGATGGAAGAGGGAAAGAAAGTATAATACTTGATCATGGAATGATTCCACAAGACATCTGTTAGGACGCTTGAAGATAAGATAAGATCAACTGCGGCCTGCCACAGATAAAGTTCCGTTCCGTCCGTTTAGCGAGCAATTGGACTGACTCCTAGCCCTGAGGAGGATGTGATTGGAATTCTGCTAAAAGGGTTCTACAGGATCCTACTACATATTTAAGTACAGGGTAGTCTCTTAATTACAGGTAGATATCATCTAAGGATTGAGATCTACTCCTTGTTCGTCGAACTAGGTAGGCATTTTTGTACTTCCGGAATTCTGGCTGCGAGTTCAAGTTTGTATGTAGTCAGATTATATTATTACTGAGTGACTCATGGCCCTTCGAGTGCTTACAGATCATCTGAAATATTCGTTGTATCTGTGACTCGAATAAAAATCATAGGAAGGACCAATACAAGACCTGACACAAGAAGAACCCAGGTTGAGATAAAGATATTCATAAAACTGGACATAAGTAATTTCAAATAAGCTCGCGTTGGCAGATGAGGGTATTTTAAATGTGGAACGTACGGAGTCTTGACAGCGTCGGCGCGCCATACACCTGCCGCACCAGCCGATTGGATGGATTTATCTTGAGCAAAAAAAGGTGACATTTTTATGAATTAGAGTAAAGGAATCAAAGCTTACACAATCCTGAGAAGTACGCAAGTTTGGCTGGGTCGTTGGACATTGCTCCAATAATCCAGTAAGCCGTGATTTGCCACATCGAGTCGAGGACACCACAGAAAAAATAAAGCAATATTTTAGCAACATAACCAGGTGAATCAATGCCAATTCTCGTGTTATCGTCAATCGATTCCCTAGTATATTCTCTGTATGTAGTATGTATCAATGACAAATACATAAGCAATCATAGTAATCACTAGGAGCTCACCTCTGGTAGAAATAAGCCCAGATGTGAACAATCCACACCATTGCAAACAGGGCTGCCCAGCTAGAGAAGGCTCGAATTCGACGGTTAAGTTTCTTATAGTCTAGAAGCAATCCAACGAGTAGAGAACCCATAATTTGTGCTATCCAATACACCAGATTGTTCAATGATCGAGCACGAATGTCAAAAAGAATGCCATTGTAAACATTGAATTCTGGCAGATAAATTCCAGCAGTTAGAAAAATCAATGGCAATCTGGGGAAATAGAATATGCTTACGCCAGGTGTAAAACCAGTTTGATGCAAAGAACATCGGAAAAAGCATAAGAATTAGAGGATCTGTCTTGATGGCAATATAAATGCCTTTGATTTCGCTTTTCCATGATGGATGTCGAGGAATCGAAACTTTCGTTCCATCCGTGCGTATCATTTCCTTAGGATCAACCATCATAAGTGGTATTGATACACCAATCAAAGTTAGAACAAGAAAGGCAACCTATGGTTCGCGGTTAGGATATGAAAACGAGCGCCTCGAGCCCACGACGTACATATGTTCCATTTCCAACTTTGCTGAATAGTCAGTAAATTCAGTTCCGAATCAAATTATCAATGTGCGTACCTGAGTTGGCCTAGATATGGGTGTCAATTTAGTTAGGGGAGTCCCACTCCTTGGTAGGGAATAAACAGACTTACACTAGACTTGAAGCTTATGCCAAGTGAAACAGCGGCTCCCATAACTCCACCAAGATTGAAGATAGACCAAAATATGCTGATGAATCGACCTTTTTGACTTTCCGTAGGATATGAGAGCATAAGTGAACCTTGAGCTGTCCAGAGCAGACCAGCACAAATTCCTAAAATCGCGCCCGCGGCAATGACAAACCCACCAGCATTTGGATGTATGTTCATTGCCCTACGCGTCTGATGAATAGACGAGTATACTCATAACTATCAACACTCACAGGTAGGAGCCTATGTAAAGAGCATATCCAGTACTTCCCAGGAGGAGCGTCGTGCGTGATCCAAGTAAATTATTGATTGACCTGAGGGGAACTTTAGACTGATAAAAGTTGAAACGAGAGTCGACGAACCCTGCAAAAAAGGCGGACACAGCAAACGTCGCATAAAGAGCAGCATTGGAGTTTGCACTGGTCTCCGAGTCTACTTGTCCACCGGCGCCTAGGCCATTCAATGCATTGAAAAGTCCTGAATTCTATCAGTAATGTTAACTTCTTACTGTTTATATTTCAGTCCTTACCAGGACACATAAAGCAAGTAAAGCCCAACATAATCACCTGAGTGACAGGGTGAGAGTACAGCCCTCTGATACCAGTCGGACGCTTGTAAACCTCCACCAAGGATAAGCTTTGAGCATAATCGCTAGCACCCACAACCTTGAGTTCAACATCAATATCTGTCATGATGGTTGAGAGAAGAGTTTACCTGCCAGTTAGAGCAAGAGGGCGAACTTGGTCTGAGCTATGAACATCGAGACTAACATATAAAGTTTAGTCCATTCATGCTCTATAAGTATGATCATCCACCTACAACCTATAGGCTATGACTCTAACAAGGAAGCAGATTTACAATTGGTGGATAACCAGAGAAATCATGCGGGTACCAGGAGTGTTTCAACTCCCAAGACAACGAGAACCATTCGAAAATGATATGAAGTGTTTAACAACCTTTTCTTCCGATATAAAGAGAACGTACATAATATTGGGAGGAAGCCTGTTAAGCGCGCTTCGCCGTCATGCGCGGAGCTTGAACTCATGAACTTTGAACTGGCCTTGGCGTGACAAGGTTCAAACCTGGTTTTAAACACCACCATCTTGTTCTTTCCTATATTTAACTCACACCCATATAGTATCGCCAGCAAAAAAAAACAGTCCGTTCAAAGCCTTTAGTCCTACCAAGCTATAACGACCAAGTTGATTACTTCTCTGCAATCTTTTGTCCTTCGTGAAGTACGTCTTCCTTTGCAGATAACATATTTTCAGAGTCATCTCTATAAATCCTAAACGGATTATCCAGTTAAACATGTAGCTTCCTCATGAATAAGCAACCTACAATATTTCATCCTTGATTTCGGTGTGATCTTTTACACGAAGACAGATCATGGGCAGAGCAAAGACCAGTCCGCCAGCAAGTAAGACCCAAGTAGAAAGAAGCATAGTCATATACCTATCTTGCCTAGTCAGCATGGGATAGCCAAACTACTGCGCGAAATTTTTTACGGAGTCTTGACTGCATCTGCTCTCCACGCCGTTGCAGCTCCGGCAGATTGTATCGACTTGACTACAAAAAAGGTTCAGGATTTTCACCTTGAAAGCGTAAGCAGGTAACCTACAGAATCCAATTAAATGCGACAATTTTGCAGGATCATTAGACATAGCGCCAATGAGCCAGTATGTCGTTGTTTGCCACATCGCATCGAGAGCACCACATAATATATATAGCCATATTCTTCCGGCGTATCTATGATCAGAGATGTCGAGCTTATCACTAGAATCCGGGGGAATCGAGGACCTTGTATAATGTCTATCGAAAATTTTTCATAAATTTTGTTATTATGATGAAACGAAAAATTAAAAACGTACCTCTGGTAAAAGAAAGCCCAGATGTGGACAATGAACACGACAGCAAGAAGAATTGCCCATCCAAAGAAAGCACGGACACGTCGACGCAGTCCCTTTTGGTCCAGAATTAATCCGATAGAAATTGCTGTTACAATTTCCGATAGCCAGTAGACTAGATTATTCAGAGACCGAGCGCGGATATTGAATAAAGCGTCGTTGTATTCATTGAATTCTACCAAAGAAAATGTCAAATTTTTTAATTTTTGCAGGAAAATTCGGAGGACAGGTACTGACGCCAGGTATAGAACCAAGAGGAAGCAAAAAAGAGAGGGAATAGAAGGAAAATCATGGGATCGGTGACCAAGGTCATCCATAAACCATAAATTTCAACTTTCCAAGAAGGATGTCTGGGAGCAGTAACCATTGTCCCATCTGTGCGAACAATATCCGTTGGGTCTGCCATGATGATGGGTATGAGAGTGCCGATTACGGTGAGGACGAGGAATCCAATCTGATTCAGTTTTATTAGCATAGTTTTTATTAAAAGGAAGAACTTCACCGACATATGTGCCATTTCCCACTATATAATGGTATCAAAAACTTACCTGTTACAAGTTGTTTTGTATCGAGAAACGACTCACCGGAGTTGGTCTTTTGAACGGTTTCGTCAACGTGTGATGAATAAGCACTTGACATGGTGGTAGAAGCTCACAGTTGAGTGGAAATTTTGCCCGAGGGATATTGATGCTCCGACAACTGCACCTAAATTGAAAATGCTCCAAAAGATACCAACATATTTACCCTTCTGGTCCTCTGTAGCATAAGCCAACATCAAAGAGCCCTGAGCAGTCCAGAGGAGACCGGCGCAGATGCCAAGGACTGCCCCTGCGGCAATGACGAAAGGTCCTGCATGCGGGTGGATATTCAGTGCCCTACATCTTTCGATAAGGATTCGAACAGCAAAAGCGATCTGGAGATAATGCCTACAAAAATGAACCGACATATAGAGAGTAGCCCCCACTTCCAAGTAGGAGGGTTAGACGAGAACCAAGCTTGTTGTGGATAGAGCTTTGAGAATACATGAAATAAGAAAAAATAAGAAAATCCAGGACTATAAATGTGACGTACCCAGAGAAGAATGCTGCCGCCGCAAACGTTGCATAAATAGCAGTGTTGGAATTGGCACTAGTTGTCGCGTCGAGTTGGCCTCCACCTCCCAAGCCGTTTAAAGCGTTGTACAATCCTGGAGCGATACAATCCAAATGCAAATGGCAGAGCAGCGAAGTAAATAAATAATAAATAATAGAAATAAACTAAAGTTTCAAATGCCACGCACCTGGCTCCATGAAGCACAGAAGACCCAACATCGCTACCTGAGTTAACGGATGGTAGTAGATCCCTATGATTCCAGTCCTACTCCCGTGGATCGGAGTTTGTCCGAGTGTCGTGGACCGTTGACCACCTTCTCTGTCATCGAGTTCAAGTCTTCTGTCTGTGGAATCTGCCATTGTGGTCAGTGCGTACAATAAAGAGGTTTGAAGGAAGACGGGACGTACTTATTTTCTTAAAACACTTCAAACTTAGGATATTCCTGAATGTCTTCTCACGGGAAGTCTCTGACATGACTAGCTGAGGCCACAAGTTCCAGTTTGACCCTGGGCCTGAAGGTTGATGTTCATCTGAGACGATTCCTGGAGTCATCCCTTGTCACTTTACCAGAATGCCCGGCATTTTTTGGCTTTCACAAGCATGTTTGAGGCTTTGTAAAAATTACGACGGGCGATCTTAAAGCTGGGTTCAAGTCTGGTTCAAGCTCTGCGAGAAGGAAATGGAAGTACGTTATTTCATCATTACGAAAACATGCAAGACAGTGTGTGAAGTTAGTAGCGTAATTGTTAGTTGAAGTTGAGGGCATTCATTTTTCCGCAATCAATGCTCGACGGCGAGGGACTTCATCTGCAGCAAGTATTCTTCCGGAATCATCCATGCGAATCCTGATCGAGACCCAATCTAACGTTAGTATAGTTGACATAGACCACGCATAACCAACGTACAATGTTTCATCTGCCAGTTCAGTGGTATCCTTGACACGGAGGTAAATCATAGGCAAAGCGAAGATCAAGCCGGCCGCAAGCAGAGCCCAAGTAGAAATAAACAAGTTCATGAAACTAAGTTGGTTGGATGAACATCCTTCAGGATCGCAATCTTTTCAATAAACACTTCGTGCACTTACGGGGTCTTTACACCATCCGCCCTCCATGCGCCTGCAGCACCAGCCGATTGAATAGATTTATCTTAATCAACCTTTAGCCTCGGGCTTCACCTTTTTCCGATGAGAGAACTTACAAAATCCAGTAAAGTGAGCCAATTTCGCCGGATCGTTGGACATGGCGCCCATAATCCAGTACGCGGTCGTCTGCCACATGGCATCCAGGAGACCACAGAAAATGTACAGCCAGATCCTCGCAACGTAGCCATGGCTGAAGATATCGAGTTTGTTATCCGAATCAGGAGGTAGAGATTCTCTCGTGTATTGCCTGTATATCATCCAGATTTAGATGACAGACATAAGGATAAAGAAGAAAAAAAACACACTTCTGGTAAAAGAAGGCCCAGATGTGTACAATAAATACCATGCCAAAAAGTATTGTCCATCCAGAGAAAGCACGGACACGACGAGAAATGGCTCTTTGGTCCAAAAGAAATCCGATGGAAATTGAGCCGACAATTTGGGAGAGCCAGTAAACGAGATTGTTCAGCGAACGCGCACGAATGTTGAACAACGCATCGTTGTAATCGTTGAATTCTACAAAAAAAAAAACCCCCCGGTACTGTCAGCTCCTGTGAAATATGCAAATATTTGGCTTAGGATAGTAATGGTAACTTACGCCAGGTGTAAAACCAATTCGAAGCGAAGAACATCGGAAAGAGGAGGATAACCATAGGATCAGTCACCAAAGTCATCCAGAGTCCATAGATTTCGACCTTCCAGGAAGGATGCCTGGGAGTTGTGATCTTAGTGCCGTCTGTACGAATCATTTTCTCTGGGTCTACCATTGCCAGCGGAATGAAAACGCCGATCAGTGTGAGGATAAGGAAACCGATCTGACTCGACTTCATCATCTATTCAAAGGGCAGAAAGACTCAGTAAGACTTACATATGTCCCATTTCCAACTGGTGGAGTGAATAGATATTAGAATAGATACTACACTCTTTAACGTCGTCGACTCACCAGAGTTTGACTTGTAAAAAAAAATAATGGTAAGTAAAATGTCATTTCCCGATATAGTCGCGGGTTGTGCTCACCGTCGAGTGGAAATTCTGACCGAGGGAGACGGATGCTCCGACGACGGCACCCAAGTTAAAGATAGCCCAGAAAATACCGATATACTTGCCCTTCTGGTCCTCAGTCGCATATGCCAACATCAAGGAGCCTTGAGCGGTCCATAAGAGACCGGCGCAGACACCGAGAATTGCACCAGCTGTGATAACAAACGCGCCTGCATGAGGATGAATATTTATTGCCCTGTTTTATGATCTTCAATATGTAAGATCAATTGCAACTTCAAAAATGAGATACCCACAAGTACGATCCGACGTAGAGCGAATAGCCAGTGATTCCAAGGAGGAGAGTCAAACGAGAACCAAGCTTATTGTGGATAGAACTAGGGGAAACGTATAAGACACGGCACAATCATTCGGAACTAGAGGTGTGAGATACCCAGAGAAGAATGCCGCCGCCGCAAATGTCGCGTAAAGTGTTGCATTGGAGTTAGCACTGGTCGTAGGATCGAGCTGACCTCCTCCACCGAGGCCGTTCAAGGCATTGTTCAATCCTTGATTGTCATGCATGAGTACATAAATTCAATATTATATCCGAAAGGAGGAAAACGTACCTGGTCCCATGAAGCAGACAAAGCCCAGCATGACCATTTGGGTTACCGGATGGTAGTAGACGCCTTTGATACCAGTAGGACGTTCATAGATAGACACTCGCTGGTCTGAGCCACTGTCGCTTCCGCTGTTGTAGCCAGAACCTTTCTCTGTCGCAGATTGGTCTGCCATTACGTTTGAAGAAGGCAAGAGAGGTGGGGGGTGCGGCGAGTCAGAAAAATGTACTCCGTCGAACCCAGCTTTTAAATCAAGTCGAGGCTAGAGATATTTTTGGAGCCTTCTACCAGCTGACTTATCGGGAATCGGCTCATGAGAACTTGATGAAGGCAGAACCTCGTCGTCGCTTCTCTGTATATATTGGCGAAAAGGGGTAAGATAGTATAGTTTGACTGGAAAAGTAAATGGGCAGGAGCAAGCAAATTTGAATGTCGAGCAAGCCATATGTATCGTTTCCCAGCTCTGTTCGTCCCGCTCCACCGACCTAGATTATGAATCGCGTTCCTTGCTAGTCGGACGAGCCTTATACATCGCAGTGAGAAACTTCCGATCGGGACAGTTGGTCGACGCATCTGCGTTCATTGTAACATATTAGTGAAAGAGAAATATTACGTGGGCCTGGGAAATCTGGAGAGCGGGAATTAAAACCAAAAAATCATCATTTGATCGTTACGGAAAAACATGCACAAAGACATTAAGAGAGGTCACTAGCGTTAGATGACTTTCGTTAATCGTTTATTTCTCAACAACTAAAGCGCGTTCAGGTGGCACTTCTTCTACTGAAACGATTTTACCAGAATCATCCATGCGAATCCTGATTGCGTTGTGGTTAGATTAACACGATGAAGAGCAAATAGAGAGTGACATACAAAGTTTCATCAGCAAGATCAGTAGTTTCCTTGACACGCATATAAATCATGGGCAAGGTGAAGACCAAGCCTGCCGCAAGAAGAACCCAAGTGGAGACAAACATATTCATGAAGCTATGTCGTTTTTTCTATAAGAACTGAATGTCTACATAACAAATCGCATGTTCACTCACGGGGTCTTGACAGCGTCTGCTCTCCATGCACCAGCGGCACCAGCGGACTGGATGGATTTGTCTTAACGAACAAGTATCAGTTTCCTGATTCTTCATGATTTTAAGATCACTCACAAAAACCAATGAAGTGGGCCAGTTTGGCGGGATCGTTTGACATAGCTCCCATGATCCAGTATGCAGTAGTTTGCCACATGGCATCCAATAAACCACAGAAGATGTAGAGCCAGATTCTTTGTACGTAACCGTGACTGAAGATATCGAACTTGTTATCTGCGTCGGGTGGATACGATGCCCTCGTGTATTGCCTTGATGATCTGTCAGATTTCAGACCAAAATGTCATCATGGAGGAAACTAACTTTTGGTAGAAGAAAGCCCATATGTGAACAACGAAAACCATGCCCAAAAGAATTGACCAGCCAGAAAAGGCGCGGACGCGACGAGAGATCGACTTTTGGTCAAGGAGGAAACCAATAGAAATTGACCCAACAATTTGTGCGAGCCAGTAGACCAAATTGTTCAATGCACGAGCACGGATGTTGAATATGGCGTCGTTGTAGTCGTTGAACTCTGCAAAAAATGTCAATCCGGGTGAACTTAGTAGGCTTTGTGGAAACGACTAACGCCAGGTATAGAACCAGTTAGACGCGAAGAACATTGGAAAGAGGAGAAGAACCATAGGATCAGTGACGAGAGTCATCCAAAGTCCGTAAAGTTCCACTTTCCAAGAAGGATGTCTTGGAGCTGCAACTTTGGTTCCGTCTGTACGAATCATTTTCTGTGGGTCCGCCATCAACATCGGGATGGCTACACCGATCAAAGTAAGGATGAGGAATCCGATCTAAAGTACTTCATTAGAAAGACCACAAGGAAAAATGATCAAACGCACATATGTTCCGTTTCCAACTAGTTGAAAAAAAGCGCATTTAAATTGAATTATTCGAGTTCCGATTGACTGTTTGACTTACCAGCATTAGCCTGTGCACAAACAAAGTCAGTCAATAATGTTTTGTTAAGAGAAGGCATGAAAACACGAACCGTTGAATGGAAGTTTTGTCCCAAAGATACAGACGCACCAACGACAGCGCCCAAGTTGAAGATACCCCAGAAGATCCCAATGAACTTGCCCTTTTGGCTTTCAGTAGCATAGGCCAACATCATGGAGCCTTGAGCGGTCCAGAGCAGACCAGCACAGATACCAAGAATAGCACCAGCAGCGATAACAAAACCACCAGCATGTGGATGAATGTTCAGCGCTCTAGGTTTGACGGCTTGGTCAGAGGATGAATCACTCGAAGAGGAGTAGGCTCACAAGTAAGATCCAATGTAAAGGGAGTACCCAGTGGTTCCAAGAAGAAGGGTAAGACGAGACCCGAGCTTATTGTTGATGGAGCTGAAAGAAAAGAGAATTAGATGTAGATGGGTTACTATTAGTAAAAGAAGAATCATACCCAGAGAAGAAGGCTCCCGCTGCGAATGTGGAATATAAAGCAGCATTAGAATTGGCACTTGTCGTAGCGTCAAGCTGTCCTCCTCCTCCAAGACCGTTGAGAGCATTGAACAGTCCTTAAAATACCGTCATTTCATTGCTATTGTAAACAAGCGAGAGCCAAAGATACCTGGACCCATGAAGCACACGAAGCCTAACATGACGACCTGGGTTATAGGATGGTAATAGATGCCTTTGATTCCCGTTGGACGTTCGTAGATTGCTACTGGGTGGTGTTCTGAGCCATTTTCGCTTCCGCTGCTGTAGTCAACTTTCTCTGAGGTTGCCTGTTCCGCCATTGCGCGTTGCAAAAGATGGGGGAGGAGAAATGGAGCAATCCACGCAAGTCCATTCAACGGACCCCGTCTTAAGAAGCATCATGCTGAGCCCAGAGATATTTTTGGAGAGCAAAGACAGCTGACTTTATCGCTCCTTCAGGTTCCATGGGAAATTGATGATTGTCCAAAGTTGAACTGTTATCCGAAGGAATTGAGTCGCAACCACGACGGCCGTTCCATAAGT
>Ga0247779_1001150_pt1 | contig 13289 bp, 14 predicted proteins | sample UWRJL221509R5_FD_179925 | JGI IMG/M metagenome (GOLD analysis project Ga0247779, IMG submission 179925) | Plant litter microbial communities from Arlington Agricultural Research Station in Wisconsin, United States - UWRJ-L221-509R-5 | ecosystem: Environmental > Terrestrial > Plant litter >...
AAATGCATCCAATAAAGTGTGTGTTCATATATCATATTCAATTGGCAAGTATTTCGGGGGAAGTTTGTCGTAATGTATGGATATGATTGAATTATCAATTGATCTCTCCTGTCATTTCCATACCATTCCGTGCCGTACTCCGACCCTCTGCCATCCCCACCCACTTGTAAATTCCAACGATCACTCCCTCATTTTGATTCGAATATTCCCAAAAGACGTCATTCCCATACCTGAACGTGCGAAACATTGGACAAGGAGAGTTGAAGAATATCATCGTGCTGTTGGGCACTGACGCGGAAAAAGGAGAGCTAGTAAACGTGAGGAACGTACCAAAACGTTATGAGTGATAATACCTCTCCATCTTGTCCCTTTCGAGTTCTTGCACTAGGAATCGAGGAGGACTTCGGAGGCCATCATTCAAGCTGAGAGGCGTAATTTGCGAGAGCTGATGAAAGTATTCTGAGGCATGACCTTCAAAGTTCTGCATAGAAATCAGACAGAGACAGAGACGCACCGGACAAGCTTCGTCGTCTTCGACTGACTGTCACTTCTCGTATCGATGATTATCGTATCCTTTGCATTCACGGATGTGTTCCCCCAAAGACTGAAAGGAAAACAGTGTCGGCACAGAGGTATTCGATATTGAAAGGGTTATCTCTCCTCTCTATCTTTTTGGTTATCATGACGAGATTGCATATCGGACAGATTGACTCAGGCCAAGGATATCACGAAATTTCGGCCGTCATCAACTGTCCTCTGATCTGTGATCCAAGTCTTTGTTGCTTCCATGCCTTGAGTATACAGATGAATGGGTGAGTACGCTATCCAGCCGATTTAGTAGCTTAGAAGAAATATATAGCCACCATCTCAACCTGTTTAATGCTTTACTCCACTACGTAGGTTAAACCATTTAAAATATATTTGATATATCTATAATTCTAAACTGGTTTAAACCCGGGTATACCCAAAGAGCCTCGCTTCATCTAATGAAGGGAAGAGAAAAGAAGAAGAAAAGTGTACTGAAAGGAACAGGATGATGGGAGGGGATCAAGCAATAATGTGCGAGTACATAAATGCTGGATGCTAATACGAACTGATCTCGCAAGGTTAGGAGAATAAATGTGTTTTGAGCGACTCCTCAGAGTAAAGATGGGAGAAGAAAGATATGAAGATCACCAACATCAAATCTTGAGCTCCAGGGAGGAAGACAAAGTAGTGTGCAATTTTGTCATGTACCCGCATTATTCATTTTCTAACTGCAAAGCTCTCCATGAATTTTTGTTAACCAGGTGACATGTTCCTTTCCTCTCGTCGTGAGTTTTCCATTAACAAAGTGTTGGATAACTAACACCAATTCTACTTAAATTTCGCCGTGTTGCGATGATCTGTTTAGCAGAGCCGAAATCCAGCCGCGTCCGATCGGAGTTGAATCGATGCTAACGGAGATTAAATTGCTAAATTTGCGAGCGCATCACTTCCTTCCATCGTCAACGCGTCAACAGGAAACTATTCTTGGGGATGGCCTGGTTTTCTTTTAGTATTTATTTGTCGTGTTACTCTGCTCTTTATATGTTCAATCTGTCCCCTTCCCTGTTTCGTGTTTCACCCAAAACTTTTGTCTGGCAACTGGGATGCACGCGGCGCAATTCGCGATTGTGCGATGCATGTATGTTCGTTCAATCGAGTCCGCTGGAAATCATCACGGTCACAATCGAAGTGGAATGATCTCTTGGATGACTAGGCACGGAACTCACCTTTCCAGCGCTGTGAATACACGAGAAGGAAAACAGACTCTCGGAATTGGAATTCATACGTATGCCAATAGCCGCTTCGCAATTATGCTCCTTGTACACACAGATATCTCTTTTACGCTCTTGTGTTTGTTTCACATTGGTCTGTTCTTTCACGAAGGCTTTGGTGTTCTCTGGTTGCTGAGTGAGTTTCTCAGACATCATTAACTCTTCGTTTTGATGCTCTTGACTGACCGACAAAGAAACATGCCTGCTTTTGCGATACGTTTTAAGGTAATCTTCAATCCTGTTGGTCAGCTGGCTCGCTTCCTTTCTTTTCGTTTCCTTCTTGTCACGCAAAGTCACAGAGCATTGACCTGGCCTTACCTACACCTATAAGGCGTCAATGTGATTGTTATATGCTTGTAAAGTGGCCATCCGCCCATAGTTGGAGTAGAAGAATAACAATCGTAAAAGCGACAAATGTGTAGCAGGTAAGTGAATCGAGGAGTCTTTCAGTACTAGCTTCATCCTTAGTTTCAGCGTACCAAGATGACTTGAACTTGATGGGCTGGGAGATACGTCTTTGGTATGCCTAACATGACAGGTGAATGGGTGGTGATTGAATGGTATGGTGATTGCAATTTTTTACGCATGTGTACATACACTGACAAAGCGTATGCTGGCTGACGTTCATTGCAGCTGGATCATTCAAACCGTTGTTCTGACTTTATTTTTCCTGCTTCAGTGAGGCTCTTTATATCTTTCACATATTTTGTAATTTCAATCCAGAAATATATAAAAAGATATTGAAGAGACGTTGGAGAGTAATAGTTGGAGAGTATGACTGTTTGTAAGTAAGTAATTTTCACTCCATGTCACCACAGTCATCACTATCTTCTCTACATTCTGATGAAAATTCCGTCCCAACTCGTCCCAAGTAGTCCTGCATTGCTTGACGTGCGACGGAAGTTCGCTCTGGGAATAATTTTATCATTTTCTGGGTGAGAAATGATTGTTGTTGGCAGTGCCCAAGAAGCGTTTCAGATTTCGCACAATTTGGAAGGAAGAAGATAATGTAACCTAGATATAAAAAGGTTGTCATAACCTTGCAACCAAAGTGATTATAGGTGGTAGATGCATTTAATGTCCATATGTTGTCATGGAATGTGACATTGCCGGAAAGGTAGCTTTCTAGTTGGTCAAAGGTGTCTTCTAATGGCCAGTCCTGTTTTGAAATTTCTTTCATGAAGAAAGATGTTGCCTTTGTGTATGTGTCAGGTCCTATAGCGTACTTGCCGGATCGTCCAGGATCCTGTAGAAAGCTGAGAACACACTGTCGATATGTGTCTTCGTCTGTACCGAATTTGCTGAGATCTATGTTTTCCAACAGGAGCGGACTATATCTTTTGCCTGTTAATGATTCTAAAAGATCATCACTAGGTATGCAAATAGTGCGGGATTCTTCATTGAAAATGATACCTGGGACAAACTTGACCTGTCCCGAGTGGTAGGTGAGACATAAAAATGCGGTGAGCTCATTGTGGTCATGATACCAAGGCATATTGGATAAGAGAAACCTGTCAAATGTGTCCTGAGTGTGGGCTTCTATAAACGAGTATTTCTCATCCAGACGTGCCTACAGGAACCATTCAGTCATTTAAAGTGACAAGAAGAAGAAATCAATATCACCATGCGTCGAACGAAGGGGAAGAAAACAAAACATAGAAAAGGCTGGAGATCTATATCCTCCAGTGTTTGTATCTTCCCAAAGATCTGTCCAAGAGGAAAGGAGAAAAACTGGTGCAGAAGCTGAACAGAGCTTTCGCATTTTGGAAAATTTTGTTTGAAAAAGTCTCCGGTAGGCATCAAGCGCAGTTTGATTGCATTCAAATCCAGCTCGTCCAAAAATTCCGGGTCATCTGACTCCAACAGTGGAGTTGTAATATACTGAAGAATGGCGGTCATATGTTGTGTGCGGTAGGCATCCAGGCTGATGCAAAAGTCTTTAGATCTCAAGGGATCCAAAAGGAAATCGTGAAGGGAAGCATGTAAGATCTTTAGGCCTGTTGTTCGAAAAATTTCATCCCACTCCACTGAGACAAGTGCTCCAAGATCGCAAAATAGAATCTCGATCTCCTCTTTATCGAGTGACATGTAATGCAATAAATCAATCGCATAAGCCTCTTGTACACGCAGTGAGTAAACACTGATGGCCAATAGTACTTGGTCAATTTTTGCGACGGACGAAAGAATCATGGTGTAAAGCTCATCCAGTTGTGCAAAGGGCATATCCCCCTGCAAAGGTCGAAGATTCAAAATCTTCTCGAGTTGGTGATGAGGTTGGTGACGGATAGATTGGACAAATCGGATCACAGTTGCGGCATAAATAAACTGGCCAGATGATTTCTGGACGATGGTTTCCACAGCTGCAGGCGTAGGCCATACCATCGGGAGGCGTGATTTGAAGGGGTGAGTCCTTTTAATTTTCTCAAAACTGTCTCTGAGAAACACACGGATGTCATCGTCTGGATGGAAAGTATCATTCAGGTACAGTCGTTTGAAAATTCCGTCCATCTCCGGGCAGTTGAAGACGACATTAATTTCATGCTCCGGGCGGCTGGCTATAAGGAATAGAATGGGTAGGTCATATTCTCGTATTCCTTGAGAGATGGTTTCCAGGATTTTGCGCTGTGCATCGTGATTAAGGCATTCATCCAGACCATCTATTACGATGACCCGCCAGGACCCCAGAGGCGATGATGTCCCCTAGTAGCACGCATTGTAAAGTGGCCTCGCCAGTAGGTGGGTAAATTGGTGGTCCAAGGACTTTGTCAGGATCATGGGATCGTTCTCAATTACGGACAGTATTTCTTTCTGTACAGCGGGAATCGCCTGGAATATCTGATAAACGAGTGTCGCAATAAGCGATCGAGCGTGATTCCCAGTGAGAACTGGTTCTGCACTTGTCTGAGGAGGGGTCAAACTATCCGGCACGATCCGAGCTCGTTCGGACATGTACGAGTGCGATCAGAACATCCCAGATAGATCTGAAAGTGCAGATATTGATAGAACCTCGTGGCACTTTGAATTTCAAATTAAATCACCGCGTTGCACCGCGTCTGCACCGCGTTTCTAGAGTAGTTTTGATTCTTTGTATCGCGCCACCTTGTACCTACGAATTTTCTACAAACCAAGCTGATTATGCCCTCAAAGAGTGCTCCTTGCCCATGTGCTAACTGTAATGGTGATATTCGCGCACCAGCAACGATTCGAAAGCACCTCGCTCGAGAGGCAGAGCGAAATGCACAAGCGGCGTCCACAGGTGCAACCTATGTGCTCGAAAATCAGTTCAGATGGCGCCCAGAAACCGGAAGCAGCAGCAATGATAACGAAATGGGTATAGATAGACAATCCACGGAAAGTTTGGGCTCGTCTGAATCCGTTTACCGCTCACCAAAACGTCGTCGCCTATCCATTGAGAATATGAGGCAGTCCTCGATGGCAGAGACATCGGAAAAGGATGTAAACAGTGCAACAACGACTACGGTGTGTTATTTATATATTTTACACACCTGAAGCATTGAACATTTCAGTAATTTATATAGGATAAAAGCGAACCCCCGAGCACGTCCAACCTAGACAATAACAGAGACGACATAGAGATGCCTAGATCTCATGGGACAATGTCCCTAGAAATCGACTACGAAGAGGTCAGTATTTCCTTTCTTATATGTGTTTAAATGACTCATGTGATTTATATCGACGGTCAAGAATACTCCGCCTCCGCTTGTCCAAGACAACGAAAATAGCTATTTGCCTGGGGAAAGCCCCATGATGCAGAGCGACCAAGGCTCTTCTCGAATGGAGTCTGATATCTCTGAAGGCGACTCTACTGGCTCAGAACCGGACACTGAATCCTCCGACTCCGAGGATGCACAAACATGCAGCAGTTCTGAGGAAGAGGTCGAAGATGAAGATGTTGCAGCTAGACTCGAACACCTGCGAAACTCGCAGGCATTTATCAAAGAAATTAAGGAGGCAACATTGGATAACGGAAAACTCGATAAGGATACAATTTACAGACTCAGGAATCCAAGCCTCGAAACATTCGACCTCAACGATAAAGATACACGACTTTCGGTTGACTTGTATATGTCCTGCATTAATTCGTCGGAGGGGGCTTACAACGACGTCCGCCAGTCTATTCTACGTCGCTGGCCGGACGTCAAGGTACTCTCCTACCATCTCGTCAAGAAGCGGGTAGCTGAGATCACCGGAGTGACATCTATTTTAGATGATATGTGCGTCAATTCGTGTCTTGCATATACAGGGCCATTCAGTGAATTAGAGGTATGCCCTACTTGTGGAGAAGCGAGGTTCAAAGAGGTTAAAGTGGGAAGGAAAACGAAGAGGGTACCACGGCTTCAGTCCTGCACTATACCCTTAGGACCGCAAATTCAAGCGATTCGAAGGTCGCCTGAAGGTGCAGAGGCCATGCGCTACCGTGACCAGAAATTACAGGAGTTATATAATCTGTACGATGCACAACCGCCAGAGGAATTCGCATATGATGATATCTACTGCGGAAGGGATATCATGAAGCATTCGGAAAATCTGAACCTCACCAGCGATGACACGACAGTCGTATTCTCATATGACGGGGCACAGTTGTATCAGAATAAGAAGTCCGATACATGGATGGCAATTTGGATCATAACAAATTATGATCCAAAGCTACGTTATCGAACCAAACGAATTTTGCCAGCGCTAATCGTTCCTGGTCCCAACAAACCAAAGAACTTGGATTCCTTTCTCTTCCGTAGCTTTCATCACCTTTCAGCAATTCAAAGAGAGGACGGAGAGAAGGGAATAAAAGTGTACGATGCTCTGAAGGATGAGATTGTCTCATCACGCACTATCCTTCAATTTATAACCGGAGATGCAGTTGCGCTTGTTGAGTTAGACGGACGGGTTGGGCACCATGGCTGTCATGGCTGTCGAAAAGGGTGTGACATGTGTGGACGACATAAACCAGGCAGCGGTCACTATTACGCAGCACACCTGCTACCAAATAATTATACGGTTGCCGATTGCAGCCATCCCGACTTCAATTTTCGCAATTTTAATCCACAGATATCCCCGCAGGAGTACGAAGATAAATTAGCGCTCGTCGTTGGCTCTGTTGATCAAGCTGATTATGAACGAAATCGCAAGGCAACAGGCATTAGCAAACCCTCTATCGCAAGTGGTTTGCTTCAACACTACGTTCTTCAGCCACCTCTTTGCTTCACTGTGGATATTATGCATTTAATATGTCTGAATATAGGCGAGCTTCTTATTCCGCTTTGGAGAGGGACTCTTAGCTGCGAAGACACTGATGATAAATCAACATGGGATTGGTCGGTTTTAAAAGGGAACACATGGATCGAGCATGGAAAGCTAGTTGCAAATTCAACGAAGTACTTTCCCTCATCATTTCATCGACCACCTCGCAATCCAGCTGAGAAGATCTCGAGCGGTTACAAGGCCGTTGAATATTATCATTATTTATTTGGCCTTGGCGCTGCTCTATTTCGTGTTGTCCTTCCAGAGAAGTACTGGGAAAATTTCTGCAAGCTTGTGCGGTCTGTCCAGATAATCATGCAGCGAAGCATTACAGGGGCTCAAGCGGTCGAAGCACACAGTTATTTCATTCAATTTGTGGAGGAATTCGAGAACTTGTATTATCAAAGGCGTGTTGATCGCCTTCACTTTACACGCCCATGCTTGCATTCTCTTTTGCATCTCGCACCAGAGATATTTCGCGTTGGGAATGGTTCACACACATCCCAATTTCCCATGGAGCGCATGGTCGGTGAGCTTGGACGATGCATTCGCCAGCCATCAAACATGTTTGGTAATCTAATACAGATTACCCTAAAAAAAGCGCAAATTAGTGCTTTAAAAATAATTCATCCAGAGCTGGATCAGGACATTGACTCACTCCCGAAGCACTCGTACAATCTGGATGGGGGGTATGCTCTCTTGCGACCAAGAGATAAAGTAGCTCAGGCGTTCACACGGGTTGAACTTGATGCGATGGGGAAAGTTTGTGAAAAGGAATATAGACAGCGGTGGGGGCGAATTCGCCTACGAAATGGACAGGTTGCAAATAGTTCCTACTCAGAAGGCCGGCGCTTAGCTGAGAACAAGCGAATTTCACGAAATATCAAAGTAAGCCTAACTATCATTTAACTTCACACATCAAAATATGATATTAAACATTAAAAAAGACTGTAATAGATGGTATAACATCCTATTGCGAGGTCCAGTTCTATTTCTTTGATAAAGACTCAGATGAACACGGAGAAAAAACAGCATATGCTTTGGTATCCGTTTACGGACCTCCAAATGCGGACATATTGCAGACATCATATAGCACACTATGGGCGTGTGAATACAGAGGAAGTGGAAGTCTACAATGCATACCAGTAAAGTCAATACTCTCAGTCGTTTCCATGCAGCCGCTTCCTCGCCTACCAAACGATCCAGAGAACCTATGGTTTGTTGTAGAAAAATCGGGGTTGCATGATATTGAATTATAATGTACATTTATTCGGTTATCGAACACCAATCTAATCTAGGTCAATTGTCACAGGTACACGTGACTGTTACTTGCAAGTTACTTGCGGCGGTAGTCGAAACCTTTCTCTTTCTCCTTCCCTCCTCTATTTTCCTTCATCGTGATGAGCGACTATTACAATGAGGGAAGCGGCACCGGATATGGCGCCAGCAGCAGCAGCAGCCTGCACCAACATCAAGCTCAGGGCAATAGCAGCCCTGATTGGACTATGCCCAACCACTTTGGCCAAATGCCAAGCGCCCCCAGCCGTATGCACAGTACGGCAGCAGGAGTAAGTCTTTTTCTGGATATCTTTGGCTTTAATCTAACACATTTATTAGATGTTCTCGCATCATGCAGGAAATACCCAGATGCACGATTCGAGCAATATAGCTCTCAATTCTGTGCGCTTAGCCACAGCCGAGACGCTATTTGCTGCGCAAAACCAAGCCTATATGCGCATTTATGAGGAGAACATGCGTCTTTCTGCTGAGATAAAGGCACAACAGTAGGCAGTCTTTTTCATCCCCTCGAAAATATCTTCAGCTTATCCTCTTTTTTTAGGTCTTTTATCGAATTTCTCAAAACAAGTTCATCAAACGGATTCCAATCACTTCCCAATATCTCGTCCAATGCTGGATCTTCATCATCTCTCCATAATCCCGCTTCCTCTAATCCTGCTTCCTCTAATCCCGCTTCCTCTAATTTTGCTGAGGATCTTCCGAATTCCACGCAACCACCTCGTTACCGGCAAGACGATTATCCTCACACCCGCTACTGGACGAAATCAGATTACAAGGAAGTCAAACGGTTGTGTAACGAGAAGGGCACAGGGCTATATGCACTCGCCTTTTTGGTTGACGAACAAGGACGACCTCTATCAGCGCTGGAGTTAAAAGAAATATGGGAATATTTCAAGATGCTTTGCAACACGCTTTACCGGCATCGGCAAAACCCCAAATCATGGAAAGTGAAAACGCACACTGCAGGCACATACATCAGGAACATGATGTGCGCAAAGTTCAACACATTCTGCCTCGGGGAAAACTTCTGGAAATTGGAGGAGTATGCGACGTTGAAGTTCCCGGATTGGGTTGCTCACACCGAGAAAAGTGGAACCTTGCAACGTACGTACCACTACTCATAATAGCTCTTTTGCACTTGTATTGATCCGTCTGCTAGGTAAAAATCCTTCAATTAATACTAGTTCCCATGCCCAGACAAAATCTTCAAAGAAACGTCGAGCGCAGGACACTGCAGAGCCTGAAGTCAAGGTCAAGCGAGAACGGCGTGAGCCAAGGGTTAGCGTGCGCGATCCCACAGATGTCATTGAAATTGAGTCAGGATCTGAGGCTGACATTGCTAAGCTCGCTACCAAGAAACAGGTGAGTTCCAGTTCCGCCGACCGAGTTCCTATTTCCAAAGAATCCTCGCAGCCTACTCCAGCTTTGGCGGCAGCAGCAGCTGCTGCCACCCACACCTCTTTGTCTTTATCGGACGTCACCTTGGCCACCATGTTGCAACCACCACCTGCACCCGCAACTCACCAATCTCCTTCCTCACACTCAGATTCTCTACCATCAGATTCTCTACCACAGTCTCCAGCAAAATCGAGCCCTTCTTATGTGCTCGTGAGCTCGGATACCGCATTATCCGAACCATCATCACCCTCCATCGAGCTCCAGCCCTCCGCCGTTGTCACTGAAAGCTCGCAGGGACCTATTGCAGGTCGATCCAGCATGAACGAGACCACTCAGCCACTCCTGACGGGGTTGGGGCCCATTTACACCGGAACCAACATCCACATATCTAGCCCTACGGCAGCACGACGGCTTGCAGACCCTCCAGCCCTCGAACGTTCTGAAGCTGTCAGCATCACTGGTGGCATTGATACGAGCAGCCAATCTCAAGGTGCTTCTTCGCGTGGCAGTCGTCGTCTCAAAGATAGGGTAAGTATAGCCCAACTGTTTTCCATCGCTTTTAGTCTCGACTCTCTGACACCTGTTTCATTTAGGACATGAACTTATTGTACGTGGGCACGCTCTATGACGTGTCTTTTTTTGTGCGGCTCATCAGACTGATTTTTTTTCACTAGATCTTCTATTTCCGTTCCACCGCCGCCAGCGGAGCATATTTCACCGCTTTCTGAGAATCCATCGGCTTCGACTTCGACAGCATTGCCAAAGGAACAGAAATCAAAGAAAAATGGATCAAAGCCCTTCAAAATTGGGACTGCTATAACCCTGCGGTACGTACTATATACTTCTGTAACAATTCTATCTGATTAGTTGTCAGAAATGTATTTGCTGCTGCGCTTATGGACTCATTACCTCCGAATACTATCCTATTGTCCGACGAATTTCAAGAAGCACTCGATAAATTAACGAAGGAAGAAAAGGACGTATGTTCTCATTAAACTCGTCATTTGATATGTTTCTGACCATGACATATCAAGAAATACGAAACTCTTGTACGCGAAAAGAAGAACAGCGCAAAGTCTACTAAATAGCCCATGACATGCGCACGGTACAGCCGCATATGGCCTTATTCGAAGCGGTATTTTTTCTATTGTCGTTTTTAGGCTGTTACATGTCTCTGACTTATGTTTTAGGCGATCCTTTGCACTTATAACATATTACATGAATATGAAATCAAAACTGTACTAATATTGGTGATAGTAGGGGGGAATTAGCAGCGACAGAAGGACTCGGTTAGTTACAGAAGGACTCGGATAGCTACAGATAAATGTCGATACGAACCGAATAAATTGATTTCTTGGAACAGACAGATCATGTCGGATAAAGCCATATAAATACCGAGCACATCAGATACAACCAGATATCTACAGATCTATACAGATCATCTATCTTAAAATCCAGTACAGCTCTTCTATGTAGCCTCGGACCTATTCGGTGAGGGGGCAAGATGACCGGGTTTGTGCGAGTCTATCCGGTTCTCTGAGAATCCACATATAAATCCAGATATTTCAGACCAATTCAGACGACTACAGAATCGGTTCTCACTGGGCGTGATTCCTAGTCCCATCGGATCTTCCGAAGAAAAAGCTGGCGATGACGAGTCCGTTAAAGCATAACTCGATGAAGCTCTGAGCGATGGCTGATTTCCCAGCTCCAGCGGCCCCAGTAAGCCATATGATGTATCGATCCCAAGTTTCCTTGTCAGCGCGGCGCGCCCAGTTCATGATCTTGTTGAGGACGGCAAGGCGAGTATTGGGATGTCATTTTGGACGGTCAAAGTGAGCGCCAGAGTCATGGAAGGCGGTATGTGCGACCGCCTCCCTCAATATGTCAAATGGCGCTGTAAAATTCTGGAAATTAGTGTAAAAAACTGTTATGTCCGTAAGATCCCTCACACTTTCGGCCATCACTGGTGATATTGTGTATGTTAAAGGTACCTCCGCTTATAACACTCGGTCCGGATATCAATGACAGTCTGGGTGGATAGCCTCTAGATGTCATGTTCAGTAGTAAGATAAGGAGGGTCTGGCAGGGTGAGCGAGAGTAAAGGGAGGCGGGATTGAAGGTCAAGCGAACATGCCATTACGACCAACATGCTCTATATGACTCAACATAGTGCATTGCCTCGTTACAGTGTATGCATAGCCTCCGTATCACAGTACTGATCTGTACATCTCTGGGCACAGTCAACTGTGGAAGGGATCTTTATCAATACATACATCACAAATTTAAACCTCATTTCGACTCAGAGCCGTCATTGAAGCTTTCATCATATGGTATACCATGGTATGTCATCCTCATATAACACGGTATTCATGGAGATTCAAAAATGATTTTTCACGACGCTTTCCTTTAACTTGAATTTGATTTCCCTTGATGACGCTCTTTCTTGATGACGAATCATGGACATACCTCTGAATTTTGACCACGTACGGATTGAAATATTGAAGAGTGAACGAGAAAAGGAGTTAGTTTACTGGTCCTGTCCTTCCGGACCGTCCTGCACTACACAATTCTCAGTGCCAACAGAGAAATTAACGGTCGGTATGAAAGAATGAATTGCATTAATGAGAAATTGTGCGCGTCAAAAGCATGTGCCATGGGAGCATCGTGGTCAATGGTACGGCCTCCACGCGAATAATGAACACAAAGGAAGCAGAAAGGGACGTAAGCCTACCTCACCTGACTTGATTAGCTATATGATGGGTGGATGCACAGGTGTGTGATATTCGTAAGTTATATTAAATTGCAATATCGAGGCTAGTGGGTATTTAATCGAGAACGTCTGCAATATATCTGCAAGCCCTCAGGATCATTAAAGGTAGTCACCCGCATGAAACCCTTCAGCACCCCCCACCTCTCTTCGGCACATGCAACTCAGGCCCAGCCGTCCCATTCGCCTCGCCAGCCCACTGCGCACACCACTCCTTCTCTTCCTCGCACCCCCATCCGTACTTCATGGCGACAACAGCGACTGTGAAAACATCTGTGGGAGGTCGTTGACGCTCAGACTGAACCCGAACGACGAGCCTCGAATGCCCGCTAGTATCGTTGTGTTGGATAGAACCAGGTTGAGGTGTGAGGTGTGAGGTGTCCAGCGAGGTACTCGAGGAGCTGGACCCCCGTATATACACCAGCCACGCATCTGGCTAGACATGACCAAACCAGATATCGTATAGACAACAAAACATGGTCGACGACGAGCTTGCGATTTCTTCATCGACCTGCGTGCCCACGGAACTGCGCTCTTTGCCATCTTCAGCCCTCTTCGACGGTGCGCGGCCTTTGGCCTTTGATGACGAGGCTGATCACGAAGTTGCCTGTCAGTGATCAGTTGTGCTTCTAGTTCGCCAAACTGGCGAATCCTGTGAGAAAATCAAGTCGCCATCCATACCACCGGCGAGTTGGCAGAGAAAGTTCGGCAGGGATATATTTGACCTCACCCCCATCAGTTGCACAACGCTCTGGCCTGAAATG